>ENA-OPVL01000449-OPVL01000449.1-human-gut-metagenome-genome-assembly--contig:-NODE-449-length-28448-cov-9.369211_pt1 | contig 28448 bp, 24 predicted proteins | sample MGYA00241496_ERZ501984 | MGnify/ENA primary metagenome ERZ501984 (study PRJEB25962, sample SAMEA2042986) | human gut metagenome | biome: human gut; feature: human-associated habitat; material: faeces... | reverse complement strand
ATATATCCCGTCGGAGTTCCGTCCTCCGCCTTTTCGATAAATCCGCCTTCGGCCGAAGGGGTATTTTTATCCACGCCCAAAATTTTCATGGCCGCGGAGTTGAATATTCCCATATGCCCCGATTGATACTGTACGACGAGAGGATGTTCGGGAACGATTTTGTCGAGAAATTCCGCCGTGAGACGCCTGCCCTTTATGCGCCCCGAATCGTAACCGCAGGCAAAAATCCATTCGCCCGCTTTTAACGCGGTCTGAGAGAGAAAGGTTTCGAGCGCACTTTTTATCTCCTCGTTCGTCTTGCAGGACTCCAAGGGAACTTGTAAAAACCGCGCGGCGCAGCCGGAAATATGACTGTGCGGGTCCATGAAGGCAGGCATGAGCGTTCGGCCCTTTAAGTCGTATCGTTCGGCCGAGACGGGAAGCGGAGGCGGCGTTCCTTTCCCCAAACTTTTGATTTTTCCGTTTTCGGTAATCAGATAATCCGATGTTCCGTCCTTATCCATTGTAAGAATGTTTCCGCCGTAATAAATTCGCTGCGACATAAAAAACTCCTTATCTTTTACTCTTTCCATTATTATAACGCATTTTTGCGGTTTTGCAAGCACTTTTTTTGAAATTTCACCCCGTTTTCGAAAAAGAGCGGAAGGCCGTGCCGAATTTATTGACAAAAATTCTTCTTATGATATAATAGTAAAGAGGAGAAGAAAAATGACCGATATTTTGAAAAAGATGAAGGAGACAAAGACGCCCGTCGCACTTTATTATAAGAGCTCCGGAAGTTTCTACGCGGGATTCGTCAGGGAGACGGACGGGGAGTTTGCACTTTTGGAATTGATTTCTCCCTGCGGAAAATTTGACGGATATTTTTGTATCCGTATCGAAGAAATACTCAAATTGGACGCGGGAACGGGGTATCTCGAAAATCTTGTTAAGGTCTATCGTTATCGTGCCGAAGAAATTCCGACCTTGAAGGTTTCGTCTAAATCGGTTCTGGAAGAATTTATCGATTTCATTGTAAAAAACAAATGGCTTTGCACCATGGAAATCGGCTTCGAGACTTTGGATAAAATCAGCGGCTTCGTGGCGGGCAGGGATTGGAACATCGTCGAAATGCACCTCTTGAACGAAAACGGACTCCCCGACGGGTATACGGCATTAGACCTTGAAGAAATCGTTTCTTTGGAGGTATTGTCGGACGACGAAAAATATCTCGGGACTCTGTTCGACCTCGCTGCGGGACATCTCAAAGAGAATAAAAAGGAATCGGGAAAAAAGGGAGACGAACACGTCCTGTCTTTTCCGTTCGGTAAATAAATTCGGGGATTTTTACTTGCAAAATCGAGGGAGTTTCAGAAATTTCTGAAACTCCCTCATTTTTTATTTCCAAAAGTATTGGAAGCTACCTGTATAGACGCGGAATCGTAATTTTCATAATGATGATCGATCGTGCTCTTGATAAACGAACGCTTATAGTCCGAAGGCGGAAGTCCTACCACCTTTTTGAATTCATAATTTAATTGATTTTTATTGGAGAATCCCACTTGCAGAGCGATTTGCTGAATGGGCAGGTTAGTATTGCGCAAAAGATTAGTCGCTCGTTGTACCCGTAGAGTATTGATGCTTTCGAGGATTGTTTGTCCCGTGTACTTTTTATATTGCCGTTGAAGATATGCTTTATTGATTCCGACAAAATCTGCGATTTGATCCATCGTGATTTTTTGTCGAAAATTTTCTTGAATAAAATTGTTTGTCTTACGGATATAAGAGAGGGAACCGCCCGTCGTTTCAAGGCATTTGGAAATTTCTGTAAAGAGATTCAATTCTGCTATCGTAACGGCACAGGCTTGTTCGAGAGAAGAAATGCCGTCGGTCAACATTAAGACCAATTCCTTGAAAGTACTGTCTACCTGGTGCGTATCGTTGACCACTGCGTATCCGTCGTTGCTCAATGAAATCCTTCGAAAATTGGTTTCGGTAAACAGAGCAGCAAAATCGACTTTCAAAACAGAATTAACGTTAAAGGGATTGTATTCGTCAAATTCCCGTGGATTAAATTCTATATTATAAATAACGGCGGAGGTATGAGGAGAAATGATGATTCGATGAAAGGTAAAACCATCGAGAATAATGATTTGTCCGGGGCGAATTGAAAAGGTTTTCAACTTAGGGGATTCGTTTTCTTTGAAAATCTCTAAGGTAAAACTGCCCGAATGTGAATACATGATTTCAAAATATTGGTGTTGATGCATGCCCATGCCCTCAAACATATCATCAAAGGTCTTCATGTAATAAGATACGGGCTCCAAAGTATAATTTTGTAAATCTTTGAGTTTTAAGGCTTTTGAAACATCCATTTTTATTCCCCACTTTTTATCAAACTTTTTTCCAGCAGAAACCGGTCGGTTAATAAAGATTTTTCACTTTAAACTCTCTCTCTGCTTCTCTTCTCTGATCTTTCTTGGCAATATCCTGGCGCTTATCATAAAGCTTTTTACCACGTGCCATGCCGATCTCTATTTTTACCAGACTGTCCTTGAAATAAACCTTCAGAGGTACCAGGGTCAGTCCTTTTTCCTTTAATTTGGCTTCGATCTTATTGATCTCGTAACGGTGCAGAAGCAGTTTCCGCACACGAAGGGGATCTTTGTTAAAAATATTTCCTTTTTCATAAGGAGTGATATGCATTCCATATACATAAACCTCCCCGTTTTCCACCCGGACAAAAGCCTCCTTGATGCTGCATTTGCCGGAACGTAAAGATTTTACCTCGGTTCCCGCCAATGCAATCCCGGCCTCATAGGTGTCCTCGATAAAATAGTCATGAAAAGCCTTTTTATTATTTGCGATCAGTTTCATTCCTGTTTTTTTTGCCATTTCGCGCTCCTTCAGTCTTCTTCGGCCAGAACAAAATCCACGGTTTTCAGCATTTTATCCGCATCTGCCACACGGACACGGACTTTCTGCCCAAGGCGGAAAATCTTTCCTGTCATGTCTCCCCGCAGTTCATATGCATCCTGGTCAAATACATAATAATCATCCCGTAATGTGTTGATATGGATCAGTCCTTCCACAGTATTTGGAAGTTCCACATAAAGGCCCCATCCTGTAACACCGGAGATAATTCCCTCATACTCCTCGCCCAGATGATAGGACATATACTCTGCTTTCTTCAGCTTGTCAGATTCTCTTTCCGCCTCATCTGCACGCCGTTCACACACACTGGACTGGCGTGCCACTTCATCCAGGATCTCCTTGTAATGCTCGGTACGTCCTTCTCTTACCAGTCTGCCTCTCAGGCGGTCATGAATGATCCTGTGGATCTGAAGATCCGGATATCTTCGGATCGGAGAAGTAAAATGGCAGTAATATTTCGCCGCAAGGCCAAAATGTCCGCTGCATTCGGTGGTATATTTCGCCTGTTTCATGGTACGCAGTGTCAGACGGCTGATCTGTGCCTCATTTGGCATTCCCTCGATGCTTTCCAGGATCTCCTGGATCTCACCTGGTGTGATCTCCTGCCCGGATTTCTGTATATTAACTCCTTCATTATGAAGAAGCATCAGAAGACTTTCGATCTTTTCCGGATCCGGATTCTCATGGGTTCTGTATACAAAGGGATAATCTCCGGTACAGTATTCCTGTGCCACGGTTTCATTGGCAAGAAGCATAAAATCCTCAATGATCCTGGTTGCCACATTGGCTTCATATGGCTGTACGTCAATGGCTTTCCCTGCAGCATTAAGTATGATCTTGCTTTCCGGAAAGTCAAAATCAATAGAACCTCTTGTATGACGGCGACTACGTAAGATCCCGGAAAGTTCCTTCATCAGAAAGAACATGGGAATCAGGGATTCATAACGTTTCTTCGCCACATCGTCAGTATCTTCCAGAATATTTTTCACATCGGTGTAGCACATACGCTCATCTACGCGGATCACTGTTTCCGCGATCTTATGGGAAATCACCTTACCTTTTTCATTGACATCCATCAGACAGCTTAAGGTAAGACGATCCTGTCCCTGGTTCAGAGAACAGATTCCATTGGAAAGTCTCTCTGGCAGCATAGGGATCACACGGTCTGCAAGGTAGACAGACGTTCCACGTTTCAGTGCTTCCCGATCAAGGGCACTGCCACCCTGAACATAATTACTGACATCGGCAATGTGTACGCCAAGATGATAAATCCCGTCTTCTTTTGTAAGGGAAATGGCATCGTCCAGATCCTTTGCATCCTCGCCGTCAATGGTAACCGTAACAAGATCCCGAAGATCCAGCCTTCCGTCCATATCTGCTTCCTGCACATGATCCGGGACACGGTCTGCCTGACGGAGTACCTTATCCGGAAATACACTTGGAATGTTAAAACTCTTCACAATAGCAAGGATATCTGTTCCCGGTGAACGTAAATTTCCCAGCACTTCTGTGATCTTTCCTTCCGGCTTCCGGTTTCTGGAACCATAGTCCACGATTTCCGCAACTACCTTATCGCCATCTTTTGCCCCCATGGAATTTTTCCTGGTAATAAAGATATCTTTGGAAAATTTGGGGTTATCACTGATCACAAAGCCGTAATCACGGCTGCTCTGGTATGTTCCAACAATCGAAGGCATTCCCCTCTCCAGAACCTTCAGAACAACGCCTTCCGGACGCTTGCCCTCTTTATGGCCATTCCGTACAAGGATCTGTACCTTATCCTGATGCATGGCACTTCCCGTGTCATTTTCCGGAATAAAAATATCCTGTTCCTGGTCTTCCACTTCCACGAATCCAAAACCCTTGTAATGGCCGATGAACGTTCCTTCCATGATAGTTCCGTCCTTCTCGGAAAAATGACGTTCCTCATTCTCATGTTCCTTACGTTCTCTTCCCTTACGGCCACGCTCCTGCTTCTCTGCCTTCAGAGCATCTTTTTTCTTCCGTCTGTCTCGGCGCTTGCCGGAAACCTTGCTGTATCTTCCTTTATTATCCACTTCCGCCTTTCCCTGGGCACAAAGCTCGTCCAGCACATCAAAAAGCTCTTTTTTCTCACTCTTATCCAGCTGGAGGAGAGATGCTATCTCCCGCAGCCGCATAGGTTTATACAGCGGATCTCCCAGAAGCTCCATTATAAACTTTTTTCTTTTTTCAAAATTTTTCGATCTTTTCACATTTTCTCCTGTTTCTATTTCATTTTTACCCTGTTATCATTCCAGAGGAAGTCTCACCCGTGACCCTGTATCAACGCAAAAACACTCCTGCTGATTAACAAAAGAAGTCTCCATCCGAGGTTCTTCTGCATGCTAACGCAGCAAGAGTGTTCCCAACTTCTGTTCTGCTCCTGGCAGATCAGATAATGTTCAGTACGATTGACAGTACAAAGAAAATAACTCCCATGATAATGGTACCTCTTACGAGACCACCTTCCATGGAACGGCCCTTATTCTTACCCCAGTAAGTATCAGCTACTCCGGCGATAGAGCCAAGACCCTGCTGCTTGCCCTCCTGCATCAGTACGACAACAGTCAGAGCGATACAATCTATTGCATAAATTACAGTCAGAATAATCTTCAAAATGTTCACGCGGTTACACCTCCTAATCAACTAGAGGTTATTTTACCATAGCTAAACCGGGATTTCAACCATTTTCCGTTTATTTTATGCAGGGCTTTTTCTGAGATCTTTTTGCAAAAGGATCGGCATATCTTCCAAGGGTCCCAAGCTGTTCATGGATCCGCAGAAGCTGATTATACTTGGCATTCCGGTCCGAACGGCAGGGCGCACCTGTTTTGATCTGTCCGGCTCCGCAAGCTACCGCCAGATCTGCGATAAAGGAATCCTCGGTCTCGCCGGATCTGTGGGAGATCACCGCGCGATATCCCGCATGCTGGGCCATCTCCACTGCATCCAGGGTTTCCGTGAGGGTTCCGATCTGGTTTACCTTGATAAGAATGGCATTGGCGACTTCAAGTTGGATACCGCAGCGCAGACGTTTGATATTGGTAACAAACAGATCGTCTCCCACAAGCTGGACCTTTTTTCCCAGATGTTCCGTCAGGTATTTCCAGCCTTCCCAGTCATCCTCCCAGAGCCCATCCTCAATGGAAACAATGGGAAATTTTCCCACCAGTTTCTCGTAGTACTCTGTCATCTCCCTGGCATCCCGGTAGATCTTTTCCCCTTTCATGCGGCTCTCCCCCGGGAAAAAGTACACGCCTTTTTCCTCATCATAAAGTTCACTGGAGGCTGCATCGATGGCAATGGTGATCTCTTCACCAGGTTTGTATCCTGCTTTTTCCACTGCATGGACGATCAGGGTCAGCACTTCCTCTGAATCCGGAAGATCCGGGGCAAAGCCTCCTTCATCACCAACTGCTGTGGAAAGTCCTTTTTCCCGGAGAAGGAGCTTTAAGTGCTGGTAAACTTCCGCACACATACGGATACCTTTTTCCAGACACCCTGCCCCGGTTGGCATGATCATAAATTCCTGAAGATCCACGGTGTTGTCCGCATGCTTTCCCCCATTTAAAATATTCATCATCGGCACCGGAAGCTGCATGGTATGACAACCTCCAAGGTACTGATAAAGAGGAAGCCGGAGTGCACCGGCTGCAGCACGGGCCGTTGCCAGGGATACTGCCAGTGTGGCATTGGCTCCTGCACTGCTTTTGTTTTCCGTTCCGTCCGTTTCGATCAGAAGATGATCGATCCATGCCTGGTTCAGGGCATTTTCTCCGATGATGGCATCCGCCAGACGGGTATTGATGTTCTCCACCGCTTTTTTCACACTCTGGCCCAGATATTCCTCACGGTTTCCGTCCCGCAGCTCCACAGCCTCAAATTTCCCCGTGGATGCTCCGGACGGCACCATGGCTCTTCCCGTAAATCCGTTGATCCCTATGATTCCTTCTCCTACTGTTACTTCCGCTTCCACCGTAGGATTCCCCCTGGAATCCAGGACCTGTCTAGCGTGAACTTTTCGAACAGGCAGATAACGTAGCATAAGTTTTCCCTCCTTGAAAATAATAATACTGTTTATGATCTCCTGCGCTTTTTTGTTCTCTTCTTATGTTCATAAGGGTAGCTTGTCCGAAAAGGTTTTGGTCTATACGTATTCTCCGGCGTCAATATTATCTGAATATTTTAGATATTTTATTTTAGTTATTCTTCTCTTTTAATTTATTTTTATTATTTTTCAAATTTAGTGTTGACAATATCGTTTTTATCTGTTATAGTATAACCATCAAATAAAACAAACGGAAAACAAAAAAACAAATCAAAAAGGAGCGTGAACCCACCGAAAACATAACTTACTTCCCATAATCTAAGAAAGAGAGGTACAGTCCACCAGAAGATTTAAAGATTTCCCATCATAATTAAAACAAGGAGGTACGGACCACCGAGAACGTAAATTTTAATTCCGTATAAGTTTTAAATCTAAGAAATGAGAGGTATATTCCATTGGATAATGAAAATTGAAAGAGTCATCGGCAGAAGAAATGAATCGCTGATGACTCTTATTTTTTGCCTATTTTTGTCCTGTCTCTCCTGAATATCCTACTTTTTTACAGTCTGCATGACTACATATTTTTCTCTGGTTGACCATCCCATTTTTATAAAGATCATTCCATCACAAAACTTTTCCGCTAAATGTACATTTATGTTCTCATCCATCATATTTTGCTGAACATAGTCTCATTATCATCTATATTCATATCTTCCTCTGTACGTTCATAAGCATATTAATAACTCCATTTTCTCCGAGGTTACCATGAAACGAAAACATATCTACCGTCTTATCTTTTGCTTTGTCATGGCTTTTGCTTTTGGCAGTCTTGTGGGAAAGATCTCTTCCCATTTTTCTTCCGGATCACGATCCGACCAGAATTTTATGAAAAAAAGCCAGCCCTCTTCTGCCTCTTTGTCCTCTCAGAGTGAAAACTGGGGGCTTGGTTTTCAGGAGAAGGGCACACGGCCTACAGGAAATGCTTCCATAGAGGAACTGAAAAAATACAATGCCTGGTACGCAGATGATACTGATGAGAAAAAAATATATCTCACTTTCGACGCAGGCTATGATAATGGAAACACACCTGCCATTCTGGATGCCTTACATAAACATCACGTACATGCTACATTTTTTGTTGTGGGAACTCTGATCCGGGAAAAACCGGAACTGATCCGGGAAATTGTGGATGCAGGCCATACCGTTGGCAATCACACCATGACCCACCCGGATATGTCCGGCATCTCCACAAAAGAGGCTTTTCAGAAACAGCTGGAAGATGTGGAGGCTCTTTATAAAGAAGCAACTGGAAAAGAAATGACAAAATTTTACCGTCCGCCACAGGGGATCTACAGTACAGAAAACCTCCAGATGGCAAAAGATCTGGGATATCACACGTTTTTCTGGAGCCTGGCTTATGTGGACTGGTATCAGGATAAACAGCCCTCAAAAGAAGAAGCCTTTGAAAAACTTCTGGGGCGGATCCATCCGGGCGCTATTGTACTGCTGCACAGCACTTCCTCTACAAACGCTTCCATCCTGGATGAACTGCTGACGAAATGGGAAGAGATGGGATACACTTTCGGAACGTTGGAAGAACTTGTAGAAGCCGCCTGAAAAAAATCGCACATACCCTGTGCATCCTCAGTACCACAAGCACTGATCTTCCAGCTTCTGGATCTTCCAGATAAACGTATAAAAAATCTGCCCCGGAACTATATTCTCATACGTCCCGGAGCAGATTTTTCTGTGCTATTGATTTAGAAGGTGTTCTTCTTATTTAATTGTCTTATTTACTGAACTGCTTTGAATGCCTCATCAAGATCCTGGATAATATCATCGATATTCTCAGTTCCGATAGAAAGACGGATTGTGTTTGGTTTGATTCCCTGATCAAGAAGCTCTTCCTCTGTGCACTGGCTGTGTGTTGTAGTAGCCGGATGGATAACCAGAGATTTTACATCTGCAACGTTTGCAAGAAGTGAGAACAGCTCAAGGTTGTCGATGAAATCTTTTGCCTTCTGTGCGTCTCCCTTGATCTCGAATGTAAAGATGGAACCACCGCCGTTCGGGAAGTATTTCTTGTAAAGTTCCTGCTGGCTTGGATCTGTGGATACAGACGGATGATGAACTTTCTCTACCTGCGGATGGTTGTTCAGGTACTGTACAACTTTCAGTGCATTCTCAACATGACGCTCTACACGGAGAGACAGTGTCTCAAGTCCCTGAAGGAAGATGAAGGAGCTTACTGGAGAAATTGTTGCTCCTGTGTCACGAAGAAGGATCGCACGGATCTTTGTAACAAATGCAGCCGGTCCGCATGCTTTTGTGAAGCTTACGCCGTGATAGCTTGGATTTGGCTCTGTAAGAGATGCAAATTTACCGGATGCCTCCCAGTCGAACTTACCACTCTCTACGATCACACCACCAATAGTAGTTCCGTGGCCACCGATGAATTTTGTTGCGGAATGAACAACGATATCTGCGCCGTACTCAATCGGTCTTACGAGGTATGGTGTTGCAAATGTATTATCTACAACAAGCGGAATTTTATGTTTGTGAGCGATTTTTGCAAGAGCCTCAATATCTACAACATCAGAATTTGGGTTTCCAAGAGTCTCAATATAAACAGCTTTTGTGTTCTCCTGGATCGCATTCTCCACTTCCTCGAGATTAAATACATCAACAAATGTTGTTGTGATTCCGTATGCCGGAAGCGTATGCTCCAGAAGGTTTGTTGTACCGCCGTAAATATTTTTGGCTGCTACAATGTGATCTCCCTGCTGTGCAAGGTTCTCGATCGTGTATGTGATAGCTGCTGCACCGGATGCTACTGCAAGTGCTGCCGAACCACCCTCAAGTGCTGCGATCCTCTTCTCGAATACGTCCTCTGTCGGGTTTGTAAGACGTCCGTAAATGTTACCGGCATCTGCAAGTCCGAAACGTGCTGCTGCATGATCGCAGTTGCGGAATACATAGGAAGAAGTCTGGTAGATCGGTACTGCTCTTGCATCTGTAACCGGATCCGGCTGTTCCTGTCCTACGTGAAGCTGTAATGTCTCAAATTTGAATTTTCTCTGATCTCTTGTAATTTTGCTCATGTGTTTGTCCTCTTTTCTTTTATTCTTATATTCGGTAAAATAGTAATTTCTTATCTTATAATCATCTGCTTATCAGCGACAACAACACATTCGCTTTTCTTCGATAAACACCTTTGTTGACTTCTGTAAAACCTTCATGATTTCCTCCTGATCATCACGTTGCTCACCTTGTTTTGTGTGCTCCGTTTTTTGATGATGCAATCATATCACCCTTTTCCTAGTATGTCAATGGGGTTTATCTATTTAGGTTCTCACCTTTATTTATGACTGGCTATAGATTTTATTTATAACGCCACCGCCTACAACCTCATCTCCGTCATACATCACTACAGCCTGGCCTTTTGTGATGGCTCTCTGCGGTTCATCAAATTTCACATGAAGGATGCCATCCGGTGTCTGCCATGCAGTGGCAGGCTGCTCTTTGTGACGGTAACGGATCTTGGCAGTCACTCTTTTCGGCTCAGTTAAGCTGTCCACAGAGATCAGATTTACATTGTCTGCCTCCAGTTCACTGCTGAAAAGATCTTCGTTGTCCCCGAGAACTACCGTATTGGTCTTCGGAGAGATCTCACAGACATAAAGACGGCTGGCCGCCGGAATGCCAAGACCACGGCGCTGGCCGATCGTATAATGGATGATTCCCTTATGACGTCCGATATAGTTTCCCTCTTTATCTACAAAATCACCCTCCGGCGTTTTTTTGCCTGTGTACTTCTCAATAAATTTCGCATAATCGCCGTCCGGTACAAAACAGATATCCTGACTGTCATGCTTTCTGGCATTGATAAAGCCATGTTTTTCGGCAATGACACGAACCTGGTCCTTCCGGAGACCTCCAAGCGGAAGCTTTACATGTGCCAGCTGTTCCTGGGTCAGCATATAGAGAACGTATGACTGATCCTTTGTATCGTCCACTGCTTTTTTCAGAAGGTAGCGGTCCCGTTTCTCATCGTACTCCACTCTTGCATAATGTCCGGTTACAATATAATCGTAGCCGATCTCCTGCATACGGTGGAACATTTTATCAAATTTCAGATATCGGTTACAGTCGATACATGGATTAGGGGTGCAGCCGTTTTCGTAGGCATCTACAAACCTGTCCATAACCTCTGTATGGAAATCTGCGGTAAAATTAAACACGTAATAAGGCATATCCATCTGATAGGCTACGCTTCTGGCATCCTCAACATCGTCCAGGGAACAGCAGGTCTTTTCCCTGTGGACACCGATATCTTCGTTGTTGTAAAGTTTCATGGTAGCGCCGATGCACTCGTCACCGGATTCCTTTGTCAAAAGAGCTGCCACGGAGCTGTCTACACCGCCGCTCATTGCTATGATCGCTTTTTTCATTTATATCTTAACCTTTCCTGATGATTGATGATTTCTCAGCTTTGCAGCCTGTATTCTCTTACGGTTACTGCAATTTCGCATTTATTATAATATGGCAGATATCCTTTGTCCACGATTTTTCACCCGGAACCTTTGCTTTGCTTCTTTCCCGCAGGCTCTCTTTGGTATATAATAGAAAATATTTTTCAGAAAAGGATGTGACTATATGAAGCTTTCCCTGTTTTCCACGCTGCGGGGATACCGGAAAGAATACCTTCTCAAAGATATTTTTTCCGGTATCATCATCGCCGCAGTTTCCATTCCTATCTCCATGGGATATGCCCAGATTTCCGGAATTCCGGCGGTATACGGACTGTATGGTTCTGTTCTGCCAATCCTGCTGTTTGCGCTCTTTTCCACTTCAAGGCAGTTTATCTTCGGCGTTGACGCGGCACCTGCTGCCATTGTAGGCGGCGCGCTGTCTACCCTTGGCATTGCCGCGGAATCGGAAGCTGCCATGGATTATGTCCCTGCCATTGCACTTTTTGCAGGCCTGTGGCTGTTTGTGTTCTTCCTGCTCCATGCGGATAAGATCGTAGATTTCATCTCCACACCGGTAATGGGTGGTTTTATCAGCGGTATCGCAGTCACCATCATCCTGATGCAGATCCCGAAACTGATGGGAAGCCCGGCAGGTTCCGGTGAACTTCTGGAGCTGGCAGAACATATCTTCGCTGCCGCAAAAAATATCAGCTGGCTTTCCCTCTGCATGGGACTTGGTGCGCTGATACTGATCCGCATATTCAAAAAACTGGCGCCGAAATTCCCCATGGCCATCGCGATCATGGCCCTGGGTGTTCTCTCCACCGTTGTTTTTCATGTGGATGAAAAGGGCGTTGTGCTTTTGCAGTCTGTAGAACGCGGCCTCCCTTCCCTGGTGATCCCGGATTTCGGAAATGTTGATCTGACCCAGGCAGCAGGCCGCGGCCTTATGGTTGCCGTTGTCATTATGGCGGAAACCCTTCTTGCAGAAAACACTTTCGCCTTTCGCAATGACTATAAACTGAACGACCGACAGGAGATCCTGGCCTGTGCAGCAGGAAACATTGCGGCTGCCGCTGTGGGATGCTGTCCGGTAAACGGCAGTATTTCCCGTACCTCCCTCAATGAACAGTACGGAGGAAAATCTCAGGCAGTTTCCATCACTGCTGGGATCACCATGGCTCTGATCCTTCTTTTTGGCACCGGATTTATCGGATATCTTCCGGTTCCTGTGTTGACAGCCATTGTGATCTCTGCTCTGATGGATGTAGTGGAAACCCATCTGGCTGTACGTCTTTTCAAGGTGAGCCGCACAGAATTTTACATTTTTATGGCTGCCGGTTTCAGCGTGCTCTGTCTTGGAACGATCTACGGCGTTATCATCGGCATCCTGCTCTCTTTCGTAGCTGTGATCCTGAAGGCCACCAACCCGCCGCGCTCCTTCCGTGGTATGATTCCTGGAAGAGACGCTTATTTTGATCTGTCCAAAAACCGTTTCGCCTACCCTATTAAGGGCGTCGTGATCTACCGTTTCAGTGAAAACCTGTTTTTTGCAAATATAAAGATTTTTCAGGAAGATATTGAGAACAGCATCCGAAAAGACACCAGGGTAGTGATCGTAGATGCCAGTGCTATCAACAGCATTGATGTCACAGCAGCAGACCGTCTGGATGCCATCTCCGCAAGCCTGAAAAAACGTGGGATCCGTTTTTACCTCACAGAGCATTCCACCCAGATCAATGACCAGCTGCGTCAGTTCGGCATCGGCCATATGATCAAGGACGGTATGGTCCGCCGTACCATTCTTGCCGCCTTACATGACGCAGGGATCGAAGCTCCTTATGAACTGGATGTTCCAAAGGAGGACGAGGCAAAACTTCTCCGCCGCAGCATCGCCTTTCTCCCGGCAGAAGAAGAAAATACCCTGGAAGAGTTCGCCTGGGCTTTTGGTGATGATGCAGTAAAAGAGATCGAGGAATCTGTCCATCACATTATCGAACAGTTACATCAGATCCCGGATATTGAACGTCTCTCCGAAGAAGGTCTGGAAGAACTTCTGGATAACTGGCATGGCCTGGGGCTTCTGGATGAAGATGAACTTCTCCGAAGGATTGAGTTACATATGGACGAACTGCCGGAAGAGCTGACTTCCGACCGGAGACTGATCCTTCAGCTTCTGGAAAAACGCCGTGGCAAACTAAAAGAAAAAATCCTGGCCGAACACCCGGAAGTTCTGGAACGGCTGGAACAGCGCAGAAAGAAACTGGAAGAACGGCTGGAGAAACAGAATCCGGAAGCCGTTCAGAAGTGGAAACACTGGAAAGAGGAACATCTCAAAGACTGATTTTTGCACACATTCCTTTTGCGGATCCATGATCAGCTTTCATGATTTCCCGCATATTCCTCACAGACATTGATAAATTCCTGCATCACAGCAGAAGGCCTGCGGTCTTTTTTCCAGGCAAGAAGGATCCTAGTCGTAAGCTTCTCTTCTTCGATGATCCGGATGGGAAGATCTGTACAGAGGTCTTCCATGGATCTTGGAAAAACGGCAGTGGCAAGGCCTTCCTGCACCCAGAGCATGGCATCTCTGGGATCGTCGCAGACACAGAAAATATCCGGCTGGAGATTTTTTTCTCCAAAGGCTTTCATCAGAAATTCTTCGTATCGCCGGTAAATAATAAGAGGGCGTCCAGTCAGTTTCTTAAGGCTGATGCCCTCTTTTTTTGTCCTGTTTTCCGGGAATGCCGGGGGAAGGACTGCGATCATGGGTTCTTCCGAAAGCTCCAGATAATTTAATCCCTCCAGCTTGATAGGTGTCCGCACCACAGAGACATCAATGATCCCATCCATAAGATAGTTCAGAAGTGTGAAGGTAATGGCATCCCGCACCTCAAAGTTTACATCGGAATTTTCCCTGGAAAATCTGGAAATATAAGGCATAATGGTGGTTACTGTGGTGGGCGTGATCCCGATACGTAAGACCTGCTTTTTCCCTGCCTTGGATACTTCCAGCTCTGTGGAACGGACATAATTTAAAATATTCTCCGTCCTGTCATAAAGAAGCTTTCCCGCTTCTGTCAGTGTCACCCCTGCCCTGGTCCGCTCAAAAAGCTTCACATTCAGCTCTGCTTCCAGCTGTTTGATCTGGTAGCTTAAGGGCGGCTGGGACATATTCAGTCTTCTTGCAGCTTCATGGATACTTCCCGTTGCCGCAATCTCATGAAAATATTCCAACTGTCTGATCTCCATATCCTTCTCCTTTTAATTGCATATAATAATTTCTGTAATTTCCGCATTCCGTTCCCGGATGATCCACATCAAACACGCTCTGTCTCTGTTCAAACAAACGGATATCTGCAATCTGCATACTAATGATTTTTTCATTTTTGCAGATACTATCATTATCTTCCCATAAACTCACGTTTTCTTCAATACAAATTTTATATTATAATACATCAAAAACAATATTATACGTATCATCCCTAAGGGAGTATAATAACAGAGGTTTATTGTAATAAAAAGGAAATGGAGGAAAGAAAAAGAAATGCGAACACTCGCAAAATATCTTCGAAACTACAAAAAAGAAAGCATTCTGGCTCCTTTTTTCAAGTTTCTGGAAGTTGTGTTTGACCTGCTGGTGCCTATCGTCATCGCCCAGATCATTGATGTGGGTATTGCCCATAACGATCACGGCTACATCGTACAGAAATTCTTTATCCTGATACTGATGGCAGCCGCAGGACTGGCAGTCAGCATCACAGCCCAGTTTTTTGCAGCAAAAGCCAGCGTAGGTTTTGCCACAGAAGTACGTCAGGCAGTTTTTGACCATATCCAGAAGCTTTCCTATACAGAGCTGGATACCCTTGGAACCGATACCCTGATCACCCGTCTGACCGATGACGTAAACCAGGTACAGAATGGTGTAAATATGGGCCTTCGTCTTCTTCTTCGAAGCCCGTTTATTGTTTTCGGTGCCATGGTGATGGCCTTTACTATCAACGTGCGCTGTGCGCTGATCTTCGTAGTTGCCATCCCGATCCTGTTCCTGGTTGTCTTTGTGATCATGTTCTTAAGTATCCCTCTTTTCAAAAAAGTACAGGGACGCCTGGATACTGTCACACGCCTTACCAGAGAAAACCTGACCGGTGTCCGTGTGATCCGTGCATTCTGCCGGGAAGATCACGCAGTTGCGGAGTTTGACGAAAGTAACCTTGCTCTCACAAAGCTGAATGAGTTTGTAGGAAAAATCTCCGCACTTTTAAATCCGGCCACCTATGTACTGATCAATATCGCAACCGTGATCCTGATCCAGACTGCAGGCGTACAGGTCAATCTTGGAAACATGCAACAGGGTGAAGTCGTTGCCCTTTACAACTACATGGCACAGATGATCGTGGAGCTGATCAAACTTGCTTCCCTGATCATCACCCTGAACAAATCCATGGCCTGTGCAGACCGTGTTGCCGGAATCCTGAAAGTAGATTCCACCATGACTTACCCGGAGAAAACTTCCGCACCGGCAGCTGCAAAGAACGACTGTGCCGTTGCTTTTGACCATGTGACCTTCTCCTATGCAGGAACCGGCGCACCCAGCCTTTCGGACATCACTTTTTCCGCAAAAAAAGGCTCTACCATTGGAATCATCGGCGGTACCGGAAGCGGTAAGTCCACCCTTGTGGATCTGATCGCACGTTTCTATGACGCAAGTTCCGGAACCGTTACCCTGGACGGCCAGAATGTACAGACCTATTCTCAGAATGAGCTCCGGGAAAAAATCGGCGTGGTTCCTCAGAAGGCAGCACTTTTTCAGGGAACCATCCGCGAGAACTTAAGCTGGGGACGGGAAGACGCCACAGATGAGGAAATGTGGGAGGCTCTTACCACTGCCCAGGCCCGTGAGATCGTGGAGAAAAAAGATGGCCAGCTGGATTTTAAGCTGGAACAGAACGGCCGGAACCTTTCCGGTGGCCAGCGCCAGAGACTTACCATTGCCCGCGCCCTTGTGAAAAAGCCGGAGATCCTGATCCTGGACGACAGTGCCAGTGCTCTTGACTTTGCCACAGATGCGGCACTTCGGAAATCTCTCCACCAGCTTGGCGGAAACACCACCACTTTCCTGGTATCCCAGAGAGCAGCCAGTATCCGTCAGGCCGATCTGATCCTGGTACTGGACGACGGCCAGCTCGCCGGAAAAGGAACCCACCAGGAGCTTGTTTCCACCTGTGAAACTTACCGTGAGATCTTTTTCTCACAGTTCCCGGAAGAACGGATCAAATATGAAAAAGCAACCGGAAAGGAGGTCCTGGCATGAGTAAAACATACAAAAAATCCCAGAACAAAAACAGCATGGCAACCTTCTTCAAGGTGCTCCGCTTTATCGGAAAATACCGTTTCCTTCTTGTCTTAAGTGTAATCCTTGCCGCAGTTACCGTAATTTTGCAGCTGTATGTTCCCGTACTTTTCGGCTATGCCATTGATGAGGTGGTTGCTGACCATGAAGTTGATTTTGGCAGAATGGGATTCTATCTTTCCCGTATTCTTGTCATGATCGTGCTTTCCGGTATTGCCACCTGGGTCATGAGCATTATCAATAACCGCATGACCTACCGCACAGTACAGGATATCCGTGCGAAATCCATCCGCCATATCCAGAAACTTCCGCTGTCCTACCTGGACGGACACAGCACCGGTGATATCATCAGCCGTGTCATTGCGGATACAGATATTCTTTCCGATGGTATGCTCCTTGGATTTACACAGCTGTTTTCCGGTATCATCACCATCATCGGAACTTTGATCTTCATGTTTTCCAAAAACGTGTGGATCACACTGATGGTCATTGCCCTGACACCGGTGAGCTTTTTTGTGGCAAAATTCATCTCCTCCCATTCCTTCCAGATGTTCCGTGCACAGAGTGATGCCCGTGGACGTCAGACTGCACTGATCGAGGAAATGATCGGAAATCAGAAAGTGGTTCAGGCATTTGGCTATGAGAACCGTTCTTCGGAGCGTTTCGCTTCGATCAACGAGGAGCTTCGAAATGCCAGCCAGAAAGCTGTTTTTTACAGCAGTCTCACCAACCCGTCCACACGATGTGTCAACAACATCATCTATGCAGGTGTAGCTCTTGTAGGTGCATTCCTGATCCCGGGCGGTCATCTGACAGTAGGTGGGCTTTCCGTCCTGTTGGCCTATGCTAACCAGTACATGAAACCATTTAATGATATCAGCTCTGTGATTACAGAGCTTCAGAACGCTCTGGCCTGCGCTACCAGGATCTTTGACCTTCTGGAAGAAGAACCGGAAAGCCCGGACCCGTCCGGAACTCTTGATGATGTAAAAGGTGCCGTAGATATCCAGAATGTTTCTTTCCGCTACGAAGAGGACAAACCTCTCATTGAAGGATTTAACCTTCACACAGAGCCTGGCCGACGAATCGCCATCGTAGGTCCCACCGGCTGTGGTAAGACAACTTTTATCAACCTGCTAATGCGTTTCTACGACGTCACCGGCGGAAGTATCTCCGTAGACGGAAAACCGATCACCGAAGTTTCCAGACATACCCTCCGCGGAAGCTATGGCATGGTTCTCCAGGATACCTGGATCAAACATGGAACTGTCCGCGACAACATCTGTATCGGAAAACCGGATGCTTCGGATGAGGAAGTGATCCAGGCAGCAAAAATGTCCCACAGCTGGGAATTTATCCGCCGTCTTCCAAATGGCCTGGATACCATTCTCTATGAAGACAGCTTAAGCCAGGGACAGAAACAGCTTCTCTGTATCACCCGTGTCATGTTGTGCCTGCCACCGATGCTGATCCTTGACGAGGCAACCTCCAGCATTGATACCCGTACTGAAATACTGATCCAGGAAGCCTTCGACCGGATGATGCAGGGCAGAACAAGCTTCATTGTTGCCCACCGTCTCTCTACTATCCGTAATGCGGATGAGATCCTTGTCATGAAAGACGGAAGCATCATTGAGCAGGGAAATCATGAGGAACTTATGGCAAAAGGCGGATTCTATCAGAATCTTTATAACAGCCAGTTTGTGAAAGTTTCTGAATAAAATATCGAATTTATAAAATTCAAAAATCTCCGGATCACAGTTTTTCTGTGCCGGAGATTTTTTTATACCATTTTGTTCTATTTATATTTTGACCGGAGAAGCCACTTCTGATCGATCACTTTCAATTCTTCTCCAAACCGGATATGAAGCCTTACTGAGCCTGGAAGCTGCTCCACATGTTCAATGTTTCCGGTTCCGAATTTCGGATGGCTCACATCTTCTCCGATCTCGTAGCGCACAATGCTGTTCCGGGTATTTTCATGCTGCTGTTTTCTCCGGTAAGTATCCCGTACTGTTACTGTCCGGTCATGGATCGGGCTTCGGAGTTTTTTCTCATAGTCATGTTTCATCAGGGCTTCCCCTGCCTTATAATATGGCGTTGGCGCCGCGCCGGTCAGGGAACAGCAGTATTTCCAGGCACTTCCGTGGGTTCCGTGCTGCCACTGATACTCTGTGGGAATGTGAAAATTATGCTGCATATAATGGGCATATTCATGTTTGTAAAGATCCAGCCTGTCCTCTTTTTTCAGAGGATTTTTTACCGCATAGCCGATAAAAAGCAGGGAAAAATGAAAATGCTCTTTTTCGTGGTAACTGCCTCTTGTATAGGATCCCAGAAGATCTGGCTCCATACCAAAGGTAATGGGAATCTTCGCTCCATTGAGATGAAATTTTTTATCAAATTCCGCATAAAGGCTGCGGATCTGGGCTGTAAGTATGGGAATTTCTTTTTGCAGAGCCTGTGCAAGTGTCTGGTCGATCATTATTTACAACTCCTAATCTCCATATTTATACAATATTACTACAGAATAACAGACATTCTCTGGATTATCTGTTGTAGATAAATGAACGCCTGCCTATGTTTAAAAATACAAACTCTAGTAATATAGCACTTTCTCCCGGAATTGTAAACATCTCCTGAACACCATTTTGCCGGCAGTCGTTAAGAACTGCCGGCAATACCCCTTATTTTATCTCAGGCATAAATCTGCCTTACGCCAGTTTCCAGCTGGCTGCCTCTTCTCTTGCATGAATAAAATCTGCATAAAGGCCGCTCTGGGCGGAAAGTTCCTCGTGGGTTCCTCTCTGGGTGATCTTTCCTCCGTTTAATACCAGGATCTGGTCCGCATTTCGGACTGTTTTCAGTCTGTGGGCGATCATGATAATGGTCTTGTTATGAATCAGCACATCGATTGCCTTCTGCAGTTCCGCTTCATTTTCCGGGTCCACACTTGCAGTTGCCTCATCCAGGATAATGATCGGCGCGTTTTTCAGCATGGCTCTTGCAATGGAAATCCGCTGTTTTTCGCCGCCGGAAAGAGTTCCACCACCTTCTCCGAGAACCGTATCATAACCCTCCGGAAGGGACATGATAAAATCGTGACAGCAGGCAGCTTTTGCGGCTTCCACCACTTCCTCATGGGTGGCATCCTGTTTTCCGAAGCGGATGTTATTTTCGATGGTGTCATTAAAAAGATATACATCCTGGAATACCATGGAAATATTTTTCATCAGGCTGTCCAGCTTGTATTCCTTTACATTGTGGCCGCCTACCAGGATCTCTCCGCCCTGTACATCCCAGAATCTGGCGATCAGATTGCAGAGCGTAGTTTTTCCGCCGCCGGAAGGTCCTACTACCGCAGTGGTGCTTCCTGCCGGGATCTGGATGGAAACGCCATCCAGGATCTTACGGTCACCATAAGAGAAACTTACGTTTTTAAATTCCACAGATGCATCTTCCGGACGGATTTCACTGCCGTCGGTATCCATCGTCGGTGTGTCATCAATAGAATTTGCTTTCCGCATGGATTCCCCAAGCATCTGCAGATTGTCGGACATATTTCCTGCATTTTCCAGCTCCTGATATACCATAAAGGAAGCGATCAGCATCAGGATACATCTGGAAAGATCCAGGCTTCCACTGTAATAAAATACAAGACTTGCCACTGCCAGCGCCGCGCCAAATACCTTTGCAGTTACCTGTCGGATACCGATCCACGGTGTCACAGATCTTGTCAGAGCCAGCGCTTTTTTGCAGCTGTCATCCACTGCCCTGGCTGCTGCCTGATCGTTATCTTTTTCCAGACCATAGGATTTTACCACGCTCATGCCCTGCACATATTCCAGAACAGATTTTACCAGTCCTTCCTGCGCCTGCTGTCTTCCAGGGCCTGTTTTTGCGGTTGCTGCCGTGGAGCATTCTGTTACTGCAAGGTAAACCAGAATACCAATAATAGCGATCACTCCAAGACGCACATCGATCACAAACAGCGCCAGACAGAAAGCCAGAGTATTTAAAAATCCTCCGATCACAATGACCAGACATCTGGACGCATTGTTTTCCACATCCGAAAGTGTAGTAGTAACAACTGCTGTGATATTTCCGAGGCTGTTGTCATTAAAAAATCCCATTGGGATATAGCGCAGACGGTCTCCGATATGGACTCTTTTCTCTGCTGCCATAAAATATCCGGTTTCTGTCTCCGCATTGGTCGCATAGTAAAAGCAGGCCTGCCTTCCCAGCATGGAGATCAGCATTACTGCAAATACCGGAAGAATATGTGCTTCTTTCCCACCTACGATGATATCCAGCGTCATCATCAGCGCCAGAAACTGCAGTGCTCCAAAGACCGCTCCGATAAAGGAAACGATCATGGCTTTTGTAAAAAGTTTTTTCTTTTTGCCTGAAAAGGCGATGATTTCTTTTAATATCCGGATCATTTCTCTTTCCCCCTTATGCCACGTCGCGGACACCCAGATAGGAATTCCACATCTTGCTGTACAGCGGGCAGTTTTCTTTCAACTGCTCATGGGTTCCCTGTGCCTCAATATGACCATCCTGAACCACTACAATGTTGTCCGCATCGGTGATGGTTCCCAGACGGTGCGCGATCACGATCAGTGTCTTCCCTTTTGTCAGTGCGGAGATGGCCTTCTGGATCATGGCCTCATTTTCCGGGTCAATGCTTGCGGTGGCCTCATCCAGGATCACGATCTTCGCGTTTTTCAGCATGGCTCTTGCAATGGAGATCCGCTGCTTCTCTCCTCCGGAAAGATGTCCGCCGCCTTCGCCGCAGATGGTATCATATCCTTTATCCAGCTTCCGGATAAAACCGTCACATCCGGCAGCTTTTGCCACTGCCTCCACTTCCGCATCTGTGGCATTTAATTTTCCCATACGGATATTGTCACGGATGGTACGGTCAAACAGGTAATTATCCTGGGAAACATAGGCGATCTCCTGATTCAGCTGATCCAGAGGGATCTCTTTGATATCTTTTCCCCCAAGGGTAATGTTTCCTTCGGTTACATCCCAGAAACCTGCGATCAGTTTTGCAATGGTGGATTTTCCGGAACCGGATGGTCCGACCAGTGCGGTAACTGTTCCCGGGTTGATGGTAAGGTTTACGCCTTTCAGCACTTTTTCATCCTGGTTACCATAGCTGAAGGATACCTGTTTCAGACAGATCTTCTCATCAGAAAGAGAAGTTTTTCCCTCCGGACGGTTCAGTTCCGGGCTGTCCAGGATACCGTTGATTTCTTTTACGTTGGCACCCACAATGGCAAGCTCATCCACAAAGGACAAAGCCGCCAGAAACGGGCCCGCAAATCCCATGGAAAGGACAATAATGGTGAAAAAATCCGAAGCGGAAAGGCTGCCGTGAGACCACAGAAGAAGTCCTACAGGCAGCACGGTGATCAGGACGGACGGCGTCCAGGTCTGCATGGTGGACATATATTTCTGGTTGTCATGCATCCAGTCCACATAGTACTGTGCGTTCTCTTCCACTGCTCCGGAATATTTTTTATAAGATCCGGCGGACTGGCTGAAAGCCTTTACTACCTGGATCCCGCCTACATACTCGATGATGGCATTTGCCATACGTTTTCCTACTGCAACTGCGCCTTCCCAGCGGACTGCATAGGTTTTTCCGCTCTGGCTCATGATGGCCATACCGATCACAGTTGTGACAAGGGAAGCAAATCCCATTCTCCAGTCCAGTGCAAAAATATATACTGCAATGGCAACCGGTACCAGAAGGTTGGCTGTCATCTCCGGGATCAGATGGGCCAGCGTGGGCTCCATCCCTTCCACACGGTCTACGATGGTTGTCTTATACTGTCCGGATGGAGTATCCAGAATGGTTCCCATTGGCACTCTGGAAAGCTTGGCCAGCATTTTTTTACGGATATCCCGCAGAGTATAGTAGGTTGCTGTATGGGACATGGACGTGGACCATGCAGAACCCACAGACTTCACCAGATAACCGATCAGAAGAAGACCGCACCATGGCAGGCACTGGCTGAAATCTCCATTTTCCAGAAGAATGCGTATCATCGCCGCAATACTGAAATACGCAGCCATGGTTCCTGCCACACCAAGTACAGCCAGAACTACTGAACCATAAAATTTACTGTGATATTTTTCTGCCCATCCCCATACGACGGATATTGGAGATGGTTCTTTCTTTTTTTCCATATGTATCAACTCCTTTTTGCAGATATCAGATAATTAAACTGACTTCCACTACACTCTTCTGCTTTGTCACGATCCGCTGATTCCCAGTAACCGGAACCATCCGGCAGAATAAAATTCCCGCAGGCTGTTCATATAGGAAATGGCTTTTTCCCTGGGCATATCGTGACGTACCGTTTCAAACATGCCGTTAAACATGCTGCTCGCCACCATATGGATCAGATTCTCATCCAGTTCTTCCGGCTGATAACCCGCCTCTTTCATTTTTTCCATAAGGACAATGCTGGAATTAACCTCGATCTCTGTGAGTACGTCCAGATAATGTTCATAACGGGTTCCTGCAGAACAGCATACGATCAGTTTAAATGCATCAAAATGATCATAAATATATTCCACCATCCAGGAATGACCTTCATCAGACACCTCCGGAAGTGTCTGCACCTGGTCCTTCACCGGCTGATCTGCAAAGTTTCTCTGGATCGCCCGGTATCTCTCTTCCAGCACTCTGGCCGGTTCTTCCACCAGTACATCAAACAGAGATTCCTTGTCTGTATAATAGCGGTACAGTGCTCCTGTGGTTACAGACAGTCTGGATGCGATCCCACGCATGGAAGCTCCCTGAAATCCTTTTTCCAGAAATTCCTGCTTTCCTGCTTCCAGAAGATCTGCTGCCAGTTTCTCATTTACAGGTCTCATATGATTGTCTCCTTTATTCAATAACGCCGTTATTTAATAACAATGTTATTTTAAGATAACTTTCTTTGTTTGTCAATTGGTTAAGTTAAATAAAACTATCTTTTTTCAAAAATTTCCAAATTTACGAATGGCATGCAAAAAGCAGCTGCTCTCTGCACAGAAATCAATTCTGTACAAAAAACAACTGCTTCATAAATTTACTATATCTTTCTGTTCCATCATTAGCGTAGCATAATTCTCTACGCATCCGAAACCTAATGTCACTGTTGTATTTAACATCTGGCTTTTTTTACAGACTTTTCGTCAAGCGGATATTCGCAATCCGCTTCGCTACGTAGCTCTACACCAAATAACTGCTCCGCAGTTTATCAGGAGGAGCTTGCACTCCTCCTGATACAAGCAAGTCCCCACCCACTGCTTATTGCTTTTCGCAACCCCGCAGGGGACTTACTTGATTTGGTTAAACATCCAGCTCTTTTCTTACATCCGGGAACATTTCCACACATCGTTTCAGGATTCCCTGCATGTAAGCAATGGCAATTCCATAATTGGTAATGGGGATTTCCTGGTCCAGCGCACATTTCTGACGGTAGCGCATTTCCCTCTCATTGAGCATACATCCACCACAGTGCACGATCAAGTTGTACTTCGTCACATCTTCCGGGAAATCTCTTCCTGAAGAATACTCAAATTCCAGATCTTTCCCCGTATAATTTCGGATCCAACGTGGAAGCTTGACTGTTCCGATATCATCACACTGCCTGTGATGGGTACAACCTTCCGAAATCAGGATTTTATCTCCGTCTTTCAGTCGGTCAATGGCTGCTGCCCCGGCTGCCGCTGTTTTCAGATTTCCTTTAAATCTGGCAAACAGAATTGAAAATGAAGTGAGCCAGATATCCTTCGGTGTTTCTTTGCTGACCTTTGCAAAAACCTGACTGTCTGTGATCACAAGCTTTGGCTTCTTACCCAGAGTTTCCAGAGTATTGGAAAGCTCATTCTCTTTGATCACAATGGCTGCTGCTCCAGCCTCCAGCACATCCCGGATTGTCTGCTGCTGTGGAAGGATCAGGCGGCCTTTTGGTGCGGCTTTATCGATCGGTACTACAAGAACCGCAAAGTCTGACGGCTCCAGGAGATCTCCTACCAGACGTAATTTCAGATCATCGGTTACTGCAAGAGATGCGATCTTTTCTTTCAGTTCATAGATGTTCTGACCTGTTGCCGCACTGGCGTAAATGAAGGGTTCCTGATTCCGATCCGGAAAATCCGCATTTATTTTCTGATTTTCCGAAAGAAGGTCGGATTTATTGTATACAACCAGGTACGGAATTTCCTTTTCTTTAAAAATGTGGATCAGCTCCTCATCCACATTGGTTTTTCCAAGGGTAGCATCCACAACAAGAACTGCCACATCCACACGGTTCAGTACCTGTTTTGCCTTTCGGACTCGAAGTTCTCCAAGATGTCCTTCATCATCAATACCCGGCGTATCAATAATTACAACCGGTCCCATTGGAAGCAGCTCCATGGCCTTGCTCACCGGATCCGTGGTAGTTCCTTTAACATCGGAAACCACAGCAAGTTCCTGACCTGTCACTTTATTTACAATACTGGATTTTCCTGCATTTCTTCTGCCAAAAAAACCGATATGTACACGATCTGCTGACGGTGTTTCATTCATTCCCATAATTTTTCCTCTTTTCTTTCAGCATCAGACAGGTCCTCATCCATTCCTGTTCTCATCCACCTGTTTCATATTTCATAAGATCATTCGACCTTTGCTCCCAGCATTATCTGTTGATATGCAAAAGCTTACGCCTCTGTTCCTGCCCCCTGCTTATTGCTTTTCGCAATTGAAGCAGGGGACTTACTTGATTTGGTTAAACGATCTCAGAATAATCAATTTTTCTGTCTTTAAAATAATATTCTTTATCCCGCTCATTCACTTCTCTCAGCACCCTGCATGGATTACCGACTGCAACCACATTGGAAGGCAGATCCTTCGTTACTATACTTCCGGCCCCAACTACAACATTATCACCAATGGTAACTCCCGGTAACACAACAACTCCAGATCCCAGCCAGCAGTTCTTACCGATATGAACTTCCATATTATACTGATATCCTTTTTCACGAAGCTCCGGTAAGATCGGGTGCCCCGCAGTTGCGATGGTCACATTTGGACCGATCATGGTATAATCGCCAACATAAATATGACCGTCATCTACCAGTGTCAGGTTAAAGTTGGCATAGACATTTTTTCCAAAATGGACATATGCACCTGCCATATTGGCGTGAAGCGGTGGCTCGATATAACAATCTTCACCAACCTCCGCAAACATCTCTTTCAGCATTTCTTTTCTTTTATCCAGCTGTGTAGGGCGTGTCATATTGAAATCATAAAGCCTGTCCAGTTTCCTGATCTAATCCTGAAAGATTTCATCGTCATTAGGGAGATATAATTCTCCTGTATGCATTTTTTCTCTCATTGGGCGCATGGCAGCTCCTCCTTTTTGTATGTTTTTTACAAAAAATAATATATGGATTATGTTATCATATCGTATATTTACATACAAGCATGAAATTTCTGAATAATCCGAAGTTTTTTCGTGAATCTGTTATGTTCATATATGATCTGTAGCTTCATCTGCTGTTTCTTTTATAACAAAAAGTAATGATCAGGACGGGATTTTCCAGGCATGTCAAGCGGATATTCGCAATCCGCTTCGCTACGTGGCTCTACACCAAATAACTGCTCCGCAGTTTATCAGGAGGAGCTTGCACTCCTCCTGATACAAGCAAGTCCCCACCCACTGCTTATTGCTTTTCGCAACCCCGCAGGGGACTTACTTGATTTGGTTAAAGAGTTTGGAATATTATAAAAAAAGTCTCTTCCAGAAGGCAGGTTTTTCAATCCTTTCTTCTTAAAGAGACTTTTTTGTTTCCATAAATATTATTTATTTCAATGCAGCTCCAGCTTTAAAAGCATCGCCCACCTTTTCGCCAAGACGGATATATGCGTTGTTAAACGGATCAAACGTGATCGGTGCAGCTTTTGCTACATCTACATTTCCGTTTTTGTCCAGAACACGTTCGTCCACGCTGACATTTACGATCTCACCAACCAGACGGCAGGTTTCTTTGTCGTAGCTTTTCAGTTTACATTCTACACAGATGGGAAGCTCTTTGATGATGGGGGCATCTACTTTTTCGGACTTTTCTGCTGTAAATCCGGCTTTTGCAAATTTATCCGGCTCTTTGTTTCCGGAAACAATTCCCACATAATCGCAGGCTGTCATATGATCCACATCCGCCATGCTTACTGTGAAAGCGCCTTTTTTCAGAATATTTTCGGTTGTTTTGTGACTCTCACTGACACAGATGGAAATTTCCTTATCATCACTGATTCCGCCCCAGGCAGCATTCATAACGTCCGGTTTGCCATCCTCGCCATATGTGGCGATCATTAATACTGGCTGTGGATAGGTATAAGGTTTTGCACCAAAATCTTTTCTCATGACTGTTTCTCTCCTTTATATTCGTTATTGTTGTTATTTTTTATGAATTCCCGCACAAGCTGCAGGCCTCCTAATGGAACACAGAATTTATCTCTGTGCTGTCTGCACTGCTGATACGTTTCTTCCAGATCAAACCACTGTACCTCTTCTACTTCTTCTTTCTGAAGTGTAAGACGATCGATCTCTACCGGATGATCGTAGATATAAACAAAGGCAATCTCTTCATCCCGGAACATTTTTCCATGAAATTCTTTGGCAAAAGATATCGGGAATTTTCCTGCAAACTGCAGATCTTCTGGCACTGCATGTATCCCCAGTTCTTCCTTTAGTTCCCGCAATGCTGATTCCAACGGTTCATCCCCTGCCTGTATGTGGCCTGCAGATGAAGTATCAAATTTTCCTGGAAAAGAATCCTTGTTTCTGGATCTTTTTTGAAGAAGGATCTCTGTTCTTCCATTTTTCCGGCGGATGATCCAGATATGCGCAGTGCGATGGCGGATTCCCTCTGCATGGGCAATGCTCCGTTCTACGGTCTTTCCGGTGGGATTTCCGTTTTCATCTATGATATCAAATATTTCCATTCTTATCTGTCTGCTTCTTTCTCTTATAATTATTCTTAAGTGAATCAGATGATTTTTTATCTGATTACCAAAATGTCTGGGAACTGACAAAATTTACTATAGTATATATTTTAACATGATTTGAAAACAGTTTCCAGTCTGTTGTCGGAAAACCGGCATCTGTATTGCCTGTTTTTCTTTTCTTTGCTATGATATTTCTAACCACAATAATTATTTGACGGGAGGTTGATTTTATGTATTGTATTTCTTTTAATGATATCATTGAACTAAATGGACTACTTAAAGATCAGGGACTTCATTTTCGCATTCATCTTCGTGATGCTTGTGGAAAACAATCCTGTTGGATCGAACCGCTTGGGAATTGTGCATGTGAAGGACATTTTGATGAAATGTATCAGGTTCTGGAGAATTTTTTTGCAGGAAAAAGAGCCTCGATCGAGTATGATGAGAGTAAACTGAATTTCTGGATTTTGTCTGCAGATTGAGGATTCGCCATCCCGCAGGAGACTTGCCCGATTCAGTTAAAACAGATATTATGTGAAAATATAAATATGCCTGTAAACAGCACTCTGTTTACAGGCATAAAAAAACTCCCCCTGTTGGACTCGAACCAACGACACTGCGGTTAACAGCCGCATGCTCTAC
>ENA-OPVL01000435-OPVL01000435.1-human-gut-metagenome-genome-assembly--contig:-NODE-435-length-29037-cov-23.716514_pt1 | contig 29037 bp, 27 predicted proteins | sample MGYA00241496_ERZ501984 | MGnify/ENA primary metagenome ERZ501984 (study PRJEB25962, sample SAMEA2042986) | human gut metagenome | biome: human gut; feature: human-associated habitat; material: faeces... | reverse complement strand
ATCAAACACTTTAGCCTTTTTTATTACATCATTTTAGCACTTGCGAAACTTAAATTATACTTAATTTTGTATCTGTTTTTAAAAAGGAACATAGGCATATACAGAAATATTTTTAATACATTATATATAGCAAAAGCAATAAACGAATGAAGAAAATTACTTTTTTTACTTTTTTATGTAGTCTGTTGCTGGTGGCTTGTAGCCGTGAGGAGTGGAATAATACGGCTAATACAGATACACCTGAGGCAGTTTTTAAGTTGTATGATGCAGACTACGAAGGTAACCTCTCACGTGCAACTACATTAGAAGAATCCCGTTACGATCGTTTGGAGTATTGTATTGTAGATGAAGCAGGAGTACGTGTGCGGGATATAAAAAGCAAGTATAATCCATCAACTGCAGAAATTTATGTAGAAGGTTTGCATGAAGGTAATTACCGTTTATTGGTGTTGGGGATAAAAGGAAACGAAAACCTTGATGAAGTAATGATCCATGAGTTGAACTCTGCTTCAGATGTGTGGTTAGAGTTTCCGGCAGATTTACAAAAACCGTTAGATGCTGAATATTTTTATTCTCAGACTCCGTTTACGGTAACAATGGAACAAACAGAGAATGGTAAGCAGGAAGTAACATCGATTCGTCAGGATGTAAAGCAACAGCGGATTATTGGTAAGATTGATTTTAAATTTGATTATAATAACCCTTATGTGCGTAATGCCGTAATAGAGAAAAAGGTTTCGCTTGGCTCAGCTCATTTTTATACTACACTTTCTGGTGATGGAAACATGGCTGGTGAAAGTGATGGTGTTATGCGTGATCTGGTTCTGTCTGATACAGCTACCTATAATTTCATGCCATTAGTGGAAAATACTTCTTTTAGTGGAGAAATTACAATGCGTACGCGTAGCTATCTTGGAAATGAAATAAGTCAGGTGTACGCTTTCGAGCAAACACAGCTGGAGGCTAATCATATACATAGTATAGAAACAAACGTTACGCATCCGGAAGATAAGTCTGTAGTTATGTTTTTGACTCAGTCTGCTTACGAACAAGGTAACCATTCTAAAATTTTACAAGATGATGAGCCCAAGGAGGTATATACTGATCCTTCGCAGAGAAAGTTTAATACAGCGCAGCCGCTTCAGCTGAATATCACTGATGAAGGGAAACTGCATGTCCGTTTCTATTCTCCTCGCAATTTGGGGAGTGTATTGGTTAAAGCTTGTATTCCTTCAATAAGTGATGAATATTTTGATCTGGCTTATTTTGATACAATACCAAGTTTTGCTGATTTCTATGAAACGCTGCCTTTGGTTCAACGTTCTACCATGTGCCGTACAGAGCGGGGACGTCAGATTGAGGTTAAACAGATGACAGCTTCTGAGTTGACTGGCGCTACGTTCAAGGTTGAGTCTACAGACCCATATTGGGGAAAATTGCAGAAAATAGAACATGGCTGGTATGTCTATTGGGGATTGTATGGTGGAAATCCTGATTTGGAAAACGGAGGTCCGGTAGGAAACTGGATGGGTATCCGTCCTGTACACTGTCGTGAGTCTGTGGCGTTGTTCCTCAATTTTACCTATATGATAGACATGCCTGAACACGAACAGATATTGCGTGATAATGCAGATAAGCTTTATGATGACAATAAGAATCCGATAAAAGTTGAACAGGTGCTGCAACAAATGAGACAGCAACGCACGTTGCAGGTCGGATTGGTTTATGCAGGCAATGGTGTACTGGGACTAGGAGGAGGAAGCACGTTTGGAGCTTACCAGCAGGCTTGGTTCGAACATTATTGGAATGCTTATTCATGTAATATTATGTTCCATGAATTGGGACACGTAATGGGATACGGACATAGTAGTGCATTTACTTACGGTCCGTGGGCAGAGCAACTGATGAACAATTTTTATGTTCAGAATCTTAGCCAGTTCCCTATTGACTCATATAAATATCTGGATAGTAGGAATAATCCTCATCGGTATAAATAGTCTGATAACGTAGTAATAGAAAAACGATATAATTTATAGATAATAATGGATAAAATGAAAAATATAATTGGGGTATGTACTCTTTTGTTATTGTTCCTTTGCGGATGTAGTGCAGAAGATAGCATGCAACAAGAATTGCCGGAAGGTGCGATAGGAGTCCGCTTGATAGCAATGGGAATGGCAGAAGGAGAAACTTCTAATTCTGAATCAGTTGTAAATGAAGTAGAGGGTTTCCGTTTTGAGGGTGGTATGCTGAAAGAAGTGTTTGACCGCTTGAATCCTGATACTGAAGGAGTATGCCATTTACAACCTTTACAGATGCGTGGAACTGTCTATTTCCTGGCTAATGCATCCGATATAATTCAGAAGGCTGCTTTGCAAGTCGATAAGACAACGCTTGAAGAGTTTTTGGACTTACAGGCTACTGCCTCTGAAATGACAGCTTCGGGTATTGTTATGAGTGGACAGATTGAATTGAGTACAGACATGACCTCTACCTCTGTTATTCTAAAGCGCAGTGTGTTGCGTATTGATTTAGATTCTCCGTTCGAAGGCATTCAGGTAAATAATGTAAAGATTAGCAATATTCTTTCAACCGGATATGTTAATGAGCGCCAGGGTGATGCTTTGTCGGTAAACGTACAGCCGGAAACTATTGTGAAAGATTTTGGTGATACTCCATTTGAGAATAATAAAGAGACATTGTTTTACCTGTGCGAACAGAAAGCCGGAGCTTATGAAGTAGAACTTATGGTCACATCCGATGATGGAGCTTGGCATCGTCTGAAAACTACATTTACAGCGTTAAAGCGTAACACAATCTATACGTTGAAAGTATATGGTAACGGAGCAGATCTTCGTGTTGAGGTTTTGGTGGATGATTGGGAAAACGGTGCCTCTTCCGAATCCGGACAAGTATTAAAAGGTTTGATTGATAAAGCTGCTTCTGAATTGTCAGAGGGCGTAGAAATAAATGAACGTGGAGATACTGTTTTCATTCCTTATATGGGAAGTAACTTCCGTTTGGTGTTGAAGGCTGAAGAGGATGCAAACCTTATGGTAAACGGAGTGGTAGAAGGCGTGACGATTGCTTCTCAAAGTTCTTCACGTAGTATGGAGCCGTTTGCCGAAGTTGTGGTAGAAAGCGATAGAAAAATGCCAGGAAGTGTACAGGAATATATTTATCTGGATGTGTATAGACAGACGGTACAGACAGGTAGAGTTGTATTGGTATTCCGTCCGAATCCTATTGGCCTTTCAGGTAAGCTGGCGTTCGATTCAGATGCTGTATGCGATTTTGCTCGCTATATCGATGGGGAACTTGGATTAATTACGTTGCCCGAAGGTAAGAAAATCGAGCTAGAGATACCTCAGGGGGAGGCTCCGTGGATGAAAATAGAGGTTAATGAAGAAACCGGAGCACATCGGGTAATTGCCGGTTGGAAGCCAAACGATCCTGATGCTGATGGACGTGTACAAGAGGCACGCTTACTCGTTTCTGACATTGATGGAAGTCATCCTGAAGTCTATACCATAAAAAGACAAAACTGGGGACTGCCGGTCGTAAATGTAAATGGAACGTGGTGGTGCAAATACAACTTGCGCGGTAATGTCAAGAATTACTCAGATCAGATTTTGATTAATAACGATCCTGTACCTGATGAGCAAAATGTTTTTGAGTATTTGAAAACTTGTTCTGATGAAGAATTGTTGAATATAATGGGAGATCAGTATCAGGCAGGGAATCCTGAAGGACTGAAATTGACACACGATGGCAGTAGATTTTACTATGAAGGTTACCGAACAACTGTATCTGGTAATTTGGGTACAATGCTTCCTACAGAAATGGCTCCTGATGGGTACCAGATTCCTAACTACAATAACTATCGTTTCTTTGCGTGGGGCGATAACTGTAATTTAGGTTACAGCGAATGGGGAGTTTTTAATAATAATTTAGGGCAACGCATGAATTATTCAGTTGCAGAACGCAGTCTTACTGTGGATGGTGTGAGATACGGAACCCTTGGGTTGTATGATTTTGTGTATGAAAATACTCATTGGGCAATCTTTGGTTGGGGGCATCAGTATAATGAACAGGAAATTGCTCCGATGGCAATATTACTTGCTACTTATGGCAATGCAGGTAGTTCATGGCAGCTGGAAGGTTATCCAAAGAGTGACGGTAGAGGAAACTGGATTAAATTTGGAGGACAGAATTCGTCAAAAACCCGTACGATACGTTGTGTGAAAACTCCTGTAGAATATATATATGAATAATAACAACTAAATTAAATATAAGAAAACAATGATGAAAATGAAAAATTTAGGATTAGTAGGTGTTGTTTTGTTGGGATTGGCTTTTACTGCATGTTCAAAAGAAGAAGATAATAGTGGTGTTAACGAAACACCTCGATCGGTGGTGATAACTACCCGTCAGATAAATTACGAAGGTTCAGGCCAAGCTATAGAAGATGAAAATACTATTACCGATATGAAAGCGTGCCTTTTTGAGAAGGGAACGATGACTAAGGTATTCGAAGACTTACAACCTTCGGCAGATGGATATAATTTGCAAATCAATAGCTATGAAGGTACTATCTACATGGTTGCCAATGCTGGTAATATGATAGATCTTCAGCAGATGAAGGAAGAGGGTATCAGTGAAGAAGAGTGGAAAAAGACTACTATGGCTATGAGTAATGGTAAGGTTGTCAATTTCTTTACAGGATCACTTGTTATTGACGGACAAAACCAGCCTTCACAGTCGCTCACTTTAAAGCGCGGTGTAGCACGTTTTGATTTAAATGTTGACGTGGCTGGCTCTGCTGCTATAGAGAGTCTGACTTTAAGAAATGTAGCTCAGTCAGGTTACTTGTTTGCGCAAGGTGAGGTAGCTACATCTCCGGCAGATGTTGAACGTAATGATGTTACAGCTCATTTCGATACTGCATTGTCTGCTTCTACTCCTGGAGTACTGTATGTCTACGAGCAGGAAAATGCTGGCATAGAAGTAAGTATCGAGGCTGTAATAGACGGACAACACAAAGTTCTGACAAAGACATTGGAAGGCAATCTGAAGCGTAATACAATCTACACCGTAACAGTACGTAAAAATGATATCGATATAGTCGTAAAAGTCGGTATTGACGATTGGGAGCCGGGTGAAGATACAGAAATTATTCCGCAATTATAATAAAGTTTATTAATCCGATAGATAGGTAGCAATGGTATATAAAAGAAATTATTTATGGCTGTTTGGTGTGCTTCTGTCTACCTTATTCATGACTTCGTGTTCTGATGAACACGAAGCTCTGCAAAGTACAGATCAAACTTCCACGGTAGTACAGGCTAGTGTTTCTGCTTTTAAAGTTGACGGGAAAATATCTTCTGTCGCCGGAGAAAACGAGATTGACGATATACAGGCATGCCTGTTCGAGAACGGCTTGATGACAGCGGTTTATTCAAATCTCGATCAAACGTCGGATAGCTATTCACTGAAACTGAAAAGTATGTCTGGAACACTTTATATGCTTGCCAATACGGCCGACTTGATCGATTTGCAGCAGATGAAAGAAAACGGTATGACCGAACAGGAATGGCTGAATACAACGATAAAGGCAACAGACGGGAAAGCACCACGTTTTTTTGCTGGAAAGCTTAATTTAGATGAGCAGCCGCAGGGGCAGTATGTTTTGCCTATGACGTTACAGCATGGTATTGCCCGTTTCGATTTGCTGATGAGAGCAGGAGGAGCTATTTCTATCAAGAGTATTACCTTGAAGAATCTTGCACAGGCATCATATTTGATATCTCAGGATGAAGTCAGATCCCCTGAAGGAGCAGATGTGCAAGATTTGCAATTTACTTTTGATCAGCCATTGTTGAAAGATACACTGGGACTGGCTTATGTGTGCGAACAGACAAATACCGATTTGATGGTAGAGGTCGAAATGGAAATGGGAGGCCAGATCTATGTACAGCAGGCTGCATTACCTTCAGTGCTGAAACGAAATACAGTTTATACACTGACAGTCCGCAAAGATGCGTTGTCAGCCGATATCAAGCTGGAAGTATCTGCATGGGAGGATGGTGGTGAAACCGGTTTGCATCCGGATTGGGATAGCCATATTACGGTAAACAAAGGCTTATCTGTGTTACCGGAAGGAATAACCATTTCAGAGTCGGGAGATGTGGTTTCTTTGCCTAGCAGAGCAATGGAATTTACATTGGCCCTTAACTGCGATGATGAACTGGAGTTTGTTTCTTCACAAAGTTCAGATATTACTGTAGAAAAATTGCCGTCGGTAACTCCTGGTGATGGAGTGAATCGGTTCTTGTTCCGTAAGACACTTTTGCCTCCCGGTTATCAGGCAGAAAATGTGAAAGTATATTTTCACCGTAAGGGACTGAATGAAAGTTATGAAGAAGATTGCCTGAAACTGGTTCTTGAAGAAAATCCTATTCATTCAGAAGGATTTAAATTCGACCGCCAGAATTATACGCACGATTTTGGTCGTTATATTGATAATGAAATGGGACGTTTCATTATGCCAGAGGGACTGGAGCTGGTGGCAGAATTTGATAATGAAGATCCATGGGTGAAAATAGAGAAGGTCGCGGATGAAACAAATACGTACCGTGTGATAGGTGGATGGAAACCTAATGATCCGAAAGCTGACGGACGTAAGCAGGCTGCACGTCTGGTTGTACGTCGTATTTCTGACGGGCAGGAAACGGAAGTTTATATAGTGGAGCGTCGTAATTACGGGTTGCCTGTTACTTATCTGAATGGTACATGGTGGTGCCGTTACAATGCGATAGGTGATTCTCGCAATTTTGATGATCAGATTTTAAGCTCCAACGATCCGGCTAGTCTTGCAGGTCAGACTGTACAGGAATATCTCAAGACTTGTTCTTCCGAAGAATATGTACGTCTGTGGAATGCTGCTTACGAAGGGAATAATGGTATGGCCTTGCAGGCAGTATATCGTGATGGAAAAGTTACACTGGACGGATGGCGTAGTGGCGAGTCGAATCATATCAATAAGGCCGAACCAACTTCGCTTTCACCTGATGGCTATGAAATGCCTACATTTGATGATTATAAAAACATCCTTTCTAATTTTACTATACCGACAAATTGGGCAGGATTTTATCCTCAGAATGATGTGACCAACAAGCAGTATCGTAGTGAGATTATATTGGAAAAGCGCTCGGGTGTACAGCTTGACGGACAGGATTTAGGTGAACTTTGGAGTTTCTCTGTCAGAAGTATTGCCGGACATGGTGATGAACCGCTTACTTTTTATGGAGTAGGATGTCAGTGGAATAATGATGGGGTTAATAGAAACTGGTTACTTTTAGCATGTTATAATCCGGAGGTGACCGGATGGCTTGTCCGGGGTAATAATGCAAGTCTGGAACACAACGGTGCTGGTGCAAATAATACCCGTAACGTACGCTTCAAGAAGTCACCGGTAGAATATATCTATCAATAAGAAAGACATTAGAATAGATCGGGTACATATTTCCGGAAAGAGCAGAATCGGAATATATTGTACCCGATTTTATTATGTCATGTTATCTCGTTTTGTCAGAATTTGCTATCTTTGCATGCCGATTTGTCGTAAAAATTGGTCAAATAAATTCACTTTAAAAGAAATAGAAAGAAAATGAAGAAGATGAACATTATCAGATTAATTTGCTTGTCATGCTTTATGTATATGGCAAGTAGTGCAGCTAGCGCACAAGATTTGAAATCCATACTTTCGGGAGTAGCTAACGCTGTTGCCAATAAAGTTACAAACTCATCCGGAGTTTCTTTGGAGGGAACCTGGAAATATACCGGTCCGGATTGTAAGTTTGAAAGCGATAATTTCTTGGCACAGGCAGGTGGAGAGCTTGCGTCGAAAAAAGTAGAGGAAAAAATGTCGGATGTACTTACTAAACTAGGTTTTACCGATGGGTGTACTTATGTCTTTAATGCCGACAGCACCTATACTTCTACGGTAAAAGGTCGTACAACTAGTGGTACTTATTCTTATAATGCCGACACAAAAGAATTGACTATGAAAACGAAGCTGGGTATAAAGTTTACAGCCATTGTATCGCAGCAGGTTTTATCATCAAATAAGATGAGCTTGCTTTTCAAGGCAGACAAGTTGATGTCGCTGGCTCAGACCATCGGAGGTGCTTTGGGCAACTCTAATTCTACAATCAGTGCTGCTACTTCGTTGTTGAACCAATACGAAGGACTGCAATTAGGTTTTGAATTGGAGAAACAATAAAAACGATTTTTTCGATAAGTATTTCATGTCAGAGTCTGGTATCGTAAATGCCAGACTCATTTTGTTTATAGAAACAACATTCCGGTTTGTTAGTGATATATCTCAGCATAATTGTCATTAAAGAAAAAAATAGTACTTTTGGAGAGCGCTACAGAGCTTCTTCTCGGGAGAAGAATACCTCGAATGTTACTCATTTACTTTTAATCTATAAATGAAACATATTATGAAAAAACTTATTTTGTTGCTTTCTGTGCTGCTTTTTAGTCTGGAATTTGTTGCAGCGCAGGATGAGTATGAACGCAGTGTCTTTGTTTCTTCGTCGGGGGATAGTCTGAATTATCGCCTGCTGGAACCGGAAGTGATGCAAGCTGGAGAAAAGTATCCGTTGGTATTGTTCCTGCATGGAGCCGGTGAACGGGGAAATGACAATGAAAAACAACTGACTCATGGCGGGCAGATGTTTCTGAATCCGGTTAACCGTGAAAAATATCCGGCTTTTGTACTATTCCCGCAATGCCCGGAAAGCGGATATTGGGCATACGAAAACCGTCCGCAGTCTTTTATTCCCACCCAGATGCCAGTCGGAAAAGAAATGCCATCTGTGTTTCAGGCTGTGAAAGAATTGCTCGATATGTATTTGGCAAATCCTCAGGTAGATAAATCGAGAGTTTATATCATGGGATTGTCAATGGGAGCAATGGGAACATACGATATGGTTTCCCGTTTTCCTGATATTTTTGCAGCTGCCGTTCCTATCTGTGGAACAGTTAATCCGACGCGTTTGTCTGCTGCCAGAAATGTAGCTTTCCGCATCTTCCATGGCGATGCTGATGATGTCGTTCCTGTAGCAGGCTCTCGTCAAGCTTATAAGGCCCTGAAAGCGGCAGGTGCTTCGGTAGAGTATATTGAATTTCCTGGCTGCAATCATGGAAGCTGGAATCCTGCTTTCAATTATCCGGATTTTATGAAATGGCTATTCACTCAGAAGAAGAAATAAGATTTGCAACATGCTGAGACAGTGAGGCTGTCTCAAAATAGAAATACAAAATAAAAATCTTATAGATTGAAACTTCGTAATAAAAGAACTCCTGCTTTAGCCCTTATTTATTACTATTATAAGACTAAAAGCAGGAGATTTTTATGTTGTGGCTTATAGATTGTAAGTAAACTTATCTCTGTTTTTGATTTTGGGATAGCCTCATTTTGTTTTCAGTCTTTTGAAACCTTGCATATAATCAATGCTTATGATGTCCCGGCGCATCAAATTTAGCCGATTTATGACCATGTATTTTCTTGGCATGTCCTGGTGGAATTTCTTTTTTATGCGGTGGCCGGTGATGATGCCTGGTGACAATACACGATGTTGTACTCATACAGAGTGACAATACAAATGACATTAGTAATAACTTTGTTTTCATAGTAGCTGGCAATGATTTTTACAAAGTTAAGATAATTTTTGAATGTTGACATATAAAACGGATTTCCTTTTCCAGACATTTCTTATTGTATCGATAGTTTTGTATCTTTGGAAAAGTCTAAAAAAATCAGCTACTATGAAAAACGTATTATTACTTTTATGTGCCTTTTTAGGATTGAGCGGGTGTCATGCAGCCCAGGACGGTGATACGATAGACAATAGCACCGTATCTGTATTTGATGTCCGTCGCTTTATGGGAAAGTGGTATGAAATTGCTCGTTACGATCATCGTTTCGAAAAAGGAATGACACATGTCACTGCTACCTATTCTTTACAGGAAAATGGAAGCATTAAAGTAAAAAATGAGGGATATAAAAATGGAAAACACAAGGAGGTAGAGGGGCGTGCCAAACAGCCGAATCCTGCCGATCCCGGTAAGTTGAAGGTATCATTTTTCCTTTGGTTTTATTCCGATTATTATGTACTTGATATAGATCCCGATTACCGTTATGTGTTGATAGGAAGCAGTTCCGACAAATATCTTTGGATAATGAGTCGTGATAAAACTTTATCCAAAGAAAAACAGGCGGAACTGCTTGATAAACTCCGTGTCAGGGGATATGATACAGAAAAGCTACTTTTTGTCGACCAAAATTAAAGCATCTGTATTCAGGCCCTGAATCCGATACGGCAAGGTGGAGTTATTTTTAAGTCTGCTGTACGGAGAAGTTTGGCTTCGGCCTCTTCCACATCACATGCCTCTATTGTACTGAAAAGCTGGAGTTGTGCCGTTTCCGGACGGGGCCCTGACATTACTCTCCGGGCCATACTCTTGATTAGGCCATGCTCTATCAGGTTATGCACCCAGCGTCCGTTGCCGAAATGCTCATCCCGTTGTCTGGCCTCTTTTTCTATCAGACTGTTCAGGCGCAGGTTTGCTTCAGGAGTCAGGACGAAATTCCGGCTTTTCAAAATACGGTGAGCTATTTCGCTCAGTTCGTCTGCCGTATAATCCTCAAAATGGAAACGGAGCGGAAAACGGTCTTTTAATCCCGGATTACTTTTAAGCAGCTTTCTCATTTTATCCTCATAGCCGGCCAGAATGACAATCATATCCGGATTCGGTTCCGACAATACAGTGAGCAGTGCGTTGATGACCTCTTTGCCGTAGTCCTTCGTGTCACTTCCGCCTTCTATCAGTGTATAAGCTTCATCGATAAACAATACACCTCCACGAGCTTCCTCGATTGCCTCCTTCGTGTTTTTTTCCGTATGTCCCAAATATTCACCTACCAGATTCGTACGGCAGGTTTCCACTGTATGACCTTTCGACAATAGTCCCATCTGATGATACATTTTCCCTACCAGTCTGGCTACCGTTGTTTTTCCTGTTCCGGGATTTCCCAGAAAGAGCATATGGTAACGGCTGTCTCCACATAGATCGAGATTGAGTTCCCTGCGTTCTTTGAGAAAAAGCGACATCATCCGTGCCTCCTGTATATCCTCTTTAAGTTGTTTCAGTCCGACCATTTGTTGCAGTTCTTCTTCGGCTGAAAATTCGGCAAAAGGTGTTTCTCTTAATGCCGGCTGAAACTCAGTATCGTTAAGGGTTATCGGAGACATTCCAGTGGACAAACTGATGTGGAAAGTGTTATATTCGGCAAACATTCCGGCTATCGCCTCACATTCCTGAAACAGTTGATTGACATGTTCTTCTGTACCATGGAAAATGAATACCGGACGGGAGAAATCTTCTTTGCTGAGTATATCACCCAACATAGAAAGCAGGTTTACCGTGCTGGCACTATACTCCAATTGCGGGACATTCATCACGATCACCTGCTTCTGTCTGATGTGTTCGGTCAGTTCACTCCATTGCAGATTGCCCGAAACCAGTTCACCCAATGAAAAAACAGCCTGTTTCGACTTGTCATTACCGGTGAGATAAGCAGCCAGAATGAAGCAGGAAAAAGCCTTTGTCATCAGGTTGTTTCCCGTTACGAGAAGGTGAGGACATACCCCTTCTGCCTCCGAGTAGGAATAAAGCTTTCCGATTACTTTTTCGACTGAAGGAAATTGGAACTGTTCAGAGTACATGTTTTGCCACCAGTCGGTCGGGCAGAGGCGCTCGATAAAAAACTTCTTGTCGGGATGTGATTCCAGCTCATCCAACTTCTCTTTTGTCCATACCTCGTAAGAAGGCGAGGGAGACAGAGAAACAGTCCATTTGGGAAGTCCGTTCTGAAATACGAAAATATGATACAGGTTTTCGTCCCAGAATGTATCCGACAGCACAATAAAACGTACCTTTCGGGGATTTTTTCGGGAAGACGGAGAATAGACATCCGCCCCAATCAACTGGTAGTCTTCCGAGTAAACACGTACAGCCAGCTCGTTTATAAAAACAGGAGGTTCGGGGAATATGATTTCAATAGCCAATTGATTTCTGGCGTATTCAGGAGCACATACACTTTCATCGAAGGTGCGCATAGCACGTAAAATAATATTTTCCATAAACAACAAATGAATAAATGAATTAGATTTTGAAGTATAAAGCAGTATGGCGGATGATATGAGTTGATGTCCGCCTCATCAAAAGCAGAGAACCTCAGCTTTCCCTTTTAAAGCAGAGGTTAGAATGCCAAGTACGTCAAAGAACACAACAATCCCTGCCGCCCCGTCAGCAGCAATTCGATCAATTAAGTTCTATGCCAGAAATTCCTCAGGAAACCAGCCGAACATAACGAATCATTTGTTTTGTGTCTTTGACAATAATCATTTGTTGTATATTCAGAAATTCTATAAAATTATCACCCGATGGTGATATGCGTTTCATTGCGCCAAAAATAGATATTATTTCTGTTTTGTACAATAAAAATGAAAGAATTTTGTTTACCTTTATCATTCGAAACAGCAAACTAAGAAAGAATAAACTATGTTAGCCTATACTTATATCAAGCATGGCACATTCCAGATGATGGAGAAACCTGTGCCGGAAATAAAAGATCCGCGTGATGCTGTGGTACGCGTCACACTGGGGAGTATCTGTACCAGCGATTTGCATATCAAACATGGAAGTGTACCCCGCGCCGTACCCGGTATTACAGTCGGCCATGAAATGGTGGGTATTGTCGAACGGGTAGGAGAGAAGGTCACTTCCGTAAAGCCCGGCGACCGTGTGACGGTCAACGTGGAGACCTTTTGTGGAGAATGCTTTTTCTGTCGTCATGGATATGTAAACAATTGCGAGGACGAGCAGGGAGGCTGGGCATTGGGATGCCGCATCGACGGAGGGCAGGCAGAATATGTGCGTGTCCCTTATGCCGATCAGGGATTGAACCGTATTCCCGAGGGAGTAAACGATGAGCAGGCACTTTTTGTAGGTGATATTCTTGCCACTGGTTTTTGGGCAGCACGTATCTCCGAGATTTCGTCCGACGATACGGTGCTCATTATCGGAGCCGGTCCTACAGGTATATGCACCTTGCTGTGTACCATGCTGAAACATCCCCGGCGTATCGTTGTATGCGAAAAGTCGGAAGAGCGTATCCGCTTTGTACACGAGCATTATCCGGAAGTAATCGTGGTGCGCCCCGAAGAATGTGTCGAACAGATACGCAAGCTCAGTTCACATGGAGGAGCCGATGTCGTCATCGAAGTTGCAGGAGCGGAAGATACCTTCCGGCTGGCGTGGGAATGTGCCCGTCCGAATGCCATCGTTACCATCGTGGCACTTTATGATCGCCCCCAGCAACTTCCATTGCCCGATATGTACGGAAAGAACCTGACTTTCAAGACCGGTGGTGTAGACGGTTGCGACTGTGCAGAGATTCTTCGCCTGATATCCGAAGGCAAGATCGATACGACACCACTCATTACCCACCGTTTCCCGCTTGACAAGATAGAAGAAGCATACCGTATTTTTGAGAATCGGCAGGATGGAGTCATCAAAGTAGCCATTACGGAGAAAGCAATGTAATACCTGAAAAAAAGAATCTAGCTGAAAAGATATATTTTAAAGAAAGGAGTAAATACCTATGAGAAAGAATTTTGGTGTAAAGACCTGGTTGTATCCGATGCCCGTATTTATCGTGGCAGCTTACGATGAAAACGGATTACCCAATGCCATGAATGCAGCATGGGGAGGAATTTATACAGACAACATGGTTGGAATTTGTCTAGCAGAAGAACACAAGACAACAAAGAATATCCTTGCGACACGTGCATTTACCGTAAGTATGGGTACAGCAGACCGCGTAGCGGAATGCGACTATGTAGGTATCGTATCCGGCAATAAGGAACCGGACAAGTTTGCCCATGCCGGATTTCATGCAGTAAAGTCGGCGTTTGTCAATGCTCCCGTCATCGAAGAACTTCCCATGACGCTGGAGTGTGAGCTCGTTTCATACGATCCCGAAACCTGTTTCATGACAGGACGGATTGTCAACATTTCTGTAGATGAAGCCGTATTGGGCGAAGACGGTAAAGTAGATGTAACCAAGTTGAAACCGATTACCTACGATCCTATTCATCATGATTACCTGGAGATTGGTAAAAAGTCGGCAATGCCTTTTCCGATGGTAAGAAACTGAAATAAACCGAGAAAGTCAATCAGCCTGAACATTTTTTACAGGCTGATTGACTTTCTGTTTAGATTATATCTTTTAATTTTTTATCCTGATAAGACAGCTGTTACTGATAGTTAATCTGGTATTGTCTGTACGTTGTATAGATACTGTATCATTCAGGCTGTTTGTATGAATCATTTACTTCCTCTCGTTCCCTTTAAAGAATTTTTTCCGGTAATACGAATTGGCAGTATAAAGAGCAGCAGCAGGATTGTTTCCCGTAACACGGTCTTTTGTTACCAGCGTGGTAGTATAAGCCTCAGCATACTTGTAGAACAAACTGTCATGTCCTACACACAATCCGATTACCACATTCAGGTCTGTCTTTGCTTCATTCAGCAGCCGTGCCTGTAAAATCGGGTTACACATGGCCGCCCCTATACTTTCACATTCAGCAGGAATACCCATCGAAGTCTTGGGTTGTCCGGCAACCTTGCAGATTACCGAATACGCTTCGAAACCGTTTGCCTGAAGAATGCGGGCGAAGATACGTGCTTCATTTATCAGTCCGATACAGTTGGCTATACCGATGCGGTGCGCATTGATTTTACGTGCAAACCCCATGATTTCCTGTACGCGTGTCCATTGGCAGTACCCTTCGTATTCCACTTCCGCACTGGCTATCATCACCTGGCGGTTGTTTCCCTCGTCATATCGTTCCAGCGCCCACTGGCGGTCTTCTTCCTTCAAGTTAGTTGTCAGGCAGAAATCAGGATAAGTACGGTCTTTATACTTGCAGTTTTGTGTACCGCAGTCCACACAAGAATGTATTTCTTTTTCCTTTTCCATAAAGCAGATCATTTTATTTCAGAGATGCTGCAAAGATAACCATTTCTTCAATCAGATAAGCCCCAGCCGATGGATATATGCCATAAACTGCTCTTTATAATTTTCTCCAATGGGGATATACACGTCTTTGCTGAAAAGAATACGGAAACGGGAAATTTCGGTAATTTTATTCAGATTGACAATGTACGAACGATGTACCCGCATAAAGTTCGGAGGAAGCATGGCCGACAACTTTTGCAGGCTGTTCAGCGTAATGACAGGCTTAGGCCGGTCTTCCATATAAATACACACATACTCACTTATCCCCTCTATATACAGGATTTTCTCTTTGTCAATGCGTATTACCTTGTATTCGCTTTTCACAAACAGTGTACTTTTCTCCTCTTCAGGTTCGGCAGTGTTATGCGTCAGTCCGTACATTTGTCGTGCCTTTTCGGCTGCCCTCAGACATTCGGCAAAGCTGAAAGGCTTCATCAGATAATCAATGGCATTGAGCCGGAACCCCTCGATGGCATATTCCGAGTATGCAGTAGTAAAGATAACCATGGGAGGGTTCGGAAGTGAGCGGACAAAATCTATACCGTTCAGGTCCGGCATGTTTATGTCTGCAAAAAGCAAGTCAACAGGAGTGTGAGCCAGTATTTCGGAAGCCTGGCAGGCATCCTGGCACGAGGCTACCAGCGTCAGGAACGGAATACGTGAAATATACCCCGAGAGCTGAGTCAGCGCAAGCGGTTCATCGTCGATAATCAGACATTTCATGATAGCGGAGGGGTTATAAGTAAAACATGGTAAGACGTATCGTCTTCAGTTGTAGTAAATGTATAATTGTTGCCGTAGAGCAGATGAAGTCTTTTCTTTATGTTCTCAATGCCGATGCCGTGATAAGTATCGTGCGTACAGGCGTGTTTGCTGTTCTTGCATGCAAACAAAATACCTTCATCTACTTGTGCTATGCGTACATCGATAAACGAATCTTCACGGTAACTCACTCCATGCTTGAATGCATTTTCAAGAAGTGAAATGAACAGTAAGGGAGGAATCTGTACACGAGGTACGATTATTGGAAAGTCCGTGCAGATGGTAAGCCGCTCGGTATATCGCAACTTCATCAGCGCAATATAGTTTTCGAGAAACTGAATTTCACGTTCCAGTGAAATCTGGCTCTTGTTGGCTTCGTAGAGCACATACCTCATCAACTTCGAAAGTTCAATGATTGTTCTTTTTGCCTTTTCCGAATCGATGTCGACCAGTGCATGAATATTGTTCAGGGTGTTCATGAAAAAATGCGGATTAAGCTGATACTTCAAGTATTGCAATTCCGATTCCAGATGCTGATGTTCCAGTTCCTTAAGCATTTCCTCATCGTGAAGCGATTTCAGGAAGAAACGTATGGTCAGGTTAAAACCTACCAGCAAGATAGCTACCGTAATATGTATCAGCAGAAAAGGCGGATGCATCGGGCGTATCGGATGTATTTCTTTCTCATCAGAAGGAAGTACGGGAAGATGCTGCATGTGGGGCATATCGAAGGCCGAATCCTGCACGATAAACTCTTTATGCTGACGGAATCCCGGGTGAGGATTGAACACTTGTATACATCCCGGAAGATACAGAAACAAGATACCGATGGTAAAAATCAACGACAAGACGTAGCGCGTATAGTATTTCTTGAGCAGGAGGCGTGGAATGAGTACATAGTTATGTATCAGAAACAGCAGAAAGAAAGGAAGCACCATAAGCCAGGTATCACTTACCTCTTTCCACAGTTCGCTTCCCTCCAGCGGATGATCATTGTCGAGCAGAAAACCGATGAGCGGAGTTCCCAGTATCAACACCCAAATGGAAAGATAAATAATTTGTTCGAGAAGTAGCTGTTTTTGCAGATGTTTCATTGTTGTGGTAGTTTTATGCCTGCAAAAATACGTTTGTACCTTACCCGTTGCAACTAAAATCGGCGAATGGAATGATTTTGCAGACCAAGTGTGCTTATTTTATCTTTATATACCTTTTTCTGTAAAGCCGTTTTACGGAAAATCTGATTTGTCGGGAGTTAACCGATAGAATGGGCGGGTTGGTTGATTCTATTTCCACATATAAGTCAGCGTTTTACATTTGTCATCCGAAACAACAACCCTTAAAAACTTATTTTATGATGAAGATGAGAAAAATAATGTGGGCTGTCTGCCTGGCTGCTCTGATGCCAATTTCAGCAGAAGCCGTTGCCGCTACATCATACGATGAACCGCAACAAAAAGAAAATACTCAGAAAAAAGAAATACCTAACCCTGAGAAAACGGCACGCAGGCGTACCGATGAAATGGATAAGGTACTCAATCTTACCGAGAAGCAATATAAGAAGATTTACAAGCTTAATCTGAAAGAAGAAAGGGAAAAACTGGAGGTCCTGATAGGCCGTGGGGGAAAGGACATGAACCGTCCTCCAATGAGAGAAGGAGGACGTCCCCCGATGATGAATGGTGGAGGTCAGCCTCCAATGATGGGCGGAGGCAGACCTCCTATGATGACACCACCAGCCGGCGATGATAAGATGAAAGAAGAGATGCAAGAGCGTGCCGAAAAGAAAATAAAGAAGCTCCGTAAGATTCTGACAGACGAGCAGTACGACCTGTGGCTGACAATGAAGCCCGAGCAGCCTGTGCCACATCCGATGCCCGAAGCCGGAAGACCAGCACCTCACGAGGAAGATTTTCCTGTTGAAATGTTACAGAATGAAACAGAACACGAATGAGCATGAAAATAATATATAGCATGGCAGTGATTATATGCGCTGCCATGTGGTTTGGCTCTTGCCAGAATGAAGAACTCGACTATTATCCCCTTGAAAAGAAACACTTGGGAGAAACCTATACCGAGTATGTTATGAATAACATAATATCCAATGATACGGTAAGCCGCATAGCCCTGAATTTCTATCCGGAAGAAGTGACCTCACTGTCGTATGTCGACTATGACGAATCCACCTGTATATTTACTTTTCACCGGGGAAACACTTCCCGATACCGGCTTTCATGGGATTATGAAACCGATGGAAGCTACGTCGAGGTACAATACGGACAGAACGGCATGTGGTATACCGTAAACGAGCAGAAGCATTCCGGCGAATATCTTCTCACGGCAAACGATGGTATGAGCGTATGTATGTGTATACAAGGCGGTGGAACCATGTTTTCCGGTGACGGACTGATAAAATATTCCATTGCCGTCACCGTAAACCGTTTCTCTATCGAAGAAGCCGATTAGAGTAAATCGATCAATGCGTCTACGTCAGCCTCGCGTGTAGCCCAGCTGGTTACGAAGCGTACCACCGTTTCCTCTTCTCCGCGTGGTCCCCATAACTCGAAGGTTGCATGTGCCGAAAGGCGGTCGATATCCGCGTTAGGCAAGCAGACAAACTGCTGGTTGGTTGGCGAATCCATATGAAGTTTATACCCTTTTTGGACAAAACCCTGTTTCAGTTTCTGTGCCAGACGGACAGCATGTTTCCCCATCTCCAGATAAAGTCCGTCAGTAAACAGCGTTTCAAACTGAATACCCAACAGGCGTCCCTTGGCGAGCAGTGCTCCGTGCTGTTTAATCAGCGGGAAAAAATGCGGCAGACGTTCCGCATGCGGAGCCACTACTGCCTCGCCGAACAATGCACCCACTTTTGTTCCCCCTATATAAAACACATCACACAGACGGGCAATGTCCTGCAAGGTGACATCTGTACCTGGAGCAGCCAGACCATATCCCAGACGTGCACCATCCATATAAAGCGGAATATTCGCCTTGCGGCATACCCGGCTCAAAGCCTCCAGTTCACTGAGCGAGTACAATGTACCATATTCAGTAGGGTGAGAAATATACACCATTCCCGGAGCCACCATGTGTTCGTAAGTTGCATCACGGTAAAAATCGGCGATATATGCTTCTACCTCCTCAGCACAAAGCTTTCCTTCATGTTGAGGCAATGTCAGCACCTTATGTCCGGAAGCTTCGATGGCTCCTGCCTCGTGCACATTGATGTGCGCTGTTTCTGCTCCCAGTACACCTTCGTGGCGGGCAAGCAGCCCGTCGATGACAGTTGCATTGGTCTGCGTACCCCCAACCAGGAAATATACTCCCGCTTCGGGCTGTCCGCATGCCTGGCGTATCAGTTCACGGGCATGGCATGTATAATCATCGCTTCCATATCCGGATGTCTGTTCCAGATTAGTTTCCATCAGGCGGCGCATCACTTCCGGATGTGCCCCTTCCATATAGTCAGTATCAAAATGTAGCATAACTGTTATTCTTTAGTTTGTTTTCTTCGCTGACAAAGGTAGAGAAAAAAACTTTGCTCCGGCCGATATTCTTTCTTAACTTTGGCAAGAAAAAGAATATCCATATGCCCGTAATAGAAATAACCTCCCTCGAACACCCAGGAGTAGACGTGTTCGGAACCTTGACCGAAGCCCAGTTGCGTAACCGCATAGATCCCGAAAAAGGCATATTTATAGCCGAGAGCCCCAAAGTAATCCGTGTGGCACTCGATGCCGGTTATCAGCCTCTTGCACTGCTTTGTGAGAAAAAACATATCGAAGGAGATGCAGCCGATATCATTCTTCGTGCCGGTGACATTCCCGTTTATACGGGCAGCCGCGAGCTTCTGGCAAGCCTTACCGGCTACACGCTTACACGCGGTGTATTATGTGCCATGCGGCGTCCCGCTCCACGTACTCCCGAGGAAGTCTGCCGCGATGCCCGTCGTGTTGCCGTGATTCACGGTGTTGTCGATACGACCAATATCGGAGCCATCTTTCGTTCAGCGGCAGCCCTGGGCATCGATGCCATCCTTCTTTCACCCGACTCGTGCGACCCTTTGAACCGCCGTGCCGTACGCGTGTCGATGGGCTCCGTTTTTCTCGTACCCTGGACATGGCTTCCCCGTCCCGTATCTTCGCTGCGTGAAATGGGGTTCTGTACCGCTTCCCTTGCTCTGACCGACCGTTCCGTTCCCATCGATTATCCGGAGCTTAAGGAAATCCCCCGTTTGGCTATTGTGATGGGTACCGAAGACGACGGTCTTCCAGCCGAGGTACTGTCAGAGTCCGATTATGTAGTCCGCATACCGATGTGGCATGGTGTCGACTCACTGAATGTAGCGGCAGCCTCAGCTGTAGCCTTCTGGGAGCTACGGGCACGCCGGTAAAAAATAAGGGGCGCTTTACGACGCCCCTTTTCTGTATTACCTATTCATTATTTACCGATATCCATCAGCCATTTACCATCCACCTTTATCATTTTCTGAGTATCTTCTTTGACACTTCCGTCGCCATAATGCTGCTTGTAAGTGACAATCGCCGAGTTGCCGTCTTCAGCCATTTCCTCAGAAACAATTTCAACCTCTTTTAGTCCGCCCTTTTTCTCAATAGTCTTTGACCCCTTTTCCTGAATCATGGCAATAAGCCCCTCGCGTATTTCCTTAGCTTTCTCAGAGTCAGCCTCAGAGATGTTGCATCCGTCAATGAACTTCTCATAATCCTTGTCGCTTAGTGCCGACATGTAATTTTTCAGTGCGGTTCCAGGTGTACTGGGTGTACACGATACCATAGCTAGCACTGCAACCAGCATCAATCCCAAACGAATCAGTTGTTTCATCATAGTGTTTACATTTTAAAGTTAATAAATATAGAATATAGGAAAAGAAAAACCTTGAGTTTACGGAAAACTGTATAATATTTTTAATCGTTTGTTGGCTGCAATGTCGTCGGGCATGAGGTATGTTCCTCCCATTGCCGGAACATTGATTTGCGTACGCCTTCCTTCCGAAAGACAGATATCCGCTTTCTGGTAGGCAAATTCTACAAGTTCGGTACAATACATTTGTGAAGTATCTGCCAGATTGTAATCATGATCAAAAAGAGTTCCCTTTCGAGCAATCTCCCAGGCAGTATGTGCAGCCCTCGAAGCTGCAATAGAATCATCCATAATTCTGGCTATTGCGCCACGTACGGCTCTGTCTTCGGCGAAAAAACGTGATAACGGGTCTGTTTTTACACGGTCGGTGTCACCCTCAAAATCAGGCTCATCGGGGACAGCATGAATAACGAACCATTCATTGTCAATCTGTTTTAAGATTCCTACGTGCGAGTAAACCCCGTCTTTGCTGGCAGAAGTAACAACGTGACTCAGCAGTCCGGTACCGCGCCGGAATACAAGATCACCATCAGCCAATATTCCGACAGGCACAATCCGCTTGCTCTTTGCTTTTGTATCCTTGCAGGAAACACATAAACAGAGAGCAAGCAGAGCGGGGAGTATGTGAAGCAGTTCCTTCATATACGAACAAAGGTAATAAATTAATTTTTTTTTACCAATGCTCGATAGTATATTTTTTGTTCAGTTTTTTTATGAATCGTACTGTAAGACCTCAGTCTTTACAATTCGTTTGCTGCTTGAAGTGCAGCCTCGTAGTCGGGTTCGTTCGAAACTTCTTTTACCAATTGCGTATAACGCACTTTGCCGTTTTCGTCTATCACGATGACAGCTCGTGCCGTCAGTCCCCTTAACGGACCGTCAGCAAGCTGAATACCATATCCTTGTACAAAGTCATGACTGCGGAAAACAGATAGCGGAATCACATTTTCCAGCCCCTCGACGGTACAGAAGCGCGACTGTGCAAAAGGCAAGTCCATCGAAATACATAGCACAACTGTGTTTTCCAGTTCTGAAGCCCGGGCATTAAACTGACGGACCGACATGGCACACGTAGGCGTATCAAGGCTGGGAAAGACATTCAGAATAACCCGCTTACCTTTGAAAGACGACAGGCTGACTTCCTTCATTTCTGCGTTGGTAGCCTGAAAGTCGGGAGCATCTACTCCAATTTGCACCATTGGACCAGATGTATGCGATTCCTGACCGCGGCAAATTACCGTTTCACCATTCTCTATACCTGCATTTCCTGCAATTGCGCGTATGGGGACCAGGTTCAGTGTCAGCAAGGCTCCCATGCATAAGATAAATTTTGTAATCTTCATAACTATAGGCTTTTTTATTTATAAAAGCCCACAGCTCAGGAATGTTCTGTCTGTTGTGCGTTTTTTTGTTTTTTTAGTTTTTACGAATGTTGGAGGTAGAGGAATGCCCGATCCGGCTTTGGAATTGTTGGATGGGCGAGTGGAGCTGTTTATTTTGCGGACAAATTTAAGAAAAGATTTATCGGATAATCTGTATTTTTGTGAGACAATGCCTGATTAGCCATATTGTTATTCATTGACAGGCATAAAGAAGAGTTGTAGATAGAAAATAAATTTAGAAATCGAATATTCGATGTTAAAGAAAGGTATTTACGAGAATATCATCAATCAAGAAATTGAACGTGATATACATACAGCAGAGTCGCAACAAATGGTTTGCATACGTGAACAGATGGATGATGCAGAATCACCTAAAATTTTGGCTGACTATTTGGCAAAAGCGATTCGACAGAAATTGGAAGACACAGAAAACCTGCACGACAGAATGACGATAGTCAATAAAATATTGTCAGAATACGGGCTGGTAGATGATATACAGATTGCAGATACTTCCAACCTATTGATGGAGGTCATGACGCAACAAAAAGACCTGTTGCAGCGAAGCAGCCGTTCGGAAACCGTTAGACCACAATCCGGCTTCCGGGTGAGCAATTTGTTTACCGGTGGAAGTAGTGTGCTTTCATTGGGCGAAGAAATTCGAAGGGAGATTGCCAGTGCCGACGAGATTTATTTCATTGTTTCTTTCCTGAAACTCTCCGGAGTACGACTATTGTTCGATGACTTGAAGAAGTTCTGTCAACGGGAAGGCACTCGTTTGCGTATCATTACAACAACCTATTGCGGGGCGACCGAGACCAAGGCCGTGCAGCAACTTGCCGAACTTCCTCATACGGAAATTCATATTTCTTACCAAACCGACATCGAACGTCTCCATGCCAAAGCCTACATCTTTGTACGTAATTCCGGCATGCACACTGCCTATATTGGCTCGTCCAATCTTTCCAAGTCGGCTCAGACCGATGGACTAGAATGGAACATGCGCGTGACGAGTGTAGAGAATCCACACATTATCAAGACCGCTTTAGCCACTTTTAGCCTATATTGGAATAGTCCGAACTTTGAAGATTTCCGTTTGGGCGGCATTGAAAAATTCCAACAAGAATTACATCGTAATACCTTCAAAGGGAAATCGGATACGTTCGTGTATCAGCGTTATTCTTTACTTCCCCACCAAAAGCAGATTTTGGACAAGCTGAAAGTAGAACGCGAGGAGTGTGGCAACTTCCGTAACCTGGTTGTGGCGGCCACCGGTACGGGAAAGACCGTGATTTCCGCTTTCGATTATCAAGCTTTCTGCCAGAAGCAGAAAGGAGCAGGGTTAACCAGTCGTATCCTGTTCACCGCCCATCGTGAAGAAATCCTTCGTCAGTCCCTGCACACTTACCGCAGTGTGTTACAAGACGCCAATTTCGGCACGTTGTGGGTAGGCAATGAAGCCCCTCAAACTGAGGCTGACTATGCCCATCTGTTTGTCTCCATCTCCATGTTCAACTCACGGTTTGAAGCCCTGTTTTCGCAGCTACCAGCCGATTATTACGACTATATTGTCATCGACGAAGCCCATCACAGCCAGGCCGACAGTTACCGAAAACTCTTCTCACATTTTCATCCTCAACTGTTGATTGGACTTACTGCTACTCCGGAACGTATGGACGGAAAAGACCTTCGTCCAGATTTTGGTGGACGCATCAGTGCTGAGATACGCCTTCCACAAGCCCTTCAGGCTGGACTGCTGACTCCTTTCCAATACCTGTGTGTGACTGACGATACCGATCTGAGCGATGATTCTTTATGGAACGGACAACGCTATGTTATCGACCGTCTGGCTGACAAACTATGTGTGCCCGAACGAGCTCAACGTATTGTAGATGCTTTACACCGTTACCTGGCCGATGAATATACTTGCCGTGCCCTGTGCTTCTGTGTCAATAAGAAACATGCCGACTTTATGGCTAGTCAACTTCAGAAATACGGATTCAGTGCGCAAAGTCTGACTTCCGATACTCCGCAACCGCAACGTAAGCAACTGGCAACGGATCTTCGTAACGGATTGGTACACTACCTGTGTGTGGTCGACATTTTCAATGAAGGAGTCGATATACCCGAAGTAGATACGGTACTTTTCCTTCGTCCCACAGACAGCTTGACCATCTTCCTGCAACAGCTGGGTCGTGGCCTCCGTCTTTCTCCGGGGAAGACCGAACTTACTGTCCTCGACTTTGTGGCACAAGCCCATAAAAAGTATGATTTCGCCTCAAAATTCCGTGCCCTTACTCTGCGTCCCGAAAAGAACATCGCCCAACAGATAACGAACGGCTTTACCCTTTTACCTACCGGGTGCAGTATCATCATGGAAAAGCAGGCCCGGCAATACATTTTAGAGAACATTCAGCAAGCCATTTACAATAAAACTCGTTTGGTAAAAGAAATTAACTCTTACACCACTTTGCCTACGCTTACTCAATTTCTGGAAAATAACGGACAAGACATCCGTGTGGTATATGTGGGAAACAATTGTTGGACGTCTCTCAAGCGGGCAGCAGGACGTATTTCTTATACCGATGATGCGATTACTCGACGCCTGGAAAAAGGCATGGGTAATCTGGTACATCATAACACCGCCTCCTATTTGCATTTCGTGGCCGATTTTCTGTCGGGAAGCAAACGTTACCTGGATGAAGACCATCTGCCGTATGCCACTATGCTGTACTATAATCTCTATCAGGAACGGATTGATAAAACCGAGCTGAAGGAAATGGGTATGTATCAGGCACTGGCTTTACTGCACGATGACCGTTATCGGTATTTCAAGCAAGAAGCTGCTGAAATCGTGTCTTACTTGTTGTCACATTTGGAAATTACCACCACACCGCTTGGTCTCGATGTGTTACCTTGTATCGAACTTTACGGATACTATACACGTGAAGAAATATTTACTTTGGTAGGACGGCAAACTGAAGAGAAAAGAATGTCAGGCTCAGTATCTGGTGTGTTTAACTTACCGGAATACGATGCGACTCTGCTCTTTGTTACGTTAAATAAATCTGACAAAGATTTTTCACCTTCTACGCAATACGATGATTATGTCATCAATAAAGACTACTTCCATTGGCAGTCTAAAAACACCGACTCCCATTACAACCGGGGAGGAAAGATTTATACCGAGCAACCTCAGCGTCATAACAAGATTGTACTCTTTGTGCGAGAGGAAAAGAAAGACGGTTTTGGAAACACCTGTCCTTTTCATTGTTTTGGCCTTGTAGACTATGTTTCTTCGCATGGTGATTTTCCTATGAATATCACCTGGAAGCTGGAGAAACCTGTGATGGCACAATACCTGAAAGTGGTATAAAAATAGGGGATGAGCTTCTTGATATTTAGAAGGTAAATCCTTGCTTTTCCCTGAAAATTGAGTTAAATTTACCTCGACACGTACGTGATGAGGTCTTGACATGTTCGTGCTGATATCTCGTCACGTTTGTGTCGTGACCTTGACAGCAACGTGTTGAGGTATTTTTGTAAGAGCATTTTTAGGAATTACGACTATCATATAACTAAAATGATTATGGCTATTAAATTTGACTTGTTTGAGAATCCGGTAAAAGAAGGCATATCTTCTCCAAAACTACATGCAAAAGTGATAACCAAAGATGTGGTGACCACTCGTGAAATCCGCGAAGCGATACACAAGAAATGTACCGCCTCTCCAGCTGATGTAACAGCAGTTATCACGGCTTTGAACGATGAACTTTATGAGAAACTGAGCGATGGGTACGCTGTACATCTGGACGGTATCGGCTATTTTAGTTTGAGTCTGAAATGTGCGCCAGACATCAATCCTCGATATATAAAGGATGACGATGTACAGGTGAGAAGCATCAAGTTCACACCCGACAAGGATTTGATTGACCGCTTTCAGAGTGTGTATCTGGAGCGCAAGGTGGACGAGGCGCATCATTCTTCCAAACTGGACGAGGAAGAGGTGAAACAGAAATTAGCGGAGTATTTCAAGACTCACTCTTTTCTGCAACGTCGCGACTTTGAACGGCTCACTGGGTTTAATTCGTCGAAGTCTACGCGGGTGATTCGGGAATTGGTAAAGGAAGGGGTGCTGAAGAATGCGGGGACGAAGTATCAGCCGGTGTATGTGGTGGGGGAGAAAGAGGAAATATAATATTCAGTTTCGACTATAAGAGTATTGAATTTCTCTTGCACTAAATCGATATGAGTTCAATAAAAAACGTATGTGAAATAGTTCCGAATGGTACAACTCTGCTGCTAATTAATTTTTTTGTAGTATATTTGTTACCTATAAAAAGAAATAATAAATATAGTTGATTATATAATTTATAATCGGTAGGTTAAGAACATTACTAGGAACTAAAAAAAGCCTCTTTATATGATAGGCTATTAGAAAGAACTAAATCTGAAGAAATTATACGTGTTCGGAAAGATGTATACGCTCTTCATGAAAGATTATTTAAAACGATGATTAGTTTTGAAACAGCGATATTGGGTGATGTGGTATACCCATACTTGGTATGGGTATACCATGTCCTAATTATTCAAATACTGAAAGCTTATAGACGCAGCTGTAAGATTACTCTTCCTGAGTCTTTAACTATTAAATTTAGTTTTATTTCAAGAAATATTTATGTACGTGGAATTGAAATGATGGAGATTAGTGGAGTCAGTGTGAGAACCTATTATGGGGCAAAATCAGTAGACGATGCCATCAAATATCCTAAAAAGATAGGATTGAGTATGAGCTATGAAAATATTCAAAAACTATTTGACAAAAAAGAATTATAGTATTAGTCGTCTTTATGAATAGTTTATAAGCTTAGAATAAGGAAAAATAGATGAACTGATAAAATTATGCTATAATGGGTAACATATATTCTAATCCTTACAAATTGATAGGGGAGCAACCAGCTAATTTTTCAAGAACAGATTGCTATAATTTTCAACTGAATAGTCCTTACTCTATTCAAGAGAGCTTATTTAATCTCTTGTCAATTAGTAGTTATTGTAGGTGTTTTATATATGTCATGGTGGATCGTTTTGAAACTATGCATTAGATATTGGCTTTACTCCTAATCAAGAAATGAATCATTGTACAAGGCTTCTGTCGTTTACTGAGAATCCCTTTGCTGTAAAGATTCATTAAAATTTTGTAATGGATTTCTGTGTAAATATGTCACAAACTATTTCATTCTTTTTATGAATGGACACTTAGAGAGAAATCTTTTTAGACAAATAGTTAATAAAAGGTTTAAGGATTTTGTAAAATTAGTATTGATTCTTTTTGTAAAATAATAAGATTTGAAGCCTATGGGATTCGTAATGGATTATATTGTTGCACATTCTAATCATAGAATTGATGCGTATGATACGCTTAAGCATCGAATAGATACAGATTCAGAAGGCTTATTTGGAGATTTTGAAGATCATGATGCAGGGCGAGAAACTTGTGATAAAAGCAAAAGTCGTTTCGCTGAGACTCATCCAACTTCTGCCTCTCATGAAATAATTAAAGAAGAAATAGATAAGAAGTTAAATAAGAGCCCCTTGAAATATTTCTTAGATGGTTCCCGACATGTATATAAAACAAATGAAATGATAATAAGTGGGAATATCTATCCCGTAGTTGTAGGGCAAATTATTGTTGGATGTTGTCAACGCAACGAAAGAAATATAGAACAATATAGAGTTTGTCGTAAACTTATTCTAGTTGTTCCTCAAGATTTTGATTACGATGATCAAGGAGAAAATTATTTAAGGAAGAAATGCGAAGAAATAAATGCAGCATTGAAAGAGAAAGATGGTGATAAAGCGTTTTCTTTTGATCGTATTGTGTGTTATCCTACTGATGGAGATTTAACTAAAGGGAAGAATAAATTCTTACATCAAGCTATAACTGTTGTTCAAAATGAAATGATGGACCATGAACAAGCCATGGTTGGAGAGATGTGTTCAGATCCCAATAATATTCTTAATAATAGATCGTGGTTAGTAAAAGATGGTACATTGGAATATAAAAGAGATTTTACTAATCGACCAGATGAAGACTTAGATATTGCAAAATATAAACATAAATTAAAGAATGTAATCGGCGTATCGAAAGAATTTAATCCTGAATTGTTATCTCTTGCAGAACCTAAAATTGGCAGGATAATTTCTGAGTTACAACCACATTGTAGAACTAATGCTTATAAATATAAACATGAGGGTAAAACATATTGTGTTTGGTATCTTAGGTTAAGGAATACTCCAAACAGGACTACTCTTACTTCTGATATAATTAAAGTGGAGTTTATTTTACCCAATGATGATTTGGTAGATACTGCATTGATTGATAATATATCAGCGCATTTAATAAATGAAGCTTACCCTGTGTGTTATGGAAAAGATAATCGATGGGCAAAACATCTTTATCCTATTTACCTTACGGAAAGTTTTTGTAAATCGAAATACATTAATGAAAAAATAATAACAAAAAAAATATGATATGGAATCAGTTATTGGAAAAGTATCAGCAACAGAAAAGAATCCTTCTACTATTGATGAGTTTTATTTCTGGACTAAAGCTGGTTGTAAGTTAGGCCCTTTTGATGTGGTTAAAGTTCCTCATCTTGATAATTCTATAACTTTCGGTGTGATTGAATCAATTAGTCATGTTACGGATTCAGCAAATCATTTATCAAGTTTTATATCCTCGGATTTTGGTAGTGTAGATCCTGATTCAGAAGGAAATTCTGATAGACTTGCGTTTAACTATGCTGAATTCAACTTGCAAATGCAACAGAATTCTGATTAATAATTTGTTTAAAT
>ENA-OPVL01000419-OPVL01000419.1-human-gut-metagenome-genome-assembly--contig:-NODE-419-length-29798-cov-2.824799_pt1 | contig 29798 bp, 16 predicted proteins | sample MGYA00241496_ERZ501984 | MGnify/ENA primary metagenome ERZ501984 (study PRJEB25962, sample SAMEA2042986) | human gut metagenome | biome: human gut; feature: human-associated habitat; material: faeces... | reverse complement strand
TAAGGTAGCCAATACATTATTTACTGAAAAAGAAGAATATTAGAAAGGAGGATACATAAATGGCAAATTTTCAAGGTAACAGAATTAATCCTACAAGATTTTCCCGTGGACAGATTAAGTTTCATGTAGTTGCATTACCATTATCAATATTTATGATCCTTCCGGTAATATTTATGATAAATAATGCATTTAAACCTTTAGGAGAATTGTTTAGATTCCCACCTACACTTTTTGTACAAAATCCTACATTGGATAACTTTAAAAACCTGTTTAGCTTATCAGGTGCAACAGGTATTCCAATGTCAAGATATTTTTTGAACTCATTTATAGTAGCATTTTTAACAGTTGTACTTGGAATAATCATTACAATTATGGCTGCGTATGTTTTCTCTAAAAAGAAGTTCAAATTAAAGGGAGCTTTATGGGAAGTCAACCAGATGGCACTTATGTTTGTAGCCACAGCGGTTGCTATTCCAAGATACTTAATTATAGTAAGAATCGGAGCATACAACACATGGTTTGCACATGTTCTTCCACTTATTGCAATGCCTGTAAGTTTGTTCCTTGTAAAACAGTTTGTTGACGGTATTCCGAATGCACTTATTGAGGCAGCTGTAGTAGACGGTGCAGGAGATGTTACCATTTTAAGAAAGGTAATTGTTCCACTTACAAAGCCGGCTCTTGCAACATCAGTAGTGCTTACATTCCAGCAGGTATGGAATAACGTTGAAACATCAAACAACTACATTACAAACGAAGCGTTAAGAACATTAACATATTATTGTAACTCCATTGGTGTAAATAATGCGGTGGCGGCAGCAGGTATGGTAGCAGCATCAAGTTTATTCCTGTTCTTACCAAACCTTATAATTTTCATATGCATGCAGTCAAAGGTTATGAACACAATGGCAAGTTCAGGTATCAAGTAAGGAGGCAGATAAATGAGAAAATTATGGAAAAAATCATCGGCTCTGTTTCTGGCATTGATATTTACGGTTATGGCAGTTTTACCTGTGGCAGCTTCTCAGGCAACCAGTTATACATATACAATGGATGACCAAAGTGAGATGGTAAGAACACAGGATGCTTACCTGCCGGACAGAACCATAACAGACTTAGGTCTTTCAGATCCGGAGGACATGATTATTGATGATAACAATCAGGCATACATCGTTGACACCGGAAACAGAAGAATTGTAATTTTTGACTTAAACACAGAAAAAGTTGTAAAGGTCATAAATAAACAGACAGTTGAATCTAAAGATTTTACGGGATTTGATACTCCAAAGGGAATTTTTAGAACAAACGAAGGAGAAATATATGTTGCAGATACCGGAGCCAAAACAGTATTCAGATTCACAAAAGACTTTGAATATGTAAGAAGATATGACAGACCAACGGCACCGATTTTTGCAGATACAAACTACGAACCTAGTAAAGTGGCAGTAGATAGCGGAAATAACTTATACATCGTATCAGAAGGTGTATATGCCGGAATTATTCAGTTGGCTAATACAGGGGAATTCTTAGGTTACTTTACCTCAAACAAAGCTACATTAACACCACAGCAGGTGTTCTTAAAAATTATTTATACAAAAGAACAGCAGAAAAAATCCGCAGCGTTAAACACTTTGCCATCAACATTCTCTAATGTATATGTTGATAAGAAAGGAACAGCTTACTCAGTTTGTATGGGAAAGGGTGGTGACCTTTTAAAGAAACATAGTACAAACGGAAAAAATATGTTTAATGGTGCAATAATATCTTCAGATGCTTTTACCGATGTAACTGCTGATGATAATGGAATTATTTACGCAAGTGATTCTAAAGGATTTATCTGGGTATACACAAGCTCAGGAGAAGTAATATTCTCATTAGGTGAACAGGCAGAGGATACTGATATTTCAGGTTTGTTCTCATCCCTTACTACAATAGCAGTAGATAGGGACGGAAATATCTGGACAGCTGACGGAAAGAAAGGATTCTTACAGTCCTTCACACCTACAGAATATGCAACAACAATATTTAAGGCATTAGACGAATACGAAAACGGTGATTACGATGATGCACTTAAAGATTGGAATTATGTATTACAGCTTAACCAGATGTCGGTTTTAGCACACAATGGTGTAGCAAAGGCATACTTCAATGCAGAAAAGTATGATAAGGCAATGGAACATTTTGAAATAGCCGGAAACAGAGACGGATATTCAGATGCATTCTGGGAAGTAAGAAATAAGTCAATTCAGAAATGGCTTGGCACAGTTCTTGTTATTCTTATTATATTAATTGCACTTAAGGTTATTATTGGATTTATTGATAAGAATAAAATTATTAAGAAAAAGAAACGTGCATTAGGAAAGGTATTAAAGAATACACCGGTTATTGGTGAAATCGGATACGCTTTCAAATGTGCAAAGCATCCTATTGACAGATACTATGATATAAGGGTACATAAAAACGGCTCAATGATAGCAGCAACAATTATTTACATTGTATTTTTCGGTGTATATATGCTGTATCAGACATCAAAAGGATTTATTTACCAGTATACAAAGGTTGAAGATATGGATATGGGAGCAGTGGTAGTTGGTTTCTTTGCAATATTGATTCTCTTTATTGTATGTAACTATCTTGTAACATCAATTACAGATGGTGACGGAACCTTAAAACAGGTATACATGATTCCGGCTTACGGATTAATGCCGGTTATGATATGCATGTTGGCAACTATCGGAATGTCATATGTATTGACATATAATGAGTCATTTATTCTTACAGTAATAATGATTATCGGACTTGTATGGAGCATAGCAGTTATATTTGAGGGACTTTCAACTGTACATGATTATGATTTCAAAAATACAGTGGTAAGTTTACTGATAACAGCAGTGTTTATGTTAATTGCAGCTATAGTAGTTCTGGTAGTTATTATCATGTGGGAACAGTTGTATGACTTCTTATTAACAGTAGGAAAGGAGATTATAAGAAATGTTACAGGCCGCTAAATATAAAAAGTTAAAAATAACAGCACTTGTTGTATGTCTCTTATGTGTCCTTTCTCTTGGAGTTGCGGTAGCAGCTGCGTTCCTTAACACAAACAGAGATACAAGACCGGCTCCTGAAAAGGTTGAATCGGGACTTGAAAAAACAAATGCTTATGAACTTCTTTGTGAAAAAGGAGATTACAGATATTATTTCAGAGATGACAGGGATATTATCTTAATTGAAAACAAGAACACAGGTTATATCTGGAAAACAGGTGTTGACATAGCACTTCCATCAGAGATAGAAGAAGCTTTTGATGTGGTAAACAGTGCCAAGGAAGACAATGACCCGTCAGAAATTAAAGATTATGCAGATGATTTGGGAATTAGTGTGGCAGACGTAAAGACAATTGCCAATACACCAAAGGATTCATCCTTTACTAATGACCGTTATGGTGCATATGCAAACTCGCTTCTTACTGTTGAGTACTACACAGGCTCAGGTAAGGCTATGAAGACTTCAAGAGTTTCATCAGCATCATATGATGAAGATGAAGGCAATTCAGGACTTGAAGCAGTAGACAAGGAAAAAGGTGAATATGTATTAAAATGCTTATTTAAAATTGAGAAAGAAGATTTAGGCATTAATGTATATATTACTTTTGGAGATGACGGAAACATAACATACAACATTCCTTATAAAGAAATTACAGGAAAAGCCATTGATAAAATATGCAACATTGTTATTACACCGTTCTTAGGAACAAGTGGTGGTGCAACATTAGCATATGACAAAGATGAGCAGGACTGGGTAACTCTTAAGGGAAAAGAAATTACACCGGGTTATGCATTAATTCCTGATGGAAGCGGTGCATTGGTAAGATTTGAAGACAACAAGACAAAATTCAGTGATTATAAAGGTAAGGTTTATGGGGAAGACCCTGCAACACAGCTTACATATTATGATTCATTAGGAGATACAGTTCCTGTAAAGAATCCTACAATGCCGGTATTTGGTATTTCCCACGGTGACGGAACCCAGGCAGCATTTGTAGCTTATGCGGACAGTGGTGATGAATATATGTCAATTAATGCAACACCTTCATCATCAGGAGAAGGTGAAGTAAGATATACATATGCATACCCTAGCTTCAAATTCAACTCTGAATTTTATCAGGTTATAAATCAGGCAGGTGAGTCATACAGAAAGACTCAGGATGAGCCAAACAAGTTTGATATATCAATGACATATCAGTTTTTAAGTGGTGACGGCAGCGACGGAAAGCCGGCAGCAGACTATACAGGAATGGCTAAGGCATACAGACAGCATTTAATTGACAATGGAACATTAACTGAAAAAACAGCAGATGGAAATATTCCAATTAGAATTGACTTCCTTATGTCAGATTCTAAGAAGGGTGTATTCTCAACACAGGAAGTTGATGTTACAACAGTTGATGATGTAAGAAGTATCTTGGACAAAATTTTAGATGATGGAATAAGCAACATTAATTCAGGATTAATAGGATGGCAAAGTGGCGGACAGACGCTGGCAAAACCAAACAGCACTAAGTTCTCTGGCTCAATTGGAAAGAAGGGTGCTTTTGAAAGCCTTATGTCAGACTTTAACAAGAAGAATGTAGATATTTCATTCTCAAGAGAATTTACTACAATTAATGAAGATATGGTAAGTTACTATAACAATGCAGCAAAGCATTTGAATACACGGTATCTTGAACTGGATAAATCAGAAGTTCTTCCAAAGAATGTTCCGGTAACGGAATACGGATACGCAGCACCTAAAAAGACTGCACAGTGGATTCAGGATTTGTATGATGATTTGGGAGATTTAAGCCCGTCATTTACAATAGAAGGTGCTTCAAATGTATTAATCAGCACATATAACAGTGATGGAGCTGAAACAACAGTATCTCAGGCTGTAAAGTTATATCAGGATACACTCGAAAACATAACAAAGAAAGGAACAAAGGTTAATCTTGTAAATCCAAATCTTTACTTATGGAAGTATGCGGACAGATATTTACAGTCACCGGTTGGAACATCACAGTATGTTTACGAAACTGATACGGTTCCATTCTTACAAATGGTACTTCACGGTACAATGGAAGTTTACGCACCATATGCTAACTTCTCATTCTACTCAGCAACAGACCAGTTAAGAATGATTGATTATAACATTTCACCGTCATTTGTTTTAACTAAGCAGCCATCTTACTTATTAGCATCAACTACATCTTCAGATTATTATTCAACAGAGTTTGAACAGTATGAAGAGTTGATTCAGAATATTTATAAGGTTGTAAACGAGCCTTTATCACAGGTTGCAGGATACAACTGGGATGGAAGAAAAGTATTACAGGATGGTGTAATAGAAAACAGCTATTCAAAGGATGGCAGCCAAAAGAGTATTGTTATAAATTACACTGATGAAGATGTTACTGTAGGAAATACAACAGTAGCAGCCATGAGTGCAAAAGTTATAGAGGGAGGTGTTAAATAATGGCAGAAGAAAAGATTAAGTCAGCAACAACTCCTAAGACACAGGCAAAACCTAAGAAAAGAAAGAAAATGCGTACATATCAGCAGAGACAGGACAGAACAGGTTATATGTTCATGGCTCCATGGATTATCGGATTTCTGGCATTTACGCTTTTTCCGTTCATATTTACAATTTACTTAAGTTTTAACAATGTTAAAAAGACAACATTAGGATATGAAATCCATTTTACAGGCATAAACAATTACATTGAAGCCTTTGTAGGAAGTACGGATTTCCTTCCGGCACTGATTAAGTATTTACAGATGATTGTACCGTATACATTTATTGTAGTAGTATTATCATTTATCATTGCTTATCTCCTTTGCAAGATTACTACAGGTAAGGGAATACTTAGAACAATTTATTTCCTTCCGGTTGTAATTATGTCAGGACCGGTTATGACACAGATTATGCAGGTTCAAAGTGCAGAGGCAACAGCAGCAGATAAAATCAATGCGGCAGTGGAAAAGGCAAATGCTTATTCAAACATTTTCATAATGCAGATTATTGACAGTTATTCACCGGCTTTAGCATCAGCATTGGCAGGAATATTTGACCAGTTATCAATAATTTTATGGTTTACAGGTATTCCTATTGTACTGTTTATAAACGGTTTACAGAAAATCAATACAAGCATTTATGAAGCAGCAAGAATTGATTCTGCTAATGCATGGCAGATAATGTGGAAGATAACAATTCCGATGTTAAAGCAGATTGGACTTATTATCATGATATTTACAGTTATTCAGCTTGGTATGTTTAATTCAATTAACCCGTTGTATGAACTGATTGAAGAAAAGACCGGTGAAACGGGAAGCGGATTAGGTTATGCGGCAACCTACGCATGGATATACACTGTAATTGTTTTGATTATCGTAGGAATTGTATTCTTATTATTCAGAGAGCGAAAGCCAAAGGATATAAAGGCGAGAAAGAGACAGGAAAAGAAATTAAAGAAGTTAGACAAACAGCAGAAGAGAAGACTTGCAGCTCAAAAGAGACATCAGGCAAAGGAGGCAAAGTTATATGGCAAATAAAGATACAAGTGCAAAGAAAATTGATTTGTCAGCTATAAAGAAAATCAACTTTGCCAAATTAAAGAAATTAAAAGGTGTTGCAATTATCTCTAAAGTAGCAATATATTTTGTACTTATATGTATAGGATTTATTTTCTTAGAGCCGATTTTTGAGATGATTTCAAAAGCAATTATGACATCTAAGGATTTAATTGACCCGGCAATAAGCTGGATACCTAAACATGCTACACTGGATAACTTTAAAAATGCAATATCAACACTTAACATACCAACGTCACTGATTAACTCGATTTTGTTTTCAGCAGTGCTTGCCATAGCACAGACAGCGGTGTCGGCAATGACAGGATTTGCATTATCAAGATATACATTTAAGGGACATAATTTCTGGTTTGTAATGCTTATATTAGCATTCATTCTTCCGGTCCCACTTTTAACAGTTCCAAGAATTATGTTATTTGGAACATTAGAAAGTGCAATTGGAATTAAGATGATTAACACAGCTATTCCTCAGATATTAATGGCTTTGTTAGGCCAGGGAACTTATTCCACAATGTTAATTTTGATATTTTATAACTTCTTCAACATGATTCCAAAATCATTAGATGAAGCAGCAATGATTGATGGAGCCGGCTCATTTAAGGTGTTCTATCACGTAGCAATCAGATTATCAATATCAACTATACTTGTTGTATTCCTGTTTTCATTCGTATTTAACTGGAATGAAACTTACACAACAAATATTATGTTGGGTGATGCATTAGAATTACTTCCTGGAAAACTGGCATTGTTTGATAACGGTGCTGCAAGTGGTACGGGAAATGTGGTAAATGAAGCTAACCGAATGGCAGCCACACTTATGGCAATAGCACCATTATTAGTATTATATGCTCTCGTTCAGAAACAGTTTATCGAGGGTATTGAAAACACCGGTATTACAGGTGAATAAAGCAACAGGGAAGAGGTCATGCATGTGACCTTTCCCATAACTATATTAATATTAATGAAAGGGCAAAAAAATATGAAGATTTTTAAGCAGATCACTTCAATTGTAATGGCAGTAGCCATGGTGGCCACGATTATTGCTGTAAATCCGGTAGACGCAAGTGCTAAAGTAACTATTAAGTCCGGAAAGAAGATTGCTTTAACCGTAGGCAAAAAAACAACAATTAAGGTAAAACAAAAAGGTGCAAAATTCACATCAAGCAATAAGAAAATTGCAACTGTAACTAAAAAGGGAAAAGTAACAGCCAAAAGACCCGGAGCATGTAAAATTGTGGTTAAAGTTGGAAAAAGCAAGAAAAGTGTTCCTGTAACTGTTACACCACCAAACATTACAATTGACAAGGCAAAAAATGCTTCAGACAAGGGTATTGAAGTAATGTGGGAAAAATCAGGTAACAGGTATATAACAGGTTATTATGTATATTACTCCACAAATGCTAAAAGCGGTTTTAAGTCTGTAAAAGTTGGTAATGTAAGCAGAACAAAAATTGACAATTTAACAGTAGGCAAAACATATTATTTTAAAGTCAAGGCATACTCAAAGGTTGGTAAGAAAATATACACCAGTGCCAAATATTCAGGAGTTGTAAGCGATAAGGTTCGTAAAATGGTTTGGAATGATGAATTTAAAGGAACAGAGCTTGACACAACAAAATGGAATAATAATGGTGCAACAGGTGCCGGCGGATACGGAAACAAGGAACTTCAGAACTATCAAATGAGATTTAGTGAAGTAAAAGATGGAAATCTGATTATTAAGCCACAGTTTGAGTATAATCCTGAAACTAAATCATGTGTACCTAATCGTTATTATTCAACTAAAATATGGACTAAGGATATGTATTCATTAAAGTATGGTAAAGTTGAGTTTAGAGCTAAATTACCAAAAGGTCAGGGAACATGGGCAGCAGGCTGGATGTTAGGATATGGAACATGGCCACAGTGTGGTGAGATAGACGTTTTTGAATCAACTAAAGATGAATCAAAAACAACCATACCACAGTCTATCCATTGTCAGAGGTTTAACGGAATGCCAACAAGTTCAGGAAATAAGTACAAAAATGCTATTGTAAAGGATGCAACAAGTGCATACCATACATATGGTGTTGTGTGGACACCTGATTCAGTTACATTTACCCTTGATGGAAAAATAACATGGACTTATGATCCGGATATGTACGTTGCTACAGGAAAGGGTGTAAACGTTCCTGCAATATGGCCGTATAATAAAGATTTCTACCTTATCATTAACTGTGCTATAGGCGGAGTCCTTGGTGGGAATGTAACACCTAAGTATTGGACAAAGATTAATGAATACAATACAAATTCAGGAATAAGACAAACATATCAGGATTATATGTATGTTGACTATGTAAGGGTATACCAGTAAAACAATAAAAGATTTGTCCGGCGAAGAGAAGGAAAACTCTTTGCCGGATAGAAAATATGTTTAAAGAAAAATGGAGGTTATTGTATGGTTACAATAAAAGACGTTGCCAAGGAAGCAGGAGTGGCAATCTCAACAGTTTCAAATGTTTTTAACAGAGCTGATATCGTAAGTGAGGAAACAAAGCAGAAGGTATTATTGGCAGTAGAAAAATTGCATTACATTCCAAATATGAATGCAAAATTACTTAAGTCTAACAGAAAAAATACAATAGGCCTCTTTTTAACAAGTTTGCAGGGAGACTTCTATAAGGTATTAATACAGGCTGTTCACTTACAGTGTAAATTAAATAACTATATGTTAAATATTTATGTAAGTAACGGAAACTCACCGGACGAAATCTATAGAATGATTATTGCATCAGGAGTAGCAGGGGCAATTATCTATCATGAAGATCTAACAGGTGATTATGTTAAGAGAATAGCTACAGTTAATATTCCTATGGTATTCCTTGACAGGGCCAGCAAAGGAAGAAATATTTCAGGTGTGTTATCAGATGATAAGTTAGGTGCAACAATGGCTGTTGATCACTTAATTAAACTTGGTCACAAGAGAATCGGATATATGCATGGAAATGAATCGGGAGATGACAAGCATCGTTACGAAGGTTACGTTGAAATGATGGAAAAGAACAATCTCCCTATAGACGAAAACATTGTTTTAAGAGGTTATTATGAGGAATCTTTAGCGTATAGTGAAATGCGCTCATTGCTTTCTAGCGGTGTAGAACTGCCGGACGCAATGTTCTGTGCCAATGATGAAATGGCATGGGGATGTATACAGGCATTGCAGGATGTGGGAATTAAAGTTCCGGAACAGGTAAGCGTAATAGGTTATGATGACAGCACATTAAGTGCTTATTACGGAGTTCCACTTACAACAGTTCACAATCCGATTACAGAAATGGGCAGTGCCAGTGCCAATGAACTTTTCAGATTATTAAATGATGAGGGAGATAAGAGTGGTACTGTAACTAAGCTTTCTCCAAAGATGGTCTACAGAAGCTCATGTGGAAAGTGTAACAAGTAAAAAATAGATATATTCGTAAGGAGATTATAATGGAAAATTACAGACTTGAAGGTAAGACTTTTGTAATTGATGATTATGACAGATTACCTGCATTCTCAAGTTTTCTTCCTGGTCTTGCAGGTGTGAAAGGTATTCCAATGTGGACTTTTTATACCAACAGAGGTCAGGGAATGAACAGTTTTGGTATTGACAATAAGGGAAATGCCATTATGGAGTTCAATTCAGCAAATACAGCGTTTGAAAATACAACAGTAAAAGGCTTTAGAACATTCTTAACCATAGACGGAGAATATTATGAACCATTCTTCAAATATGAAGATGATGCAAAACGTCAGATTCGTATGAATAGGAATAGTTTTAAAGTAATCGAAAGAAATGAAAAATACGGAATTGAAATAACAGTTAATTACTATGTTTTACCAAACGAAAGCATTGGAGCATTAGTAAGACAGGTTTCAATTAAAAACATAAGTGGACAGAAAAAGAACATAGAGATAATTGACGGACTTCCAAAGATTATTACATATGGTATTTCTAATGGTGAATTTAAGGAAATGTCAAACTTATTTAAAAGCTGGGCATATATCAAAAATATTGATAACAAAGTTCCTTATTATACACTTAGAGCTTCAACAAAGGATTCAGCTGAGGTATCAGATGTAGAGGGTGGTTATTATTATCTTACAGTTAAGGACGGAAAATTACAGGATGTAATTTACGACGTTGATACAGTGTTTGGTTATGATTTATCCCTTATGACACCGGTAAGATTTATTGATGGTGGCATTGATAATGTTCTTGGAAAAGAACAGTGCTTTGCTAACAAGGTACCTTGTGGTTTTACACCATTTAAGACACAGTTAGATGACGGAGAAGAATTCTCCTTTGATACAATGATGGGCTTTGCAGGTTCTGTAGATCAGATTAACGCAAAGATAGACACATTCTGTAAAGAAGGATATTTACAGGACAAATTTGTGGAAGCAGAAGAGTTAGCTGAAAGCTTTACTTCAGATGTTAAAACACATACTGCAGCAGGCAAGTTTGACCAGTATATTGAGCAGTGCTATTTAGATAACTTCCTTCGTGGAGGATATCCATATGTACTTAATAAAGACGGAAATAAATCAATTATTCACCTGTTTAGCCGTAAACATGGTGATCCTGAAAGAGATTATAATTTCTTCTCAATTGCAGCAGAGTATTATTCTCAGGGTAATGGTAACTTCCGTGATGTTTCACAGAATAGAAGAAATGACGTGTTCTTTAATAAAGATGTTGGGGACTTTAACGTAAAGACTTTCTTTAGTTTAGTTCAGGCAGACGGATACAATCCGTTAGAGGTACGTCCAAGTCTTTTCAATGTTATTGAAGGAAAAGAGGAAGAAGTTAAGGCATATGTAAAGGAAAGCATTGATGGTGATGCATCTGCCATTGTTAAAATAGTGGAAGGTAAATTTACACCGGGACAGATTTCCAATACAATCGCAAGATTACAGTTAAATCTTAAAGTGGATGATGGTGAATTTATTGCCAATATTTTAAATAACTGCAATCAGAATATAGAAGCCGGTTTTGGCGAAGGATACTGGAGTGACCATTGGGATTATAATATGGATCTTGTGGATAATTATTTATCAGTATTCCCTGACAAAAAGGATCAGTTCCTGTTTGGAGATGATACATATAAATTCTATGACAGCGTTGCATATGTTGTTCCAAGAGATGAGAAATATGTAATTAACAAAAAGGGTGATGTACGTCAGTACGGCATGGAAGTTGAAGATGAGGAGAAACTTGCAAGAGAAGGATTTAACAAGTGGGCAACTAACTGGTTAAAGGAAAAGGACGGCAAGACTGTTCATACAACCCTTGCAGTTAAGATGATTATTTTGGCACTTAGCAAGTTCGCCCAGATGGATATGGATGGAATTGGTGTTGAAATGGAAGGCGGAAAGCCTGGCTGGAACGATGCAATGAATGGACTTCCGGGATTGTTTGGTTCAGGAACACCTGAAACTTTTGAACTGAAGAGACTTGTTAAGTTTATTACAGATAATTTCGGTGGTGACGGATTTGTAGTAATGCCTGTTGAAATATCAAAATATTTAGATGCAGTTAAGGCAGAGCTGGACAAATATAATGCAGGAAACCTTAATGACTTTGAATATTGGGATGCTGTTGCATCAGTGAGAGAAGCTTACAGAGCTGCAACTAAGCTGGAATTTAGTGGAGATAAGGATTCAGTATCTAAGGCACACATCGTTGAAGTTTTTGAAGCATTTGCAGAGAAGATTGAAAAGGGTATTGAGAAGGCTGTAGAAATTGGAAATGGTCTTGTTCCTACATACTTTACTCATGAAGCCATAGATTTTGAACCTGTAGTAGATGAAAATGGTGAGCCGGTTATTAGTCATTACGGATTACAGAAGGCAAAGGTTAAGGCATTTAAAGCGGTTCCTCTTCCGTATTTCCTTGAAGGTCCTGCAAGAATGATGGGATATGTTGATGTTGACACAGCAAGAGATATGTTCGACAAGGTAAAGAAAACAGATCTTTATGACAAGAAACTTGCCATGTACAAAACATCTGCATCAATTGAAGGATGCTCCATGGAAAATGGTCGTTGCCGTGCATTTACACCGGGATGGCAGGAGAGAGAAAATGTATTCCTTCATATGGAATATAAATATATTCTTGCTATGCTTAAGGCAGGCTTATATGATGAATATTATGACACAATAACAAGAGCACTTATACCGTTCCTTGATCCGAATATGTATGGAAGAAGCACATTAGAAAATTCTTCTTTCCTTGCATCAAGTGCCAATCCTAATCCGGATGTTCATGGAAGAGGATTCGTTGCAAGACTTTCAGGTTCTACAACAGAAATGATTTCTATGTGGATTGAAATGTTTATAGGTGACAAGGTATTTACATACGAAGATGGAAAGTTAGTTCTTAATTTTGAACCAAAACTTGCTAACTGGTTATTTGATGAAGGAAAGGCAACCTTCAGATTGCTTTCAACATGCGATGTTACATATGTAAATAACACAGGCAAGAATACATTTGGAAAGGATGCAGCTAAGGTATCTAAGATTGAAATCAATGGAGAAGTTGTTTCAACAGAACCAAAGATTGTGGGAGAAAAGGCTGAAGCTGTAAGAAACGGTGAAATAGACAAGATAACAGTTTATTTTGAATAAGTTTTCAGATGATAAAATAAAATAATATGATTTTTTATCCGGCAGGAAATCCTGCCGGATATTTTTTATGCTAAATTGCTGTAATGTAATAGTAATAATACAGCATTATTGGAAGTATTATACAAAGTTACTGGAAAAAAACTTGAAAAATGTTTTTATAAGTTCTATAATGTTTTTATTCGAAAAACAAAGGGGAGGACTTATCCAATGAATACCAAAGCATTAAAATTTTTAGCACACGCACTTGTATTTATGATGATTGTGGAACTGGCAGTCATGAACATAAATATAAGTGCTTTTTCAATTGAAACGATATCATTAGCTGAAATGGACAGATTAAAATGTCAGTCAGTTAAGTGGATTAAAAAAGAACAAAACGGGGATGGAAGTTTTGGTGATAACATTCAACTTTATGAAACATCCCAAATATTGGAAAACTTAGCTTATGAGGAAAGCTTAGCAGATGAAAAAGAGAAGGCGTTACAATGGCTTAAAAAATCTGAAACTAAAAGTAACGATGACATATTCAGAAAATTCTTAGCAATTACCCAAAATAATAAATTAGTAAATAAAAATCAGGAAGAAATAGAGTTTGCAGAGCTCCAAAATAAAGATGGCGGGTTTGGAATTTCAAAAGATTATAAAAGTGATGTTTTAGACACTATTCTTGCAGTGGAGTGTATGGAGAAAAGCGAAAAAGATAATAGTGAAAAAATAACTAAAGCTGTAAATTATCTTAATCTTTGCCAAAATGAAGATGGTGGATTTGCTTTTTCGGGAGAAAAATCCAGCAGTTACCTTACAGCTTTGGTATACAGGGTTATTAAGGGAAATACAGCTTCATTTAATAAGGCAGGAAAAGAAATATTAAAGAAATGTAGAGAGTACATAGATAGTAACGAAAAAGATAATACATTGTGGGGAATTGATAATGAAACAATAAAAAATTCCCTTATGTGTTCATTAGCACTTGTGGAAGATAATGATGATACATTAAACAGAATTTCAGTTATCTCAAATAAAGTGGCTGAAGATGGCAGTTTATTTGAAGATGCAGAACTTACAAGTCTTTACATTAGTTTGGTAAATGAGTATGAAGAAGTAGCCGGAAAGCTAAATACAGGTAATGTATTAATAAAAGGAATAAAGATAAGTTCTGATAAGGAAAGAATAGGCGCCTATTCAGAAGTTAAAATAACACCTGATATTATAGGAATGAAGGACAATTATAAGGTAATTGTTGTTGTATCAGGAAAAGAAGGTTATTCACAAATGTTGAATACAGAAGGGAACAATACCTATTTATGGAATACAGAAAATAATATTGGTACTTTTGAAGTTCTAGTTTCAATAGTTGATAACATCAAAGGAGAGGTTATAGCAAGCAGGTTAAAGGCTGTTGAAGTATTAGAAACATTTGAAGTTCAATCTGTTAATAGTAATATTTCTCCAAAAGCATATAAAATTAATTCAGGTAAAAAAATAATAATACAGCCGTCAGCATATGTTTTATCAAATGTAAGTGATGAAATAACCGCAGAGGTAAGTATTATTGGGGACAATGAAAAGGTTTTATACAAGGCGGAAAATAAAAAAATTGGTGGAGAGAATTTAAAGGAAGTTATTTTTGATGATTTTACATATGTTCCGGATATAAAAGATACAACCATTGTCAGGGTTCAAACGAAAATATTAAGAAAAGGTGTGGAGCAAAAGACCAAAAACAATTATGTGAAGATATATTCATCCACAGACGAAAATAGAATTGACATAGATTATAAGGTTAGCAGTAACTTCATTGACACCACAACGGACAACATAAATGTTGATTTTTCATTATCAGGAAAAGGTTTATCGGAAACAATTAAAAGAAAACCAATGGACATAATGATAATGCTTGACAGTTCCGGAAGCATGTCAAAAGAGGATTGGAAGAAAGCGGTAGATGGTGCGAAATTAATAATAGATAACAAGCAGCCGGAAGACAGAGTGGCAATGTTTGATGTTACTTTGAACAGATACATTGGAGATTTTACAAATAATGAAAAGGAAATAAATTGGGGGCTTGAGAGAGCCTATGGCAAAGAACCGAACGGTGGAACATTCACGTATTATGCCATAAATTATTTTTCAGGTTTTTTTGACGAAGATGACAGAGACAGGGTAATATATTTATTTACTGATGGAACGAGAAGTCAAGGGATAGATAGCAAGACACTTGATGAAGACAAAATCAGAGGAAAGAATATTAATATTTATGGTGTTTATCTGGAAAATGATTATTCGATGGAAAAAATCGAAGAAGCAAAGGAAACAATGGAGTATATCACAGAAGTAGGTGGAGGACGCTGGGTTAATTCAAAGGATAACGGCGAAATTATCAGTAGTGTTAGGGAATTACTGGGAGATATTTTCAAAATGGCAGGAAGAAATGTGAAACTTTCCATGACACTGGAAAATGATATTCCATTTTCAAAAATAAGTTTTGATAATAAACCTGATGAAGTGATAAAAAATGAAGATGGTACAACAACAGTAATCTACAATAGAAATTATTTAAGAGTGGGGGAGGACCGGAATTTAGACATTAAATATGACATTTCAAATATGTTCTTTGAGAAAGATATAAATTTAATTAAAGACATAAAATTTTCTTACGTTGATGAAAATGATGAGAACATAGAAATTAACTTAGATGACATAAAAATTGGTGTTTCAAACAATAAAAGTTCAGCTATACCGGATATAAAAAATGAAGATGAAAGTGAGGATGAGAGCACTGTTAAAATCGAGAAAAAAGAAGGAAACAGTATATTGTCCCACAATAAACCGGAAGAAACAATAATGGATGAAAATAAGGGACAGGTCACAGGAAAAATGTCATTATCTGACAATAGAGTATATGTTGGGGATGATATTACGGCAGATATTAATTTAACTGATTATAACAATTTAGAAAAGAAAAAAACAAATACAAGAATTGTATTAATCAATAAGGGTGATGCCAACAGAATTTACATAACTGACGGTGAGATGGAACTTGCAGGTAGTAACGAAGCTAGTGAAAAGATGACTGTTAAAACTAAGAGCTATGAAGAGGGAAGTTATATTGCCATATATATGGCGGAGATTAATGGAGAAATGACAGCCCTTGACGTGGCAGGAATAGATGTTTTGGAACACAGATATATATTGAAAGTTACGGCAGGAACAGGAGGAAATGTAGAGGATAAAAGTGGGGAATACAAGAAGAACGAAGTAGTCACCTTAAATGCTAAAGCCAATAAGGGATATGTATTTGATAAGTGGGTAAGTGAAGATATATCATTGGACATTAATCAGGTAAACAGTTCACAAATAAACATAGTTATGCCGGATAAAGACGTAAGAATAAAGGCAGTGTTTGTGAAGGAGAAAAATGTGGATAGGGGTACGGATGATAAAAATACTGTCAAAGATAACAAAAACAAAGAAGGAACTGCCAATAAAAGGGGTGGTTCTAAGACGGATTTAAATCATAGTAACAAAGCAAAAAACAATGTTTCAAATATAGATAACAGAAGTGTTAAGGAAGAAAAAGAGTCAGAGTCAGCGAAATATATGGAAAACGGTAAGTCCATATTAAGTCCTATAACAGGTGATTTTATTACCAGAGATAGTATTAGGATAATGATTCTGATACAATGCATAGCCTTAATTATCATTTGCGTAGCATTGAAGAAAAACAACAGGAAAGAACAAGAAGGGGTACAGTAATGTCATTAAGCATGTTTAAAAATAAATTATATAATACAATAATAGCAGTGTCACTTATTGTTGCAATAATGGTAGTATCTACTTATGCACCGGACATTTTGCCGGGAGAAAGTAAGTCAGATAAGACAATTGCATGTAATGAGATGAAGGGGGAAAAACCACAGATAAGGGTGGCTTCAGCAAAGAAATATAGCGATATTTCACAAGTGATGGAAGAATTAGAAGGTTCAACAGAGGGAGAAAAACAAAAAGACACACTGAATAATCTTGGAAAACTAATAAAGGATACAGAGGAAACAGTAAAAAAGGAAGTTAAGAACGCGAAGAAAAATACAACATCGGAAGAAATAATAAAAAGAGCCGACAGCTATGAGAAACTGGCAATGAATGGTCTTAACAGGGTTTCAGAAAAAATTGAAAAGCTGTCTGAAAAAATGAAATCAGGTACTGTTTCGGGAAAAGAAGTTAATGTTGAGATTGCATCAATAAAATCTGAAATAGAAGACATGCAAAAGTATGATGAGCCAAAGGTGGATAATAACGATGAGGCTCATGGAATGGCAACGGGGTATGAATCAGAAAAAATAATTGGTGAGCAGATGGTTAAGTCTGATTACATAAATTATAGTGCTGATTCTACGGAAGCTGCTAACGAGTCATATCTTAAAATTAATGAAAACATGAAAAAGACTGCCGATTCATTGGAAACACCGGCAGAAATATATGAATATGTCAGAAACAATATTCAATATAGGCAGTATACCGGTTTAAGACTTGGTGCCATAGGAACATATGAGCAAAAAGCAGGAAATGATCTGGATCAGGCGGCGTTACTGATTGCATTATTAAGATATAAGGGATATGAAGCAAGGTTTGTAACAGGTAATGTTGATATTGAAATAAATAAGGTAATGAACTGGCTTGGAGTTAAGACAGAAAAAGCAGCCGTTAATGCAATGTCAATGCTGGGAGTCTCAACTAATTATGGGATTAATGGAAAAGGCAAGATTACTAAATTGAGAATAGAACATGCCTGGGTAAAGGTGCTGGTTCCGTATGATTCATACAGGGGTGCAGGAAAAGTTAGTGGAGAAAAGGTATGGGTAGATGTTGACCCGTCCTTTAAGCAGTATGAAGAAGAGGTGGAAGATAACAGGGTAGAGGAATTTTTGCGTGGAGATACAGAAAAAAACGTTACTTCTTCTAGTACAGAAAAATTGGAAGAAGCACTAATCAATTCAGATTACAAGGATATATTCAATGGAGAAATTCAAAATAGCGAAAATGAAGTATCACAAAAGCAAAGTGAACTTAAGGACTTTATAAATAATAATGATATAGAATTAAAGGAAATTGCTGATGCAGTAGGGATAAGAAATATAAAGAAGGTAGAAACCGGATATCTGCCTAACAGTCTTCCTTATCATGTAGTAAGCACAACGTATGAAGAAAATTATCTTACAGATGATTTTATGGATAAAATCACATTGGCAGTTAATAATGCACTGTACGGGGAAACCTTTGCTGAAACTACGGATGCAAGCATTACATTTTATACGGCGGATTTATATGGACATAATGTAACATTAAGTTATGAGCCTGCAACCGATGAGGATGAAAAAATAATAGACAGGTATGGTGATTTATTTTCAACACCATCATATCTGGTAAGAGTGAAGCCGGTAATAAAGGTAGATGAGAAAAAGGTTCTTGAAGGTAATTCACAGATTCCGGGTACATACACGAACCTTGTAATGAATATAGCTGAGGCAGGAATTGATGAAGTAAAGGTGGAAAATCCCCTTGTTTCAGGTGGAATTTATGGAATTGTATTTGATTACAATACCATAAACAGCACTTATTTTGACACAAAATATGAAGAGCTTCAGTCCTGTGTTGATGAGGTTAAAAGTGGAAAAAGAAATCTGATTCAGGCAATGGAAGTTTTGACATGTACCGTGGGTCAGGAGTATTTCGGGTATCTTGATTTATACACACAGCTCTCGGCAAAGGCGGCCGGGGTACAGTGGGCAAGGTGTATCAGCCAATGCATAGTGGGGTACATGCCGAAGGTAAGCAGGATGATGGGAATGCCTGTTGCCACCAGTGACGGCTCATTGTATATTGACGTGGATACTGATACATTAGGGGTTGCACCGAAGCAGGATGAATCTGAAAACAAAGATGAAGCTATCAGAGAAAATGCAGACGTAAAGAATTTTATGATGCTAAGTGGAGCGATAGGTTCGTATTTAGAGGGATATGTAATAGGTGAAGCAACGGACACTCAGGGAATATCTTCCATATCAGTTATTGAGGAGGCAAAGGAAAGAGGTATAGACGTTCTTACTTTGTCAAAGGAAGATACGGACAAGTTAAACAGTCTTTCAATTAACGAAAATACCAAAAAGGAAATTCAAAAGGCACTAAATAATGATAAAATAGTAATAGTACCAGAGAAAGAAATATCTTACTATGATTGGCAGGGAACCGGTTATATTGTATTAAATACCGAAAATGGTGCAGCTTCTTACATGATTGCAGGTGGTTTATGCGGAGGACAAAGTTCATCTGAAATTAGTTTGGTGCTGTTCACAGTGTTGGTAGCTATCGCGGCGGTATTTGCAATAGCAACATATGAGTATTTTGCATTATGCGCATTGGAAGCACTGATGAATGTGTTGGTATCCTTAGCATCAGGAATCAGCATTTTGGATATATGTGTGATAATACTTAGTGTAACAGGGGCATATTACGCTGGAAAGGAAATAATTAATGTAGGGGAATGGACGTCGGATTATGTGAAAAATCCTAACCGTGAAACGGCAGAAAAGATACTTGAGAAGGCTTTGGAAGCCTGGGTGATGGTACTCGTATTTGACTACGCAATGCCTAAAATAATGGAGGGCATAAGTTACGATGAGTCAGCTTTTTTCAAATTTATATCTAAAAAGTATGGAAAATGGAAAGTAATAGACATAGGGAAGGATGTTAAACCATCAAAACCGGATGTGGATCCAGTAGATCCGGGAGAAAATAAACCGGATGTGGATCCGGCAGATCCGGGAGAGAATAAACCAGACGTGGATCCTGCTGATCCGGGAGAGAATAAACCGGGACCGGGAGACGGTGGTTCCGGCTCAGAAGGAGGTTCAGGGTCAGATAATACAGGAACAGGAGAAGATGATTACGGAACAGGAGGAGATTCAGATTCAGGTGGTTCAGGATCCGAAGAAGGCGACTCGGAAATAGGAAAAGACGACTCCGGAAAAGATGGAGAAAAAACAGATCCGGGAGTAGGAAAAAGCGATTCGGAGATAGGAGGAGGCTCAGGAAAAGATACAGGTACAGGGGGTACAGGAGGGCGAAAAGATACAGGCGGAAACAGTGCCATAGATGATTACTGGTATGGTATAAAGAATAAGTATGGGGACAAGTTCGCCAATGAACTGGAACCCTTTGGAAAAGACGGACAAGCATTAATAAAGAGATATGAAGAAAATGGCAACATTCACGATGTAATTGATGTAATCAACAGTTTGCCGGAAACTGATGAAAAGAAGGGCATTCAGTTAATGATAGATTACCTTGATGATGCGGTGAAATTGTTGAAAAATAAAAACACTCTGTCATTAAGTAAGACGCTATGCAAGGGACTTAAGGAGAATAAAATAACCATAGATAAATTTCAGGAATTGAAGCTTAAGCCGTTAAAGGGTGAAAAATACACAGGAAGAGAGAAGGAAATAATTAAGTCTATTAGGGAAAGGTTTACAATAAATAAGAATACATTGCTGAGAAAATATATTAGGCAGGAAGATGTTGAAAAGTATGTAAGTGGAGAATATAATGCCATAATGGGGTATATATCAAGGGCGGAAGATTATAATGATGTTGGAAATTTTAAGGATATTTTTGAAACATTTCGTCTGAATTACAAAGGCACACCATATCACTCAACAGACAAGTCATACTGGAAGATAGAATTTAATACTATATCAGATGATTTGGAGAGGATTAATTTGGACAAAACATATGGAATAGAATTTGGAGGTGGTAATGTAGATGAAAATCCATGTACAAGAAATGGATTTACGGGATCGGAAAATGGTAAAGTCATACCAGAATGGAACTTAAAAAAAGATGGAGTAGGGTATGATGATAATGCGTTGATGACCAAGATTGAAAATGGAAAGATAGTGGAACAGTATAAATTTGATGATGATGGAATATGGAGGAAAATAAAATGAGATTAAGATGGGGTATGTATACAATTTATAAGAAAAAAGAAATAAGATTTCATAACGATGACAATAGCAATCAACTGATAGTTAAAATTCATGATGAACATATTGTGGATGATAAGTGCATACAGAGTGAATGGGGATACTATATTCGCCCCGTAACATCTGAAGAAATAGGGGATGTTTATGGAGTTAGACCATACGCAATATATAAGGGACATAAGGTGGAATTAAGAGGGAGCAAGTTGTTTGAAAAAATGGCAATAGCACCGACAAGTATGTATAATGAGAATTATGAAGAAACAATGAAAGTATTAGGTATTCAACATGAATATAACGGAGAAGATACAATATTTGTGCCAGCCACGGATTTGGATTTTTATGAAAGAGTGGAATATTGTGACAGATATGAATACTTTAATAAGATATATGAGCCATATAAGGTTGAGGATTACCATGTGATAATTAAGGACGGTGAATTGCACAGATATAAGGTGGAATAAACCTACATTTGGGATAATACCGATGGGAAAAAATTGAAGGAGGCAACATAGTGAAGAAAGTATCAATTTCATTAGCAGTCATAGGAGCAATTTGGGTTTTAATGGGAGTTATTGCACAGCTTAATAATTGTGGCGGAGAATTATTATTTTTTGTGGCAGGAGCTTTTATACTTATGGCAATAGTCACATTGGTGTGCAGAAAGAAAACTGTTGTTATTTCTGCGGGAGTGCTTGTAATGTACATAGCGATAATATGCCAATATATTATGTTCTATAGTTTTTACATTGCCAATATATGTATAATAATAGCTTTGGTAGTAGGATTTTTATTAATTCTTTATGGAATTATAGCCGGTTTGAAAACAAAAAAATAAGTTTATCATTATATCAAGATAAGAAGGAACGTTCATGTATCTGTATGTAATTACGGGTATATGGACGTTTTTTAGCGTTTGTCTTTAGGGCAAAAACAAGTGGAATTTTCCAGAAAGATTATTAAATAATAAAATGTGCAAAAATAAATCAGGTAGAAAGCCTACAAAATAAAAAAACATATTTAGGGTGCAAATTTGTATTATATGAAAAAAAAAGGAGTTATATAAAATTTTAATACTTTTTTTATAAAGAAAAACATACTAATATATTTATACTGAAACGATTTTATGATAATATAGATATACCAATATGTCATAAAGGAGAAATAAAATGGGCAACTTAAAATATTTAGATAAAAAAGGGACATTTACCCTGAATAATCCGGATTTAACTAGCTATATGTATTTTCCGTTAGCTAATGAGGCAGGAGTTATGAGCTCCATAACACCTGATTTAGGGGGAGATATAAAATTAGACCAGAATACATTTTTGTTAGAGCCGGTTAGCAGTGAAAACCTGCACAACAACAAGTCAGTAAGAAACTTTTGGATTTACGTTGAAGGTAAAAAAGCCTGGTCTGTGGCAGGACGTTCAGCAGCACAGCAGGCTAAGTTGTTTGATGATGATAAAGAAGAAGTGAAGCTGACAGCCGGAATTATGTGGCATCAGATAGAGAGAAAATCTGATGATTTAGGGCTTAAAGCTACAGTGACATCATTTGTTCCTGAAACTAAGGACAAGGTGGAACTGACTAAAATAGAAATTACAAACATAACAGATTCACATATTAAATTTACTCCTACTACAGCTATACCTTTGTATGGACGTTCGGCTTCAAATATAAGAGATCACAGACATGTTACCTCTTTGCTTCACAGAACATTTACGGTAAAAAACGGAATAGAAATCTTTCCGACACTTACATTTGATGAGAGAGGACACAATAAAAACACTGTTTATTATGGAGCTTTGGCAAAGGAAGAAACTGACGGAGTAATGGTTTCCCCAATTAGCTTCTGTCCTGTTACTGAGGAGTTTATCGGACGTGGCGGAAATTTTGAAAATCCATATATGGTTGCCAAGAATCTGCCTCTTCCGTATGGAATTGGTGAAGAAATTGACGGCTACGAAACAGTTGCGGCAATGAGATTTGCTGATGCTGTAATCTCACCGGGAGAAACAAAAACATACATTATAGCATTAGGCTATGGTAATTCAGAAGAAGAAATAGATAAGTTAGGGGAGAAATACCTTGACACAAAGGCTTTTGACAGCTTTCTTGAAGAAACTAAAAAGTATTGGCAGGATAAAATCAACGTAAGTTACAATTCGGCAGACAGTGATTTTGATAACTGGATGCATTGGGTTAATTTCCAGCCTATGCTTAGAAGAATATATGGCTGTTCATTCCTTCCTCATCATGATTATGGAAAAGGTGGAAGAGGATGGAGAGATTTATGGCAGGATTGCCTTGCCCTTCTTATTATGGAGCCAAAGCAGGTACGTCAGATGTTAATTGACAACTTTGGAGGTGTAAGATTTGACGGAACCAATGCTACTATTATAGGTTCAAAGCAGGGTGAATTTATTGCTGACAGAAATAATATTGTAAGAGTGTGGATGGATCATGGAGCATGGCCATACTTAACTACAAGCCTTTATATGCAGCAAACCGGAGATATTGAATTTTTAAATGAAGAAAATACATATTTTAAGGATGCACAAATTGGAAGAGGTGAGCATAGGGATAACCTGTGGAGTGATGGTGAAGGCAATATGCAGTTATCAGAAGACGATACACCATACAGGGGAACTGTACTGGAACATTTGCTTATACAACACCTTACATCCTTCTACGATGTAGGAGAACATAACCATATCAGACTTCGTGGTGCTGATTGGAACGACGGTCTTGATATGGCTGAAAAACGTGGAGAAAGTGTTGCATTCACAGCGTTATATGGCGGAAATTTAAGAGATTTAGCAAAAGATATAATGACTCTTTCAAAGAAAACAGGAAAGGGTACCATTTCTCTTGCAAAGGAGATTGAGGTTCTCTTAAATGCAGACAAGAAAGTTTATGACAGCATAGATGAGAAACACAAAGTTCTAAATGCTTATTGTAATGCAGTGGGGCACAAGGTAAGTGGCGAAAAGGTATCAGTAGACTGTACAAAGCTTTGCAATGTGCTTAATGAAATGTCATCATGGATAGCAGACCATATTAGGAAGACTGAATGGATTACCAATAAAGAGGGAAATTCATGGTTTAACGGATATTATGATAATAGTGGAAATGCTGTTGAAGGTGATTTTTCATCAGGAGTAAGAATGATGCTTACAGGTCAGGTATTTGCCATTATGTCAGGTACTGCTACGGATGAGCAGGTGGCAAAAATTGTAAAATCGGCAGACGATTATCTTTATGATGGAGCAATTGGAGGCTACAGATTAAACACAAACTTTAATGAAGTTAAAACCGATCTGGGAAGAATGTTTGGTTTCGCATTTGGACATAAGGAAAATGGAGCAGTATTTTCACATATGGCAGTTATGTATGCCAATGCACTTTACAGAAGAGGTTTTGCAAAGGAAGGATATAAAGTAATAAATACCCTTTATAAACATTGTCACAACTATAGCGTAAGCTGTATTTATCCGGGAGTTCCGGAGTACGTAAACCAGAGAGGTCAGGGAATGTATCATTATCTTACAGGCTCAGCCAGCTGGTTGCTTCTTACGGTATTAAATGAAATGTACGGTATAAAAGGTGAACTTGGCGACCTTAAACTTCAGCCAAAACTTTTAAACGAGCAGTTTAAGGATAACAAAGCAGGTGCATCCTGTCTGTTTGGTGGCGTAAACATTAATGTTACGTATGAAAATCCGAAGGGACTTGATGCAGGTGAATATTCCGTAAAGGAAATATATATAAATAATGAAAAGTATGGCAATGGTGATGTTATTGCCAAAGAAGATATTAACAAATTAAATAAAGAGGTGCAAATTACAGCAGTTCTTGGTTAGGTAGGAAATAAAACGAAGGAAGTTCATTTTTTGTAAATGTTTCCTATCACTGGTCATTAATCAAAAGTTGATGGCAATACATATTAGCAAGAGGAGGAAATATAATGGAATGGGCAAGAGCAATTTGCTATTCAGGCTATCGTGAAGGGCAAAGTCCCCAAACCTGCACGTACCCTACATATGAGCAGATAAAAGAGGACGTAAAAATTTTATATAACATGGGATTTAAGTACATAAGAATGTATGACCCCATTGTATATTCGGAAATGACATGCCAGGTAATAAGGGATATGAAGTATGATATGCAGATGATGTTGGGTCCTGACCTTATATCGGAAGTTAATAATCCTAATTGTCCGTGGCTTAAGACAAATTATTCAGATGAAGAGTTAAAGGCAAGGGCAAAGAGAAATGATGCCAATATTGATGAATTAATAAGAATTGCCAATGAAAATTCTGACATTATTAATGTTGTATCAGTAGGGAATGAAAATACTCCTAAATGGGGAGCCAATACAGTTCCTGTGGAAAGGCTTATTGAATTTGCCAAGAGGCTTAAGGCAGGAACGGGAAAACCGGTTACCTTCAATGAGGGAGCAATAGAATGGCAGGAATTAGGGAAACTGGCAAAGTATCTTGATATAATCAGTGTACATTCGTATCCTCTCTGGGGTGGCAATTCCGTGGAAGGTGGACTTAGGGAAAACAAAAAATGGTACAAACGTATGAAGGAATTGTATCCGGATAAGGAAATACTGTTCTCTGAAGTAGGCTGGGCAACAAGCAGTGTAGGATTTGCACAGATTAAAGAAGAGGATGCCAATGAAGAAAACCAGAAAAAATACATCGAGGAGTTTTGGAAGTGGAGTGACAATGAGAAAATAATTGCTTATATGTTTGAAGCTTTTGATGAACCGTGGAAAGGTGGAAATACTCCTGAAGAACCGGAGAAGCACTGGGGAATGTATTTTGTGGACAGAACCCCTAAACTGGTGTTTCAAAACTAAACAAGCAAAGACATTTGTCATTAAGTAATGATACCTAATATAATGTATAATAAGAAAAAGCTGTTGCGCTGATTTGTACCGACACCTAAAAGTTAGACCTAAAAATCTAACGATTGGAGGTCGGTACATTTAAAAGTCGGCGTAATGGCTTTTTCTGTTATAAAAACATTGGACTGTAATTATAAAAACGATGCAAGCCATAGAAGATTTGAAATGTTTTTGCAAAATGGATAATATAATAACAAAACACAGTAAATAAAGATAAAAATATTTCAAATCAAGTATATTAATAGTATGAAAAGAGTTAAAAAACGCATAAAACACTTGTAAAAAATGCATAAAATAAAAAGCGTTTCAAACGTTTTAATCGTTGAAATGCACAAAAGACAATGCTATAATAATAACATCTTTAGTTTGTACGAGAAACTAAATGAGTATTAAAGAATTAAAGGAGGATAACGTTAATGAAATTTAACAAAACAGTTAAGAAGTTTTTAGCTTTTGCATTAAGTTTAGCCATGGTTGTATCATCATTGGTTATTAATGATGCAACAGCCAGGGCAGAAGGAGAGTTTGAAATCTCTCGGATAACATGGAGCGTAGAAGATAACGTTAAAATGTTTGATGTGGAATTTACTTCTGCTTATGATGGTGAAACAGCAAAGGATCCTTATATCTACTGCATTTATGTAGACCAGACGGATTCAGATCATTCCGCAATTAACTATTCGAATGAATGGAATTGGAAAAGCAATTTTCAATGGCTGAATGAAAATGGAGGAATGAACAACAATTACAAGTTTGACAAGGTATTTACAATTGCATCTGATTTTGCAGCCAATGGAAAGGCAGGTATATATCTTGCACAGGGAACACATACTGTGTATATTGTAGCATATTCAACAGTTGAAGATGCTCAGGCAGATACTAACCCTGTAAAAACAGCATCAAAGGAAATTACAGTTCCGGGAGAGGTAGAAACAACTACAGTACATGATGCAGACACAGTGGCAAACATTGAAATTACAAGTGTTGAGAAGGACGTTAATAATGGAATTACAGTAAAATGGGTACACCCTGAAGGTATGGATGGTTTAACACAGGAATTTTACATTGGAACTCCGGACTCAGTTATTGAAGATGAAAAGCATTGGGCAAAGAACGGTACAAATAATTACATCTGGGGAGTTGCAAAAGGCAGAACAGATGTTGATAATGTTGTAGCTTCAAAGGATGATTCAATTAAAGTTGAAAATGGTGGTGACTATGTAGTTAGAATAATATATAAAGATGCTACAGGAGCCATAGTTGCAAGAGGAACTACAGAACCTGTTCATTTTGAAAAGTATGTTAATAATGAAATGAATGTATTTCAGGAGAGAAATGAAGGCTTAACAGCATTTCTTAAATGGACAAAGGTTACAGGAGCAGCTTCATATGCACTTTATGATGCTGAAGGAAATGAAATAAAGAAAGATATTGTTGCTGACTGGGTGGATGTTGTACTTGCTGATTATGATACAGAATTCACATATACCATCAAAGCATTTGACAGCCAGGGCAATGAAATAGAAGTTACAAAGAATACAGTAAATGCAAAGGTTTCAACACAGCCTGAAACTACAGAAGCTCCGACGGAAGCACCAACAGCTGCTCCAACACAGGCACCAACAGAAGAGTCAACAGCAGCTCCTGGTTCAGAGATTAAATTAGACAAGGAATTTAATGAAGAAGGAACATTTGATTTAGGTGGTTATAAAATCTATTTGGGAACCAGCTGGAATGCTTCAACTGCTAAGGCAGGAATCGATGAAAAAGATGCAAAGCATGTTATAGTTCAGCAGACAAACAGCAACTGGAATGATGCATGGGGATTACAGGTTATTAAGAAATTTTATAATTTAACACCTAATGCTACATACACAGTTGAATGGAACATAGTTGCAGCATCTAATGATGGAAACGTAATGGTAACAAACAACAAAGCTAAAATTCAATTAAATGGAGGAGCACAGACATTAACAGGAACATTTACAGCTGACGGAGAAGGAAAAGGCGAATTTGTAGTAGGAATGGGTTGGGTAGGTCTGACCAATCCTATAGAATTTTTCGCCCCTGTTGTAAAGGATGCAGAAGGAAATGTTTTAGATGACAGCAAGGTTGATACACCTGATGAAAAGCCGACAGAAGCTCCTACAGAGGCACCGACAGAAGCTCCGACAGAAGCTCCAACAGAAGCACCAACGGAAGCTCCTACAGCAACACCAACAGAGAAGCCTACAGAGGCACCGACAGAGGCTCCTACAGCAGCTCCAACAGAAAAGCCAACGGAGGCACCTACAGCAGCTCCAACAGAAAAGCCAACACAGAAGCCGACAGTAGCACCTACAACAGCTAAGGTAAAAGTTGGAACAGCCAAAGTAAAATCAGCTTCAAAGAAGAAAGCTTCAGCTAAGGCAAAAATTTCTCTTAAGAAAGTAAAGGGAGCAACAAAATATCAGGTACAGATTTCTACATCAAAGAACTTTAAGAAGGTACTTGTAAAGAAAACAGTAAAGAAGTTGTCATTTACAGTTAAGAGCAGCAAAATAAAGAATAAAAAGAAATTATATGTAAGAGCAAAGGCTATTAAGGTGGTAGGAAAGAAGTCTTACACAGGAAAATGGTCAAAAGCTAAAAAGGTTAAAGTAAAATAAACTAAGAACATATATAAGGTCATCATGCAGGTGGAATTATTTGCCGGTGTGATGACCTTTCTTTATATGACTTACAGATGGGAAAACTTTGATATTAAATTACATTCTTTAAGGACAAAAAACATAAAAAAATATATAAAAATGATCAGCTCTATTTTATGATGGGAATGGATCAAGCTAGCCAATTTGATAAATGGAAATCTGCTAAAGAAATTAGTGAACTTGTTCAATTAGTAGCTTTTAATCGAAAAGGATATCAAAAAAATGATGTTTTAAATGATTATCATTTTGAATTTATTCAAGCTGATTCAACGACTGAATCAAGCACTCAATTTAAAGCGGGAAATAAAGAAATCGTTGATCGAAATGTTTATACATATGCATTTCAAAATGGCTTATATTTAGAAAATTTTGTTTCAGGATATATGAGCGAAAAAAGATTTAAGCATACATGTTCTGTTGCAAAACTTGCTAGAGAATTTGCTGTTGCAAATGGAATTGATGGTAAAAAAGCATATATTGCAGGAATGTTGCATGATATTGCCAAAGAAATGGATAAAAAACAAGAAGATGATTTGATGGAAAAGTATTTTAGTAAATATGTTGATAAACCAAGAGCAATTTATCATCAATGGTTATCAACATATTTAGCACAAAAAGATTTTATGATTGAAGATGCTGAAATATTACAAGCAATTCGTCATCACACAACAGCTTCAACCAACATGTCTTTGTTAGATATGTGCGTATATTGTGCAGATAAACTTGATCCTTTAAGAGGGTATGATTCTTCAAAACAAATTGCATTATGTAAGGAAGATATCATAGAAGGTTTTAAAGGAGAACTAAAGAATTTTTATAAATTTTCGAAGAAGAAAAATAGACCTATTGATGAATGTTTTTTTGATGTTTATCAAGT
>ENA-OPVL01000407-OPVL01000407.1-human-gut-metagenome-genome-assembly--contig:-NODE-407-length-30237-cov-14.395401_pt1 | contig 30237 bp, 30 predicted proteins | sample MGYA00241496_ERZ501984 | MGnify/ENA primary metagenome ERZ501984 (study PRJEB25962, sample SAMEA2042986) | human gut metagenome | biome: human gut; feature: human-associated habitat; material: faeces... | reverse complement strand
TGGCAGAAGTGAACGATAACAGCTCTATCCAGCTTTTTGAAGATCAGAAAATCCGCACTGCATGGGATGCAGAAAAGGAAGAATGGTATTTTGCCATCGTTGATGTGATTGCTGTTCTGACTGACAGCGCAGACCCACAGAACTATTGGCGCGTTCTAAAAAAGCGTCTTAAAGACGAAGGAAATGAAACCATTACAAATTGTAATGGTTTGAAAATGACCGCTCCTGACGGCAAAAAGCGCAAAACGGATGTCGCTAACACTGAACAGCTCCTGCGCATCATCCAGTCAATCCCATCTCCGAAAGCTGAACCGTTCAAGGCATGGCTGGCAATGGTAGGCAAAGAACGCATCGAGGAAACAATCGACCCGGAGCAGGCCATTGACCGTGCGCTTGATACCTATTTGAAGAAAGGCTACTCCGAAGAATGGATTCACCAGCGGCTTTTGGCAATCCGTATCCGAAACGAACTGACAGACGAATGGAAGAAGCGCGGAGTGCAAAAGGGCAAGGAGTACGCCATCCTGACCGATGAAATCTCCCGCGCATGGTCCGGCATGACCACGGGGCAGTACAAGCGGCTGAAAGGTCTGACAAAAGAAAATCTCCGGGACAACATGACCGATTTGGAACTTGTGCTGACCATGCTGGCCGAAGCCTCCACCACGGATATTTCCAAAACTGCAAAGCCACAGACCTTTGAAGAAAACAAGCAGGTTGCCAAACGCGGCGGCAAAGTGGCTGGCATTGCGCGGCAGGCTCTTGAAGCGGAAACCGGCAAGCCCGTTATCACAGAAAAGAATGCGTTTGACTTCCAGCAGCTTGTGACCGACATTGTAGAAGATGCCGCCGAACTGCCGGAAAATCCCACCGAGAAAAAAGATAAAGACTGATACATGAAAAATAGCCGGACACAGCAGCCACAAGGCCACCGTGTCCGGCTATTTCTGTTCTGACAATGGCACATTACTTTGATTAAAAATAATGTGTGGTTGTCGAGCTGGCGGTATTATTCACCCGTAAAATCAAACCTCTGTCCGTCAAAGTCAACATCGGTCATGCGCTCCAACTTTGCAATGGTGCCGTTTGCCAGCCGCCGCATTTCCGTGTCCATGTCCGGCAGGGCGGTCAGCATCCGCGCCATCGTCCGGCGGCGGTCAGAAGTGTGGTACATACAAATCAAATTTTCTTCTTCTACGCTGAAATTCATGCGTCAGACCTCCATTTCGTGTTGCTTGCTGCGGGCCGCTGCCTTTTTCGGGCTGGCGGCCTGTTTTGTTTCGGAAAGCTGCTTGCGAACGGAAGCACGGGGCTTATGGATGCCCTTATCTCGGTTCTCGTTCTTGTCAATCAGCGCGTAGATACCGAAACGGTCTTTCTCGCTGGACAGATGTAAAGATTTATACGGCAGCATGGCAAGCAGCTGGTCCGTGTCCCGGCTGGATGCCAGCTTGGTGAAATAGGGCGATACCTCTACCATGAAATGATTCTTGTCCGGGCTGTTGGGAGCAGCCAGACGCTTCATATCGGCTACGATACGCTGTGCCTCGGCCTCGATCAGCCCGGTGTGCAATGCCGCAAGGTGTTCTTTGAAATCACCGGGCTGTGCAGATTCCCGACTGCGCTGCTCCTGCCGGATGGCCGCTTGCAGAAGTTCCGGGTCACGGGGCTGCATTTCATGCCGCACGAACTCCCCGAAATATTTATCCGGGCGGCTGTCGAAATGCTCTTTGGGGCCAATCTCCCGCATCCCGCTTTCGTAGATCAGGCGATTGGCACCCACAAGCAGAGCGGCATCCCGGATATGCTGGAAATGCTGCTGATAGTCCAGTTCATACAGATTGCCTTGCACGGTTCCATTGGCCGTGCCGGTCAGTTCCACCGCGTAGGCAAGAATCCTGTCATGGGTCTGTTCGCCGCAGAATTTCCATGTATTGTAGGCTTGGGTATCTTTGAGCAGCACGTCCCGTTCCCGGAAGCAGAATGTTCCAGAAGGCCGGGACAGCCACAACAGCAGCTTATCTTCCGGCTGGTCGCTGCGGGCGGCCTCCCGCAGCATCTTGATGTCATAGGCAAAATCGCTCTGATAGTATGCGGTGTTCTGGTGCATAATGGCTTCCAGCGCAGCGATCAAGTCCATATTTTCAAATTTTTGCACGGTTTACACCTCCAATTCTTTTGTCTTTTCCCGTGGCGGTGTTTGCTTGCTCTGCTCCTTTTTTGCGGCATCCAGCTGTGCCCGGATGGATGGCTTTTTCGGCTTGGCCGTGTGGGACTTCTTGGCTTTTGGTGCCTTTTCTTCGGCCTTGACTGCGGCGGCAAGGTCCGTCAGAGAGATTTGTTCTCCGGCTTTTGCTTTGGCCTCCAATTCGCCCAGAGAGGGCGTATTGTTCAGCACGCCATCAATCATATTTTCGTTTTGTTCGGTGGAAAGTTCTGCGGTACGCAGCGGATTTTCCCGCAAGAACTCCGGCACCTGCTGGAAGCCCACACTGTCGCAGTAGTGGGCGGTGTCCTGCCCATTCTGGTGCAGTACCACCACATCCGAAACAGACAGTGAGTGTCCCTTGAAATCTGCCGGATGGTCCACGTTGAACGTGCGGTAGAGGTCCTCCAACGTGGTGCCAGCAGCCAGCGGCGCGGCGTAAACCTCCGTATAGTTGGCCTTGTCCACGGACAAACCAGCGGCCTGCAGGCGGTCGTAGGGCTCAAAACGGTAATCGCGGGTGGAATCTTCATTGCGCAGCTGGTAGATGGAAAAGCTGTCCTGCTGCGGTGCTTCAAAGCCTGCCGCTGCGTATTCCTCTACGGTCATTCCAGCATCGGCAGCTTCCTGCGCGATCTCGGCCTGTACCTGTGCCTTATAGTCCTGCAAGGTCTGGTCAAAGTCGGCCAGCTTGGGCGGTTCCGGCAAGTCATACTGGCCTTGGTTGAGCAGCGGGCGGCAGTCCTGCACATAGGCCACAACAGCGTTGTAATAGGCCGCCTGTTCCGGCGAAATGTTCTGCCCCTCCTGCAAAGCGGTGGCGGCGGTCTGCTCCATAGCGGAAAGATTGCAATGTTGTTTGAGGTACGGGATAAACTCGGTCAGCACCATTTCCCGCTCTGCCTTGTCTTGTTCCCACGCTTCCGGGCCTTTGTTGTGCAGAACAAAATTTTTCCAGTTCTCGTCCTTGGCGTAGTATTCGTGGTAGTTCTGGATATGCTGAACCAAAGAACCCTCTCCGTCACCAAAATCTTGCCGTCCCTCGTAGTTGTCGGGCTGGCCGTTCAGGGTAAAATCAATACGGAATGCGGTCTTGTCGTACCAGCCGCCCGTGTAGCCGTCCTTTTCCCGGTCCGTGTGCTGGGCGGTGTCCAGTTTTTCAAAAACTCGGTTTGCCACGGACAGCGGCATGATTTCGCCGTCCTGCAGCTTGTCGCTTTCACTCCACAGAACCGTGACCGTAGGCTCTGCGGCGGGGTCTGGAATTTTAATGGGCGTGGGAATTTCGTTTGCCTTTTCCGCCGCCTCTTGGAACGCCGCCAGCTTGTCGCCCAACAGGACTTCCGACACTGCGGCTGTCTGCCCCAGCAGATTAAGTGCTTCCTGCCCGGCATCTGGCAGGGTCAGACCGGGCGCGTCCAGCTGCCCACCGTCCAGAGCCGTGTGGTCCGGGCCATACAGAGTGTAGTCATAGCCGGAATCGCAGGTCTGGATGAACAGGGTGTTGCCACTGTCCAGCACAAATGCAGTCTCCTGTGCAGCAGAAAGGTCTGCTTCCCGCTGCTGGCGCAGCTCTGCCAGATGTTCGTCCAGTGCAGAGATCAGCTCATGGGCTGTGCTGCGGATAACTTCCAGAGAGGCTTTCAGCTCGGCCAGTTCCCGGCCCGAACTCCACCCAGCCACATAGCCAAACGAATACTCAGACGTGTCCAGCCCATAGTGCTGGCAGACAGTATAGGCCACGCTTTCGGCCTGCACCTCGCGGGTGCGGCTGTCCGGGCGGTTGGTCTGTTCCGGGTCGTTGGGGTCGATGGCGTGGAGCTTGGCATGGGCAATCTCGTGGATGGCCGTCTTGATGGTCTGTAACTGGCTCATGCCCTCTTGGATGGCAATGCGGTTGTCGAGAAGATGAAAGTAACCATGCGCCCCGCCCTCGATGTCCTCAAACCCGATGGGTACCGGGGATGCCTGCTCCAATGCCTTGAAAAAATCTTGGTAGTCCTGCACGCTGCCGGACAGTTCATTCACCGCGATAGAGGGCAGAGGTGCGCCCTCGGTCTGGCTGACATCGAACACGGACACCACCTTGAACGCCGGAATCTGTACCGTTTTTTCCTCGGTCAGCGGCTTGCCGTCCTTGTCCAGAATCGGCTTGCCCTGTTCGTCCAGCTTTTCCATCTTCTGCTTGACCTTGTACGGCGCAGGAGCCAGAATCTTGATGCCTTTTTCGCCTTTCTTTACGGTGCGGTGGAACGTGTCTTTCCACTTGTTGAAGCCCGCCACCAGCTGCCCGCCCTGCATGGCGATCAGCAAGGTGTTGTTGAAGCTGTAATTGTGGAATTTCGCCATCGTGGTGAGGTAGGCCTTGTAGCGGTCACTGTCGAATAATTCTTGAATGCCTGTTTCCAGCCGGTCCGTGATTTCTTTCATGCGTTCCGCGCTGTCCTTGCCGTTTAGGATAATGGGAATAACTTTCTGCGGTTCCGTTTCAGGCTGAACAGGTGGCGGGATGTTGGCCGAATCTCGCAAAACTTCCGGCGCAGGAAAGGACAGTACCCGGTATTCCTCCGGCACAGGCTGGCCCTCGTGGACTTTCTGCCACTCGTCCCCGCTTTTGACAAGGTAGCCGTACTGGGTGAACGCACCCTGTTCCTGCTGAGCCACATACCGGCCAAACTGTGCCGTGTCGATGCCGCCTTTCCATTCTTCCGGCATATTCACCATGCCGGAGCGATTCAGGTAGTAATCTCCTAGCTGGGCAGGCCCGTGCACATCCGGCAGATGCACATAGTAGTCCACGTTTTCGGGAAAGTCGGTGATTCTCCCGATGCTGAAAAGCTCACTCTGCGGGGCTTGCAGGGCGGCGTTCAGCTCTGCGCGTTCCCCGGTAGAGAGGGTTTCCAGTCGTGATGCCAGAAAGTTCAGTTCGTCCACATTGGATGCCAGCACCATGTTATAAGAAATTGCAAAGCGTTTTTCTTCCTCGGCAAAGTAGCCAGAAATGAAAAGGCCCTGCGGATTATCGGACGAAATGCCGATTTGCCGCAGGGCCACTTGTACCTGTTCGGTTGTGGTGGGCAGGTCCAGCCAGACGCCATCTCCGCCTTGTTGCTGTCGATTTTGCAGCTGGATGGAAAATAGTTCGCTCATTTGGTCACACTCCTTTTTTGCTATCCTACGGATAGAGAGAGTCGGTTATGGCAAAATGAATGCTTCACCTTACCATAACCGGCCCTCGTTTTCTTTATCCCTTACGCTCTACCCGGTAATTGACGTACTTGCCTCCCGTATCTGCTAGAAGTACTGTTGCATCATAGGTTTTGCCTGTTTTCTCGGAGTAGAGGCCCTTGACCTTTGCCTTACCGTTTTTGAGCAGAGCGGCGGCGATCTTTGGGGTGAACGCCTTTTTGCGCTGCTCAAAGAAGCGGTCATTCTTCCACATCACGAACTGACAGCTACGATTCCCGCAGTAGAAATTCTTTTTGCCCTCATAGACGTTTTCACCACACCGGGGACACTTGCCGATGATAACCCGTTCCGACTGGAACAGGTTTTGTTTGTCCGCGCTGATGCAGGAATAGGTCTTGACCAGCTGACGCACCTGCGCTTCAATTTCGGCCATAAACTCGTCCGGGTCTGCGCTGCCTTTGGCAATCTCGGTCAGACGGTTTTCCCATTCAGCAGTCAGAGCGGGAGAGGTCAGGCTTTCCGGCAGAACCACCGCCAGATTGATGCCGTCCTTGGTGGGGACAAGCTGCTTACCCTTGCGCTGCACAAAGCCCATTTGCACCAGTTTTTCCAGAATCGCGGCACGGGTGGCCGGAGTGCCCAGCCCCTTACGTTCCGCTTCCTCCGGCATATCTTCGGCCCCGGCCCGCTCCATTGCCGACAGGAGCGTATCTTCGGTGTAGGCTTTCGGCGGGGACGTGAAGTGTTCCGAAACGTTAGCCATCACGGAAAAACTCTGTCCCTCGGCCAGTTCCGGCAGGGTGTTCAGCACTTCTTCCTCGGTATCCGCTTTCAGGTTGGAGCGGAACCGCTGGTCGATTTCTTTCCAACCGGGAACAAGCACCGTCTTTCCCTTGGCGGTGAACTCGTTCCCGGCGCAGGAGAACACAGCAGTCACCGTTTCGTACTCATGGGGCGCAGCCACGGCGCAGAGCAGCTTGGAGCAGACAAGGTTCATCAGCTTGCTCTCACTTTCCGCAAGACCAGTGAACCCCTGCTTTACAAATTCGGACGTGGGGATGATGGCGTGGTGGTCCGATACCTTTTTGCTGTTCAGAATCCGGCCCACTTCCGGGGTCAAGCCAAGCCCTTGGGCAAAGGGCAGCAGCCCCAGCAGGTCAGACACAAGATGTTGTGCTGTCTGGCCCATGTCCTCGGTCAGATATTGGCTGTCCGTGCGGGGATAGGTCAGCAGTTTCTTTTCGTAAAGCTGCTGGGCATAATCAAGGATCTGCTTTGCCGTGAAACCGAACAGGCGGTTTGCCTCCCGCTGCAAGGTGGTCAGGTCATAGAGCTTGGGCGGCTGTTCTGTCTTTTTCTCCCGTTTGACAGAAGTACAAACGGTAGTTGTGCCTGTGCATTTTTCTTTGAGAGAATTTGCGGTTTCTGCATCCGCAATGCGCCCACTGTCTGCTTTCAGGCTGCCGGACTGGATGCCGACCGTATAATACTTTTCTTTCTGGAAGCGCAGGATTTTTGCATCCCGGTCCACCAGCATTTTCAGTGTCGGGGTCTGCACCCGGCCTACCGTCAGGGTCTTGTGATACAGCACCGAAAACAGCCGTGTTGCATTGATGCCCACCAGCCAATCTGCTTTTGCACGGCAGAGGGCCGATTGATACAGAGCATCATAATCCGAATCCGGGCACAGGTTTGCAAAGCCCTCCCGGATGGCTGCATCCTCCATGCTGGAAATCCAGAGCCGCTTCACAGGTTTTGTGCAGCCGGCCATTTGGTAGACGAAACGGAAAATCAGTTCTCCCTCCCGGCCTGCATCGGTCGCGGCGGTCACACTGTCCACATCCGGGCGGTTGAGCAGAGAGCGCACAATTTCAAACTGCTGTTTCTTCTCGTCCGGGACAATGAACTGCCACGGCTGGGGCAGGATGGGCAAATCCTCATACCGCCATTTGCAGTATTTTTCGTCGTACTGGCCAGCCTCGGCAAAGGACACCAGATGCCCGATGCACCAGCTGACCAGATACCCGCCACCCTGCCAGTAGCCGTTTTGCTTTTCATCGGCCCCGATCACGGCGGCAATGCTACGGGCCACACTGGGCTTTTCGGCAATCACCAGCTGAAAGCTCATGTTTCATCCTCCTGTCCATCCTCCGAATGAATCTCGATTTCAGCCGGTTCCTCGTCTGCATCCTCGTCCTCGCCGAAGTCGTACTCGTCCAGATCATCGTGCCCGGTGGTATCGGCTTTCGGTTTGCGGAACTTGAAATAATAGAGTGCCGCACCGCCGCCCGCCAGAGCCAGCACCAGCAGGACAATCAGACTGCCCATGTTGGACTTCGGCTTTTCCTCCGGCGTTTCGGTGTCAGTTTTCACAGCTTCCGGGGCCGTGCAGTTGCGCAGGCTCTTTTCACACAAGGGGCAGTTTTCGTTCACGTTTCCTGCCCCACATTTCACCGTGCAGGTGCAGACTTCGGCGGCCTGCGGTTCTTCATCCAGCAGGGCCAGCAAGTCGGCATCGTCCACTTGGTTCAGGAAGTGAACGGACGTTTCCTTGTCCTCGTTGGCACGGTCAATGAGAATGTAATAATAATTCCCGGCCTTGGTGGTCACTGTGATAAGCTGTTTGTCCCCGTAGAAATCATCCACCAGTGTTGCATTGCCCTTGGGCGTGATGGGCACACCCTCCGGCTCCATGCCGCCCGTAGTGGGTTCTTCTTCGATAATCTCCGGCAGAGGTTCCGGGGCAGGGTCAGTACCGCTTGCGAAAGCGGGCATGGAAAAGGAGCAGAGGCAGAGCAGGATAGCCAGCAGTCCGGCAGCGAAACGGTTCCAGTTGTCAGGTTTCATCGGCGGCATCCTCCTGTTTGTGGTACGGGGTGACGGTAGGAGCGGCGTTCAGCGCACCGCTGCGCAGGAAGGCCGCAAACTCGTCCGGCTTCATATTCATGCTGCGCACCAACTGAATGATCTGCAAATTTTCCTGTTCGGTCTTTGCAGCTTCCAGTTCTTTCAACTGCTGCTGGTATTCAGAGATTTTTTCTTTGAGCCGTTCAATATCGCGCTCAATGCGGGAAAGTCTTTTTGCCATACAAAATCCTTTCTGGCGTCACGGTAAACGCCCATGGCTGTAAAAATGTTCCTGCCAATATTTTGAGTTGAGGTTTGTGTAAGAGATAGGGTCGCCGCAGTGCAGCATGATGGAATTGCCTACATAGATACCGCAATGGCTCACGCCGGGGGTATCGTAGGTGCCCTTGAAAAACACAAGGTCGCCCGGTTTGACCTGCGCCGTCGAAACAGGAGTACAGAGGTTGTAAAGGCCCTGCGCTGTCTGGCGGCCCACATTCCAGCCGGAGTGATTCAGCACCCACGAAATGTAGCCGCTGCAATCAAAGCTGGTGCTGGGTGAACTGCCGCCCCACACATACGGGTAGCCGATGTACTTCGTGGCTTCCTCCATCATGGCGGCAAACCTATCATCCTTTAGTGCTTCCGGGGGAATATCGTAGTAGGTGGGCTGCTTGATGATGGACGCATTGGGGTATTGCGCTTTGCCAAACAAATCCGGCCGGTTGCCCAGCGTGCGCATATAGAGCGAATAGGCACTGAGCTGTTCTTCGGTCAGTACTTCCACGGGCAGGTGGGATAAATCCTTGTTCTTCAGCTTGACCGTGCAGATGTAGTATTCATACGGTTCTTGGTAGGTGATAACTTGCGGCACACCATACGGGCCAATAATGACCATCATTTTTGTACGGTAGCGTATCTGCATGGTCACGGTCTCGGTCAGGATGTATTGCTTTTCAAAGAGCATTTCAAGTTCGCCCTGCACCTCGGCCAGTGTGAACACGCCGTCATGCAGCGCGGACAAAATCGAGATCAGCACATAGGGGTCATGCTCGATTTCATCCAGATAAAAATGATACTCGTCATAGTTGTGGGTGGCCTCGTAGGTGTCGAGATACCGTTGCAGCTTTTGTTCCAGCTTGGCATAAGCCTTCTCTGCACCCAGCATATCCTTGTCCTTGGAAAAATAAGAAGATGCCGTCACGCCGGTCCCAGCGGTGCCCGCCATCACCGTGCAGGACTGCAAGCCCGTTATCAAGAGCAGAGCCAGCAGACCGAACACCGCCACGATCAGAATGGTTTTCCAGTTCTGGGCAGCAAATTCGGCCACCCGTTCGCCGCCTTCGGCTGCCAGCTTTGTTACCCGGAAACCATTTTCTGCGGTAGTGGCTGCACCCTGTGCGGCGGCTTGTCCGGCCTGCCGTGCAGCTTTGGCGTACTGTTGCTTGATACGCTGTTTCTGCCACATCCGGGAAATGGGATTGCTGGCGGACTGCGCGATCTGCGGATTGTCCCGCAAAGATTTCTGGTAAAAGTATTCTGCATTGGCAGACATGAGCTGACGCTCTGCCTTTTCCACGGCCTTGTAGGGCTTCATCTTGTGGTGCCGGATGCCGCTGCGGATGGCTTTGGCGGTCTGACGCTCCACCAGTTCTTCACCTTTGTGGCCGCCCTCCACGCCCACATTTTCGTGTTCGACCTCGTGGATTTTTCCGTGAGCGAACAGCAATGCTTCCGACAGCGGGCGGCTGGCCGGGTTTGGTTTCAGGCTGGGCGGGCCTTTGTCCTGCTGCTCAAACCGCAGGGTGGATTTTGCCTTGCCGCTGGCTGCATCGTAAACTTTTTCCTTGGCCGGGACACGCTTCTTCGGCAGAGCGGCGCGGGCCGCATCCAGCTTGTCGGCTTTCGCTTCCGCCTTTTGGATGTACGGCTGCAACGCCGGGTCTGCCCGTTCTTCTTCGGTCAGTTCCAGACGGGCAGCGGAACGGTGCAGACCATCTTCACTCTCGGCGGTTTCCGCAGCTTGTTTGGCTTTTTTCTTTGCTTTGTGCTTGTCCTTTACGTCCTCGGTGCGTTCCAGTATTTTTTCGGTCTTGCCCTCGGAATCCGTAGAATAATCCTGTTCCGCCTCCCGGCTGGAAACGTTCTCCACAGTGCCGTCCGCCTGATTTTCTACCACCAGACCGTCACGGGTCATGGTCTGGGTGACTTTGGCTTTTGCCTGCAATTCTTTCAAAGTTCTTCACCTCCCATCGGACAGCGGCCCGTTTCAATGTCCGCAATGTATTTGAGAATCGGGAACACCTGCGGCGGCGAAACCGCATTGCCCAGCGTTTTCATCCGCTTGCTGCGGTTCGGCACATCTTCGGTCAGACGCGGGATGTCGGCGGGTTCTTCGGCCCAAAGGGAATGTCCGTCCATTTGCGCGGGAAACCCATCAGCCACTCTACCCAGTCCGGGTTGAGGTAGGGCTTTTCCAGCGTGGTGGGGGTCATGCGGTAGACCACATGGGAAAGCCGCGCCGTCCACGCCTTGCCATCCTTGTTCATCTTGCGGTAACTGCCATTCGCAGAGATTTGGATGTCCAGCCCCTTGCCCACATCCCCGGTGTCGCTGGCAAGGGGTGTGGGAAGCAGCGGAGCCGATGATGAATACCCGTTTCCGTTCGTGCCACGCGCCAACGGCAGCAGCAGGTAATACGAAAACCCGAACATCGTAACCTGCCTGCTCCAAGTCAATGAGCGTTTTGTCGAGCCCCATACGGAGGAAGCCAGCAACATTTTCTCCAAGCACCCAACGGGGCTGCAATTCCCGGATAACGCGCAGCATTTCGGGCCAGAGGTAGCGTTCATCGTGGAAGCCGCGCTGCCGCCCTGCGGTGGAGAAGGGCTGGCACGGGAAGCCGCCTGAAATGAGAGTGACGGTGCGAAGTCCTGTTTTTTCAAAGAAAGCCTCCTTTGTTACTGTGGTGATGTCCTGAAAACGGGGCACCTCCGGCCAGTGGCTTGCCAGAACAGCGGCGGGGAAGGCCGCCCACTCGCATTGACAGACCGAAGTAAAACCCGCCGCTTCTGCGGCAAGCTCAATGCCGCCGATGCCGGAAAACAAGCTGAAATGCGTTAAGCTCATAGCTCCACCACCTCGTTGAGCCGGGTGGTCATGATTTTATAGAGCTGGGTGTTTTTCGGAATGGGATTGGAAAACGGCAGCACCACATTTTCAAAAATCAGCAGTCCTTCGCCCGGTTCGGAATTGTCGATGTACTTCTGCTGGTCTGCGGAGAGGTTCAGCCGTTCCGAAAGGATTTTGCGGTCGCCGGATGCCTGATTCAGCAGCGTGATGAAGTCGCTGTTTTCCAGAATGTTCTCGATCTCCGGGGAAGAAAGAAGGTCCTTCACATTCTGGGTGGCGCCCGTGGGCACACCGCCCCATTTGCGGAAGCGCTTCCAGATTTCTGCGGAATAAGCAGCGGTCTGTTCTTCTTTCAGGAGCAAATGAAACTCATCCGCAAAATACCATGTGGCGCGGCCCTGACTGCGGTTCTGGGTGACACGGCCCCATATCTGGTCTTGGATAATGAGCATCCCCAATTTTTTTAACTGCTTGCCTAACTCTTTGATGTCAAAGGCCACGAGCCGGTTGTGGATGTCCACATTCGTTTTGTGATTAAACACATTCAGCGAGCCGGACACATACAAGTCCAATGCCTGCGCTACCCGGTCCGCTTCCGGCAAGTGCTGGTCGAGCAGGGCTTGGTGGAGGTCAGACAAAATCGGCATATTCTCCGGGCAAGGATTCGCCAGATAGGGGCGGTAGATGGCTTTCACGGCACGGTCTATCACGGTGCGCTCAATCGCTTCCAGACCTGTTTTACCGCCCATGACCAGCTCACAGAACGACAGCACAAAATCCGACTTCAAGGCCAGCGGGCTGTCATCTTCGGAATAATTCAGGTTGATGTCAAGAGGATTTACATAGTCCTTGCTGGTGGGCGAAAGTTTGATGACCTGCCCATGCAGCCGCTTGACCAGCGGATAATACTCGGCCTCTGGGTCTGAAATAAAAATATCGTCAGCAGTCGTTAAAAACACACTGACGATTTCGGACTTGCAGCTCATGGATTTGCCGCTGCCGGGCGTGCCCAGCTTCAAGCCGTTGGGACACCGGGCCTGCTTGCGGTCCAGCATGATCATGTTGTGGGATTTTGCGTTGATGCCGTAGTACATGGCCGCACCGCTCTGGAAAAGCTCCTGCGTGACAAAGGGCACAAACACCGCCACGTTGGAGGTGGTAAGGCTGCGCTGAATCCTTATCTGGTTGATGCCCAGCGGCAGACTGGACACAAGGCCCTGCTCCTGCTGGTAGTCCAGCCGGACAAGAGAGCAGTTGTACTTCTGGGCCACACCTGCCGCTTGGAACACATCGTTGCCCAGTTTTTGCTTGGTGTCGGCCACATTCAGCACTAAAAAAGTCAGCATGAAAAGCCGTTCGTTCCGGGTCTGCAATTTGTTCAGCAGCTTTTTGGCGTCCTCACCGTAGGTGGCAAGGTCGCTGGGGAGTATATCCATGTCGTACCCGGAACGGACAGCCTTTTTCTGCTCCTGAATCTTCATGGCATCAAGGTCTGTTATCTTCCGCTTGATGGTTTTGATGGCCTCGGTCTGGTCAATGGCCTGCACATGGAGATTGACGAGAATGCCACTTTCCGTTTTGAGGAAGTCGGCCAGCATTTCGTCCGAAAGTTCCGGCGCAAGGATTTGTAAAAAGCTCACAGCTCCATACTTGCCGCCCAAACCAAAGGTTTTGGCCGTACCGAAACAGAGGGAGGACGGGGCCACAAAATCCTTGGTAGACAGGCCGGAGGGTGCCAGCCAGTCCCAGTCAAAACGGAACGGTTCGCCGTCCGGGTGGAAGATGCCGTGCAGCACCTCCAAACGTTCCCGCCCATCCATGACGTGTGCCACGCAGCCCATGGTCTTGAAATAGCCCAGCAGGTCAAGGCCAATGCGGGTCAGCCGAGCCCGCGCAGTTTTCAGGCTGTCGGCATCGATGGTGAAGGTCAGATATTTGGTTTTGACAATGCCGTTATTTCCGCTGGCAAGCTGCTTTTGCAGGATGGCGGTGTACTCGGCGCGGATGTCGTCAAAATCATCCCCCTGCGGTGCGATCTCAAAACTTTTTGCGTACTGCACCGGGTCAACCTTGCGATTCAAAAACGAAAGCTGCACATGGATGGAAGCATCCACATAGTTGTAGAGGTCGCACAGGTGTTCAAAGATGGCGGTTCTTGTTTCCGGCTGGGCCAGCTGATAGCTGATGTCCTCAAAGGCAATGCACTTGGAGAATGTGCGCCGGTCAATGCGGCACACACCGTCCGGGTAGATGGCCTCATACGGGATGGTGGCCTGTGCCGTGCGGGGCTTGCCGTCACCCTTGTACTTGCGGATAACGGCATCAATTTCTTTTTTCTGGGTGCGGGTGAGCTTTTTGGGCTTTTCGGTTTCGCGGGGTGTCGTTTTTCTGGACAATGGCCTTTACCTCCTGTTCCATTTGGTATTGCCGCACAAGGGCGGCGTAAGCATTGTTGGTCTGATAGGGCCTTTCCTTGGGACGGATAAAGCAGCACTGAATCATTTGCTGAATCACTACTTCAAGGGGCTGGCCGTGCCGCTCAAACAGCGCGAACAGCAGCCCCGGCAGCATGGCAAAAATCATCAGCAGGGCCGCTGCACTGTTGGAAAGATAGTTTCGGGCCAAAAAATAAAGCGGTCCGCCCGTTAAAAGCGCACCGCCGAAGCAGACCAGCTGCCGCTTGGTCAGCCCGAATAAGACTTTGGATTTTACATGGGTCAAATCTTTGGGAACGGTCACATACGCCATTCAAGCGCTCCTTTCTCAATGGGCACCGAACACCGACTTGCTGATGCTGCCGGTCTTGAACAGACAAAAGCAGAGCAGCACGGTGTAGCCCATGCAGCCCCAGATGGCCCCGGCAATGTCCGCTGCACCCGAAATGTTGCGTATCAGCACCGCGTAGATGCCCACGACAATCATAATCAGGAACGCTTGGAAACCCAGTGCCAGCAAAGACTTCAAATAGTTCTGCCCGGTGCTGCGCCACTCGCTGCTGCCCATAGTCGCCAGCGGGATAGGCCCCAGTGCGGTCACAACGTAAATCTCGATCATGCGGCCGTAGGTCACAAGGAAGATGCAGATGGACAGGATGTTCATGGTCAGGCCCACCACAAGGGTCTGGAACCACAGGCTGAGCAGACTGCCGATGGTCATGCTTTCCAGTTGAAATTCCAGTCCGGGTATCAGGCGGTCAAAGTGGATGGATGTTTCGCCAATGATAACGCCGGAACTTTGGTTGACAACGCTCTGGGTGGCATCGAACACACCCATAACGATATTCCATGTGTTGCTGACTATGAGGATGGCAAAGGCAGACTTGAAAATCCAGCGGAAGAACATGGAAGTATCGAAGTCGTGCATATTGTTCTTTTCGGTAATCATCTGGATAAGCTCATGGCACATCACAAGGGCAAGGATGGCCGCTGCAATGGGCAGCACCACCGTTTCGGAAAGACTACGCAGCATATTGAAAATACCGCTGTTCCATGCCTGCGGGGTAGAGCCGACATCCGAAGCGATTTCGCCCACCTTGGCGTTCACGTTGTCGAACAGGCCGGAGAGGTTGCCCGTGATGCCATCTATCAAAATGCCTTTTATCCATTTCTCGATGATCTCACTAATCAAGCAAAGATACCTCCTTTCCCGCGCCCTCCCATGTGAGCGGGAGAGCGCGGTGGGGTCTCAAAGGTGGATGTACGGATAAGTTGAGGTTAGCCCAGCAGCCCGGACAGCAGCGGGACAAGGGTCACGCCGATCAGGGCAACGCCGCCGCCCGCGACCAGCTGCTTCACGCCCTGGCTCTTTGGTTGTGTAATATAAAGAAGCAATAGAAGTGTAAAATTTTTTGCCGTTCCTATCCGGCACTTGCGCATTGTGCCGGACAGGTCGGGCATTATTCGGGCAAGTCTACCTTGCCGACAAAAGAATAATAGATTTCAATTTCCTGCCTGCGGTTTTTGTTCTCGTCATAGCTGCACTCATGCACTACGATTTTCTCGATAAACTCCCGCAGCAGGGTAGGGGTAAGTTCCTCAAAGCTGGTGTACTTGCGGACAATGTTCATAAACTTCTCGGCGTTTACCGTGGCTTCCTGCGCCTTTGCAAGTTCCCCTTGCAGTTCGGCGGCTCTCTCTTTAAGCTGCCGCTGCTCGGCTTCATAGTCTGCCGACAACTCCGCAAACCGTTCATCAGAAATGCGCCCGGTCACGCTGTCCTCATAAAGCCGCTTGAAGATAGCGGACAACTCGGCTATGCGCTTCTCGGCTGCGTCCAGTTCCTTTTTCTTGGCGGCATTTCTGCGCTTGCCCCCGTCCTCGTTCTGCTCGATCAGCAGCTTCATAAACTGCTTTTCGTGCCTTGCCGCATAGTCGGTCACTTTCCGCAGATTGGCGGTCACTCCCGCTGTCAAAAGGTCGGTGCGGATAAAGTGCGCCGTACAGTCCTTGACACGCTTCTTGTAGTTCCCGCAGATGTAGCAGTCCTGCCGCCTTGTCTTGTTCTCATACCTCTGCTGGTAGAGGACGCTGCCGCAGTCGGCGCAGAACAGCAAGCCGGAGAACAAGCCCACTTCATCATAGCGGTTGGGGCGTTTGCGCTGCTTACGTAACTCCTGCACCCGTTCCCATGTGGCAAGGTCGATAATCGGCTCATGGGTGTTCTCGAATACCGCTTGCTTTTCCTCCGGGTTTTCTACGCTGGACTTCACTTTGTAGGAGATTTTCTCGGTCTTGAAGTTTACCGTATGCCCCAGATACTCCTTGCGTTCAAGGATATGGACAACGGTATTTGTCGCCCATCTGTACGGGTAATCGGGGTAGTAGCGGCGGGTGCTGCCCGTCCTGCGGTATTCCAACGTCCCCGGCGTGGGGATTTCCTGCTCGGTGAGCATACGGGCGATTTTGGTCGGGCCGTTCCCGGCAAGGCACAAGCTGAATATCTGCTTGACTACCGGGGCGGCTTCCTCGTCAATGATAAAGCGTCCGTCCTCGCCTTTTAAGTAGCCATAGACGGGCTGGCTGGTAATGGGCTTGCCGCTCATGCCCTTGCTTCTGAAAACTGCCTTGATTTTCCTGCTCGTGTCTCTCACCATCCATTCGTTAAAAAGATTTTTTAGCGGCGTTAGGTCATTGTCGCCCTGTGCGCTGTCCACTCCGTCATTGATGGCGATAAAGCGGACGCCTTTCTTGGGGAAAGTGATCTCCGTAAACATTCCGACTTGCAGATAGTTCCTGCCCATTCTGGACAGGTCTTTGGTAATGACGCATTTTACCTCGCCATTCTCCACGCAATCCATCATTTCCATAAAACCCGGTCTTTGGAAATTCGCCCCACTCCATCCGTCGTCAACGAAAAATCGGTAGTTCAAAAATCCATTGTCACGGGCATAGGTTTCCAAAATGCGCTTTTGGTTGGATATGGAATTGCTCTCGCCCTGCAATTCATCATCTTTACTCAATCTTGCGTAAAGGGCGGTAATTGGTTGTTGGTTGGTCTGTCTTAACATAAAATCCTCCGTTTCCGACAGCCAGCCCCACTATTCCGTACCTTGATTGTACCACATGGGGCGGCTGTCTGTATAGCGATTTCTGCTTCTTTACCGCCCGTCAAAATGACGATTTTTATTTTGCGGCTTCTCGTTGTAAATATGGCAGTAGAAAAATTCAAATTCGTATGCTATACTTATTCTGTTACAAAATCTCGGCTTGTTCAAAGGAGTAGCACTTATGAAAAGAAATGTTTTGTTAGCTATCTCTATTGTTATCGCAATCGTTTTACTGATAGCGGCGATATTTACAAAGGATTGGATTTTCTATCTGCTCATTGCCTGTCTTGTATTTGCAGTATCAATAATCGGAAGCAGAAAAAGAAAGCAGAAATAAACTCAAATCCGGCTCTCGTTCCAGCGGTCATGCTCCCCGACATGACCGCTTTTCTCTTGCCCCGGCTCATGCGGTGTAGGGCGGTCTTGGTGCGGCTGCGGTTTCCGCTTCCAGCACTTTCATCATTTTGTCGGCTGCCGTGGCGGTGGTGTCTTTCTTGAAATAGCCGGAAACAATGAGGACGGTGTTACCCATGCGGGTTTCCGTCACGCAATCCGGGCGGCGGTCTGTGGGGCTGACGGTGCTGTGCTTTTTATCGGTCATAGGCAACTCCTTTCATTTCAGCAGTTCTTTCAGTCTGTCCAGCTTGGCTTTTGCGGCTTCCTTTCGGAAATTCTTTGCCGTGAAGCAGACAGGGGAACACATTTCAATCAGTCGGTCATAGATACGGGCGTGGGCGGTGTCCTGCGGGTTTTCCAGCATATCCGGCGTGTGGTTGGTGGTGACGATCAGCGGCTTGCCGCTGCGGTATCGGCTGTCAATCACATTGTAGACTTGCTCCAAACCGTACTCCGTCCCCCGTTCCATTCCAAAATCATCAATGATAAGCAGGGGGTAGCGGCAAAGGCGGTCAATGTACTCATTGCGCCCCTCGAAGCTGGCGGCAAGGTCATTGAGGATTAGGGCAAAGTTCGTCATGCGGACGGGTATCTCTTTTTCCATGAGGGCATTTGCAATGCACCCGGCAAAATAGCTTTTCCCTGTGCCTACCTTGCCCCATAGCAGTAAGCCGTGGTTTCCCTCTTTCATCTGCTCCCAACGCTCCACATAGCCGTGCGCCATTCCCATTTGGGGGCATTTGCCGTTGTCATTGGCAAAAGTCCATTCCCGCATTTTGCTGTCGGTAAAGCCCCGGCGTTTCAATTCCTCTACGGTGTCAAGGTGTTTTCTGCGTTGCTCGGCGGCTTCACGCTCCATGCGCTTTGCCCTCTGGCAGTCACATTCTGCCGGGTGGCGGTCACGCCCGAACAGGGCGGCTTTGTCTGCCGGGAAATATCTCTCTTTGGGTGTCCGGCAACTGCCGCAGTACAAAAGCCCGTCCTCCCCGGTGTAGTCCTGCGGCTCGGCTGTGGTATCGAAAACCTTTTCAAAATCATTCGTCATAAGCTTTGTCCCTCCTTGTAGGTGTAATCGGGTATGCCCTGTTTCGGGGCTGCCTTTGCGGTATCGTCTGCCGCCCATCTGCGGATAGTGGCGGCGTGGTTTCGGTATTGCTTCCCGGTGGAAGCGATATAGCCGGAAAGACGGTCAATATAAAACTCCCATTTGCCGGGCAGTTCTGCTTGTAACTCGGATAATTCCGTATCAGACAGGAAAACATTGCTGTATATGCCATAGGCAGCGGGGGCGGGGTGTCCCGTTTCTAACTCTCTCTCTTTCTCTAACTCTATATCTATCTCTTTCTCTATCTCTATCTCTGGTGGACAAATGTCCGCTTGGTATGGTGGACATTTGTCCGCACCATGCTTTGGCAGGGCTTTTTGCAGTTCAAGCCTTGCCCTGCGCTTGCGCTCCCCCTCGGTGGAAGATTGCCCTATCAGCAGTTCAATGTTGCTCATGTAGAGTGCGCCGTTTTGCAGCGACTCCACAAGCCCCAGCTTCAAGAAAATCTGTAAAGCACGCTCTACTGTGCCGACTTGCTGCCGGGTGATGGTGGCAATCATCTGCGCTGTGTAGGGGATATTCTCGTCAAGCTGCAACTTCCCGCCGTTCTTCAGCGATTTTAAGTACAGCTTCAAGAGGATATTGGAGTACAAGATACCGTCCTGCATACTTTCCAGCAGCACGATAGCGTCCTCGTCAAAATAGTTCTCTTTCAGCTTGAGATAGTAATATTTGCGGTTATCTGACATTAGCGGTGTCCTCCTTTTTCCAGCGTTTGGAGTAGTACCGGGGGCAGAGTATCACGATTGCCCGGAAACTCTGCTTGCAGTCATGGGTACACCCCCGGCATAGGTCGTTGTAAGTGATACGGTTGCGGTGGTTGAGGAAGAAAGACCATTCAAGCCGCCGCTTCTTGCTCATTCGTGGCATGGGTGATGCTCCTTTCTGCCGTTTCGCCGGGTGTGGCGGTATCGGCGGTAAATCTGTATCTTCCCGGTGTCATTTTCGGGGTTTTTCTGCCCTGTAAGCCCATTGAAAAATCCGGGTGGTATTGCGGGTAGGGTGTCGGGCATACTCCTGTTTCTGTATGGTTTCGGTATCATTTCGGGGCGGTGTTTATCGGTCATGTTCGTGCCTTTTGTGCTGGCTCGGTGCGCCCCGTAATATCTGGTCGATATTGCCCTTGACCGTCTGCAACTCCCGGACACGCTCTTTCTTTTCCCGGTAATCGTTGTACCGGGCGTTCTTGGTGGCGGTAAGCTGCTCGATCTCGGCTTGCAGGGCTTTGTAGGTAGGCAGCTTCTTTATGCCATGCTCCCGGAAATACCGCATGGCAGCGTCCGCTATGATAAAGTCGCTTTCGTGCTGCTGGCGGTAGGCGGCTTTTGCCTTGTCCGATTTCTGCGCTTTCAATCCGTCCCGCACATCTTTGGTCTTGGCATAGCGCAGGACATAGCCCTGCAACTCCTTTTTGCCCTGCAACGCCGCTTCAATGGTTTTCAGTTCTGCGGTGCTGTCATGGAGATCCGCATAGGCGGCGGTAATGGCTGCGTCAAGCTGTTCCGGGGAAGTAAAGCCGTACTGCTCGTATGCGGCAACGGTAGCCGCCATCTGTTTGAGGTTGTGGACTGCCGCCCAGCGGTCATAGCCCTGTCCTTTCCCCTCGGCTCGCTTGGCTTCCCGGTCAACCATGCGCTGCAAGCTGTCCTGTTTCGGGGTGGTTTTCGCCGTTTTTCCCTGCTGTAATCGCTCCCGGATACTGCGGGGGTATTCGGGTATGGCTGCGGCTTTTTCGGCTGCTCTGGCGGCGTTCTGCTCCAAAATGGAAAGTACGGCGGTGCGGTCAAAATCGTCCCCCAGCTTCCGGGCGGTGATGGGCTTGCTGCGCTCCGGCGCAAGGTAGGACAATCGCCCCCGGCTTTCCTTGACGGTCACGCCCTGCCGCAGAAGCAAAGCGGAAAACTCGTCATAGCTGGTGGCAGAGGACAGGGCGGCTCGGATAGTCTGCCGCAGCTTCTCCTTGTCCGTTTCAAACTTGGTGGGCTTGGCTGGCTGCTCCCCGGCTGGCAGGGTTGCGGCTTGTGCTTCGGCTTCCTTGTCCAGCTTGGCTTGCCCTTTCCGCTGCGCCCAGTATTCACGCTCCGTCACCCGGTTTTTGCTCCCATGCAAGAGGTCAATCTGATAGAGGTTTTCCCGGTGGCACATCTCCATGACTTCGGCTTTGAAGTATTCCATAGCTGCGTCTGTGCAGCGGTGCTTGCACCCGGCGCGGGTGTCCGCCGGTCTGTCCATGTAGGGCAGCAAGGGTACTTCCTCAATCCGCAGACTGTTAATGACGATATGCACATGGATATTGCCGCTGTGGTTATGCCCGTCCGGGTGGGTGCATATCAAGGCTTGGTGTCCGGGGAAATGCGCCTTACAAAATCCCTCGCCCAACTCCTGCGCCCGGTCAACGGTCAAGCCGTTGTCTTTCCCGTCCCGTGGGTCAAAGGAAATGATGTAGTGGTGGCTTTTTACATCTTCCCGCTTTTGGTTTTTGCCGTACCGCAGATTAGAGCGCATACAGGCAACGGCAAAATCTTCCTCGCCGCAGTTCAGCGTAGCTATGCGGTAATCCTCGCGGGGGACAAGCCGCCCATTTTCATCAAGGGTGGGGCGCATGGTAAACTCGTCATGCTCAAAGGTTAGGTACTGCTCGGCTGCGCCGTAGTCGGCATTTTTAGAGCTGATATGTTTGAATGTCGCCAACAGCTTCACCTACCTTTCGCAAGACTTCAAACTTCAAGGCGGCAAGGTCGGCTATGGCTGCGCGTACCTCGCCGGAAAGTGTGTTGTAGGGTGTGCCGTACTCGTTAAGGGCGCGGGCGATCTGATTGAGGTTGCCGCCGATTTTCCCATACTCCGCTGTTAGCTGCCCGATGGCTGCAAGCAGTTCATCATTGACCGGGGAAACGGTGATGATGGGGCGTATGGTCGCCCTTGTGATAGCCTGCCGGATAAACTCGGCTTGGCTCATATCAAAGTGGGATAGACGCTCGGTGAAGTCGGCGTATTCTTCCTCGGTCATGCGGGTCTTGACTACATGGCGGCGGTGGGGCGTGTTGTATCTCTTGGCTATGGGTATCACTCCTTTCTGTGCGTGGTGTCCTCTCACTAATAGGAGAAAAACAGGGTGTAAAGCGGAACTGTTTTGAAAAATCCGAAAAAGAATTTAGAGGATTTTCAAGCGGCGCAAGCCGCATAGCAGGGTTTGGGGAAGGCACTCCCCAACAAGATTTACCAAAGGGGCAAAACCGCAGATATGCGGATTTTGGCACCGTGGTAGAATCTTGCTCTGAAAAACTGCCGCTTTCCTCTGTGAGGCTGCTCTTAATACCTACAAAACCGCAGCGGGGCAAATAGGCGGAAAATCCAACGGATTTTTTCTATGCCCTTACTGCAATTCGCAAGGGGGACGGTATGGCTGGTTTCATCAATATAGCGATAGTGGCGGCGTGTTCTGCCCGCTGTTTGTCCCCCTCCACGAAAGAAACCGAAAAATGCCAAACGCTTCTTTTGATTTTTTTCATCACTACTACGGTAGCCCCATACCTTTCTTCCAAATGGCTGCGGTATTCTTTTCATCACTACTACGGTACGCAAGACCGTTTTGGGCAAATTTCCCCGTCACTTTCTACAACAACAGGAATGTGCGGTCTGCCAAAAATGGGCGCAAAAAAAACGCCACGGACTTTCAAAAAATCTGTGGCGTTGCAGCTTGGTCGATATTCAATTTTCATTTCCATAATGTGAGGGGAGCGACAGCACTTTAGTCTGTCGCTCCCTTGATTACCCATCAGCGGAAACAGGCAGGGCTGTCAACGGCGGCGCATTTATGCGCCGTTCATCTTGACCGTTGACTGCTCCGGCTGATTCCGCTATTTGTTGTGGGATTACAGCTACATTCAAATCTTTTGCGCTGATTAGTGTTTCTTGTTTGCATTTCGGACAGAACAGAGGGAAATTTTCAAGTATTGTATCGGGGCGTATCTTTGTTCGTGTTTTATTTCCACAAATAGGGCAAAGCACCCACCTATCAGGCGATTTAATCATTTTAATTTTCATTATTTAAGGAAAGAAATGTAAATTGTGAAGTTATCGGGAATGTAGCTGATACTCAATCCCTTTTCGCCATTTGACAAAAGCGTACCGATAGAAACATAGTCCTGTCCCTCAATTTCTTCCGACACTTCCTCTATTATAGAAAACCCCTCTTGCTTCAAAAGCTCTAAATAGTCGTTATAGTCGGTTTCGCTTATATCCACAATACTGATACTGCAATTCTCATGTTCCGTATCAAGCATAGCCCAACCGACCGTACCGGACGGGACGGGAAGCCCCTCGGTGTATTCATTCACAGGCCATACACCCGCGTCAAGCATGGTATTGCTTTCTGTTTGTGTATTGCTTGGATTATCCGCAGCGGACGGCGTATCTTGATTGGAACAGGCAGCCAAAGAAAGCATAAGTAAAATAGCGATTATTGAAACAAATTTTTTCATAGCTACCTCCTGTTTTTGCGGACGGTTCGGATAATCTGAATGATTGCGATTGTAACCGCGATTACACCGACTGCCAAAATGATTTGTGAAGCGTCAAATCCAAAAGCTCCCTCAACTTGAATGTTTGTCATTGCGTCTGCTTGTCCGATTGCCCCGTCCGGCACTTTCCCGGATTGGGTAGTGGCGTAAATCACAAACGCTGCAACGGCAACGACAAGGGCTGCAACGCTCGAAATAATCCCTTTCCGTTTCTGCGGTGCTGCGCTGTCAATGCCTAACTGCTCGGCGGTATTCTCTGCAAACTCTTTGGGAGTGCCTAACCGTTCGATTACCTGTTGTTCCGTTTCGCCATGCTCCAACGCAGAAGCAAAGACTTCATTCAGATCACGCACGACCTCTTTTTTTGCTTTGCGTGTTAAACTCAATTCCTTTTCCACTTGCTTAATGTATTGCTCTTTCATTCTGATACCTCCGCTGTTTGATAGGTGGCAATAAAGCCATTTACACAACTTTCATAGCTCGCCCAAAATAAAATCAGCTCGTCTAATACCTCTCTGCCCTTATGGGTAAGGGAGTAGTATTTTTTTGATCCGCCATTTGCCGCTGCCGGGGCTAATCGGCATTGGATTAACTCGGCTTCCTGCAAACGATACAGAATAGGGTAAATCGTTCCCTCTTTTGCATAGCCCAAAACGGACGCGCTGTTATTTAGCTCTGTAATGATTTCATAGCCGTAGGTTTCTTTGCGTCCGATCAAGCACAAAAGTATCATTTCAAGAGAGCCTTTTTTGAATTGCTGCACATACCTGTTATCCATACTCTCTACCTCACTTTAGTTTTGCTATTTAGCGTTCCTAAATAGCAAAACATATTATAACTCCCGGAGGTGTTCAAGTCAATAGAGTTTATAGAAATGTTACAAATGCTTTTTAGACTTTACCCTATAATTTGCCTTGCTCGGAATAGCGGCGGGGCTGACTGTCCTTGTCCTGTTTTGTTGTGCTTCTTTATTAACCATGAGCATTGCTGCCGGGGTTATCCTGTCCATAGCCCTCCAACAGGTTGATGCCGCCCCAGACACACAGGGCACCGCCCAGACCGACCACAATCGTCTGCAAAGTATCAACTGCGCTGTTGAAAAATTCCATAAGGTCCTCACTTTCTGCCGCTTGTTCTGCGGCACTCAAAAATTTTTTCAAAAAATGCCGCCTCATTCGGCGGCTGCATCTTCATCCGACAGGTCGATTTCGTACAGGTCAAAACTTTCGTCCTGTGCGACTACCTGCTGCCGTTTCCGGCGCAGGGTGGATAAGAACCTGTCCACCTCAAAGGTATTCTTTTTGTCCGCGTCCGCAAGGTACTTGTAGTGCGGGTGCTTGGTGATGTCGAACTTCTCCGAGAAGAACGGCCTCACGCCCCGCAGCTGCAAAATACATTTGCCGCCGTCCATGATTGCAATTTCGTCCTCTGACATCAACGCCTTTCCTAATTTTTGATAGTTCAGTCCGTGGGAGGTTTGAGAACCCCGGTTCTCGCTGGTGTTGAAACTGTCGATGGTCTCTTTCCCCAGCGCATCGGAGATCTCTTTGGCATTCTTACCCCGCCCACTCAAAAAGAGAACAGAATCGCAGTTGTCCGAAATGATTTCGGCCGCATCCTTGTAGATGGCTTTTAGCTGCGACTGGCTCTGCAAAATGATGGATGCCGAGATTTCCCGGCTGCGGATGGTGGCGATCAGCTTGTCGAAGTTGGGAATCTGCCCGATGTTGGCAAACTCGTCCAGAATCAGCCGCACATGGACAGGCAGCCGACCGCCGTATTTATCATCTGCACGGTCACACAGCAGGTTGATAAGCTGGCTTTGGAGCATGGCGAGAATGAAGTTGAAGGTGGTGTCCGTGTCGCTCATAATCAAAAACAGAATCGTCTTTTCATCCCCGATGGTGTCCAGCTCCATTTCATCGTCCTCCATCAGTTCCCGCACTTCCCGGATGTCAAATGGGGCTAAACGGGCACCGCAGCTTATCAGGATGGAGGAACGGGTCTTGCCCGCCGACAGCAAAAACTTTTTGTACTGCCGGACGGCGAAGTGGTCCGGGTCTTTCTGTTCCAGCCGTTCAAACATGAGGTCCACCGGGCTTTGAAACTCCGGGTCGTCCTCGCGGGCTTCACTGGCATTTATCATTTCCAGCAGGGTGGTGAAGTTCATTTCTTCTGCCGGGGCCTCGTACCAGATGTAGCCAATGAGTGCGGTGTAGAACAGCCGTTCCGACTTCACCCAAAAATCTTCTGCTGATTTTTCACCCTCGCCTTTGGTGTTAGCGATAAGGGTATTCACCAGCTTCAGCACGTCTTTTTCCGAGTGGATGTAGACAAAGGGGTTGTACTTCATGGACTTGGAAAAGTTTATCGTGTTCAGGATTTTCACCCGGTAGCCTGCCCGCTGGAACATTTGGCCCGTTTCCAGAACCAGTGTGCCTTTTGGGTCTGTGACCACGAATGAGGTGGGATAGTCGGAAGTGGGGAAACATTGCATGAGGTTGGGCTTCACATAGAAGCGGGTCTTGCCGCTGCCGGAGCCGCCGATCACAAGCACATTTTTATTCCGGGCTGTTTTGGGGTCTTTGGGCCGCCCAGTCATGGTCAGGCGTTCGGTCTGGGTCAGCAGGATGTTGTTTTCAAACTTGAGGTCGATGTACGGGGCAATGTCTTTAGCGGTGCCCCACCGGGCAGAACCGTATTCCTCGCCCTTGCGGTACTTCTTGGCGTTCTTGCCCTTGCTGTACACGATGAGCCGGACAGCCACCGCCCCGGCAACGCCCACGCACAGGTCAAACAGATGCAGGCTGGGCAGCGGGCTTGCAAAGGCGACAGAGATGCCGTTCGTCAGGTGGAGCAGCTTTGCCGAAGCATCCACGCCCGCCGCCAGACGGTACGCCTGCCCGCATTTGGCGAACAGGTACACGAACAGCAGATACGGTAGATTCAGCACCAGCAGCTTTTTCCATTCAGGCTTCATCGTTCCAGCCCCCTTTGCTTGATTTTTTCTTTGGCGCGTTTCGGCTGCTGGGCCGCTTTCTGCTTGGCTGCGGTCAGCACCTTGCGGATGGAGGGCCGCTGCTCCTTAGTGAGCGTTTTGGCCGTGAACTCCCGGAACGCCTGTTCCAGATTATCCGCATCCTTGGCCTTGAAGATCACGATGTAGTGGGGCGGCTGGGTGGTCTTGTCCTTGCGCAAGGTAAAGTCCACGCCGTACTTCTTGGCGCAGGGCTTGAACGCCCCGATGTTCGCCTCCGTGACTTCAATGTTGGTCAGGGCCGCACCATGGGCTTTCAGCTGTTTCAGGCTTTGCTTGCCGTGGTGCAGCTTTGGCCCCTTGGCCCGGTGCTGCAAATATTTTTTCAGGGCAGCTTGCAACGCTTGGGCGGTGAGCTTGCCCGTTTTCATGGACAGGGCAATAGTTTTCTGGGTGACTTCTTCCTGCATTCAGCATCCCTCCTTGGCAGGTAGTCGGAAAAACAGCAGCTAGGGTGGAACCACCAGCCGCCGCAGGTAAAGGGTTCTCATGGGTGGACGCTCCTTTCGGTCAGTTGTTGGGCGGGCGGCCCCAATCGGGCTGTGCCATGTCGTGCGCCACAAGGGACGCATAGTAGCTGTTGATGGTGCTGGGGGCGTTAAACAGCATGGCCCGCAGGTATTGCTTGATGTTTCGGACTTTGGTGGTGTTGTCCCGCAGGCAGTCCATGACGAACTCAATGTGATGGCTGTCCAGCTTCAAGAATTTCGCCTTGACCAGTTCTGCCGGGTAATCGTCCCCGGCCACCCGGATGGACTTGCGGGAAGTGCAGACCGTTTCCAGCAGGATGTCCACGATCTCGTCCAGCTGTTCCCGGTCTATCCGGGGATTCTGGGTGAGGGTGTCATACTCGATGTTCTCCAAAATCAGGCCCCGGTAGATTTGATAGGCCGTTTCCTTTCGGCTTCCCGTCCGTTCCGGCGGCGGTGCCTCTGCCTCGTCCTCGTCCAAAGGCAAGGGGTTTGGGGAATGGATAGGAATGGAATCGGTATTTAATCCCTCTTTCTTTTGTTTTTCTGTAATTAGTTTATCTTTATTTAATTGCATTGGATTTTCCAACGTAGGGTTTTCCTGCGTGGGATTCTCCAACGTTGGATTTTCCAATGTAGGTGAAACCGATGCAGGGACAGGCTGCGGCAGCTCGAAAATCACATAGTCTGCACCGCGCAGCCGCCCTTTCTCGTCCCGTTCTCTGGAACGCTGGATGTAGCCCGCCTGTTCCAGTTCCCGGATGGCCTGCCGTATCGCGTCAATGCTTTCCCGGTTGATACGGGCCAGCCCTTGCAGGGTGTAGTCCCAATCTTCCGGCAGGGAGAGCATTTGGGATAAAAGACCTTTGGCTTTCAGGGACAAGGCCCGGTTCCGCAGGTGGTGGTTTGACATGACCGTGTAGCCGCTGTTCTTTTCTACCCGAAATACTGCCATTTCACGGATGCCTCCTTTCGTTGTAAACAAAAAAAGCAGCGTTCATTTGCTCCCGGTGATGGGAGAAGTGAACGCTGCGCGTACTTGATAATTTTTAGGTTGTGTGGTATATAAAAGGCAACTATATTTCAAACACGGCTGCCCATCGGGGTGCAATACAAGCAAGTTGCTATCCGATGACCTTAAAAACGAATTGTACTACGATGGTTTTTGAAAAGTTCTGTATCACTACTCGCACCACCTTTCCCAGAAAAACCGCCTTTTTAGGCGGTTTTCCTGTGTTATTAGTTCAATTTTTGAAGTGTGATTGACCACATCCCAATTGTGGTCAGAGCGGTAAAGTAGCAGTTGCGCCCTTGGTACTGAGGAACGCCGAAGACCGCAAAATCCCTAACCCCTCCCTAACGGATGCAACTTCCGTATTTTCGACGCAGATACGTCGGAAACTTGAATTTTCCAACATTATCCACTGTAATAATTCTACGGTAGGCCTTTGCGCCTCAGCCGTGTGGGTGTATTCCCATGCGGTCCTTTTAAAATAACAATGGCTGTCCGGGGAGATATGTAATATGATTAAAGTTGTATATTTCGACGACCAATCTGCAACAGATTATCTTTACATATAGGATGGTGGAGCTAAAGTTCAAACCTCAGATAAGGTAAAAGAAAAAAGTGGAGAAATTGCTAATAAAACATCAGCAGGTTTATTTGCCAAGCTATCTTGGCTGCCCTTTTTGGGTGGAGAAAGCGCCACAGAAATTGATACGAATTTAGGGCATAAAAGTAATCGCTTTCGCCAGCTTTTCTTTGCACTCCGACTGCGTTTTGGCGGACACGCTTTTCTGGATGGCTTTGCCGGTGACCGGGTCGATGCCCTGGGTATATCTGCCCTCCCAACGGCCGCTGGGCTTTTTACGGATGCTGCCCTCGCCGTTGGCTCGTTTCTTTGCCATTTATGATCCCTCCTTTTTAACACAAACACATACCACAGAATCTCCGAAATAGCTATCATAATATCTCAGATTTTTTCACGGCCTGCTCGTCGATCCATTCCATGAATTTGTCACGGGGGACGATGATGCGGCTGCCCAGAGTGATGGTGGGGAAATCCCTGCGGTGGGCTACCTCGTAGGCATGAGCCAAGCCGATGCCCAGGACACATCCTCCACGGTCAGCATCAGCGGGAGTTCGTCAAAAGAATTGTATTTGGATTTTCTCATTCAGTTCCTTTCTGCCTTTCGCCCAGAAGGATTTTATTCTTTGTTTTACGGCCCAGTTTTTGAGCCGCTTACATGGTCATGTCAGGCCACTGCTCCTCATGGTCGTCCGGTTTATGACCCAAGGCCATGCGCTTTTCTTGAAGCTTCTTCAGCCGCTTCCGGTCGATCTGAACACCTCCGGGGCAGGACTTGGGTACGGAGTTGTCCCGGAACACCCGACTCATGTGGTGGAGCAACCGGGTCAATGCCAGCATCGCAGAGGGCGGACGGTTTTCCTCCAAGTGGTTCAGAAGGTACTGTGCATACTGATTGCCTTGCTCGGTGGATTGGGTCAGCCAATATGCGGCTTTCTCCTCGTCGCGGGGAACCTCCTTACCAGCAAGGTATAGCTTGCCCAGCATATACTGGGGGCAGGGATTTCCTCTCTCTGCCGACTTGGCAAACCACTCCACCGCTCTTGCGGTATCCTTTTGGATCGTCTGCACCAGTTCCAGCATTTTCCGCCGCACCTCCCGCACCAGCTCATTTCTGGAATCAGACTTCTGTTCGTAGTGATGGAGCATTTCGTTGCGGAAAATATCGTTGGTGAGCTTGGACTTGATCTGACGGATGCCCTCTTTGGAGAGGTAGGCCTGTCCCGGCTTTGCGGACCAGGCCATCATGTGGATGTGCGGGTGCTCGCCCTCGTCGTGAAAGGCGGCGTACCAGCGGAAGTCACCGGGCGGTATCTTCGCGGGTATGTTGTGTGATCCACATTCCTCCTTTGCCCTCATCTGTAAACTATCTTTTTCGCCTCCTCCGTGTCAGCATAAAAAGAGACCGTGCTCCCGGGAGCACGGTCAGAGATGGAATGACCTTCCGAGCGAATCGCCGTATGGCAGAGATCGCACATGCTCTCATGGGGTGCTCTGTCAAAGGCCATGTGGGTTCGTCAGCGCGGAGGCCGTGCCGTACCGAACCGAAGGAAACTCCACCCGGGTGAAATTGTCCTTCTACTATTACTTAGAGAAAAATCGCAAAATCGGAAAGTCCAAAATTGTAAACTTTTTGTAAACGCAGAAAGAGTGGTGAGCTCATGTCCTTCAAGGATACCCAGTCTTACAAAGAACTGCAGTCTGACTGGCGCTGGATACACTCTATGGACCCGGAAGCTGCCGCAGACCAGTGGGTGAAGGAGCATCCGGAGGAGTGGAAGGAACTGGAGCACATGCTCTACTACAGCGAAGCCAACTTTCACAAGCGAGTTGCGCCGGATACTCTGGAAGATGTGGATATCAAACAGCCCCAATCTTACAATCCGGAAGCGTTCCTGCCGGAGGAAGTGCGCAACGCGATCTACGATGATATGCGCTGGTTTGACCGGGCGAAGTATCTGCCAGAGGGATCTGATGAAGACCCGCTCATGTATGTGCGCAAAGAAATTGACGAGGGACTGCGTGAGCTGACTGAACTACAGCGGGAGGTTCTGTTCCGCACCGTCATCAACGGCGAGTCCACCGAGTCCGTCGCACAGGACAAACAGTGCTCGTCCAGAAACATCCGAGATATCCGCGCCCGTGCGCTTCGACAGATACGGGCCAAAATCAAAAGACGTGAAGGCTACGGCAGGCCC
>ENA-OPVL01000363-OPVL01000363.1-human-gut-metagenome-genome-assembly--contig:-NODE-363-length-32045-cov-4.861676_pt1 | contig 32045 bp, 31 predicted proteins | sample MGYA00241496_ERZ501984 | MGnify/ENA primary metagenome ERZ501984 (study PRJEB25962, sample SAMEA2042986) | human gut metagenome | biome: human gut; feature: human-associated habitat; material: faeces... | reverse complement strand
AGAGAGCCTATCCCCTATATTTGTGGCCTCGGAGCAAGGTTTGGATGTGAGCGCGTTTACGCGAACATTCAAACCGCTGCGACTAAAGTCACAAATATAGGGGATAGGCTCTCTTTTCTGGCGTCTGTTTCACAGCCTTACAAATCAGAATACATCCAAATCTTTGCCATTAACCACATAACCTTCATAGCCAGCCTCTCGTATCTCGTCAAGAATAGCTTCATCCCTCCATGCCATTTCCGCTGCAAGATTCTTACGGTTATCCTGAATATTCATATGATAAATACGGTGGTAGGTTACGAGAAGCTTGGGATTGGCTTTTTTTGCAACCTGGGCGAGGTCTGTGCTTAATGTATGCACCTCGCGGTGATATTTCTGCCATTTTGGTTCACGGCAGGATATTCCGGCGGCATATTCTACTTCGTGAAGAAGAATGTCGCAGTCTTTGGCTTTTTCTGCCACGATATCAAGTGGGGCTGTATCGCCTGTAATCACAATAGTTTTATCTGGTGTTATAAACTTGTATCCATAACATTCTAAAGTTCCGTGGCTTACAGGAAATGCCTCTACTGTTACACGGTCATCTTTATAAATAATTCCAGACTCAATTTCTGTAACTTCCACTCGGTATCCCGATTCATTTGCCTTTTCAAATCCATTAATTCGGAAGTCAATATCAGTCTCATAGGCTTTTAAGATATGATCTGTCATATGCTGCATTCCCTTAGGGCCAAATACTTTGAGTGGAACCGGACGCTCTAATACCCACGGGGTAAAAATGAGGTCTGGATATCCGGCAGTGTGGTCTGTATGCAGATGTGTACAGAATGCCACTGTTAAAAGATCTGGTCTTAACGCATCAATTCCATTAAAGTAAGCTGCGGAAGCCTGTCTGACTACTCCCGGCCCAAAGTCTACAATATATGCCCTGTCTCCTACAACTACTGCGGAGGATGGACCATTTGCATTCGGGCAGGCATTAGGTGTACCTGTACCTAAAAGAACAAGTTTTGTTTTCATTTTATTGTATCCTTCTCTATTTTGTATTTTATATCTTTTATCTTAATTTATATTATGCTTTCCCTACATTTTCAATTGCTAACTATATATAAAATTATCAGAACACTACTCCGCTACTTCTTCCCCAGAAACATGCTTAATAGATATTCCAGTAAATCCATAAATAATACTGAAAATTGGTGTTAAATACAGCAAGAACAAATATGGGAAGAATGCAGCCCAGGCTACACCAAGTGTTCCTGCCATATATACGCCATAGCCATGCCATGGAATCATTGGGCCTGCCATTGTTCCTGAATCTTCGAGACAGCGGGAAAGGATTTCCGGTGCCACTTTTCTTTCTTTAAATACTGGTGCCATTAAGCGGCCTGTCAGTACATGAGACATTGGCTGGGAACAGCTGATCAAACTTGTGATATAGCCAACAATTAAAGTAACTAAAATCATAGAACCATCACTGTTAATACGCTTTACAACCGCATTTAAAATGTGCTCTAATACGCCGAGTTTTTCAAGCATACCGCCCATACCAACAGCAAAACTGATGATGGCAACGTACTGTAACATACTTCCCATACCACCACGATTTAAGATGGACTGAAGTACCCCTTCCTCAATTGTAGTTGTATATCCACTATATGCAGTCTGAATAATACTCTGTAATGTCGCATGCTGTACAAAAAATGAAACTGCTCCTGCTGCAAAACTTGAAATTCCAAGTGCAGAGATTGCATTTACCTTACAAAGTAAAAGCACGATAATTAAGATTGCAGGAATTAATGTTACCGCTCCAAGATGGAATTCTCCATTTAATTCTGTAATATAGTTTGAAATATCTCCTGCTGTATAACCACCACTTGTCTGCTGGATTCCTAAAACAGTAAAGATAATTAATGTAATGATATATGTAGGAATCGTTGTCCAAAACATGGCACGGATATGATCACCTAACTTTGCACCTGCGACAGCTGGAGCTAAGTTTGTTGTATCAGAAAGCGGGCTTAACTTATCACCAAACATTGCACCACAGATAACTGCTCCGGCAACCATACCAGGATTAATTCCCATCGCATTGCCGATTGCCATCATTGCAATACCAGCACTTCCAACGGAACCATAAGAAGTTCCTGTTACAACACTAAGTACAGAACAGAATAATAATGTAAGCGGCAGTAACCATGCCGGGTTAATCATCTTAAGCCCCCAGGCAATAATTGTCGCAATCGTACCGCTCTGTAACCAGGTACCAATCATAACACCAATCGCCATAAGCAGACAAAGTGTTGGAACGACCATACGAATCGCATCATATGCGCCCGCAACAACATTATCATATGGAATACGAACAATCTTGCAAACAAGATAAATAAAAATCCAACTTGCAAATAAGCCGATCATCGGTCCGCCAGTCTTTAAACGAATACAAACTGCAACCGAAAAAATTATCAATACAAGCAGTAACAATGACTGCGGTAAATTCAGTTTCTTTTCTTCTTTCATCACTTTTCTCCCATTCTGTCAGATTCTCTACTGTCAACAAAACAATTACATTCTATACAAATCGTAACCTTTTCAGAAACATACTTACTGTAAATCTATATGTAATTTTATCTTCCTGTCTGTATGAATCTTTATTTCGCCTCTTTAACCTATTACGATTTAATGTGTTAAATTGCAAAAGACGAACTATATTATAACCCATAATAAGCGAAAAAGCAATGTCCTATTAATGAATATGCAAGAACTACAGACCACTATTTCTCATACTGTTCTATCACACATTCATGTTTCTTCGTCTTTTTATCATAATTAATTCCAACTAATAAAATATCACCTGTATACTGTTCTATTGAAGCTGGATATTTTCTATCTTTTATCTGCTGTAATGCACTCTTCGCACTTTTATTCCACTTCAATTCAACGACAAGTGCAGGATAATCGTTCCTATACTCTGGCTTAGGAAGAAATACGAAGTCTGCAAAGCCTCTTCGCCTCTTCCTGTTGGTAGTTCCTGAATCGGCTTAAAATAGTACTGCATGGCACTCAAATAAGCAATGGCAAGTACACTACTTAAAGAATTCTCGTCATTATACTGAATGACCGATGCATATTCCGAATGAATCTTTTCAATTTAATCTGCCACTTCTTCCGTATCCATATCTAAGGTAGCATTAAGAATCTCTTCTGATGTCTGTTGAAAAATAAGCATCTCATTCCAGCTCTTACTCTCAACTGCCGTGATCAATTCCTGACGTATTTCCTCATTAGGAACAAAGGCTGTCCTCCGTTCCTGATTATATCCTAAATAGCCAAGATGAATTAAATAAGTCAGTACATCATCTTTTGTTTTCATACTTACTATATCATTCTTAAATGTTGCTATATTTATTCTGATGTCTGCTCCTGAGAGCATCTCAATAATGGCTGCTTTTAATCCCTGATAATCCATCATATATGCAAGAAAATATTGACTAAATCAGCAGCACTAGTTTCAAGCAAAATCTGTATAGAATCATTTGATTTCAAATCTCTAAAATCTATGGGATTCTGACTATTCGTAGCATAAGTAATATCCTTTACAATATCTTCATCATCATTCACTTCATATAATCTCACTAAAATATAAACCTGCGAAAAATCAATATTCGGATGCTCTTTCAATGTCTGATAGCTTCTGCAATATCTATATCCAAATAAGAGGCCACTCCCAGTAATAAAAAAGCCTTTGATCGTTTGTGTTCAGCATCATCCGCAGAAAACAAATCTGGATTATCCGCCAAAATCTTATATACCCTTTGATCTATAATTTGTTTTGCAATATCCACGTATAATCACCTACTATTCGTCATATTGTCTATTCGATTATTTTGATTTTATTAGTTGTTCAAATTTTTAGGTTGGAAGATGTCTCTATGTGTTTTGTCTATTAATTTATATATATCAATAATATTATCATAAATTCTATTGGTATACTATCGAAAAGTAACACATGTTGCTCCGATTGGTATTTTCCTCATATTGCATTATTTCCATTGGCAAAATTTCTAAGTACAAAAATGTATTTCGTTCATTTTCAATCTTTCTACTGCTACATTTTACCTATATATTCATTCAATATTTCAAATTGTCTAGCGTCTAAACTGGTCCTATCATTACATTTAATCCTAATTTCAATAGCACTTTTAAAATAATTATTCTTATTTCGATTCAAATATTCTTTCAATGCTGCAAGTTCTTTAATGAGATTCTCATTTTTCACGCAAAACCACTTACATAAAAAATTGCAATTTCTTTCTTGATTTCCATTATCTTTGCACTCTTGACCACAAACCAAAACTATTCCTTGTTGAGATAATCTATTTCTATCAATCCCCACTTTCTTACATGTCCTACCACAGGTGAGCGCAGACATCTGAGATATGTTTACAGGAATTTCCAAAACTAATTTTTCAATTATATTTTTCGGAGCCAAGACATGAGCATTATCAGTAATCTCATACTCTGTTCGGAGACTATATCCTTTTGTCAATAAATGTGAAATCCAGTGGAAGGCCGATTCCTCTGACATTTGTTCCACATTATGATATAATATCGGCTTTGATACTCTATAACTGCTCATATCTAATAAATCTGCAAGACGAAGAAGTATTTTATCAAATTTTATACTTATAAGCTGTTTCGACGCTACAGATTTTATACCATAAATATCTCTCTCATCTGCACCGTGTGCCTCTGAAACTTCTGCTACTAATTCTCGCATTGATGTATCCAAATAATTTAATTCTGAGCGTTTCCGTATTTCTGCTGCACTATCATTTGCATGTTTACTACGAACAGCTTCCTCAAAATAATTATCTATTTTTCTATAACTATCCAACATATATTTTTTTACACTTAAAATATCAATGTCATTCCCCTGCACATTTTTCGTTAAATTTGCTTTATTAAATTCTTCATTATAACTATCTAATAATGTTTTTGCTAATTCATCTGCCTTATCTGTATCCAAAAGAAAGCTGTCACAAGCAGGTATCTTCACCATGGATATATCATGTAAATAGCAAGCAAGAAATAATATATAATAATCAATTGAAGATATCTTCAAAAAATCAATTGTGTTGATTAACTTCACTATATTTTGTATTAATACAATTGCATGTTCTTGATTATGTAAAGTATAGAAATACAAATGTTTAGACCCATTTTTCCAGACATCACAAATATACTTATGTGTAACTATCAGGTTATCAATTCGTACTGGCTCTTTCACAAAAGAATAAAAAATTTCTATAACTCTCATAATTGAATAATCTACAGTATGTTCATTTTGACCATTATCCAATAATATTTCTCTTTTTTGAAATTCTTCTATATTAAATAATGGATTGCGTAGAAATGATAAAATTCTAAGTTCCCCATAGGTTAACCCTTTTTTACTATTCTTTGCTAAAATTGGCTGATCTGAAATCTCAACATTAAACAAATATGAGTAAATAGCATTCATAACCATTCTAAGTGTTCTTTGTGTGTTCGCACAAACAACTTTCATCTTATTGAATAATCCATTCTCATTATCCAATAAAAATTTTAAAATATCTTCATTTTGCATTTTCTGAAAATCTTTACAAAAATTATCTATAACTTCATAATGTTTATTAGCATAAAGTTTTAGTTTAATTTGAACTAATTGTTTTAAGCTTTTATAGGGATCATCATAAAGAATTCTTAAATACTCCTCAGATATCCCTTCCTCCCTCTTTATTAATTCTCTATATGTTTGTTCCAAATAAGAAAAATCTGTCTGCCTCTCTCCAAAACATAACTCATCAATTTGAACTACATAGTTCCTTAACTTAATTATTTCATGTTTATCTGCAAATATTTGATACATACCCACTGCCGCAGTCCATATATCAGCACTATAAGATTTCACAAAACATTCCAACACCGTTTTGCTTTCTTTTTTAGACAACCTCTTTTTAGTTTGAATTTTTTCCAAAATTTTATTATTTCCTTTCAGCAATTCTTTTCCATAAATAATCTCTTTTAATTCCTCTTTATAAGCCTTTGTAGATTTATTTTCTGGTTGGCGCATTGCTGCTAATTTTTGCTTCCTATATTCAAAAAATTTATAATATCTCGTAAGTCTATCCTTAAATTTTTTTGTAACATTTGAATCATTCGGTTCTTCACTTTTCTCTAACTGCTCACTTTTTATCTTAACTTGTTCAGATAATACAGCAAATTTCTTTTCAAGGTTTTTATTCTCTTCATCCGAATGCATTTTAAAAAAATCACTTCCTGCCTGAGACATTTGTCTGCTTATGCTCTTTAAATATACCTCCCCCTCATCAAGACTATCCAGTCGAGTATAAGCACTTTTTTCCTCTAAATGTACATGTACCCCATAAAGATAACTCTCATAAAACTCTTTAGTTTTACAAGGATAAATTTTTAAATTCTCCTCACTATGCTTTTGTAAAATTTCTCTTTCTTTTGCCTCAATCTGTTTATTAATTTCTTTTAATTGCTCTTTAAATTCTGTTTCTATTACATCATTAGTAAAAATAACAGAATCATCTACATAAAAATAACTCGCTCCAGAAAACTCATTTCTAAAAATTCTAGAAACAATTATCATATATATATTTCCAAGAAAATAAGATTGAGGTAATCCTTGAGCAATTCCTCTTGCAAATTCACACTGCTTTATATTTCCGCATACATTTATATCTTTACTTTTTTTTACAGTTTCTTTATTATTTGTTTGTGATTTAAAAGCTTTATAATATTGCTTCAACATCTTTTCATCAAGTTGTGTCACAAGCTTGCAAAACAACAATTTTCTTAGCAGCCTTTTCATAAGGTTCATATCTTCTTTTTTCAAGTGTGCTGGCAAATTTTTAACAATATAGTGATATATAATAATAGGATTAATTGTCGGAAAAAAGTTTTCAAGATCAAGTGTGACCTCATATTTATACTCTAATGATGTATGATACTTTTTTAATGCATCATTGCTATTTTGATTATATTTTTGATATTGCTTCTTCCACGATTTAAATAAACATTCCGGTTTTGTTGATACCCTGTTCCCGTAAAAATCAGAAGGAATTAATCTACTTAGATTAGAAAGCAACAATTTATAATCTTTCTTTTCTGGTATTTCATAAACAAATAAATGAAGCATAGCCACAATAGCTATTTGTGTAATTAAATCGGTAGTATGTAGCGGCCTAAACTCGAGACCATCCTTAGACATTTTTTTAGGCTTAAAATATACTTTTACTTCAATAAATTCTTCATCCTTATTCAACAATTCTTCAATTCTTTTTCTTACCTTTAAAATCACTTTATTAATGACTTTTTTATCAAATTTATCTTGTAAAGAATGATACAATTCACGATCATTTGCATCCAGTAAATCGTATTCGAACACATATGAATTTAGTGAATAAATAGATAAATATATATTCTCATCTGATAATAAATATTCTCTATATCCCATATTATCTTTTAATTTCATTTGTTTTTACTAATCTCCTTCGGATTTTTTAGATGAATATTTGTCCAAAAACAACTTTAATTCTTTCCGAATTTCTTTTAATCTACTATCTATATTTTTCATTTCATATATTTGCCGAGAAATATATCTTCTCATATTATAAAGAACAGCACACTCTATTTTTATCTTATCGTCACATATCAAATCAGGACCGCTTAGGGTTCTCCTATTGCTTTCTCCTTTTTCATCTGTTTCTAGCAACCAATATTTATCAATTTTTATAGACACATTAGGATATTCCTCTCCTATACTAAATAACCCATCCACAATCTTATACTTTTCATAAAAAGCTTCTATAAACTTCCAGAATTCCTCATTAAATTGTTGTAAATATGTTGTACTATAAACATATTCCGGATTTGCATGACATAAATATGAAGAAAAACATTTTATTCCATTATCAAAAACCTGCATTATATTTTGATCTATTTTCTTTCCAATTTTTTCATACAATTCACAATATGCTTTCCATGTCTTTACATCCATATTATCGTTCATTTGCATCTTCTCCAGTTATTAATCTTCTTTAATATCACCATTCTCATACCATAAATCAGAATATAAAAGTTTCAAATAATCCTGAAAATCTTTTTTCCAGTTCTCATAGATTCGATAATCGCTGCACCAATCCCCTGCATTCATTCTCTCCAGACATAACGATGCCTCTTCCTTCCCTTGTAATATTCTTTGATACAACTCTTCTTTTGAGGATTTTATTATTTCTCTATAATCAGGAAAACTTCCTGGTTGTATAAGATATTTACCTACTGGTGGATTATTATGCATATCTTTAATCATTTTCTTTTCTCCCTTTGTTAATGCCAACTCTTCTATTTTTAAAGGAAGAAATGGAGGAAATAAAATCTCTTGTTCATTATAATAAATATACTCATCTTCCGTTAGTTTCTGTTGAAAATCTATATAAGGGCTTTCTCCTGAAACTTCCACTTCTAAAAGTATTACCTGATTTTTATTAGCAAATTGCGTTCCGTATCCCCCTTTTGAACAAGAAACAAAAGATTGCGTACACCCTTTCTCATATGCATTTAAAGAATTTTTTCTATCCACCCGTCTTGCTCTAAATGAGGATACCTTCTTTTGTTTTTCCATACACATAAGTTTAAAAATACCTGTGTAAATTTTAATTGTATCCTTTAAACGTCTAACAAATACAGGGTTTAATTTATTCCCTTCCTTAAAAATACGCTCTTTTTCATTTTCATATCCATCAAAAAGCAATGCATTTAATGTACGATACGCAGTCTTATCGCTCCATAAATCATCTTTGCAAGTATCTATTAAGACTCCATCATCTGTCCTCTCTCTAACATCTCCTCCATAAAATCTCAGCATATCTATATTTTTTCTTTTTTGCATATCTTATTCTCCTTATTTTTTTAATTATATAATATTATTATATTTTAGTAAGTGGCAGATAGCGAGTACCTTGACTAAATTTTGACCGCCTTTTGGCGGTCTTATTTTTTCTCTGGCTTTCTGCACTTTTCAGGAAGACTTGTTGACCACGGTAACAGATTTTCACAGAAGCTCAAGTCTGTATCTTCCATGTGCTGTGATATTTCTTCCAGTAAATATTCAAAATACTCATATGGTTTCAGGTTGTTTGCCTTTGCTGTTTCTGCAATACTATAAATGATGGCACTGGACTGTGCTCCCCGTATCGTATCTATAATCAGCCAGTTTTTCCGGCCGATGCAGAAATTCTTGATTGCTCTTTCCGCCGCATTATTGTCCATCGGCACATTTCCATCTTCCAGAAATACTTTTAAATATTTTTCCTGATTGATTGAATAACTCAATCCTCTTCCTGCCTTGCTCTTTTCTGAGATCCTTCCATCTGCTTTTTTCTCTTTTACCCACGCAAAATAGGCCTCCACCAGTGGTTTCACACTACTCTGTCGGCGTTTTTTTCGTTCTTCAGGTTTTAACTCCTTTAATGTATTATCTACATGGTATATCATCTGAATCTGTTCCAGTGCCTGCCATGCAATACTGCTTTTTCGACTCTTTGACGGAAGGGCTTTTACAGCTTCGTCATATCTTCGTCTTGCATGTGCCCAGCATCCGGCTATCGTCAGACCCTCTTTTTCTTCTCCCAGTTTGTGATATACCTGATAGCCATCTGTTACACAGATCCCTTTATAATCTTTTAAGAATCTTTCCGGATGGTCTGCTTTTCGCGTCTTCTGGTATTCATAAAGGATCACTGCCTTTTTTTCTTTCTCTCCCGTTCGGTAGACCCACATATAACTCTTGCTCCCGGCTTCCCTTCCATCTTTTCTTACCAGAACAGGAGTCTCATCTGCATGGATAACAGGACTCTTGTAGATATACTTATGAAGATAATCATAAAATACGGCAAGATACCGGTCTGCACATTCGATTGTCCAGTTCGCCATGTTCTGACGGGTGATGGCAAGTCCATATCGCCCGAACTCTTTTTCCAGACGGGCAAATGGAACTGCGTTGATGTATTTTCCGTTGAGTACGGCCGCCTCAAGAGATGGGGATACAAGACTTCCTCTCAGCAGACAGGCTGGATGTGGGGCTTTTTTCATCGTATCTCCCTCTTTGCTGGCATAAACTCCAACATGATGTTCCTCTACTTCTACTTTTGCAGGGATAAAACGGTACCGTTTGTATATCTCATCAGGCAGCTGTTTCCAGCCCGCCTTTCCAAATAGATCCTCCAGTTCTTTCTCTGTCAGATAGTGTTCTACTTTTACCACCGGTATCCCGGAAAGGTCTTCTTCTCGTTTTCCTTTTTTCTTTACTGGACGTTTTTTTACAGTGGTTTCTTTTTCCCTTTCATCCAGAGCAGCAAGAACCTCTGCTTCATTAAACAGTACCAGTTCCCCATCTACATCTGTAAATGCCAGCTGCTCTGGTACAGGCATCTGTTCCGTCTTTCTTCCAAAACGGTTCTGGTTCATTACTGCCAGCTGTTCCAACACAAGCTGGAGTTTCCCGTCAATCTCTGATAGCTGTTCCTGCTGTGTGAGAAACAACTGAATGAGTGTCTCTTTCGAAAAGGTATTCAGTTTTTCTTCTGTATATTTCATCTGCATAACAGAGGCCTTCCCTTTCTAAAACTATCTTTATTATAGCAGAAGACAGCACTTCTGGCGAATCTTTCTTATCCTTCTTTTCGTCAGTATGACTATAAGGTTTTCGTTCACAGGAGCCATACCTGCCACGAGAAACGGAATGCCTCTTTTTTTAGAAAAACATCATTTGTTTCTTTGTACAGAACAATCCTGGCTTCCAGAATACAAAGAAAAACAGAAAAGGAAGTGATCTTTTCCCACTTGGAAAGCAGTCTGAAATTTCTACGTTATGCATAAAAGTTACAAAGTATAATCCGGTGCTTTTTTCAATCGTTTCACCTGCTTTTTGGGATGAGTCGTGAGTCCTTCCATAAGCCAGCGAAACTGCTGCTCTGTAATAGAACGAACTTCGGATTCTGTCCTTGGCCACTGAAACTGACCGGCTTCTAACCTTTTATAAAGCAGGAGATATCCATCATTTTCCCAGACCAGCCCTTTGATCCGGTCTGTTCTCCTTCCACAAAAAAGATAAAGGGTATCCGCTTCGATCGCATCTTCTCCCAGATAAGAACGTATGGTATCTGCCAGACGGTCAATCCCGGAACGAAGATCAGTATAACCGGTAACAATAAAGATCTTTTTAAAACAAGTAGCATCATTTAGCACGAGAAACCACCCGTATTATCTTTTCCAAAAGGGATTCTGAAATATCTTCTTTTATGTGGATAACAACTCCATTTATTTCAATAGAGATATCGGAAGGACTCTCCGATCTGGACTGTTGAGTGATCTTTTCAGGGATTTCAACTACCTGCTGGCATGAGACAGAATTGTCTTGGACGTGCTCCAGACAGGCTTTACGGATACAGCGTAAACGATAATAATAATTCGATTTTGAGATACCTTTTGTATCACACCATTGTTCAACTGTCATATCCTGAGGACGGTTCTGACAGTCTTTCACTAACTGAGCCCATTGTTGTAACCGATAATCTACAGCAACAGCCGTGGTGATAGAACTCATAGAAAATGCCTCCTGTCCAGTCCTAAAAGTTGAGTACTGAACTTTTAAGACTTTTAATAATCTTTAGGACTATTATGGCACTGGTTAGAGGTAAAATCCAGATACGGACTATCTACCACTTACAAAGCAACATCTTCTTTCTTCTTTTCTTTACGTTTCTCTCTCTTATAAGAAGCTACCTAGAGTTTATTCTCATTTTTTTACTCCTGTTCCTGCCACCATGTCCAGCAGGCCTGTCCGCTGAAATAAAATTTCTGTACACGTTCAGACCATAATAAGATTTTCTCTTATTTTTTTCATAATTGTATACTTCCTCTCATGTTTTGATAAAATTGTATCAGAAAATTAATCGCGGTAACTTTAAAACGGTGTTCCATAAAGATGAATTTTCTTTTCAATGACCGAGCGATGTAAGTTATAATACTCAGATTGAAAAGTGTCTTTTATTCTTTTGATTTCATCTAATGGAAAGACGTTTAATCCATTTTCTAAACAAGCAAAAACATGATCATCAGTTTTCAGTTTATCATCAAGTGCTTCGTATAATGTAGAACCTATCATATAATCAAGGTTTTTTATGTTAATCTGGTCAAACTCACATTCTTTTATTAAATCAAATGTTTCGGTAATTGTAGACTCAGACTCCATTGGAGCACCGATAATAAAATTTCCCACAGTAAATATACCTAACGAATTAGCATATCGAATAATACTTGGCACTTCATCGATATTTATATTTTTTCTATAAAAACGCAATATTTCTTTGTTTCCGCTTTCAATACCAAAGCTTATGATTTTTATATTGCATTGCTTCGCTAAGTCCAAAAATTCCTCGTCAATGTTCACCCAACTGCTAATAAAAAAGCGAAGATCATCATGTAAACCTGATTGTAATATTTTTTTTAATAACCTTTTTGCCCTAATCAGATTGAATGTGAAATTTTCATCAGTAATCCACACATTTTGATAACCTTTACTCTTTATATCTTTTATTTCATTCAGCACATAATCATCCGAATGTGTAACATAACAAGATTGCCAGCCTTTTCTTTGACAGAAAATACAAGTGTTCTCGCATCCTTTAGCTGTCTGCAAAAGGGTATTCCTTTTGTTTTTTCGATAATAAGAAATTTTCAAGAGCATATCTCTATCAATAAAAGGAATTTCATCATATTCTTTAACATGAGGAACTATATTGTGCTCTTCATATTGATTGATGCAATCAATTATATTATTGATTACATTGTCAACGATTGTATGCCTAGCATTGCCAAAATTTCTTTTCATTATATAACAATAGTTACCATATGCAATCGTTGGAATATACTTATTTAATACATCAATGATTTCTGCTGCGTGTAAAACATTTTGTGAACGTTTTAAGGCATAAGAGTCACATTCAACAAGAGCGAGATCAAAATGTTCTCCGCTTACATATCCCATAAAGTTATGCATATCAAAATGTTCACAAGAAAAATCTTTGATACTCACATTATGATACTTACTTAAAACTGTAGATATTATCAGCATTTCATAAGAAAATCCAAATCGAGGTTTCTTAAATTTGTCCGGTTTTGGATAAATCATAAGAATGTTCATAATCATCCCTCCAAGTATCTTTCTGCTTGGGATAATGCATACAACCCCCACGAAGCTCCATCTTCAATCTCATGATACGCCCATACTCCGCTTTTCAACTGAGTTTTACACAAGTAAACATACGCTCTTTCAATTGCTTCTCTATATGCGGTATCATTCATACTAATCAAAGCAAGCAAAGCCACCGATGTACAATAAACATTTTCTCCCACTGGGTGACTACGCCATGGAGCAAAACCGCCACTTGCTTCCTGTTGGTCACTTAACCATTTAGCAGTTTCGCAAATAAGAGCATCATTCGTTTTAGGTTTATATTTATTCTTATTGAATGCTAAAATTGTATATGCCGCCTTATATGTTAGAGAATTCAACTCTGAACGTAAGTGGCAGATAGCGAGTACCTCTGTTATACTCTCCGTTTTTACCGACCTTTAATTTATATCGGAATGGTAATCCAGTTGCCGTTTTAAATGGATAATCCTGAAAAGCAATAACAGCCTGCCACAGATTTTCCACTGATGGTATTTCCTTTAGAAGCCGAACCTGCTCTTGTCGAATCTTATATGTCCTGCATCTCTCTGCATTTAGACTTATCTCTGCTGCATTATAAATTCCCTTAGTGTAGGGCAAATAGGAATGAACCGATGCTCTGGAAAAACCTGTGAGTTTCATAATCTCCGGAATCTTTTTTCCTGACTGGTACAAATCATTGATTTCTGTACATATATCTGATGTGAATACATCTGCAGTAATAAGTAGCTTACGGAGCTTAAGTAGACTAATATTTAGCTCATCTGCCAGTGATCTTAAGGAATCTGCTTCTTCATAGGCATCTCTTAACTCTTGAAGAAAATTATTAAATTGAAGTTCTGGATTATATTCTGGTTTCTTTTTTGGTCTTCCTGCCATTTTACAACTCCTATTTCCATGTGAATCCAATCATCTAGCACCTAAAACAGAGGATTCCTTGCTCCGGACTAATGCCCCGATTGCTATCCTCTGTTTCTTATTTTATTTTTTCGCTTTCCCTTTCGACAATATCCCAAATAATAGATGACACCACCTACTGCTCCACCAAGTGTATTATAGGTTAAATCTGATATTTGAAATGTTCCAAGATGGAATAATAGCTGAGTAAATTCTATCATAAAAGAAAATACTGCTACAACTTTTATGGCTTTCCAAACGGTCTTTCCAAATCTAATATTCTCAGATTCATCAAGTAATTCTTTTTGAAATGCCCATAATAGTAAAATAGAAAATGGAACAAATAACATGAAATTCTCTATAGATTCTGTTGTAAACTGTCCATCTTCATATAGTCCCCATCCTCCAAAAAGCTTTCCAAGTGGATCAAACCATATCTCACGATTTAAAACTGTTCGGAGTAATATCATTGCTGTATAAAAAGCTAATAAGAATGTCCGGCGAAAATTAGATGAACTTTTAAATGTTCTCCACCATGTTGCAAACATATTTCGGATAAAATTATTCTTTTTCCACCCATGCTCCTTACCATATAAATATAAGAACATTGTTAAAAAGGCAAGGAGAACGGCAGCCCAGAAGGGCTGATAAAGTGCTGATAATACATTATATACTATTTTACTAAATATTTCGATTATCTTACTTCCCATTGTTCTCCTTCACTATTTATTTTAAATCCTCAAATAAATTCTTTTGATATACACCATCTTCTATCAGTCTGGCAAATGATTTCACTACATAATCTTTGTCTTCTTTATAAGTTACTCCAAACCACTTATCATTCGTATCTAACACTTTTACGGAAACTCTGCCTGCCTGAAGAAGTTCGTCTATGTAGATTGGCAGTAAATATTCTGCTTTCAGAATATCTTTGTTTCCCATATTTGCAAAGAACTCTTTAAATCCATCTTCTAAAGTCTGCATAAATTCCGGTGTAAGTCCCCACATATTCATGGATGCGTAGGATTCAGCATTAATTGAAGTGAGCTGTCCATCGTTATCTACTGCTGCACCCTCTGGAGTCTTGACAATATTGGAGGTTTCATGTACTGCTGTGAGATAGCCTTCTTCATTTGTCTCGCAAATCCCTCTGGTAACGGCACCATTCTCACTTAATGTATTCTTCAAAATGAAACCTGCCATACAGAATTGATTGGCTTTTTCCGGTGTATAGTCTACAAGGAAATCGTGAAGCTTAACAAATGCTTCTTTTCCATAGTAGTCATCTGCATTGATAACTGCAAATGGCTCATGCAGAACTTCTTTACAGGCAAGAACAGCCTGACCTGTTCCCCAGGGTTTGGTACGTCCTGCTGGAAGTTCCACACCTTCTGGCAGTTCATTTAATTCCTGATATGCGTAAGCAATCTCTACATCAAGTTCTTTACAAATCTTTTCAATACGATCACCGATTGCTTCTTTAAATGCGTCCTTAATATCCTTGCGGATAATAAAAACTATTTTGTTGAAGCCAGCTTCGATTGCATCATGGATAGAATAATCCATGATAATCTCTCCATTTAGACCAACTGGAGCAAGTTGTTTGATTCCGCCGCCGAATCGTGAACCGATACCAGCAGCCATGATAACTAGTGTTGTTTTCATATATTTTCTCTCCTTGTATACTATATTTTTCATGAACGGCCTATAATTCTCTTAATTATTAATTTTATATGTTGTTTTGTATTGGAAATTTTGCTCTTTCGTATAAATATTTTTTCAATATATGGATATCCATTTTGGGCATAACCCTTAAATAATTTTTTTCGTAGATATGAGAATTGAGCTGGTTCCCTCAATTGCGTATTTATTATTTTGATTTTTGATACTTCCACCGTTTTTCTCAAAATATCCATTCCACAATGTTCTAACAATTTTTGTCCCTGATTAGTATTTACAAATAAACACGAAACACCTTTTGATTTAAAAAAAGGACCACCATTCTCATTCAAAAGTTCTGGACTATATTTCTCAACTCCCCAGTAATCTCCTATCGTTAAATCTCCTATCCTTTTATCTTGAGCAAATGGACATTCATAACAAGAATCTCTATATGTTTCTCCATCTAAAAAAAATCTATAATACGATGAAGTATCTGGATTAATTTTTTTAAATACTATATTTGAATTACTGTCTTTTCCTTTTATACTACCATCTAACCCCCAACCGAATTGTTTATCTCGAAATTTAAATTCTTGAACTATAATTTTTTGTTTTTCCATCTCTTTCTGAATATAATCATCAAACATTCTCCGGCTTGGCACACCATGACATATTATATCAATTGTAAATATTTTATCTGCAAATTTTTTTCCTACAAGTCTTTTTATTGCTGCTACCTGACAAGGTGTTCCCGAAAAAAGAACTTCTCTTCCCTCTTTTAATTTTGAAGTTATTGAGTCAAATATTTTTGAAGTATCACTTTGTACATATTTGGAACCCTGAAGCTTCTTTAAATCCTGCTGCGATTCAATAAGAACATGTCTCACATTAACGTGGCCTTGTTCAAATATCATCTCAGATCCACAAACGCATCCCCCTTTATTTAAAAATTGTTCGGCTAAAGCACCAAACATTCCTCCTGACGCAGCTTGCTGTAAAACATCTTTTTTATGATTTACCGCTGCATAACTTTCCTTAATTGTATTAAGGCTATCTTCCTTATATGCACATATTTTTTTGCAAGCTTTACAATTGATGCATCTTGTTGAATCAATAACTGGATATAAGAAACCAACTTCATCCTCTTTCATCTTAATTGCAGATTTTGGACATATATATTCACATAATCCACATCCACAACATTTTTCTTTTTTATCATATACCTCTATCATCTTATTCACCCATAATATATAATCAAATCACGCATTATTTACTATTCTGTTTAGATTTTATTTGTATTATAATATTCCTTAGAATTTCATAGTTTGTAATTAGTGCATAAACGACGGAAACACAACATGCTACTATAATGTAACTTGTTTTTTCACTATAAAATAATATAAAAATTATAACAGCAACAATTATTGCAATGCCTGAACTTTTCCAATTTTCGTTTAATTCTATATATCGTTTTACTTTCCTTTTTCGATAAATATATACTGCTAAATTTGCTATTAAAGTCGACAAAGCTGCTGCATAAATTCCAATCCATTTAATCAAAAAAAGATTTATTGCCAAATTAATTATCGCCGCCGCTACAGTAGTAGTCCCCATAATTTTTGTATCTTTATATGCGGTAAAAACACCTCCATAAAATCCAGATATATTAGCAAAATATGTCGCCATTAAAAGAATTGGCACATAATAGATTGCATTATAGTAGCTTTTATTTATCAAAACATGAAATACTAATGGCATAAAAGCAGTCATTCCAAGAACTAAGGCAAACATAAAATTTTTCAAATATTTATACACTGAATTATAAAAATCATTCTGTGATTCATCCCCTAAAACTCTAGCAGAGCTTTCTTTCCACGATTGATAAAAAAATCCATATACTGTATCCATTAAATTAGGAAATTTATATGATACTGCATATAACCCCGTTGCACTACTTCCTACAACATTCATTAGTATAATACGGTCCGATAAATTAATAATTGACCAAGAAACTTTGTTGGGTATTAACGGTAACGAATATGTAATCATTTTTTTCGTCAAATTTGAATCAATTTCTTTTAATGAAATATATTTCCATATATGAATTTTAAAAATAAATATGATAGCTATTAATAATTGTGCTATTATAGAAGCTAAAAGCATCCCTACTAAACCCCAATGCATAATTGCAATAAAAAATACATTTAGTATAATTTGACTTGAACCTAACAAAAAATTAAATACAGCAAATTGATCTGTTCTTCCAATTCCTCTTAGTAAAGCACTCAGCATCCCACATATTACATTTAGTAATATATATATTACTGCATAATAAGTATAATTATATTTTAAAAAATTCATAATAGGAATTCCAACAATTGTAAAACAAATCATACCCACAAAAACAACCGCAACAGATGTAGATATAACCTTTTTCTTTTCTTTTTCTGTTTTACAATCAATCAAAAATCTAAATATTGATTCATCCATTAGAACAGAAACAAAAGGAACACAAAAAGTTGCAATGCTTAAAATATAATCAAATGTACCATATTCTTCTGTTGAAAGTAAGGCCGTATAAAGCGGCAATAAAAAAAATGAAACCAATTTAGTACTCAAATTTCCAATAGCAATAATTCCTGTATTTTTAATTAGTCTTTTTTTCTCATTCATCTATTAATACCTCTTTTATGAATAATCCGGAGTGAAATCCATCACCTGTCCGGCGTATGGAAATCAATGTTCCGCTTTTTAGGAAATCACGATTCCTGTAAAAAGGAAATCACATTTTTCCTAAAACCTTATAGTGATGTTATGCACTTTTAGTGTAAATTCATTATGAGGAGGTCACGATTATGACCAAATATCGAGAAATCATCCAGCTAAAACCTTACACCACTTTGCCATTTTACTACAATTAAATTTAGGCTCTAATTAATTATTAAGTTTCTTTTCCAGACAAATCGCTTTATTAAGGAACTCTTCAGATGGTTCTCTTAATTCTTCTAACGTATTTTTTACTTGTTTATATTCTATATCAGTATCAATATCAATATCATCATGATATATTCTATTATCTAAATTCAAATTTTTTAATAAATCTACCATTCTTGAATAGCTTTTTATAGTTTTAAAAGTACAAAACTTCTTTTCAAAAAGAATTGAAAACACAGTTGCATGAAATGAATTAGTAACAACGTAATCAGCTTTGTATATATATTCTAAAAATTCATTTGGACTTATTCCATAAACATTTTCCGCATTTTCAAAAGGCAAGATATTGTTTTTATGTATATAGATAATCTGGCACTGTTTTATTTGACTTAATTTATATGCATACTCCATCATCTCTTGATTATCTGTCTCCAACATATACATAAAAATATAATTACTCTTATTTACAGCATTTTTCATCAATGCAATATAATCTTTATCAGTCAATAGCATCGTTGGATCAACTACAACTTGTACTTCTTTAGCATAAAGTCCATCAAGTATCCTTTTACCACTATTTTCTCTAACTGATACTGCATCAAAAGATTCTAAATAATTCTTAATCTCGTTTAATATCTCTTGCGGAAAATTTTCATGTGCCAAACTCGGTGCATATGCAATTTTTACTCCAGTAGTAACAAAATTTAAAAAGAAATTGCTGTCTAATCCATTTGTACATACCGCATTCCAAATCTGATCACTCCCACAAATAAAAATATCATATTTATCATTTAAGCATTTAAGATTTTCCTTGTAGGAATATGTCTTATCAGATAAAATTATTTTTTCATTTATAAAATTCCAAAACGCTTTTTTGCGTTTGTAATTTCTTTTTAAGTTTTTTAAATCATCTATTAACAATTTAGGATTAAGAAATGATCTATATTTTACTAATCTATACAATTTAAAGTTTTTAGATCTATAATCTATCACTTCAACATTCTTATAATTTTTAAGTAAATATCTTTCTAGTGCATAAGCTTGCAGGACAGATCCATAATTATAAGCACAATGAAATGTCACGATTCCAATTTTTAAATTTTTACACATTTTTTTCCCTCTTTTCTTCTGTTTTTCAAAGTACATATTTGTAATATACGATATAAAATTTCTCTTTTATTCAATCTAAACATATGTTTATAGTCAAAATAGTAACAACAGAGTTTGCTTTCTAAGTATTTTTTCCATACTTTTCTATCGTCTGAATATCATCACTCATAAATATTAAAGATTGTTCTTTCAACCAAGTTTTATATATAGAGCCAATTTTATGATTATTATTATCTAATGCAATACATGGCGTGTTTGTAATATAAGCCAATATCATGTGCCATGTAAGTCTTATTATGCGGTACAACAATAACTTCATAATCATCTGGTAAAATTTTTTTCAAAAAGCTTTCTTGTGCCTTAGTTATTGCTATATCACCCAAATTATTATAATTTGCTGCAAGCATAACATATGCTTGTTTCTTTTTCTTAAATTCAATAGCTTCTTGCTCCGTATATGCTATCATCAAACCTTTTATATATTTACATTTAATTTTCAACCATTTTTTAACATTTTTTCAATACTCTCACATAAAGTTTAGGAATAAATTTAAATAAATAATATTTAATTTTCATTTTTATTCCGTAAAATCTTTTCACTTTTGACCATATTTTTATTGCTTCATTTCTTGAAATTTTTCTCTCATCTTCCGATATATATGGATAAGCATCTAATACACCATTCATATAATCTATATAATTTTCTTCAATATTAGGATATTTTTTCTTGATATAATTATATCGTTCAGTAATAAGTGTGAATTTATCTACCCAAAATTTTGAATCTAGACTATGTAATATAGAATCACTTCTTTGATAATAAAAATATAATTTTGATGAATTATATGAAATATAATCACATTTATCAAACAATAAATATGTCGTTCCTAAATCTTCCATTTTTCTTCCGTATGGATATTTTATATTATTAAATAATTCTTTCAAATATAATTTATTCCAAGCATAATTTCCATATTTGTTTTCTGCATAAAGATATTTTATTGCTTGCTCTTTTATATATATATCTATTGAATCCGCTAACTTCACACATTTCTCTACTGGAACATCATCAGAAAACATTTGTATCCCTATCGTAGCAATTTTAGTATTTGTTTCAATACATGTTTTATACAATATTTCTATAAATCGCATATCAACATAATCATCAGAATCCACAAAGCTCAAATATTTTCCCTTGGCATATTTTATACCATAATTTCTTGCATCAGAAAGTCCTCCATTTTTTTTATGATATACTTTAATCCTTTGATCATTACTTATCCATTTTTCCGCTAACTTCCCAGAATTATCCGTAGAACCATCATCAATTAATAGAATTTCCAGATTCGTATATGTCTGATTGACTAAACTTTCTATGCATCTATTTAAATATTGTTCAACATTATATATGGGAACTATAATAGATATTAAATCCTTATTCACGCTTCTCCTCCATACCACAGTAATCTATTCTTTTAAACTAGCTGTTATAAAATCTTCATAAGAGTTAAACATTGGTTTTCTTTTTTTATATGTCTCAATAGTTTTATTATAATTTCCATTTATATGTAAAATCTCTTCATAAGATTTCTCTATTAATTTTCCATATTCATCTTCTTCATTTTTGAATAAAAAAACAAATTCTCTAAAAACATGTTGCGGTGGTATTAACCCTGTAGCCGCCTTATATGCTTTGGCCAATTCTTTTGCTTCTTCAAACTGCAAACTTAATCTTTTGTTGTGATAATCATCTAGACTACAAATCACCTTAGCAGGATTTCCAGCCACAACAGAATTACTTGGGATATCCTTATTAATCAAACTATTAGCCCCAATTATTACATTATCACCTATTGTAACTCCTTTTAATATAGTACTTTGCATTCCTATAAAAACATTATTTCCTATTGTAACCTTCCCAGCAGCTCCACAAATATCTCCGTACTTTCCATTCAAAACCGACCAATCAAATCCATGTGTTAATATTGTAACACCTCTCGTTATTTTTACATTGTTTCCCATTTCCAATAACCATGGGCGTGTGATGTCTATACATGTATCAGGATCAAAAATTGTAACATTTTCTCCAATCTTTGCTCCTGACTTTCTGATATGTTCTACATACCACTCTGATTTTCCCCGATACCCGTATATTATTTTTAATCTTATATTTTTTAATAGTTCTTTTATTTTCGATAACATACTATGCACTCTCCTTAACTACATTTCAAATCAAAAACATTTTTAATTTCCCCAGTTTTCATTTTTAATAATAACAAAAGGTGCAGATAATGCAAACATTATTACATAAGCTATCTCAACTTTAATTGCAGCATTATACCATAAAGACAATATAGTAATAATACTAAATATCTGTCCAAACAATACAAAATTTTTATATTCCCCAAACCATCTTTTATATTTTGTACACCATGCAAAAATTAAAACAAAAAAAGCTAAAATAAGTCCAAAGCCTAAATAGCCACCCTCTAAAAACCAGTGCTGATGTGCAAACCATCTATAATGATAACTTCCGTATTGCTTATAAAAATCACTTGTAAAGAAATCAAATGATGAATATTCACAATTTCCAAATCCATACCCCAACAAATTTAATATTATATTATTCTTAAAAAATATTTGATTTATCTCCTTGAACGCTCCCCATCTACTTATATTATATCCCCATACAATAGCTGTATTATATTCAACTAATTTTGATACATTTACCAAATCTTCATATGCAGATGGGAAAATCGATTTAAATGCATTTAATCCAATTCCTAACATCACCACTGATGTTGTCAAAATAGAAAATGTCTTTCTATTAGGTTTTGTCAAGACTGCTGCTAAAATTATAATCAGAACAAATTCTATAAAAAAGATTTTTAATTCTGCTACTGCAGCTATAATTAAAGATGATGATGAAATTGCTATGACTTTTTTTAAACTCGTTTTTTCATAAACATATTCGCTTATTGCATGAGTACAAATTACACATAAATAAATATTAGTATATGCGTTACACCCTTGTTCTATTCCGAATATTCCTCCCAAATAATCTTGTTCAAGTCCTAACATAAAATATTGATAAAAACTAAGTATAACATTCGGAATCTGTAATATATAAAAAATATTAAATATCCGTTCTATATCCTCTTTATCCAAAATCACAATACAAACAAAGAAAAAGGCAAAAAAGCGAAAATTATTCCTAATCCCCCATACCACTAATAATGGATTAACAGCATTTATAATTATACCTATCAACAATACTACACATAATATTAATAGAAGTTTCAATAGATTCATTGCATTTATAGACTTCAATATCTTTTGTGTTTTCTTTATATATATAATGTATATTATTGCTATTGCATTTGTTATATCTAATATATACATAATGGTTCCTGGAACGTTGAACATTGTTATAAAGGCATTCATGCACATAACCATTATTATTTGGAAATATATTATTTTCTTAATTTGTTTTTTTCCTAATACCATTTTCCCATCTCTCATTTACTTCATTAATGCTAAAATATATATAATATTTATCCACTTTAATTTTAATGCATAATTAAAAATTTTTTGTTTTAAAATACACTCATTAATTGGGTATTTACAAACTATTTTTCTTACTAATTCATCAGAAGAAATTTTTTTTATATTTTTTCTAACTTCCTTTACACTTAAATGAGAATCTTTTACTTCTTGTAATATACAATTTCTTACTCGTCCTAAAAACAAACGATTATATCTAAGCTCATACTCTTTGTTTGCATAAATATCCTCTAGTTTTCTAATCATAAATTTATATAAATATTTTTCCTTTTCCAGACGATTAGAGTAATATTTATGTGTCAAAGAATTCTCATTTATGCAATAATTATAAAAAGCATCTCCTATAACTACCACTTTTTTACTTTTAGGAAGATATTGAATATCAAATGTTAAATCTTCACAAATATAATCTCTTTCAGATAAAAACTGTAATTTATAATCTTGAATTATCTCATTTGAAAATAAACATGCCCATACAGACATTTGTCTTACACAGTCTTTAGGAAAATCCGGTTCTGCCCCTATAATATCTAACAATATTTCTTTTCCAGCATATATTCCTTCTTCAATCATTGCTGTTTCTATTATCTTTTTTTCTACATTTGAATAAATATTATGTGAACAGTAGCATGTATCTGCATCTTTCTTTTCTAATATATTAACCATTGTTTCATACATATTTTTATCGACAAAATCATCTGAATCAACAAAAGAAATATATTTTCCCTTGCAATATTGCAAACCTGTATTTCTTGCCAAACCTAAGCCCTGATTTTTCTTATGAATAACCCTAATTCTAGAGTCTTTTTTCTCCCATATATCACATAAACTACCTGTCGAATCTTTAGATCCGTCATCAACAATTATTATTTCTAAATTCAAATAAGTTTGATTCACTAGACTCTCAATACAACGATCTAAAAAATCTGATACATTATAGGCTGGCACCACAATACTTATCAAAGGTTTTTCCATAGTTTTCATTCTTATTTCTCCATTCATATGCAGTGCTTAATTCTAACTGCACTCAATCATCTAAAATATCCTTATATATTTTTAATAATCTATTGATATGCGAATCTATTGAAAATTCCTTCTTAGCAGTTTCATAAGCACTCTCACTAAACTTCTCTCTTATTTTCCTGTTTAAAATTACATTTTTCATTTTTTCTTTCAATGAGTTTATATCCCCCGGTGTTATAAGATATCCATTTATTCCGTCTGAAATAGCTTCCGGAATAGCCGCTATATTCGTTGAAATATTAGGAATTCCATGTCCCATACTTTCTAAAATTGTCATCGGCAACCCCTCATTATATGATGGTAATACATTTACAATTGCTTTAGAAAATACTTTTTCTCTATTTTCTGGAGTTAACCATCCTCTATACTCAGCTCTCCCTTCTAAATCAAACCTTTTTATCTTAGCTTCAATCTTTTCCTCTGAATCATAATCATCTCCATATAATGCTAACTTTATTTCTATCGGAACTTCATCTTTAATTGCTCTAAAAGCTTCTAAAAGATCGTCAATTCCTTTTCTCTGAATAAGCATTCCATAAAATAAAATTTCCGTTGCATCTAAGTTATAACTATTACTGGATGGTACATTCACGGCATTATGTAATACTGCTAACTTGCTTTCATTTTCATTTCCCATAACTTTTTTCATAAAAGGAAGCCATAAGTCACCCAAAACGATCATTTTATCAGCACTGCAAAATATCTTTTCTATTATTTTTTTCACAACAATATTTTGTCTTTTATACCAGTCCTCAATCGTTGCTCCATGCATATGTATTATTGTTTTACATCCCATCTTGTTTGCAATATGAACTACATAGCCTTCTCTAAATACACTACCTCTCTCTGCCATATGAACGTGAACAATATCTATTTTTTTTTCTTTTATTGTCCTTTTTATCTCGGGTATTTTTTTTAAAAAAGTCTTTAATTTTATTAATTTGCTTCCTCTTATCACTGTTGCTATATACTGTAAATTTACTTTTCCACAAAATTCTTTATTATTTAAATAATTTTCAATTACGGTTAACATTCCGCCAACTGATGTTTTATCTACTCCTATCATTAAAACATTCATTTCAATATAACTCTTTTCTTTTTTTTATTATTTTTGCCGGTATTCCTCCTACAACAGTAAACTCCGGCACATCTTTTGTTACAACTGAACCAGATGCTATAATTGCACCATTACCAACATGTACCCCTGCACATATTGTGCTTCCGTAACATATCCAAACATCATCACCTATTACAATTGGTGAATCTGTACCTCCTTGTTGATTCATTGGAATATCTGTTCTTTCCGTATTATGATTTGATGCAATAAAAGCACAATTTGCTGCCATCATAACATCTTTTCCAATAGTTACTCTTCCTAATATATAAGCATTATCTCCCACCGAAGACCTATCTCCTAATGAAAAATGCGAAGAAAAAGAGATTCTTCTCCCTATATCTACTTTTTCCCCACATTTATCAAACATTAGCCTTGCTGCCACTCTTCTTATACGAGTAGTAATTGGCCATGAATAATGTAATTGATAATGTGGAAGCCAACTGGTAAGTATATACAAAATATATCCAATAGATTTTGCAATTTTATTCAATATATTCTCCTCCATAAGTTTTGCGTAAAATGTATTTTCTCTTTCAAGAACATTTTCTTTTAATTTATAAGTCAATTTATGAATACTCGATAATTCTTTAATATACTCATAGTCATTCTCATTAAAAGGCAAATCTAAATGATTAAGTAACAAATGACAATAGTCACTATTTGCATATGGCATTTTCTGCTGACTTTCCTTATCGTTCTCCAAAGCAATTCGAAGTAACACATATGTAAAGAGATATTCAATTACATAATTTTCTTCCTTCCAATACTGAAATGTCATATTTCTAGTAAATCTCATCACTTTGTTGCCTGGCTTAGAATGTAGAAGCCAATTACTAATACATGCTGGATTATCTATCTTTCCAAATGTGTCCTGATACGCAAAGAATTCACTTTCAGTAATATAGTCTGGCAAATCACCTGTTAAGAAAACTGTGGCATCAATCCACGTTCCACCATAGTGTTCTAACAATGAAAATCTCAGCAAATCTGAATATGCCGCAGCAGACATATTTCCATTTCGCATTTTTTCTAAAATATATCTAGGAAACTCTATATACCTTTTTGAACTTTCTTCTGACAAAATAATTACTTTTCTCGAAGAATATTTACAAATTGAATCAACACAACTCTGTACAAGTACTGGTGCATTTTCCAATCCCTATTTCCAATATACCCATATAGGATTATTTACTTCAAGATTTCCAAACTCAATCCCTATTGGATCACACTCAGCGTATGCTAAGTATTTCTTTCTTAACTTTTCATAGACCTTTCGATAATAAAGCACTTTTCTATTCTCGTAATCGCCAATAAAATAGATATTGCATTTTTTGTATTTTTGTTTAGATTTCCTTGTCTCCGTGTCATTTAACTCTGGTATCTTTTCCCCCCTCTAGAATAACTTTCTATTATTCTGTGATACAAATTTTCTTTATTTGCATAAGCCTCATGCTTTAACTTATAAGATAACTTATGGACACTAGATAAACTTAATATATGATTTGTTAATTTTTCATCATATTCTTCATTTATATGTTCTAGCATTAAATGTGTATAATCACTATTAGCATATGGCATCTTAGAAAAATACTCCGAATGTTCTTTAAGTACCATTGTTAATATAATATATGGTAAAAGATATTCAACAACATAATTTTGATTCTTCCAATACTCAAATGCTATATTTCTAGTCTCCCTTATCACTTCATTATTCGGTGTACTGTGCAAAAGCCAAACGCTCATCAACGCCGGATTTCTTATCAATCCAAAAGAATCTTGGTAAGCAAATAAATCACTTTTTGTTACATACTCTGGCAATTTATCCGTTAAGTATACCGTCGAATCAATCCATGTTCCACCATAATGCTCTAACAACGAAAACCTCAGCAAATCCGAAAATGCTGCTGTTGACATTGTACCTTTTTCCAATTTTTCTATAATATATGATGGGAATTTCACATATTGCTCAACATTATCATCCGTAATAATAATAACTTTAGTATCTGCATTCTGTTTTATAGAATTTATACAACTTTTTACAATCTCTGGAGCTTGATCTAAGCCCTGTTTCCAATATACCCATATAGGATTATCAACTTTTACTTTTCCAAAACTTAAACCATCTGGATCTATTAACGCAGCTTTTAAATATCTCTTTTTTAGTTTTTTCTCGATTTTACTATAATAAAGTATTTTCTTATTTTCATAATCATTTACAACATGAAACGGAAATGCAGTAAAAGCCCCTCTCTGAATACCATATTTCCAACCATATCGTTTTAAGTAATCACTGACACCAATATTCTGAAATGCTCCCATTACTCTCCCTCCATCTTATTTCTGTTACTTTCTATACTTAATTGCTATATCAAGAATCTTTCGATCATCTATCAAATAACGTTTTATCATACGCTTTGGATCTTGTGTAATTCTAAACAACCACTCTAATCCATGATTCGCCATCCATTTAGGAGCTCTCTTAATATTACCGGCCTCAAAATCTAAACTTGCTCCTAAACCAAATGAAATCGGAACGCCCAAATCCCTACAATGATGATACATAAACTTTTCTTGTTTCGGGCAACCTAATCCAACAATTAAAATATGCGGTTTCGCTTCTCTTATCATTTCTTTAATTTTATTCATTTCATCTACATTATTCTCAAAACCAAATGGTGGAGAATATGTTCCCACTACCTGTAACCCTTTATATCGTTTAGCAAGATTCTTTGCTGCTTTTGCTGCAACTCCTTCTGCTGCTCCTAAAAAAAACATTTTATACCCTTTTTTAGCTGCCATATCACATAAAAGTGGAAACAAATCTGAACCTGATATTTTTTCCTTAATTGGTGTACCATACCACTTTGCAATCCAAAGTAATGGCTTACCGTCCGTTAAAATCAATGATGCATTATCATATACAGCTTGTAACTCTTTACTTGTCTCTAATTGTACAATATGGTCTACATTAGGAGTAACAACATACGAACTCTTATCTTCTTGAATCAGCTGATCAACAGCTTGCAATGTTTCTTCCATTGTCAAATTATCAATCTCTGTATTCATAAACTTCATTCTTGACATTTTATCTTCCTTCCTTAAAAGATATTTCTATCCTGTATTATTGCATAGAAAATTTTTCTTTATCTTCTACACTAATTTCTTCACCCAACTGTATTTCAACTATATCAAGCACAGTAAGTGCCTTTACTGTATGCTTGCATCCCGCATTTAAAGTAATCACATCTCCTGCCTGAATCATTCTTTCAACACCATCTATAATAGCTTTTCCATTTCCAGAAACAACAGTCCATACTTCTTCACGATGATTATGTAAATGATAACTCATCTGCTGCTCAGGCTTCATTGATATTTTAACCGTCATAGACCCCGGCTGTACATCCATTACTGTATATGTCCCCCATGATTTCTCAGCAAACATTGCTTCAGTCTCAATTTTTTCAACATATGGTTTCATATATCCACTGCGTTCTTTATCAGAGATTAAAATTCCATCACCACTTGCAGCTACAATCATATCCTTACATCCCATACAAAGAATAGGGATATTAAGTTCATTCACCACATTAGTATTCTCACAAACCTCATCTAGGACAACCTTACCCTTCGTTTTGTCAGCCATAACCTCAGCCATCATATTCCATGTCCCAACATCTTTCCAATCTCCGCTATAACGAAGTACCTGAATACTGGACTCTTTTTCTACTACAGCATAGTCAAAGCTGATTTTTGTTAATGTATCATATTTATCAAATAACTCCTGATAGTCTTTAAACTCAATAATGCTGTGTGCTTTCTCTAACAAATATCCAAGCTTAAATGCAAAGATACCAGCATTCCATAATGCACTTTGCTGTAAGTATTTTTTTGCAGTTTCTGTATCTGGTTTTTCTTTAAATTCTTTAACCTTACTAACCCGCTCGCCACTTTCTGGGATAATATATCCATACTTTTCACTTGGATAAGTAGGCTCGATTCCCATAAGTGTAAGGTTGCTATCTCCTGCTTCTGCAAGCTCCTGTAAAGTTTTAACTGCTTCATAATAAGTATTATCTACATATGGGTCTACCGGGCATACAACAACTGCTTCATCCTCTTTTACACCCAGTTTATCATGAAGATAAGTAGCTGCCAGTGCAATCGCTGGAAATGTGTCTCTTCTACAAGGCTCTACACAGATCGAAGTTTTTTCTCCAAGCTGATTTTTAATAGCACTTGCCTGTGACTTACTTGTTGCAATTGTAAGCTTTGTATCTGGGTCAACTGTAGTAATCTGGCGATATACTCTCTGAACCATAGATTCATAATCATTATTTTCATTTTTAAATAATTTAATAAACTGTTTACTTCTTACATCATTAGAAAGCGGCCACAAACGTTTTCCTGAGCCACCAGAAAGCAAAATAATATTCATATTTTTCCTCTTTTATTTTAATCCTAATTTGCTCTGAATCGTATTCTGAATATCTGTTAATCTCTTTTCTGCACTATCTTGATTTATTCCCTTAATACTGTAATAAATCTTGATTTTAGGTTCTGTACCAGAAGGACGAACTGCAATCCAAGAACCGTCTTCTAAAATATATTTTAATACATTTGAAGTTGGTAACTGTCCAAATCCTTTTTCTGCATCTACAGCAACGCTATAGTCAATTACTTCCTTTGTATTATCAAATGGAGTGCCTTCTGTTCGTAACTGTGACATCATAGAAGTTATTTTTTCTACTCCATCTTTTCCTTTTAAAGTAAAGCTGTCTAATGCATCTTTATAATATCCAAACTCTGCATAAATTTCCTGTAACTCATCTAATAAATTTCTTCCGTTTGCCTTAGCTTCTGCTGCCATTTCGCAAATTAAAAGGGAAGAAACTACTGCATCTTTATCACGGGCATGTATTCCTGCAAGGTATCCATAAGATTCTTCATAGCCAAATAAGAAATCATAATTCTGCTCAGCATTTTCTTTTAATTTAGCCTGTTCAAACTGCGTAATCTTTTCACCGATAAACTTAAATCCTGTTAAAGTAGAGAAAACATTAATTCCCTGTTTCCTTGCAATATCTGCCCCTAACTCAGACGTAACAATAGTCTTCACAATTGCAGGATGTGAATATTTTGATAAATCTGTATTCTTTAAAATAAAGTTCATCAATAATGCTCCAACTTGATTACCTGTCACTAACCGATAACTTCCGTCGGAACCTTTTACTGCAATTCCAACTCTGTCACTATCTGGGTCTGTACCAAGAACAATATCTGCATCTATTTTCTTTGCCTGTTGAATACCAATTTCTAACGCTCTGCGGTCTTCCGGGTTTGGGGAAACAACAGTTGGGAAGTTTCCATCCATTACAGCCTGTTCTTTTACAATCTCTATCTGTTTAAAACCATCTAAAGCTAATGCCTTTGTAACTGGCACATAGCCTGTACCATGTAATGGTGTATATACTACCTTTAAGTCTGCTTTTGCAGTTGCATCTTCATATCTGCTCTGCTTCATAACTTCTGATACAAAGTTATCTGTAACTTCTACTATCTCTAATAAAGAATTATTACCTTCAAAAGAAATTGTGTGATAATCTTCTATAGCATTCACATACTGAATTACCTGCTTTGCCTGCCACGGAACTAACTGGCAGCCATATTCATCATATACTTTATATCCATTATATTCTTTCGGATTATGACTGGCTGTAATAACTACTCCTGCCAGAGCATTTAAGAACTTAACGGAAAAGCTTAACTGCGGTGTTGGTCTTGCTTCAGAATGTAAATATACTTTAATTCCCATACCAGTAAGTACATTTGCTGTTATTTCTGAAAAATCTTTACTATTGTTACGAGTATCATATCCAATAACAACGCCTCTTTTTGCACAAGCCTCTACACCATAATGATCTAACAAATACATACCAAGACCTTTTGTAGCTTTTCCAATCGTATATTTATTCATACGATTGGTTCCCGCCCCCATTACACCACGAAGACCACCTGTCCCAAACTCTAAATCACGATAAAAACGGTCCTCTATCTCTTTTTCGTCGGTAATATTGCTTAATTCTTCTCTTGTTTCTTCATCAAAGAAATTATCTTCAAGCCACTTATTATAGTTTTCTTTGTAATTAAACATCTTTCCTACTGCATCCTTTCCTAAAAAAGTACAAACAGCGAATAGATATATCTATTCGCTGTGATATTCCTGTTGTTCTATTCTACATAGATCCTTCTTTTTTGAATACCACCTGTACCGTCTTAAATAGAATCTTGATGTCAAGTCCCATTGTCCATTCGCTTATGTACTGTTTATCGAGTTTTACGACTTCTTCGAAGTCTGTGATATTGCTTCGTCCGCTTACCTGCCACATACCGGTAAGTCCCGGCTTGATTGCCAGTCTTCTTCTGTGATGAAGC
>ENA-OPVL01000362-OPVL01000362.1-human-gut-metagenome-genome-assembly--contig:-NODE-362-length-32102-cov-5.160951_pt1 | contig 32102 bp, 33 predicted proteins | sample MGYA00241496_ERZ501984 | MGnify/ENA primary metagenome ERZ501984 (study PRJEB25962, sample SAMEA2042986) | human gut metagenome | biome: human gut; feature: human-associated habitat; material: faeces... | reverse complement strand
ACCAGCCGCGTCGATGAGCTTGCTGTCGGTCGCCGCTTCGCCAACGCCCATGTTGACAACGATCTTCTCAAGCTTCGGAACGTTGTTGATGTTGGCGATGTTCAGCTCCTTCTCGAGCTGCGGGACGATCTCGTTTTTGTACTTCTCTTTCAGGCGAGGTGCCATTGTTACTCCTTGTTTCGAGAATTAAGACGGGGTTCCAACCTCGTCCCCTCTTGCGAGGGCCTTTAATGAGGTGCCCGCACCTCGTTGGCGCGGGCACCAGATGCAGCAGTTAAGGGACTAGTCGATGTCCTTGCCGCACTTCTTGCAGACGCGGACCTTCTTGCCCTCGTCACGCCTCACGGCGATGCGAGTGGGCAGGCCGCACTGCGGGCAAACCAGCATGACGTTGGAAACGTCGATGGGGCCCTCGAACGTGTCGATGCCGCCGTTGGGGTTGGCCTGCGACGGACGCAGCGCCTTGTGAATGATGTTCACGCCCTGGACGACGACGCGGTGCTCGGACGGACGAGCGGACAGGACCTCGCCCTGTGCGCCCTTGTCCTTGCCGGTGATGACCTTGACGGTATCGCCCTTCTTGATGTTCATCTTCGCCATTTCCTCACACCTTTCCTTAAAGCGTCTCGGGAGCGAGGGAGACGATCTTCATGTACTTGCGATCGCGCAGCTCGCGGGCGACGGGCCCGAAGATACGCGTACCACGAGGTGCGCCAGAGTCGTCGACGAGGACGGCTGCGTTCTCGTCGAACCTGATATAGGAGCCGTCCTTGCGGCGGACTTCCTTCTTGACGCGGACGACGACGCAGCGAACGACATCGCCCTTCTTGACCTGACTGTTTGGCGTGGCTTCCTTGACGCTGCAAATGATCACGTCACCAAGGCCGGCATAGCGGCGCTTGGAGCCACCGAGAACCTTGATGCACTGGACTTTGCGTGCACCAGAGTTGTCAGCAACAGTCAGCATTGATTGCATTTGAATCATGATGATTACCTTTCCTGTTACTAACGGGCCTTATTTGGCCTTCTCGACGATCTCGATGAGGCGCCAGCGCTTCTTCTTGGACAGCGGTCGGGTCTCCATGATGCGGACGATGTCGCCCACACCTGCCTCGTTGTTCTCGTCATGAGCGTGAAGCTTGCTCGTTGTGGTCATCATCTTGTGATAGACCCTGTGCTGCTTGCGCTCCTCGATCTGAACGACGATGGTCTTGTCGTTGGCTGCCGAGACGACTACGCCCTGGCGAACCTTACGACTGTTACGCTCTTCTGCCATTTAGGTTTCGCTCCTTTCCTAGGACGCAGCGTCTGCTGCTGCATTGATCTCGCGGGCACGCAGCTCGGTGCAGATGCGCGCGATGTCTTTCTTAACGGTCTTAACACGTGCAGTGTTGTCCAGCTGGCTGGTAGCCATCTGGAAGCGCAGGTTGAACAGCTCGGCACGTGCCTCGCTCAACTTCTCGTTGAGGTCGTCGGTGGAAAGCTCACGTACTTCAGATGCTTTCATTACGCGTTACCTCCCTTCGCGGCAGCCTCACGAGCAGCTTCGACCTCTGCCTCGTGCTCTGCTTCCTCCTCAGCCTCGATAGCGCGCTGGATAGCGAACTCCTTGGCGTGCTCCTCGGCGAACTCGTGCGCGTGCTCTGCCGCGTCGGCGCGGAACAGCATCTTGCACTTGATGGGAAGCTTGTTGATGGCAAGGCGCATGGCCTCGCGAGCTTCCTCGGGGGTCACGCCGTCGATCTCGAACATGACGCGGCCCGGCTTGACGACTGCTACCCACTCTTCCGGGTTGCCCTTGCCGGAACCCATGCGGGTCTCTGCCGGCTTCTTGGTGATGGGCTTGTCCGGGAAGATCGTGATCCACACACGACCGCCACGCTTCATGTAGCGGGTCATGGCGATACGGGCAGCCTCGATCTGGCGGTTGGTGATCCAATGGGCTTCGAGAGCCTGGATGCCATAGGAACCGAAGGCGAGCTTGGTGCCGCCCTTGGCCTTGCCCTTCATAGAACCACGCTGGACCTTGCGGTACTTGGTGCGCTTAGGCATCAACATTAGCGGTCCCTCCTCTCACCACGACGGCCACGGCCGCGGCGCTGGCTAGAGGTGCCCTCGAGAGCAGGATTGGTCTTCTGCTGACCAGGAAGCACTTCGCCGTAGTACACCCAGACCTTGATACCGCAGGAACCCATGGTGGTGTGTGCGGTTGCGGTGCCGTAATCGATCATTGCACGAAGGGTGTGCAGCGGCACACGGCCCTCGCGGTACCACTCACGACGGCTCATCTCGGCGCCACCCAGACGGCCTGCGCACTGGATACGGATACCCTTGGCGCCGGACTTGCGGGCGGACTGGACGGCCTTGCGCATCGCGCGGCGGAAGGCAACGCGGCCCTCGAGCTGCTCGGCGATGGACTGGGCGATCAGGTTGGCGTCGAGCTCGGGGCGCTTGACCTCGATGACCTCGACGGAGACATGACCGCCGGCGATGGCCTCGAGCTCCTTGCGCAGAGCGTCGACCTCGGTGCCCTTCTTGCCGATGACGATGCCGGGACGGGCGGTGGTGACGATGACCTTGATCTTGTCGCCAGCGCGCTCGATTTCTACCTTGGAAAGCGCAGCGCCCGCGAGCTTGGTCTCGACGTGCTTGCGCAGCTTGATATCGTTCTCAAGCGTGGCAGCATAGTCTTTACCGGCATACCAGCGGCTACGCCAGTTCTCGGTGATACCCAGGCGGAAACCAGTCGGCTTAACCTTCTGACCCATGTGCTACGCCTCCTCTCTCGTTGCAACGACGACGGTGATGTGGCTCGTGCGCTTCCTGATGGGGCTTGCGGAGCCCTTGGCGCGCGGGCGGAAACGCTTCATGGTCGGGCCTTCGTCAACGTAGGCTTCCTTGATGACCAGGTTCTCGGGGCGAACGCCGTACTTGTTCTCGGCGTTTGCCGCAGCGGAGGCGACGACCTTCGAGACAGCCTCGGAGATGGCGCGCTCGTTGAAGCGCAGGATATCCATGGCGTCGACGACCTCTTTGCCGCGAATCTCGTTCACGACGATGCGAGCCTTGCGCGGAGAAACGCGCACGTACTTGGCTACTGCTTTAGCTTGCATTTACGTTCCTCCTAATCTGCGCGATGGCCGCGGAAGGTACGAGTCGGCGCGAACTCGCCGAGCTTGTGACCGACCATGGACTCGGTTACGTATACAGGGACATGACGACGACCGTCATGGACGGCGATCGTGTGGCCGACCATTTCCGGGAAGATCGTCGAAGAACGGCTCCAGGTCTTGATGGCCTTCTTTTCGCCTGCCTCGTTCATCGCAACGATGCGAGCGAGGAGACGCGGCTCTACATAAGGGCCTTTCTTGAGACTTCTACTCATTACTTCTCCTCACTTATTTCTTGCGGCGACGGATGATCAGGCGGCTCGTGGCCTTCTTCGGGTTGCGAGTGCGATGGCCCTTGGTGGGAACGCCCCACGGGGTGACAGGATGACGGCCAGCGGTCTTGTTCTTGCCCTCGCCACCACCATGCGGGTGGTCGACCGGGTTCATAACCGTACCACGGACGGTCGGGCGGATGCCCTTCCAGCGGTTACGGCCAGCCTTGCCGATCTTGATGTTGGCATGCTCGGCGTTGCCGACCTCGCCAACCGTCGCGCGGCAGGTAAGAAGCACGCGACGCATCTCAGAAGACGGCATGCGGAGGATGGCGTAGCCGCCCTCCTTGCCCATCAGCTGGATGCTGGTGCCAGCAGAACGTGCCATCGCAGCGCCCTTGCCAGGCTGGAACTCGACCGCATGGATCAGAGTACCGACCGGGATGTTGGCGAGCGGAAGCGCGTTGCCGGGCTTGATGTCGGCCTCGGGGCCGGACTCGACGATGTCGCCGACCTTCAGGCCCTTGGGCTGGAGGATGTACGCCTTGGCGCCGTCGACGTAGTGCAGAAGCGCGATACGGGCAGAACGGTTCGGGTCGTACTCGATAGTCGCAACCTTTGCCGGAATTCCGTCCTTCTGACGCTTGAAGTCGATCTTGCGGTACTTGCGCTTGTGACCGCCGCCCTGATGACGGGTCGTGATGCGGCCATAGTTGTTGCGGCCGGCCTTCTTAGGCAGCGGCTCCAACAGCGACTTCTCGGGCTTGGTCGTCGTGATCTCTGCGAAGTCAGAGACCGTCTGGAAGCGACGTCCCGGGGAAGACGGCTTGTATTGCTTTACTCCCATGAACAAACTCCTTCTTGATTCCGATTGCCAGATGACCGCCTGGGATGGAGGGCTGTGCGTGCCCCCGCGCGGTCCTGACTCCGGACTACCACGCCGCCGGGCATCTCCTTATTGGAAACTCTCGACGGCAACGAATCCCCCATTGCACAATGGGGGATTTGGAACCTTGCTTAGTCCTGGTTGGCGAACAGCTCGATGGTGTCGCCCTCGGCCAGCGTTACGATGGCCTTCTTCCAGGTGCGAGTCTTGCCCTCGATGTTGCGCATGCGCTTCTTCTTGGACTTGACGTTGACCGTGTTGACCTTGAGCACCTTGACGTCGAAGATCTCTTCGACTGCCTTGGCGATCTCGATCTTGCTTGCGGTCTTGGCCACTTCGAACGTGAAGCGGTTGTACTCCTGCATATCGAAGGAGCGCTCGGTGATGACCGGGCGGATGATGATCTGACGTGCCTCCATTACGACAGCACCTCCTCGACATACTTGACGGCGTCCTTGGTCATGACCAGTGCCGCGTTGTCAACGAGATCGTAGGTGTTGATCTCGGATGCAGCGATGACGTTTGCCTTCTTGATGTTGCGGAAGGACAGAAACGCGTTGACATCCTCGTCGTTGACGACGACGGTCACGCGGCCCGTGATGTCGAGCGCCTTGAGGAACGCCACTGCCTGCTTGGTGCACGGCTTTTCGAAATCGAAGTTATCGACGACGAACAGCTCGGAATCGGCGAGCTTGCCGGACACGGCAGAGCGCATGGCGAGCTTGACGACCTTGCTCGGCACGCGGAACGCATAGGAGCGGGGGTGCGGACCGAACACGACACCACCATGACGGAACTGCGCAGCACGGGTGGAACCCTGACGAGCGCGGCCGGTGCCCTTCTGGCGGAACGGCTTGCGGCCACCGCCGGAAACCTGACCACGGGTCTTGGTGCTGTGCGTACCCTGGCGAAGCATCGCCATCTGGCTGCGCACGACCTGGTGCATTGCGTAGGTGTTGGGCTCGATAGCGAAGACGCTATCTGCGACCTCCATGGTGCCCTGCGGCTTACCAGCGGAGTCGGTGATATTGAGAGTTGCCATTGACCTTCTCCTCCTTTAAGCCATACGGATCTGAACGAGAGCGCCCTTGCCACCAGGAACGGCACCCTTTACCAACAAGAGGTTCTGCTCTGCATCGACGCGAACCACGGCGAGGTTCTTGACCGTGACGCGGTCGCAACCCATGTGGCCCGGAAGACGCATGCCCTTGAAGACACGAGCAGGATACGCGCACATGCCGACAGAACCCGGAGCACGATGGAAGTGATGACCATGTGCACCTGGGCCACCGCCGAAGCCGTGACGCTTGATGACACCAGCGAAGCCCTTGCCCTTGCTCACGCCAGTGACGTCGACCTTGGCAACGTCTTCGAAAGCCGCGACCGTGACGGTCTCGCCGACGGAATGCTCGGAAGCATTCTCGACGCGCACCTCGCGCAGGTAGCGCATCGGAGCGATGCCCGCCTTGTCGAAGTGGCCCTTCATGGGCTTGTTGACTTTCTTTTCCTTGATGTCGCCGAAACCGATCTGGACGGCCTCGTAGCCGTCGGTCTCGGTGGTCTTTACCTGCGAGACAACGCAGGGGCCGGCCTGGATGACCGTGACGGGGATGATGTTGTCATCTTCTCCCCAGACCTGAGTCATACCCAGCTTGCGGCCGAGAATCGTATTGACCATTTCCAACCTAACCTTCAGGCGATCTTGAGTAGGTTACCCTTCGTAACTCTTCAGCGGATCGCAGCTTGATGCTCGTCCCTTTGTTCGATTCATACGCCGGGACGTTGACACACTACGCCCTATAGAGCGCAGCCTGCACAGTCTACACCATGCAGGCAAGCTTTTGAAGAAGATTTTTGACTTCTTCCACATCTCCTCCATCGCGCGGGAGTACGTCAGAGGCGAGCTCGGGAGAACACGGCGCAGCCCCATGGATGCAAAAGGGCACCGCCCCCATCTTGGAGCGGTGCCCTGGTACATGCTATTCGAGAAACGAGCTGCTTAGAGCTTGATCTCGATGTCGACGCCTGCGGGAAGGTCGAGGCGCATCAGCGAGTCGACGGTGTTCGGCGTCGGGTCGAGGATGTCGATGAGACGCTTGTGGGTGCGCATCTCGAACTGCTCGCGGGAGTCCTTGTTGACGTGCGGCGAGCGGATGACGGTGTACAGGTTGCGCTCAGTCGGCAGCGGGATCGGACCGGAAATGCGTGCGCCGGTCTTGGCCGCGGTATCGACGATAAGCTTGGTCGACTGGTCCACGATCTCGTGATCGTAGCCCTTCAGTCGAATGCGAATCTTCTGGCTAGGCACTTAACTCAAACCTCCATATATCGAGCGTGAAGCGCTATTCCGCGCTGCCGCCGGCTTTCTTGACGATCTCCTGCAGAGACATCGACTCGTAAGGCGTGCCGGGAATCAGGCGGTTGAGATTGTCCACGTAGGTCTGGAGGTGTTTGCCGTAGTGGTATTCAAAAGTTTCTTTGCTCATTTTCGGAGCGAGCGCTTCCGTCGAATACGGAAGTTCGGGCATTTTGTGAACCATAATTCTTTCTGTTTTAGGTTTTGATATTGTTAAAGATTCGGTTTGAATTGTCGTCGGAGTCGTCGCCGGGGTGCCGTGCAGCAGGATATATCCGTTGAGGTAGGCGGCGAAGAGCGTCCAGAGCAGGTAAGGTACGAAGAGCCAGGCGGCAGCGCGGTCCCTGCGGCTCGCGGCGAAGATGTAGAGTCCCACGAGGATATTCAGCAGTACGATGTCGATGAATCCGGCCAGCGGATTGCGCAGCGTGAAGAACAGGATGCTCCACAGGAAGTTGGCGATAAGCTGCAAGACCCACAGCCGGATGATTCCTTTGTGCTGCCGACGCACGATGAGACGCCCGAGCGAAAGTCCCATGCAGAGGTACAGGACGCTCCAGGCGATCGGAAATACGATATTGGGCGGCGTGAGTGTCGGCTTGGTCAGCGTCGGATACCATTCGGCGATGGACGAAGCCTGGAAAAAACTTGCCGAGATACCTACTGCAAAGCAGGCGAGGACGGGAATGAGGTAAGCCGCTATTTTTTTCATGCTTGGGGTATTGAAGTTTTTCTGATTCCGTGCAAGAACAGTGCAAATTACGCTGTTTTCTTTCCAAATTTAATAAAAATCGGATTCGCATCCAATTCCGGCTCCTTTATCGATGTGTTTTTTTGCCGGGGCGGATGTCATCTTCCCGGTATTCGTCGCGAACGTATCGATAAACGGTTTCGGAGATATCCGCTATGATTCGGGCATTCGTTTCTGGATTTTCCGCCGAATTTTTGATGAAGATGGCGATGGTATAGCGGGTGCCGTCCGGCAGGATGACGAATCCCAGGTCGTTGGTCCCGGCGAAGATGCCTCGTTCGTCGCGGTCGCTCGTGCCGGTTTTGTGTCCGATGACGGCGCCGGTTCCCGACAGTGGTTTCGGAAGACGGTCGGCACCTGTTTTACAGTTTATCAGGTTTTGCCGGATCATTTCCCGCAGTGTAGGAGTGAGAATCTGTTCCGTTACGAGCAGTTCCAGCAGGGCGGCGGCTTCGAGCGGCGTACTCCAGTTTTCGTAGCACGTTTGCGGATCGTCGTGCATCTGTTGTTCTGTTGCTGCGATTGCGAAATTGTGCAGTCCGAGCGACCGGACGTAGCGGTCTGTCGCTGCCGGACCGCCCGTGTGCTTGAAGAGGATGTCGCAGGCGTTGTTGTCGCTCAGCTGCAGGCTGTACTCCAACAGACGGCTGACTGAAAGCGAGATTTCGCCTTCGGGAAATTCCTTCCGAAGGGGACTGTACGTGTCGGGGACGAGCTCTTCTTCCGGAATGAATATTTCCGTGTCGGGCGTCAGTCCGTTTCGGTCCAGGTAATCTGCGACGGCGAGGGCCTGGTGGAATTTGAATACGCTCATCAGGGGGTAGCGGTCGTCGTTATTGACCGTTACCGTATCTTGTGCGTCGAGGATGACCGCAATACCGATTTCGGCTTTTTTATCCTTTATCACCTTTTTCAGCCGATACGACAGGTCGTCGCCCTGCGCTGCTGCGGCAAGCGGAAAGAACGAAATCCAGAGAATCGAGATCAGTGTGCGCATATACTTATTAGGTGAGATTGACCGGAAACAAAAATAGTGTAAATTTCGATTCCTTCCGGGGTGGATTTCATGATTTTTGTATCTCTTTCGATTATTAGGTTATGCCGGCGGGCGATTCGGGGTATCGTGTCGATGCCGTAAATCGTCCGATTCGCCTCGAATCAGTCCGCCTCGGTCGATTCTTTACGGCCGGAAGATCGAAACGCCGCTAAAATTATTAGCTTTGCGGACGGTTGATTTTGTGAATTATGAGAAAGAACTTACTGGCAGCAATCGTTTTGCTGGTATTGTACATTCCTTCTGTTTGGGCCGCAGCGGGGTATCCTGTGCGGGGCAGGGTTATCGACCGTCTTTCCCGGGAACCGGTCGCCTATGCAGCCGTTACGATCACCGGCCAGCCCGGTAAGGGCGCCATGACCGATTCGCTCGGGCGATTCGAGATCCTGCAGGTGAAGCCCGGCATTTACAGCTTGACGGCGTCGTTCATCGGTTACCGAACGGTCGTGACCCCCGAATACCAGGTGTCGGCCCGGACGCCTTTCATCGAAATCGAGATGGAGGAGGAGCCGGAGCATCTGAATGAAGTCGTCGTTCGTCCCTCGCCTTTCCGCCGTACGATCGAGAGCCCGGTCAGTATGCAGGTGATCGGGATGCGGGAGATCGAGAAGAGTCCCGGCTCCAATCGCGACGTGTCGCGTATCGTACGTTCCTATCCGGGCGTGTCGTTTTCGCCCATCGGTTATCGCAACGACCTGATCGTGCGGGGCGGCGGACCGTCCGAAAATCGCTTCTTCATGGACGGGATCGAAATTCCCAATATCAACCATTTCGCCACGCAGGGTGCCACGGGCGGTCCCGTAAGCATCGTGAATTCCGATCTGGTGCGCGAGATCAATTTCTATACGGGTTCGTTTCCCGCCGACCGTGCCGGGGCGCTCAGTTCGGTGCTGGATTTCCGGTTGCGGGACGGCGATCTCGAACGGCAGACCTTCAAGGCGACGCTCGGTGCCTCCGAAGTGTCGCTCAGCGGCAGCGGACACGTGGGTAAAAAGACGACTTACCTCTTTTCCGTGCGGCAATCCTACCTCCAGTTCCTCTTCAAATTGCTGGGGCTTCCTTTTCTGCCCAATTACATCGACGGGCAACTGAAGGTCAAGACCCGTTTTTCGGAGCGGGACGAGCTGACTTTCCTCGGACTGGTGGGCATCGACAACATGAAGCTCAATCTCGACGAGAAGGGCGAGGAGAACGAATATCTGCTCAGTTACCTGCCTCGTATCCAACAGGAAACCTTTACTGTGGGTGCCGTGTACCGCCATTACGCCGGACGGCACGTGCAGTCGGTGGCGTTGAGTCATAACTACCTGAATAACCGCAATACCAAATACCGCAACAACGACGAATCGACTCCGGATAATCTGACCCTGCGTTTGCGGGGCGTGGAGCAGAAGACGACTCTGCGGTTCGAAAATCGCTCCTACCTGGGCCGGTGGACGCTGCGCGAAGGAGCCGAACTGAACTATTCTACCTATCATAACAAGACTTTGCAGCGGACTTATCAGCAGGAAGCCGAGCTGCTGGACTATCGCACTTATTTGGGAATTGTCGGCTGGGGCTTTTTCGTGGGGGCCGACTATGCCTCCGCAGACAAGCGGCTGACGGTTTCGATGGGGGTGCGGGCCGACGGATGCGACTATTCGGCGGAAATGGAGCGTTTCTGGAAGCAGCTTTCGCCACGTGTGTCGGCTTCTTATGCCTTGAGCGACAGCTGGTCGGTGAGCGGAAGCGCAGGGCTTTTCTACCAGTTGCCGCCCTATACGGCGCTCGGTTATAAAGACAATACGGGCGAGCTGGTCAATCGGGGTCTGGAGTATATGCGGGTCCTGCAAAGCGCCGTCGGCGTCAACTGGCGTCTGCGTGACCGGTTGGTGGTTTCGCTCGAAGGTTTCTACAAATATTATACGAATATCCCGCTTTCGGTGGCGGACGACGTGCCGCTGACCTGCAAAGGCAACGACTACGGTACCTCGGGCGACGAATTGCTCGTTTCTTCGGCCCAGGGACGCGCCTACGGTCTGGAGCTGATGGTGCGTTGGCAGCTTCCCGATCGTTTCAATCTGGTCGGTGCACTGACCGTTTTCAGCAGCGAATACCGCAGTCGGCACGATGCGAAATATATTCCTTCTGCCTGGGACAATCGTTTCGTGGCGAATATCAGCGGTACGTACGATTTCTCGCGTGGGTGGAGCGTCGGGGCGAAGCTGAGCGCTATCGGCGGAACGCCTTATACGCCGTACGACGTCGATAAGTCGTCGCTCGTCGAGGCATGGAACGCTTCGGGACGTCCCTATTACGACTATTCGAAGTATAATACCGGCAGGCTCGACGCCTTCGCCCAGTTGGACGTGCGCGTCGATAAGGTGTTTTATTTTCGCAAATGCATGTTGGGGATTTATGTCGATTTGCAGAACGTGACCTTCAGCAAGCTCCGTCAGCCCGACGTGCTGATGAGTACCGGCGTGATCGAGAATCCTTCGGCTCCGCCTTCGGAGCAGCGTTATAAGATGAAGTATATCCGCCAGGCGAGCGGTACGCTGGTGCCGACGCTGGGCGTCACGGTCGAATTTTAATCGTACAGCCATGAAAAATAACTTGCTCAGCGACAAGCTCGCCTACAACGGGGATACGAAAACACGGACTCATCTGCATCTGTGCAGTTATACTGTGGATCGGGTCGAAGAGGCTTCGGGAGATGATTTCGAGGAGATGAAGTCCCGCTTTCAGCCCGATGGCATCACTTGGCTGCAGATTCACGGACTGGAAGATACGGATGCCGTGCAGACGGTTTGTACGCATTTCGGGATCGATTTTCTGGTCATGCAGGACATTCTCAATACCGACCATGCCAGCAAGGTCGAGGAGCACGATCAGTACAATGTGATTATTGCCAAGCAGATTATGGGTGGCGAAGCGATGCAGGTCAGTCTGGTGCAGGGCGCTGATTTCGTGCTGACGTTTCAGGAGCGGGACAACGATTTTTTCGACGATGTGATGCGTGCCATCCGCAGTAATGTACTGAAAATCCGTACCCGACAGTCGGACTACCTGTTTTCGGTGTTACTCAATGGCTTGATAACCGGTTATATGTCGGTTGCGGCGGCGATCAGCGACGGGTTGGAGGAGCTGGAATCTGCATTGCTGGCCGATACCGGAGACCGGGACATCGGAGTACAGATGCAGGAGCTTCGGCGGGATTATATGCAACTCAAGCGGACGGTTCTGCCGCTCAAGGAACAATATTCGCGGCTGTTTCGTTCCGATTCGAGTTTGTTGCACCGGGTCAATCGGCCTTTCTTCAACGATGTGAACGATCACCTGCTCAACGTGGCGCAAAATATCGACATCTGCCGTGAAACCCTTTCGTCGCTGATGGATTTGTATATCTCGAACAACGATTTGCGGATGAACGATATTATGAAACGGCTGACTGTCGTATCGACCATCTTCATTCCGCTGACTTTTCTGGTCGGAGTATGGGGGATGAATTTCCGTAACATGCCCGAACTGGAGTGGGAGCACGGTTATATCCTGGCCTGGGGCGTGATGATCGTCATCGGATTCGTGACCTATTTGTTCTTCCGCACGAAAAAGTGGCGTTGAGGTGCGCAGTCGGTGCTTTTTTGGCGGACGATGCGGGGAAATTCCGGGATTTTGATTTTCTTTGTACCAAAATTCCGGGCGGTACCCGCGATTTAGCCGACATAAATCCTTGTGCCGACTGCGCGAACATTCTATTGAAAACCTCCGATGAAAAAGATTTTCTCATTTTCCCTGCTTCTCATCCTTGGCCTCGTGGCTTCCCAGATTCTTCCGGGGATGCTCGGAGAGAGCTATCCTGCATTTCGGGCCGGGGCGACGACCTTTCTTTATGTCTGTCTGTCGTTCATCATGATCAATGTCGGCCGGGAATTCGAGATCGATAAAAAACGTTGGCGCTCCTATGCCGAGGACTATTTCATCGCTATGGCTACTCATCGCTCTGTACTATGTTTTCGTGTTGTTGCCGCCCGAGTTTTGGGGCAATGGCGACGCCTGGAAAGAGAATCTGTTGTTGAGCCGTTTTGCCGCTCCGACTTCGGCCGGCATCCTGTTCACGATGCTCGCGGCCCTGCGGCTCAAGCGAAGCTGGATGTATCGGAAAATTCAGGTGCTGGCGATTTTCGACGATCTGGATACCATCCTGCTGATGATACCTCTGCAAATCCTGATGATCGGTCTGCGCTGGCAGCTTTTCGTCGTCGTGGTGATCGTCTTTCTGCTGTTGTGGCTGGGGTGGAAGAAACTCAGTACGTATGAGTTGAGGCAGGATTGGTGGGCGATTCTGACCTATTCGGTCGTGGTTTTCGGTGTTACCCAACTGGTTTACCTGCTTTCCAAATATTATTTCGGCGAGGAGGGCAGTATTCATATCGAGGTGCTGCTTCCCGCTTTCGTATTGGGTATGGTGATGAAAACCAGGCATGTCGAATCTCGCGGGGAGCGGATGGCCGCTTCCGGCATTTCGTTCTTGTTCATGTTTTTGGTTGGATTGAGCATGCCGTTGTTTATCGGTATGACTGCTGCGACTGGGGAAGCTGCTTCTTCCGTGACCGGTTCGCAGCCCATGATGTCGTGGGGCGTGATCGCATTCCATGTGGTGATCGTCTCGTTGCTGTCCAACCTGGGCAAACTTTTCCCGATGTTTTTTTATCGTGATCGGAAGTTGAGCGAACGTCTGGCCCTTTCGATCGGTATGTTTACCCGCGGCGAGGTAGGGGCGGGCGTTATCTTCATTGCGCTGGGATATAGCTTGGGCGGTCCGGCACTGGTTATTTCGGTGCTGACCCTCGTGCTGAACTTGGTACTCACGGGGATCTTCGTCGTTTGGGTTAAAAAACTCGCCTTGCGGACTTACGCTCCCGAAGAGTTCGATGCCGTATCGACGATCCGTTGAAAGACGGATTTCGCCGGAATCCGTTTCTGATCTTTCACTCCGGATATAAAAGATTGCGGGAAAAAAGGTTCCCTTTCCTTGTGAATATCGAATGCAGTTGGGGGCGTGTGGGCTACGAGGTTTGATTCTGCTTTTGCCGCAGCTGTCCTTCTGACCTTGTGCAGCAACAGTGGAGGGCCGCTTTCGGAGTGGCGACAGGCTTTTTCCCTCTCCCCTTCTTATCCTGTGTTGGGAGGAAAGTCATCAGTTTATAGCGTTGCATGTATTTTCTCTTTTAACTCCGCAGCATTTCCGTTTACCCTCCAGCGTTTTTTCTCTCCTTTTATAATAGTATAGGTGTATTGTCTTCTGAACCGATCGAAGGTGTTTCTCGCGATCCCGTATTCCTTGCAGATTGCCGCGATACTTTTTCCCTGATTCAGCATTTGGACGATTTCAGCTCTGCCGGTTAGCCGTGCGGATCCGATTTGTTTTCCTGTTTCCCGAAAGATACTGTATTTTTCCATATTTTGTCGCGTCGCATTTTATGAGTCGGGCGACTATTGCGGATTCTGTTTCGCCTGTAGGTACTCTGTGGTGGTATCGGCCAAGTGGTTTTTATTTTCAGTCTTGTCTGCTTTGAATCTCTGATGCTCCTTTTGAAACATCTGATAATTGCCATATTTGGTCATTATCTGTTCGATGGTCTGCATTGGCATTATGCCTTCGTTATTGTACGACAATACGATGTATCTGAACCGGGCGTTCCGGATCAAATCTTTGAATGTATGCTGTACTTTCGCCTTACTGCAATAATTCGATTTGTTGTATTCTCTTAGCTCCGTTTTTCCCTTCGGAGTAAATGATTTATAGTCGGCAATCGTGTTCAGCAGATGGTAGTTTGCGCTGTATTGTCGGGAGTTGTACGGTGGGTCGAGGTATAAAATATCGCCCTCGATCCGCTTAATCAGACTATTCGCATCTTCATTGTACACTTCGTGTTCGCCGTTGTTTATTTGGTAATCTGCGGGAGCGATAACGAGCGTTTTCTGTGCTGACTGTTTGAGATGTTTGAAAAATGCTCCGTATACGGATGCCGTATTGGCGCATTTGGCTGCGTTTTCGAGCAGACAGCACAGCCGGAAATAGTATAAATCGTCGGATATTTCTCCGGTTTCTGCCAATGCTCGATAGTCGATCTGATGGCATCTATTTTTGATCGTTGTCATCGGAGAAATACTGACGGTCATTACCCCCCCCCTCGACAATATTGAGAGTATATGAGACCATTCTCTGTCCCTGACAGCGAGTTCAGTATTTCTATATAATCGGCTTTGTTCGCAAGTTCGTAGCAGTTGCCTATATAGTTGCGATTGAGGACATAACTGTAATACTTCCAATTATTGGCTATTACTTTGCTAACTCGTGTTTTGAAATGAGCCCTACGATACACGTACCTGCAAAGAGATCGCAGAATACCATATCCGATGGATTATCGCCGACGACCTTTTTGATCGTATTGTCGATAAAATCCCGCAGCGAATATTTCGATCCTATGTAATTCATCACTCGTACATGATATTATTAAACTTCAGCATTTCTTCGTCGTCTGTAAATTCTATAATATTCCAAGGATAGGAGGTAACGTCTATTGGATTTTGTGTCGAACGCTCTGAATGCGTTGATGTTTTTTTGACCGAGTTCTGATTCCGGGCATATCAGGATTGGATGTATTACGCTCGGTCTGTTGGGAATATACTACTGTTCTATTCAGTCTATATATCGGGATATCTGTCTGGGATTAGTTACGGCCTTCAGTTCGATAGGTACGATCTATTTTGTTTTTTCATCTATTTTCTGCGAAAACATCACATCGATTCGCTGCATGCCGATGCCGCATGAAACCTTGTTTCCTAACTATTCTATGTTTTTGCAATTGACTTTAAGGGCCCGGTTCAAGATCGGATCCCTGCCGATATGTTGCGCCAAATACATCTGCAAATGTACTTTATAGGCTTTCCTGTTGCGTCTCTTGTAGATCAGTCGGGGCAAGATGTCGAACGCGGTCTGTGTTTCGTCGGCATATACTTCAGTTTGCAACATATTTTCGACTTGTCTTCTGTTTTCATCGGTGAAACTGTTCCCGTTGAGGGCCTTATGGTTATTTTTTCGAGCGGATTAAAGAAAACAACCGCTCTGCCTCATAGGGCATAAGCATGGTATTTCCGCGATTGCCTTTCAGCTTTCTGTATATCAAACTGCACAGCATTTGATAGGGGCCTATATACCTTGATTATATCATCCAAAGCCTCCCATTCGGAAGCCCCTTTTGCAAATACTTCGTACGGTTTGCTCAATACCCGGAATGTCAGATTTATCCAAAGTTTCTCGCGCAAATAGTAACCGTCGGGTTTAAGGAAAGGGTCACTGGCGATCTGATATATGCCGTAAAATTTCCCTTCTTTTCCTTTCGATGTCTGCACGTAAAATATCGCATAATCGTTCGCGCGTACCCGGCTGAAATCGGCCATCATTGCAACCAGTGTATTTCCCGTTTGAGCAACTGATATATTGGAATGTGCTGATCGGTTGAAACCTACGGTTTTATTTCTGGATCTCGTGCCTGCGAACATGTGCTCCAGATGTACTCGGAAACTCTGCTCGGTTGAATAAAAAGTAGTCGCTTTTCAACGCTCTGTATTTCCAGATGTTTTGTGCGCCTAATTTACCGCGATTCCCTTCGATATTTTTAACCACGATGCCCTTTAACTTGACTTTCAGGTGTTGTTTTACGGAATCCATTATCTTGAAAGCCAAAGGAATCACTTCGCTTTTTTCAGAAATATCCCCAGGTGACTATCGCAAAATAACCGTTCTTTCTCAAGTATCGGAAGCCGTGGCTATTGCGTTCGACAATTTTTTTTAGAAAGCATCGATGTCCGAAATATTGGACTGGTCCCTGCTGTCGTCGGTGAATTTTACGATGTCCAGATAAGGCGGATGAGCGATCATAAAATCGACCTCCTCTCGGTGCCTTTCGCCCAGCTATGCTGCGATCGCCTCGGAAAACGGCTGTCGATCGGTGACATCGACACTCTTGATTGCGTAGTTGATCGAAGACCATTCGCTCATAATGCTATTGACATAATCGATAATTTTTTTGGGGGGGCGAATCCGATGTAATCTTTGCGCAGGTTTTCATATGCGAACAGGGTAGTCCCGCTGCCTGCGAACAACTCCAGCACGGTATTTCCGGCATTCGTAAGCGTTTGAGTAGTTGGGGAACGAAATTGCCGTGATAGATATTCTTGTGCTTGCCTTGCCTCTCTCTTTCGGGGATCAACCACAGGCTGTCCACATTTAGATCGATCTGCTTCCAGTTATCTTTATTGATCTCCATAACCTGTTTGAATTTATCTTTATACCTCGGCTGAATAAGGGACTTTGTAAAATTTTTTTATCCTACATAGATCCTTTACGGTGGGATCCAATTACAAAGATACACGAAACGGTAAGATATATCAGCTATAAGGGGCTGTTTGGACAATAAAAAAGGCGGAAAACTTAAGTTTTCCGCCTTTCCGTACCCCCTCAGGGGCTCGAACCCTGGACCCCAACATTAAGAGTGTCGTGCTCTACCAACTGAGCTAAAGAGGCGTTTGCAGGTGCAAATGTAGGATGTTTTTTTTATTTCTGCAAGAAAAAAATATTTTTTCTTCGTAAAAAATGCAGAGGAGGGCTTCGAAACGGAATTTTGCTTTTTTTTATCTTGTGTATATACTAAATAAAATATTATTTAAGTTATATAGGTGCATCGACTGGTTACCGAATTATTATGTTTCAAGATTTATTATTTCGGTACATCCGTCCAGGTGATGGAAAAAACGCCGCCTGTGGGCTAAAAATCATTTTTTTTGGGGGGGGGATTTTTTGTAGGTACGAATATTTGAATTTTAAATGTAAGATATTCAATATATTGTGATTTTTGATTTGCTTTTTTATTGAAAAAACTGTCTTAAAAAGTTGTTTAAGTTAGATTAATTTCCTACCTTTGAGAGAATTTCGGATTAAGAATTCGATTCCGAATGAAGGCGAGAATATTGATTCCGTTCGGTGCAGTTGCTTTATCGCAGGAATACGCTGGGGAACGGACGGGACAAAAGAATTGAATTTTGTTGGTTATATTGTGTATTAGGATTATTCTACGATACTTGCATGGTGGATTTTCGCTTTTTTATGATGTTTTTAATACCTAACTTTTAATTTTTATTAACCCGAAAGGGTGTCCGGATTTCGATCCGGTAGCTCTTTCACTAAACTACTTGTTATTTTTTTCTATGAAAAAGTATTTTTCTTTTGCGATGGCGCTTGTGGCGATGCTCGCAATGGTGAGTGCAAGCAGTGGCTGAAGCGACGATGGCGTGGATTACAGCGTCACCATCGTAGCTAAAACTACGCTTTCCTTATCGAAAAACGCTGGAACGGGTCGTTTGGCGTATGAAATTCAAGGGGCCGATAAATCGTCTATTGTCGAGGCAACGACGAACGTGGATTGGATCAAGAATTTCAACTATGCGGAGCCGGGATACGTCCAGTTTGATTACACTGCACTCGACGAGGGTGTCGAGTCTCGTTCGGGGCAGATCACCCTTTCTTATACGGGGGCAGCCGATGTAGTCGTTACCGTAAATCAGGGTGGTACCATGACGTTCGAACTTACGATCGATCCGAAGTCGATTACGGCAAACGGCTGTGCAATGCAGATCGTTCCTTCGAACGAGAGCGAGACCTATCTGTGCGCTTTTATGACTAAAGAATACGTCGATTCGTTCGAGTCCGACGAGGCTTTCATTCAGGCCGACTTGGAGGCGGTGAAAGAACAGGCCGAAAGTCGGGGGATGAAGTTGTCTGAATGGTTGAACATCTTACTCATGAAAGGTTCGAAGACCAATACCGTGGATGACTTGTCGCTTGCCAATACGGCATATTATGGGTATGTGTACGGTTGTACGTCCGAGGGCGTGCCTACTACGGACCTTTTCAAGGCGGAGTTCACGACCCAGAATGTCGAGATGACCGACCTTACGTTCACGGTTACTTCCAAGCAGGTCAATGCCGACCCTTATCCCGACAACAATCCTTACAACGTAGAGGTAACGATCACTCCGAGCAATCCGGATGCGAAGTGGATGTTCTCGACGATGAACAGTTATGTTTACAAGGTTGACGAGTGGACCAGCAAAGAGTATTTGCAGGAGTTGCAGTCCAGTGCGCGTAAGCAGCGTCCGACTCTTTATCAGGGCGAGCAGAAGTTCATGTTGAACACGTCTTTAAAAAACCGTGTATGGGGCGGTAACGACTACTATTTCTGGTGCTTCGGCATGGATGACAACTACAATATCAACAGCGAAAATGCCGAGGAATATTTCACGGTTACGACCGGAGAGATTCCTGTAACCGATAATTGCACGTTCACGGTCGAGAAGTTGAATGTGACAGCTCAGGATTGCGAGATCAAGATTACGCCCTCGAATCTGGAGACGAAATATTTCATCGGTATGTATCCCGGCGGCAGTGCCGAGAAATACGGTAAAAGCGTTTGTGTCGAGCGTCTGCTCCAGCGTCTGGATATGTATGATTCCGGTTCGGGCCTGGGTGATGGCACCCCTCCCAACTGGCAGACCAACGAATGGGTGCAGAAAGGCGAAATGACGACCAAGATGGGGGCCGATCAGGAGTGGCGTATCGAGCCGGAGAGCACTTACGAAATCTTTATTTTCGGTTTCGACAAATACGGACATCGTACTACCGATGTTTCGGTGACCGAATTCACGACTCCGGAATATGTCGCTCCTACAGATTTTAAGTTGGAATTCGAGTTCTCGAAGATCGAAATGCGTAGCTTTACTTGTACCGTTACTCCGTCTCAGGACGACGTTTGGTACCATGTAGGTCTGACTTCTGCAAACAACTTCGATCAGTATAAGGATTGGCGTCAGTTCATCGATGCAGTGATTCATGCAGACGGTGGCGGTACATTGGCACAGTATGTCGGTGAAGAGGTTCTGACATCTTCGTGTACGCCGGGTACCGAGTATGTGGCTTATGGTTTTGCTTATGCGGATGGCCAGGCTCAGTCCGATTTGAGTTCTGCCCGCGTAGAATCGAAACCGTTGCCGCGTAATATGAAAGCAACTGTATCTGGAACATGGCAGGTTTACAACGGTGATGAACTTGCAGCTCGTTATCCTGCAGCTTGGGGGAACTATGCTGGTAATCAGTATGTATGCGTTTACCAAGCGGAGCCGACTAGTGAGGAAACTGCTCATACGTGGGTCTTGATCCATGCACCTCGTGGTGGTACGCTGCCTCTGCCGGATATGTTGATCTTCGATTATTTCGAGAATTATCCGTTTGTAGCCATCTATAAGGATGCTAAGCACGGTCGTTGTACTCCGCCGGGAGTAGGTCCTTGGGGCTTCTACTATGCAGGTCAGGATGCAACCGGTGCTTGGGGTGAGTTGATGTATGAAGAAATCTTGCTGAACGATCCTGACCACCAGGGTGATATCGATACTGCTCCGACCGATGGTTTCGATGATAAGCGCGGCGAGGTATCGGCTGTATCGACCGTATCGAAGGTGGATCTTTCTGCTCCGATTCGTTTCAGCCAGGCTTCGTTCATGCAGATCGAGCGCGAGCGTGCAGACCATGGCAAGTCTTCGATCCTCAATGCAGCTTCTAAAAAGGAGGTATCGGATAAATTGGATTTTGATGTAAGAGCACAGCTCAAGGCTGCTTCTGAAATCGTTAAATAATCCGAAACAAAACGGTTATTCGTCGAATTTCGACGAGTAACGGAATCCCGGAGGGGAAGAGAGCGATCTCTTCCCCTCTTTTTTGTGTATAAGGATCTTTGGAAGAGATAGACTTGGGGAAAGTCCCTTGACATTCGTTTGTATGTCGGGGAAAGTCCGGCGGCATTTGCGCCTGTTTTACGGGGACTGATAATGTGATTGTCTTTTGTTTTATGGGATTGATTGGGAGCGAGGTTTCTGTTTTGCAGGGAAGATCGTCAGTGCCCCCCCCCTCTCTTTGGAGTGTTCGAATCGTTTTTTATAGGAAGGTTGTCGGTGCTAAGAGTCCGATTATTGATAACGGCTGCTTGGGGCAGGAAATGACAGAGTCGGATTGGTGTTTGTCCGGGTATTTCATCCTTGGGCGGAGTGATTGGTGCTGGTGTCCCTATTCTTCGGTATTTTTTTCGTCGCTCCCGAACGGAAAGTAAAAAGTAATGGGCATTGCCGTCTTTCTATAGCTATCTATATAGTGGTAAATAGAAAAACCGGCCTGCAAATATCGGCGGAATGCTGAGTAGGGTTTTGTATTCCGTATAATGGTGTCGAATCGGGTGCGACAGGGTGGGAGTTTCAAAACCAGGGCAAGGACGGTTTTCAGAGATATTGGAAGGAACCCTTCGATAGCGGATGCTCCGTCACTTGTCGCTTGTTACTTCTCCTGTCATCTGCATCTATTATCTGTTGCCCGTTACTTGTGTCCCTGTTATTTACCTTCGTCACCTGCTGACTGTTTCAGCTATCCGTCGCTTGCCGTTGCTCGCCATTTGCCCGGTTGTACGCTGCCGGCCTTCTGTCCCCTGACTCATCGCCCGATTGCCTGCTACCAGCTTTTCCCGGTCGGTTGTTATCTGTAGTTGCCGCTCGTCACGTGCTACCAACTCTTCGTCGCTTGCTCTCTGCTCCCGTCGCTTGTTGTTCGCTGCCTGTCTTTCGTTACTCGCCATTTGCGCCTGTCACTCGCTTGCCGTTGCCTGTCTTTTGACCTGTTGCCTGCTGTCAGCACTCGTCGTCCGAGGGAGGTTTCTGTCGTGCGTGTTCGATCGTAAAACGAAACGATCCGACAAAACTTGTCGGAAGCGAGGTGTTTTAAGATGTTCTTGGAGTGTAGTACGAATGAAAAAAGGCTGTCTATATGTAGCAGACAGCCCTTTTTATTTTTGAGCGGCGAGCGGATTATTGTTCGGCCGACAGCCGGAGTTTGTCGCTGTTCCACTCTCCGCCGGCATCGGGGTAGAGAACCGGGCGCTCCTTTTCGAGGCCCTTGAGGTGGAGATAACCTTCGTAGAGGTTGATTCCGTTGGCGGAATCTTCGGCGAGCGAGAATGCTACGACGCACGGATGCAGTTTCGTGGTGTGGTAGCTCTCCTCGATACGGGCGATATAGGCCGCCTGCCATGCGGGATCGTTGCTGGGATTCCCTCCCTTGCGGCGGGACATACCGCTGCGGCTGGTGTTGATCGGAGCCTGTTCGACGACATAGAAGCCATATCGGTCGCAAAGGTCGTACAGCGCACCGGATACGCCGCCTGCCGGAAGCAGAATCAGGTTGTACCCCTGTTCCTTCCATTCGAGCAGTTGGCTCGGCGATACGGTCGTACCCAAGTCGGGTACGGCCTTGAGTGCTGCCGGATACCCGTTGATCGCCAACTGCCCCCGGGTGTTGCCGACGGTGCGGAAGCCGACCTTGAGCGATACGTACTCCGTATAACGGCCTTCGGTCTGTGTCTTGAGCCGCAGGGTGTAGAGTATCGGGTTGCGGGCGCTCCATACCATCGTATCGGGAATCTGGGCGACCAGACGCAGGGTGTCTTCTCTGCGCATGTCGAGTTCGATCTCCTGGCTGCCGTATGTCACGACTTCGTCCTGCGGCGTCAGCAGTTCGTAGTGGATTTTCGCTTTCTTGGGATTCAGCGCGTCGGTTTTCACCACGATGCCGACCTCGCCGTTGAAGACGCTGCCGTTTCGGTACGTTTTGGTGAACAGGTCGCGGATGCGGATGGTCGGCTGGGAAAAGACGTAGCAACTGCCTAACGCCGGTTCGGAGGGATGCGCCCAACTTTCGAGTACGGTGCTTGCAGGATTGGACAGCACCTTGATCGTCAGATTATTGGCCCCTTCCCGGACCTGTTTGGTGAAGTTGTAATCCGCCGGATTGCTCCCGTTCTGGCAATATCCCGCGACCTTCCCGTTCAGGCGAATTTCGTAAGCCGACGAAGCCCACTCCACATGCAGGAGCACCTGGCGGTTTACCCAGGCGAAGGGCACCGTGAATTTCGTGGAGAACTCCGTGCCGGCTTCGGTCGTCGTTTTTTCCCACTCTGTCAGCGGGGTGAAGTATTTGGAGGCTTCGCGCGATCCGGCGGCAGCCTCTTCCGCCGTCGGATAGACGACGAAAGTGGTGCGGGAAAGCTCCTTGCCTATCTCGACCGGCTCCGGCGAAGCGTAATCCTGGGCGCAGGCCATCCATGCGGAAGAGAGAAGGAGCAAGGTCAAAAGACTCTTCATAAGGCGATAAATTTTTTATGCGGCTCGGGCGGATGCGGACGAGTTGGACCCGCCGTCCGCCTTTCGCTGTTTAGTTAAGTAATAAGATACGATCGGCACTCTTTGTCTGCGAGCCCGTACGCTCGCTCCCGCTTTGCGCTGTATTCTGCGGCTTGGGGGCACTTTGCATACGGGGCGATACGGATTCCGTCGCCTTTTCGTATATTTGTCCCTGTAAAGTTACTAATTTTTTCCGAATATGATTCCCGACTATCCCCGGCTCAATTTTCCTGCCGTCAAATTGCGGATTTCGCAGCGTGGGGAGCAGATGACCGTTTGGGATCCGCTTCGGGGAATCTACCTGGTGCTGACTCCCGAGGAGTGGGTGCGCCGTCACCTGATCGGGTTTCTGATTTCCCATTGCGGAGCACAGCCCATGCGGATCGTCCAGGAGTATGCCGTAGCGATGAACGGATCTCCGCAGCGTGCCGATGTGGTGGTCGTGGACGACCGGGCCCGTCCGCTGGTGCTCGTCGAGTGCAAGGCTGCCGGGATCAGAATAGACCGTCAGGTGCTGGCGCAGGCCGTCCGGTACAATTCGGTGCTGGGGGCCCGTTACGTGGTACTGACCAACGGCTTGACGCACTATTGTTACGAGTGTGCCGACGGGCGATATACCCGTATGGACCGTTTTCCCCGCTTGTAAGTCATGAGCTTTATGCGGGCCTGATTCATAGATTTTTCCAAATATTGTTGCATATTCGAATATATTTTGGTTAATTTAATCAAAATATTTGGGGGGGATTTTTATATTAGTTTTGCACCGAAAAGAGTAAAAGCCCCCCACACACAATATTTATTGAAAAAATATCGGAATCTTCTGCATATAGTAAAAGACATTATTTCGTATCTTGGATATTATTTCGTAACGATTGGAAATCAACCCTTTTACATCACTTTAAATTCATTTGCTATGAAAAAGATTATTCTTTCATGCGCTGCCGCTCTGCTGGCGATAGGAAGCGCCCATGCAACTCCCAAATTTTTGAGTTTGAACAACAAACACGGCAAAACAACTATCAAAATTGAAATCCCTGCATCCGACCGTGATGAAACCAACGGACTTTCGATCGAAGATGTGGTGCTTTATAACGATGGTAAAACCTTTCAGGCAAAGAAGGTCGATGCAATTTGGGGCGATAATTCCATCGTTATTTTGCAGTTCGAGAAACTTACCGCTTTCGAGGATTGCACACTCTCTTTTTCTCTCAACGGTGAGCCGGTCAGTCTGGATATTCAGAGCTGCCTGGCCGATCGCAAATAAGATTCGCCCCTCATAGTCGGGGTTGGTGGCAAGCGTGCCTGCGCTCTGGGAATGCAGAGTTTATATTTGGGGGTCATGTCTTTCCGATGTACCCTTGGCCAACGATCGCGGCATCGAGCTTATTTGCGGTCTGTGCCGCTTCTGTAATGCCGACACGCCCTTCCTCTCCAAAGAGGGGAAGGGCGTGTCGGCTTCCAATAGCTCCCCGAAAACATATAATCGCGTTTTGTTATTTGTTGCCGGGCGGTCGAATGTCCGTTCGGGACGGTGCGATTTCTCCTGAAGATATCGACTTCGGAGGCGATTCTCCGTTATAGATTCTGGTAATGAGCTTCGATGTATCGTTGGAACGCCTCCCGGTAATTTTCGCCGATCGGAACGTATTCGCTGTCACTTATAAAAACCCGACCTTTCACGTAGCTCCTGATACGTTGCAGGTTGACGATGTAGGAACGGTGGACCCGCATGAACATTTCCGACGGCAGGGCCGCTTCCATGTTCTTGAGCCGGAAAAGAGTCGTGATGGTCGATCGGTCGTCCAGATGGAGCCGTACGTATTCGCCTTCGCTTTCCAGATAAACGATGTCGCTGATGCGTACCAGCGTCGTTTTATAATCGGCTTTGATCGAGATATACTCCCGGTCGCGCGGGGTGGCTTCCGGGGCCGGGACGTCCCCCTGTGTCTTCCGATAGGCCAACAGTTCATACAGCGATTGCGCTTTGGTTACCGAACGGTTGAAATCGGCGAAGCTGAACGGTTTGAGCAGGTAGTCGATCGCATCGAGTTTGAATCCCTCGACGGCGTATTCCGAATATGCCGTCGTGAAGATAATCATCGGGCGGCTGACGAGCGACCGTACGAACTCTACGCCGCTCAAATCGGGCATGTTGATATCCACGAAAATCAGGTCGATCGGATTTCCGGCCAGATATTGCTGGGCTTCGATGGCGTTGGTGAACGCTTTTTCGAGCTTCAGAAAATTGATTTTGGCGATATAACCCTGTAATTGCCGCAGTGCCAGCGGCTCGTCGTCTATGGCGATACATTTCAGCATGGCATGATGGGGATTATGAGTTTGACGGTATAAACGGCCGGATCGGAATCGTCGATAGCGAGCGTATAGTTGTCCTGGTAAATCAATGCCAGCCGTTTTTTGACGTTTTCGAGTCCGATGCCCGTAGTACCCGACCGGGATTTTTCGTGACGGCTGTTGCTGATGACGGCCGTTACCGCATCATCCCGGTAGCCGATTCGGATCTGGATGAACGAGGCGTGGTTATAACTTACTCCGTGCTTGAACGCGTTTTCGACGAATACGATCAGCAGCAGGGGCGGGATGGCCACTTTATTCGGGATCGAGTCCGGATAGTCGAAACGGATGTCGATGCTGCTGTCGTAGCGGATGCGCATCAACTCGATGTAGTTCTCGATGAATTGGATGTCTTTTTTGAGCGATATGGTTTCGCTGCCCGATTCGTAGAGAACGTACCGCATCATCTTGGACAGTTCGATAACAGCGCTTTTCGCATATTCGGTATCTATGTCGATCAGGGCGTGAATATTGTTGAGCGTATTCATGAAGAAATGGGGATTGATCTGGTATCGCAGATAATCCATTTCCGCCTGCAGGTTCTGACGTTTGAGCTCCTCCATTTGCTGTTCGTCGCGCAGGGAGCGATACAGCAGTTTGATACCCATGTTCAGGCCCGTCATGAAGAATCCCAGCAGGATGTTCCAATAGATCGCCAGATCGGTGAATGACGCTTTGCCGTTCAGGATGTAGGGTTCGGTGTCGTATGGAGCGTATTTTTCATAAATGGCGACCAGCGAGAAAACGGCCGTAATGGTCAGCAGATTGACGACCAGATACCATACATAACGATGTTTTCGCAGTAACAGTCTGGGAGCGATCAGGCTGTTGTGGATGATGAAGATCAGCAGATAAGGTGCGATTTTTAGCCAGGCGATCAGGATGTTCTCCAGACTGACGTGTACCTCTTCGAGCATTTTCGAGTTGAGGACCGGTACTAGGATAATCACCATCCATACCATCAGGTACAGGAGGTTTTCTCCGATCATTTGTTTGCTGCTGAATTTCATATTGGCAAAGATAGCGATAAGCCGGAGGCAAACGCAAATTTATTTGCATTTTGTCGAGGCGAAATGTTCGGTGTCAGAGATAGTGAAAGGTGAGGTCAATCGTGCAGGCTTGCACGCAAAGATTGCCGAACCGCATCCTATCTTCTACAAATACAAAGATAGTGAAAGCCGAGAAGAAAACGGGAACTTGTTCATCGTTTTCCGAGGCGCATCCTGTTTTCTGCAAAGATAGTGAAAGGTAAGGACAATCGTACGGACTATTGCGAAGATTTCCGAGGAGCCTTCGAAACAGCTTGCCGCCTGAAAAGGCGGCAAGCTGTTTCGAAGGGAAACTTGTCGGATTGTCGGCGGAAAACCCTTCGATAGCGATTTTTCGTGCGTCATCGAATCGGCCTATTTCTCCAGCAGAGCCGTATTGTATAGGTAACGCTTGATGCTGCGTTTGGGCGTCTTTTCAAATTCGGTGGGATAGACCGTGATGCTTGCGACCTGTTCGTAGGATGCCAACAGTTTGTTGAGCTCCTTGAGGTTGTTTTCCATGATTCGGGGCAGTTCCTCTTTATCGATCCCTTCGAGCTCCGCCTGTTCGAAGTCGGGTACGACCAGTGCCGTCAAACGACCGTTGTGCTCCAGAACCAGCGATTCCTGGACCATGTACATGTTGTTGAGTTTGTCTTCGATCTCTTCGGGATAAATGTTCTGTCCGCTCCCCGTGAGTATCATGGTTTTCGATCGGCCGCGGATGTAAAGCGTGCCGTCCGGGTCCATCGTGGCGATGTCGCCCGTATGGAGCCACCCTTTTTCGTCCAGAACCTTCCGGGTTTCCTCCTCGTTCTTGTAGTAACCCATCATGACGTGCTCGCCGTGCACCAGGATTTCGCCCGCGACGTGTTCGGGATCGGGCGAGTCGATCTTCACCTGAAGGAATTCCGAAAGGAAACGCCCGCAGGAACCGGCCTTGAATTCGTTGTCGGGAGTGAAGCTGATGAGCGGGGCGCATTCGGTCATGCCGTATCCAATGGTAATCGGGAATTTGATGCTCATCAGAAAAGCCTCGGTTTCCATGTTCATCGGTGCACCGCCCACGATGAAGATGTTCACCTCTCCGCCGAACGATTCCATCATCTTCTTGCGGATTACCGAGCGCAAGGCGGTATTCAGCAGCGGAATCTTCATAGCGATGCTCATCGGACCCTTTTCGAGCAGCGGCAGTACTTGTTTGCGATAGACTTTCTCGAGAATCAGGGGTACGCAGCAGATGATCGTGGGGCGCACGACCTGCATGGCTTCGATCAGGATTTTCGGAGTGGGAATTTTGCCCAGCAGGGTGATGTGGCCTCCGACGGCCAGCGGCGCGAGAAAGTCGAATGCGCAGCCGTAGGCATGTGCCAGAGGCAGGAACGATAGCGTGCGTCCGCCGCGCTGGAAATAGTTCGTGCCGGTTTGGGTGTTTATGGCTCCTTTGGCGAAGAGCACGTTGCCCGTCAGGTTATTGACCGAGAGCATGACGCCTTTCGAATAGCCGGTCGTTCCCGAGGTGTAGTTGAGCAGGATCATCCGGTCGTTGGGAATCTTGTGGAAGCGGATATGTTCCGGTCCGAATCCCTTCGGATAGGCTTTGCGGAAGTGATTTTCGCGGTTTTTCTGAAACTCCGTCAGCTTCTTCGGATCCCGGCGCTCGTAGATCGCGTTCAGGTCCGTGAGCGAGAAGACGGCTTCGACCTTTCGGATCTGGTCGGCTTCGATCGCGTCCCAGAACGTGTCGCCCAGGAAAAGCAGTCGGCTTTCCGAATGGTTGATGATGTGGATCACGTCGTTGGCATGGAAATCCTGCAGAATGGGTACGATGACTGCGCCGTAAGTGATCGTGGCGATGTAGGTGATGCACCAGCGGGGATTGTTGCGGCCGATCAGCGCGATCCGGTCGCCCTGCCGAATACCCGCCTCGTCGAAGAGCAGGTGCAGCTTGGCGATCTCGGCGCCCATTTCCAGGTAGGTGAAGCTCTCCTGTTTGAAATAGTCGGTCAATGCCGGAAGCGTGTGGTTCTCCCGGAAGCTGGCCTCGTAAATATTGATCAGGTTTTCGCGTAACATAGAGTTTTCGGTGTCAGGTGATAGGTAATTTGATCGGAAAAACAAAGCTTGCTCTCCGGCAGGAGACGTTCCCCTTTGCCTGGCGTGACTGCCTTGTCGAAGCGGTTTCGGCGAGTTTTACCTGTGCCGGGAACAAGACAGTTTTTTGTATTCGGCAGGGTGGTATCGTGTCCGGGCCAATGCTTTATTTTCGACAAAAATAATTAAAAAAACGATCCGCCGAAAAAGCGGGTCGTTTTTTCGGGCACTATTTTTTGTCCTCTCTTCGATGGGGCTTCCAAATGTATATTTTAGATTCCGTGCCGTTTTTCAGCCGTACGATATTCTTGCGATGGGTGTAGAGCAGCAGAACGGCCGTGACGAATGAGAAGACGATGAACGGCACCGATTGGTTTACCTTGGGCGAAACGATCGTGAAGATCGGAAAGCAACAACCGGCCACGATAGACGCGAGCGAAACGTAATGCGTCATCATCAGGATCACGACCCATACGGCGAAACAGAGCAGTACGACCGGCGGATAAATTCCCGTGATCGCCCCCACGAGCGTTGCCACGCCCTTGCCGCCCCGGAATCCCGCGAAAATGGGGAAGATGTGTCCGAGCACGGCGGCGAATACGGCGATGATCTTGATATTTATCAGCCACATATCGTTGATGTAGGCGTCGTATTTGAGGATCTCGGTCAATGTGACCGCGACGAATCCCTTGAGGAAATCCAGCAGAAAGACCGGCAGGGCTGCCCGGCGTCCCAGCACCCGCAGCATGTTGGTCGTACCGGCGTTTTTGCTGCCGTGTTCCCGGATGTCGATGCCGTAATATTTTTTGCCTATCCATACGGCGCTGGGGATCGAGCCGAGCAGGTAGGCGATGATTATCATCGTGATAATGCAATAGTAAGTCAGTATCATGCCCTTTATTTGTCAGGATTGTATATGCAAATATAAACGAAAAAAATTTAAATACTGCGGCTTTTGGGGAAAATAGTCCGAAGCGAACGGGAAATCCGGGAGTTTTTCGTATATTTGCAAAATTAAATCAATTATTAACCGCTCTAAAATAGTTAATTTTATGATCAATACGAAAGCTTTATTGGAGCCGATGGGGTCTTGGGCCTGGTGGCGTTCCTGGATTCAGTTGTTTGTCGGTTGTGCGATCATGGGATCCGGTTTCGTTTTTTTTATCAATCCTTACAATTTCGTTCCGGGCGGAGTCTATGGCGCCGGCATCGTATTGCATAATATTTTCCCGTCGATCCAGGTCGGTACTTTCGGCTATATGTTCGACGTGCCGCTGATGATTACCGCCGTATTGGTTTTCGGCGGACAGTTCGGCGCCCGGACGGTGGTGGCTGCGCTGTTCACGCCCGGTTTTATGAATATCCTGACGCGGTTGGTCTATTCCGATGCGGCATTTACGGCCGACGGTATCAATCTCGATCCGGCGCTATTGCTGGGCGGTTCGCTCAACTTGTCGAACGATCTGTTGCTGACCTGTATCATCGGTGCGGTCGTTATCGGCGTGGGGCAGGGTATGGTCGTGCGGACACAGGCTACCACGGGCGGTACGGACATTATCGCCATGTTGCTTCAGAAGTATGCGGGCATCAAGTTTTCCACGGGTATCTTCCTGGCGGATTGCGTGGTGATCCTTTCTGGCTTGGTGGTGATCGGTTTCGGTCTTGGTACGGGCGATAGTTCGGGTTCGGGCTGGGTGCTGACACTCTATTCGCTCATTACGATCTTCATCTGTTCGCGGGTCGTAGCCCGGGTGATCGACGGTGCGTCGTACGACAAGTTGCTGTTCATCATCAGCGATGAAAACGAAAAACTCCGGACATTCATTCTGGAGGATCTGGAACGCAGCGCTACTTTTATCAAGGCACGGGGTATGTACTCCGAGGAGGAAAAGGATATGATTTTCCTGGTGGTCGATCGCAAGGAGGTGCATGCGGTACAGCGTAAGGTACAGGAGATCGACCCGAAAGCATTCTTCGTGGTTACGGATGCCTACGATACCTACGGAGAGGGCTTCAAGCCTTTCCCGGAAGCGGGTGCGATTCAGGCACAGTAATTTTCAGAAATACCGGGGAAACGGGAACCGCGATCGTCGATTCCCGTTTTTCGGTCCTAATTTTACCGGGCGAGTCCGGTTTTGCAACTATGAATAACGAGAAGATAAATACTTTGCGTCCGCTGCAGGGTGCGGGCCGTAAACTTTTTGTCGAAACATACGGCTGTCAGATGAACGTCGGCGATACGGAAATCGTCGTTGCGATCATGCAGCAGGAGGGCTATGTCTATACCGACAAGATCGAGGAGGCGGATGTCGTTCTGATCAATACCTGTTCGATCCGAGATAATGCCGAACAGCGCATTTGGGGACGTTTGCGGGAGATGGCTCATCTGCGCCGCCGCCGGCCGGGACTGCTCGTCGGTATTATCGGTTGTATGGCCGAACGTTTGCGGGAACGGCTGCTCGAAGGGGAGAACCCCGTGGATATCGTCGCCGGTCCGGATGCGTACCGCGACCTGCCCCGCCTGGTGCGCGAAGCGGGCGAAGGCGGCCGGGGCGTCAATGTCCTGCTTTCCCGCGAGGAAACCTACGCCGAAATCGCTCCCGTGCGGCTCGATCGCAACGGCGTGAGCAGTTATATCGCCATCATGCGCGGGTGCAACAACTATTGTTCGTACTGCGTGGTGCCTTATACGCGGGGCGTGGAGCGCAGCCGCGATCCGCAGACTATTCTGAGCGAAGCCCTCTGCCTGTTCGAGAACGGTTACCGGGAGGTGACGCTGTTGGGACAGAACGTCAATTCGTATCGTTATGGAGCGGTCGATTTTCCGGAGCTGATGCGCCTTGTGTCCGAAATTTCGCCGCTGTTGCGCGTTCGGTTCGCAACGTCGCATCCCAAGGACATGAGCGACCGTCTGCTCGAAGTGATGGCGTCGAAACCCAACATCTGCCGCTGCATCCACCTGCCTGCCCAGTCGGGATCGTCGCGGATGCTCGAGAAGATGAACCGCAAATATACGCGCGAATGGTACCTCGACCGCATCGCCGCTATCCGCCGCTATATGCCCGATTGCGCGATTACGACCGACCTGATCGCCGGATTCTGCAGCGAAACGGACGAGGATCATCGGCAGACGCTTTCGCTGATGCGGGAGGTGGGGTATGAATTCGCCTATATGTTCAAGTATTCCGAGCGGCCCGATACGTTCGCTCAACGTCACATGCCCGACGATGTGCCGGATTCGGTCAAGACGGCCCGTTTGAACGAAATCATCGCCTTGCAGAATACGCTTTCGGCCGAAAGCAACGCCCGCGATGTCGGCAAAGAGTTCGAAATTCTGGTGGAAGGTACTTCCAAGCGCAGCGACCGGCAGCTTTTCGGACGTACGTCGCAGAATAAGGTGGTGGTCTTCGATCGCGGCGAGTGCCGGATCGGGGATTACGTGCGGGTGCGGGTGACCGCCTCCTCGTCGGCGACGTTGCAGGGAGAGTTGGTCGAAAGAACCCGCCCGTTTGAAGTGTAATAATTGGAAAAGAAAGAAAACGCATAGTATGAGATTTGACGAACTCGATCTGGAAGACGAGGTGCTGGACGGCATCGACGCCATGAATTTTCAGGAGATGACTCCTGTGCAGGAGCAGACCATTCCGATCATTCTGGACGGGCGCGATATTATCGCCTGCGCCCAGACCGGTACGGGCAAGACGGCTGCCTATACGCTGCCGCTGCTGAACAAACTGCTCATCGAGGGCAACCCCGACAACGTGGTGAAATCGCTGATCATCGTGCCGACGCGCGAGCTGGCGCAGCAGATCGACCAGCAGTTCCAGGGCTTCTCGTACTACCTGCCCGTCTCGACGACGGTCGTTTACGGCGGCGG
>ENA-OPVL01000352-OPVL01000352.1-human-gut-metagenome-genome-assembly--contig:-NODE-352-length-32595-cov-5.472157_pt1 | contig 32595 bp, 24 predicted proteins | sample MGYA00241496_ERZ501984 | MGnify/ENA primary metagenome ERZ501984 (study PRJEB25962, sample SAMEA2042986) | human gut metagenome | biome: human gut; feature: human-associated habitat; material: faeces... | reverse complement strand
ACTGGGCAAGCAGCTGAAAAAGATCGGGATGCTGGTGGTGCAGGATCAGGTCTGGAACCGTGTGACCATCAACCGCGCCGCCCATAAAACGACCCGCTACTATCTTGACGAGTTCCATCTTCTTTTGAAGGAGGAACAGACGGCTTCGTACAGTGTCGAAATCTGGAAACGCTATCGCAAATGGGGCGGCATCCCCACCGGGATCACGCAAAATGTCAAAGACCTGTTATCCAGCCGCGAGGTTGAGAACATTTTTGAGAACAGCGATTTCATCTATATGCTCAATCAGGCCGCTGGCGACCGGCAGATTCTCGCAAAGCAGCTCAACATTTCGCCGCATCAGCTTTCTTATGTGACCCACTCCGGCGAGGGCGAGGGGCTGCTGTTCTACGGCAACACGATCCTGCCCTTCATTGACCACTTCCCGAAGGACACCGAGCTGTACCGCGTCATGACCACCAAACCGCAAGAGGTGGCGTCGGCATGAAAAGAGAACCGCGCTTGCAGTTTTCCGACGCCGATCTTGCCGAGCCGAAGCTGGAAAAGCCCATCAAGCGGGTGAAAAAAGCGGAGGCCAAGGCGGATAAGGCGCAGGCGAAAATCCCCAAGAAAACCGTGGTCAAAAAGGAACGCGGCTTTGATCCTGCTACCGGCAAGGTCAAAACGCAGCTCCGGTTTGAGGAAGTGGATAAGAAAAAGCCGCCCTCAAAGCTGACCCATGCCGTGCAGGATGCCCCCGCCAACTTTGTTCTCTCTCAGGTTCACCGGGAGGTGCGGCAGAGCGAGGATGACAATGTAGGCGTAGAGGCCGCGCACAAGGTAGAGCAAGCCGTGGAGAGCGGCGGGCGGCTGGTGCAGTCTGCCCACCGCGCCCATCAGCTCAAGCCTTATCGTGCTGCCATCCGTGCAGAGAAAAAGCTGGAACGAGCCAATCTTGACGCGCTCCAGAAGAAAGCAGAGATCGACAGCCCCACCAGCAATCCCGTTTCCAAATGGCAGCAGAAGCAGGCAATTAAGAAGCAGTATGCCGCTGCCAAGCACAATCAGGCGGCGCAGACTACGGCAAAGGCGGCAGAGAATACCGCCAAGGCCGCGAAAAAAGCGGCTGAAAAGGCTGAGAAAGCGGGCAAATATGTGTGGGAACACCGGCGCGGCTTTGCCATTGCCGCCGCAATTCTGCTGATGCTGGCATTTCTGCTCAACGGCCTGTCCTCCTGCTCGGTGATAATGGATGGCGTCGGCTCCGGGATCGCGGCCAGTACCTATCCGTCGCAGGACGCCGATATGCTGGGCGCGGAGGCGCAGTATTGCGAAATGGAGGCCGAGCTTCAGCGCTACCTCGACACCTATGAAAGCACCCACGACTATGATGAATACCATTTTGATCTGGACGCCATCGAGCATGACCCCTATGTACTCATTTCCATGATTACGGCGCTGCATCAAGGAGAATGGACGCTGGATGAGGTGCAGGGTACGCTTCAAATGCTCTTTGACCGCCAGTACATCTTGACCGAGGATGTGGTGGTGGAAACCCGCTACCGCACGGAAACCGACACATGGACGGACGCGGACGGCAACACCCACACGGACACCTATCAGGTGCCGTATGACTACTACATCTGCACGGTCACGCTGGAAAACTTCAATCTCTCTCATGTTCCCGTTTACATTATGAGCGAAGAACAGCTCGGAATGTACGCCACCTACATGGCCACCCTTGGCAACCGCCCCGACCTGTTCCCCGGTTCAGGCTACATCGGCAAGTATGTGGAGGGCAGCTATACCGACTACGACATTCCCCCGGAGGCGCTGGACGATGAGGTATTTGCCGCCATCATCAAGGAAGCGGAAAAGTATCTCGGCTACCCCTACGTTTGGGGCGGCAGCAGTCCCTCCACCTCGTTTGACTGTTCGGGCTTCGTCAGTTGGGTCATCAATCATTCCGGTTGGGATGTGGGCAGACTGGGCGCGCAGGGACTTTGCAATATCTGTACGCCTGTATCCTCTGCTAACGTCAAGCCGGGCGATCTGGTGTTTTTCACCGGAACGTATGATACCCCCGGTGTCAGCCATGTGGGTATCTATGTTGGCAACAATATGATGATCCACTGCGGAGATCCGATCTCTTATGCAAACTTAAATTCAAGCTATTGGCAGTCCCATTTCTACCGTTATGGGCGCTTGCCGTAAAGGAGAGTGAACGATATGAACCCGAAAATTATGAAGCTCCGTGGAGAGCTGGAGAAGAACAAAGGCAAAATCTCTGATCTGCAAGGCCGCAACCGCGAGCTGGAAAAGCAGATTCGTGAGCTGGAGGACACCGACATCATCGGCATGGTGCGTGAGAACGGCATGACGATGGAGCAGTTTGCCGAGCTGTTCCGCCGTATGCAGGCCGCGCCTGCACCGGCCACTTCGGAAAAGGAGGCGTTGAACCATGACTAAAAACACACCGCGCATTTTTATCAGCCTGCTGCTGATGCTCCTGTGCATCGGGATTCTCCCCGTTTCCGCTTTTGCCAGCAGCGGCGACTATCCCGATGATACGCTGCCTGCCGTCGAAAGCAGCGCCGCAGACACGCAGGAAACAAAACAGATCGGCACGGTCACGACCAACGGCGGCAGCCTGAATGTCCGCACCGGCGCGGGACTGGACAACACTGCGTTTACGCAGCTCCCCAACGGCACGGTGGTCGATGTGATCGGCAGGGACGGCGATTGGGTAAAAATCCTGCTGCCCGCCCGTGCGGGCTATGTGTACGGCAACTATCTGACCGTCACCGACGCCGCCGACAGTACCGTGAGCATCGGCGGCATTACGCTTCCGTTTGATGAAAAAGAGCTGGCCGACCTCTGGCAGATTCTTCTCGGCGGCATGACGGGCGGCAGCGACGCGCTGACACCGGACGGCAATCTGACGCTGATCGACGATATTGGCTCCAGCACCAAGGTGGGGAAACAGTTCATTACACTGGAAAGCAAGAACGGCAATACATTTTACCTGATTATTGACCGTGACGATGAGGGCGAAGAAACCGTCCATTTCTTAAATCAGGTGGATGAGGCTGACCTGATGGTGCTGACCGGCGAGGAAGAAACGCCCGCCACTTGCTCCTGCACCACCAAATGCGTGGCCGGTACGGTCAATACATCCTGCCCCGTCTGCGCGGTCAACATGACCGAGTGCGTGGGCAAGGAGGCAAAGCCCGAAGTCCCCACCGAGCCGACAGAACCCGCCGCCGAGGAACCGGAGAAAAAGAGCGGCGTGGGCGGCATCCTTGTCGTTCTGCTGATCGTCGCGCTGGGCGGCGGTGCAGCGTTCTACATTTTCAAGCAGAAAAAGGCCAAGCCGCAGACCAAAGGCAGCGCCGATCTGGACGATTATGACTACGGCGAGGACGAATATGAGTTTGAGCCGTATGAGGACGAACCGGAACAGGATACTACGGAGGATACGGACGCATGAGATATTTCACCAATAATCCGCTGGAACGCCTGATGATGCAGAAGCCGAAAGCAGCGCGGGAGGACAGCCCTCCCGACGCTGCCAAGGAACACTTCTGCTATGGCTGTAAGCGCTTCGGGCAGAGCTGCGTTCGCCCCTGCTACCGTGACGTAAAGAGAATGGAGGCTGCACCATGCGCCTTGTGATCGCCGAAAAACCCTCCGTGGCGCAGAGCATCGCCGCCGTGCTGGGTGCAAAATCACGGCATGACGGGTATCTGGAGGGCAGCGGGTATATCGTGTCGTGGTGCTTTGGGCATCTGGCAGAGCTGGCCGACGCCGCCGTTTACAATGCCGATGATGCCAAATGGACGCTGGCGGCGCTGCCCATCATTCCTACCTCGTTCCGCTTCATCGTCCGCTCTGAAAAGCAGAAGCAGTTTGACATTCTGCGGGAGCTGATGCGCCGGGAGGATGTGGCAGAGGTGGTCAACGCCTGCGACGCTGGGCGCGAGGGTGAGCTGATCTTCCGCACGGTTTACTGCCTTTCGGGATGCTCCAAGCCCATTTTGCGGCTTTGGATTTCTTCAATGGAGGATGATGCCATCCACAGCGGCTTCCAGCAGCTTAAGTCTGGGCGCGACTATGACGGCCTGCATCAATCCGCCCTGTGCCGTGCCAAGGCCGATTGGCTGGTGGGCATCAACGCCACGCGGTATTTTTCCCTGACGTATGGACGCACATTGAACATCGGGCGCGTCATGTCGCCCACGCTGGCGCTGCTGGTACAGCGTGAGGCGGAGATCTCCGCATTTGTGGCAGAACCGTTCTACACCGTCCAGCTTGATTGCGGCTTTCCCGCCACGACAGGCCGAATGAAGGACAGGAAGGACGCCGACGCCATCGCCAACGCCTGCAAGGGCAAGGCAGTAACCGTCAAAAGCGTGGAGCGCAAGGAAAAGTCTGAGAAAGCGCCTGCGCTCTACGATTTGACCTCCCTCCAGCGCGACGCCAACCGCGTTCTCGGCTACACCTCTCAGCAGACCCTCGACTATCTCCAAGCGCTCTATGAAAAGAAGCTCTGTACCTACCCGCGCACCGACAGCCGCTTCCTGACCGACGATATGGAGGGCAGCGTCCCCGGCCTTGTCGCCGCCGCTGCCGCTGTCTGCGGCATGGAGAAGCCTCCGACCATCTGCACCAAGCAGGTATGCAGCAGTAAAAAAGTCACCGATCACCACGCCATTGTTCCCACCATCAGCGCGGAAAAGGTAGATATGGCCTCTCTGCCGCTGGGCGAACGCGAGGTGCTGAAGCTGGCGGCAAGGGGCTTGCTTCGTGCGGTGGATGAACCACATCGCTACGCAGAAACGGTCATTACGGTGGACTGTGCCGGTCAGAGCTTCACCGCCAAGGGCAAAACCGTCCTTGCTCCCGGCTGGAAGCGCTATGAGCAGGAGCAGGCAGAGGCAGCGCCCGCGCTGCCGGTGGTAACGGAGAATCAGACGCTTTCCGTATCTGCCGCATCGGTCAAGACCGGAAAAACCACGCCGCCCAAGCATTTCACCGAGGATACGCTGCTGGCTGCGATGGAGAACGCGGGCAAGGAGGATATGCCAGATGATGCCGAGCGCAAGGGCATCGGAACCCCGGCGACCCGTTCCGGTATCATTGAAAAACTGGTGTCCTCCGGTTTTGTGGAGCGCAGGAAGTCCAAAAAGATCACAAATCTGCTGCCCACCTCTACCGGCACGGCACTTATTACGGTTCTTCCCGAACAGCTCCAGTCACCGCAGCTCACCGCCGAATGGGAACACCGCCTGAAAGAGATCGAGCGCGGCGAAATCGCCCCGGACAGCTTCATGGATGGGATCGCCGCCATGCTGAATGAGCTGGTGCAGACCTACAAGCCCATCCCCGGTGCGGAAGTCCTGTTCCCCTCCGGGCGTGAGGTAGTCGGCAGGTGTCCCCGCTGCGGAGCCGAGGTGACGGAATCACCGAAAGGCTTTTTCTGTGAGAACCGTGCCTGTTCCTTTGTTCTCTGGAAAAACAGCCGCTTTTTCACAGCCAAGAAAAAGGTGCTGACAAAATCCCTTGCCGCTGCGCTTTTGAAAAATGGCCGCGCCCCGCTGAAAGGCTGCTACTCCGAAAAGACCGGGAAAACCTATGATGCCAGCGTTCTTCTGGAGGACGATGGGCAACGCACGGGCTATAAGCTGGTGTTCGACAATGGCTGATGCGCCGCGTATGGATCACAAGCAGCTCCGCCGCGCCAAGAAGCTCATTCGGAAGCTCTGCTGCAATTACGATCACGGCAACTGCCTCGCGCTGGATGATGGAGAGCCTTGCGTCTGCGTACAGGGTATTTCCTACTCGCTGCTGTGCAACTGGTTCCGAAACGCGGTGCTTCCCGCCGACCATGAGCTGCTGGCCGACGTGATGCGGGAAAGGCCGGGAAAGTGCTGCGCCGTTTGCGGCAAGCCGGTCTATTCTTCCTCCAACCGCGCCAAATATTGCCCCACCTGTGCCAAGCGGGAGCGGAGAAAGCAGGACGCCAAACGGAAGCGTGAACAATACTGGAACCTCCGCAGATAGAGGGCGTAAAAGCCCCGTGCCGCAAGGCTTTTTCCATGCGGAATCCCAAGGGGCTGAGACATTCTATCCGCAAGTCCGGAAACAACGTCTATCTGCGGAGAATTGCCCCTGTGCAGGATGTGTTTTCTTCTGCGCAGGGGCGCTATTTTTTCTGAAAGGAGATTATCATGGCTGAAAAGCAAACCAACAAAGACCGGATGCGGGAGATCGTTGACAGCATCGAAAACGGCATCAAGGAGCTGTTTGAGAGCGATAAGTACCGGCAGTATCTCTCCACGATGAGCCGTTTTCACCGCTACTCGGTCAATAATACCATGCTCATCTATATGCAGCGCCCCGACGCCACCCATGTGGCGGGCTTCAACAAGTGGCGCGATCAGTTCGGCAGGAACGTCCTGAAAGGCGAAAAAGGTATCCGCATCATCGCTCCTACTCCCTATAAGAAAAAGGTCGAGGAAATCAAGACCGACCCGGAAACCAATGCGTCGGTGCTGGATGCGGATGGCAAGGCCATCATTGAGGAAAAGGAAATCCGAATCCCTATGTTCAAGGTGGTATCCGTCTTTGATGTGTCACAGACTGCGGGAAAGCCCTTGCCCCAGCTTGCCGCTGATCTGAGCGGCAATGTGCAGCAGTATGAGGTTTTCATGGAGGCGCTGCGCCGCGCTTCTCCCGTTCCGATAGAGATAAAGCCCGTTGCGCATGACACAGATGGCTTTTTCAGCATTAAGGCGCAGAGCATCACCATCCGCGCCGGTATGAGTGAGGTGCAGACGGTATGCGCCGCCGTCCATGAGATTGCTCACGCCAAGCTCCACGACTATGAACACATGACAGAGCTTGCGGACGATGGTGAGACGATCCTTGTCCCCGGCGAAAAGAGCCGCAACACCGAGGAGGTCGAGGCCGAAAGCATCTCCTATGCGGTCTGCCAGTATTACGGCATTGAAACGGGAGAAAACAGCTTCGGCTATATCGCCACATGGTCAAAGGGCAAGGAGCTGAAAGAACTTCGCGCCAGTCTGGAAACCATCAACAAGACTGCCTCCGAGCTGATTACGGACATTGACCGGCACTTTGCGGAGATTTGCAAGGAGCGCGGCATTTCTGTGGAGAAATCCGAGCAAGCGGAAAGCCAATTAAAAGAGAACAGCAATATGTCTGCGGCTGACTTGGCAAAAAGCATTTCAGAGCTGTATCTCGATGCGAATGGCCTTGCCTTTCTCAGCGAATTTGCAAGTCAGGAAGATTGCCTTCAGCATTTCTACGAAGATCTGTTGACGGGAGCAGATGAGATAAAAGGCTTCCTGTCCGAAACACTTGAGCAGAGCGATGAATACGCGCACAGAGCGAATGAGCTGCTGTTGGAAGTTGAGGCATTTCAGAAAAGTCACACTTCCTTAAAGGAACTCGACGCTAATGAGCGTTGGTATGCGGTTGATGGTGGGAGCAAGCATCTTCGCATAACAGAAGATGGTGCAAAATATGCCTATGAACTTTACGACAAGGACACTCTACACCTTCTGGAAAGCGGAACAGTACATGACGATGATGTAAACTTTCTTTTGGCGGCTGCGATTCGTATCTGCGAAACACATGGCTATGATAAGACCGTGCCGTTTGAAGTTTTGTCAAACAAGTTTGCAGGGATTTTGTACTCACTCGAATTGTCATCGGACGACAATCAGGTTGTTCACGAGGAGGCCGGTTCTCATGCCGCAGGCACACTTCCAACTTCGCCAGAGCTGGAACAGGCCACACCTATGCCTGACCCCACGCTGACGGTGGATGATATGCGCAGCTATGGGTATCTGGACAGCGATATGCTCCCGCTTTCCAAGGATCGGGCGGTGGAACTGCTGGAGCATGACATCACGGTTTATATGCTCTATCCCGACAACGCCGAGGAAATGGTTTTTGAGGCCGAGGACATCATCAAGCACGATGGAATGTTCGGGCTTACAAGACCGGATTGGGATGCGGTCAAAGGCCATATCCCGCCCCGCGATGTGGAGCAGCGTTTTTTGAACAGTCCCACCGATGCTATGGCGATCTACCAGCTGCGCCGGGATGCGCCGGTGGAGCTGCGTTTTGCCAACCTCGGCAGTCTGGCCGCGCCGCCTGACCCGGCCAACTATGAAGCCGTCTATACCCGTGAGGTGTACCCGGACGATGATACCGGCAGAATCCTTGAAAACTTCTACTACATTTTCAACGACGAGCGCCCCGGCGATTTTGTGGGACACAGCCTCTCCGTCAGCGACATCGTTGCGCTGAAACAGGACGGCAAGGTATCCTATCACTACTGTGACAGCATTGGATTTCAGGAGCTGCCCGCCTTTCAGAAACCGGAGAATTATCTGAAAGCCGCCGAGATGTCGATGGAAGATGATTACGGCATGATCGACGGCATTATCAACAACGGCCCCAAACAGCCCACCGTCGCCGACCTTGAAGCACAGGTCAAGGCCGGTATGTCCATCTCCTTGATGGATTTGGCAGAGGCGGCACACCGGGAAAAGAAGAAATCTGTGCTGGAGCAGCTCAAAAGCCAACCGGCCCAAGAACGTCCACACAAAACAGCGCCCAAAAAGAGCGCGGAAAAGGAGCTTTGATATGAACATCACCTTTGAAGAACGCCAGCTTATGAGCCTCTACAACACCGGCACCCGCACGGGCTTGATCGCGGCGCTGGAGGAAATGCGCGGCTACCTCGCTGCGGATGAAACGGAGCTGCGGGAGCTGACGGACAGCGCCATCGCAAAGCTGCGCAGGATGAGCGACGCGGAATATGACGCGCTCGACCTGTTCCCCGATTTTGAAAAGGAGGATATGGATGCCGAGTAAAGTACAGCTCTATGCGCAGATGGCAGACCGCACGGCGGAGCAGATCACGGGAAGCTACCAGAAGTGGACGGCATTTCTGACCACCGCCGCAAGGCTGTATAAGTACCCCTACAACGAGCAGCTCATGATCTTCGCCCAGCGCCCGGAGGCCACGGCCTGCGCGGAATACGACCTCTGGAATAAGCAGATGCGCCGGTATGTGCGACGAGGCAGCAAGGGCATCGCCCTTGTGGATACCAGCAGCGACCAACCAAAACTCCGATATGTATTTGATGTTTCCGACACCAGCGGCGGCGAGAACTCTCGCCGCCCTTATCTTTGGGAATACCGGCAGGAGCATCGTGAGGTGGTATCTGCGGCGCTGGAGCAGCGCTTCGACGTTTCCGGTGAAAACGGGCTTGCCGATCAGTTGGAGCGTGTGGCGGCGCAGCTTGTAGATGAATACTGGCACGACAACCGGCGCGATATTGTCGGCATCGTTGACGGTTCCTTTTTGGAGGACTATGATGAGTTCAACATCGGAGCCGCTTTTCGGAATGCCGCCGTTGTCAGCACCACCTATGCGCTGCTGTCCCGCTGCGGGATGCAGCCGGGAGATTACTTCGAGCATGAGGATTTTCTGAATGTCTTTGATTTCAACACCCCGCAGACCGTCGCCGCTCTTGGAACGGCCATCAGCCAGTCCAGCGAGCTGGTGCTGCGGCAGATCGAAGTCACCATCAAGAATTATGAGCGCGAGAAAATCGCGGAAAGGAGCGAAAGCCATGAGCGAACTGACCTACACCCGCAGCGGGGATTATCTGATTCCCGATCTGAGCCTGACCGAGCAGCCGCAAGCCCCGCTGGGCAAGTACGGCAGGATGCGGAAGGATTACCTGAAGGAGCATCGTCCGGTGCTGTGGAACAGCCTGCTGCTGTCCGAGAAGCTGTACCCCCATCTGCGGGAGATCGACGAGGCAGCGAACAACCGGCTGGAACAGATGATGCCGGAGCTGATGAAGTTGGCGGGCGTGACGGAATCGCTGAAAGCCAGCGACCCGATGAAGTGGGTAGGGCTGATGAACACGCTGAAAGCGCAGGCCGAGGAAACGATCCTCACGGAACTGGTGTTCAGCTAAATATGTTCGATGCCCCTGCTGGGGCGCAGATGTCCTTTTTCCCCTCAGAGGCAGAACAAATTCAATCCATCGCAGAAGCGGAGAGTGTAACACCCTCCGCTTTTTCTATGTTCATTTCTCAGGATGATATTGACCACATCCTGCGCGCGGGCGGTAATGCGGATGCAGCGCGGATGAAAATTGCTGCGGAATTCTCCAAGCAAAAACCTTTAGAGGATCGCGCGGCATTTCTGAAAGCTCTTTACCACGGCGGCAACGGCCTGATTACGGATAACGGCAGGCTTTCCGCATGGTACGGGGACGATGGTATCCATATTGCAACCGGAGATACCTCTCGCTATCTTCGTTCTGCCCAAGTGATAGGCTGGGCAGATGCGGCGGAGCGTATTGAGGAGCTTCTGGACGGCGGCGCATTTGCCACCAATCTTGAGGTCACGGAAGCCCCGCGCTATGAGCGGCTGGGTATTGCTGTGGATGTCTGGAACCTTTATCACGATTTCTCGGATGAAGCAAAGTCGCTGGGGTATCTGTCCTGCTTGGGTAATATCCATAGCACCAGCTTTCCAGAGGAAACGGAGCGTCTGACGGACGATCTGCTGAATCCGGCGTTCCGAGATAGGCTCCTGTCGGAATACAAGGTATTCATGGACACCTACCGCGAAAACCGTGCGCTGCTGCGCTTCCATTACCACAAGTCGCAGGCACTTCTCACACGTTTGGAAGATCTGTCCCTTCCACGAAAGGAATTCCGTTCCGATATGGCGGCTATTCCAGCAACCGGCAGGTTTATCACCGAAGATGAAATTTCGGCTTCTCTTGCAAACGGGAGCAGTTTTGAGGGTGGAAAGACCCGCATCCATGAGTTTTTCCAGACTCCGCACACGACAAAAGAGAGCGCTGATTTTCTGAAAAAGGAATACGGCATCGGAGGACGCACCCATGCTGTATCCAGAGAAAGCGGCAGCTATGAAGATCACGGCAGCAAAGGCATTGTGCTGAAAAAGAACGGCTGTGCAGACATTCAGATGAATTGGAACAAGGTCGCTTCGCGCATCTCGGAGCTGGTTCGGTTGAACCGCTACCTTACGCCGGATGAGCAGGCAGCCTATGACAAGGAAATGGCGCAGGACGCCATGCGGAACGCGGTTTATAACGACTATAACGACGTAAAGGCGGCGCACCCCGATGAAATTGTGCTGTATCAGGTTGGGGACTTCTTCGAGCTGTATGGCGAGGATGCGCGGGCAGTTGTAGATGATCTCAGCCTTGAGCTGACGCGCCGCAATTTGGAGGGAGTAGGCCGTGTTACCATGTGCGGCTTCCCTGCAAAGGATTTGGAGAAATACGTTGAAAAGCTGCGGGAAAAGCATGATGTAACAATTTCGCGCATTGGCGATTCCAGCCATAAACACACGGCATATACGCTTCCGTCCATCGACCACGAGGCAGAACAGGCCATCAATGCCTATGAAGCGGAGTTCGGCGCGGATGGGACGCGGGTGTTCCGCGACCCCGCCGCCGAGCTGCCACCACAGCCTACCGTGCGAGAGCTGTTTGACGGGTACAAGCTGACCGTCGGCAACTCGCTTTCCAAAGATACGGCTTTTGTCAATGCCTGCCGCAATTCAGACCGCCAGAACGCTTATCTGGAGGGTGCGGACGCTATCCGTCGTATTGTCACGGCATCTGATGATCTCCAGCTTGTCCGCCTGTACTTTGATATGCCCGCGTTCCATAACCAGCTGCATCAGGAGCTTTTGGAGGAACTGTATCCCACGCTGGCAGCGACGGTCGCACCCTCTCCCTATCAGATCACACAGGAGGACATTGACAACGCGCTTCTGGATTGGCACGACAACCTAAAGGGCAAGCAGGAAGTCGCACTATATATGCAGGCGCATGGGCGAGAACGCAGCACCGCCGCATGGCTGGCTGCAAAATATGGCTGGGAAGATAGCAAAACCCCCATGTATATCCATGTAGGAAACGCCGAGCCGGTGACGCTCACATGGGCGCAGGTACAGCGGCGGTTGGCACAGCTCATCCGCGAGAATAAATTTTATGATGAGAATGAGCGACTGCGGTTATTTTCACCTGACCGATACTCCATTCGTCTGCATCCCGGCGAGGGCGGAATTACCGGCATTTGGGATGAGGTGTTGGAACGGTTCTGCGGAGACGGGGAACAAACGCTCCGCTTTGCAGAACAGAATAACGCCATTGCTTACTTGGATGGCATCAAACGGGATATGGGAATTGAGCTATCCCCTCCGGCGTTTACAACACCGCTTGGCTATACCTATCATATTGGAGATCGCATTTCATCCATAGAGTTAGACCACATAGCAGCAGTCGGCGTTATCGCGCGTGTAGATGAAGATCACGTCTGGCACACGTTACCGAACGTACCCGGACAGGAACCTGTCAGCATCGACCGCAATTCCTTTGAACGCTATCTCGACACCAGATATTTCGAGGTTTCTGAACCGGAGCCGCAGCGCGTCATTGCGGCGCAGCACACAGAACAGCCAACCCCGGAGACGCCGCAAGCGGTTCAAACCCTTATGGGGCAGCGCGTGGAAATTGATGGTAAGCTCTATAATGTTGATTCCGCAGATGAAACTGTCGCGCATCTCAGCGTCGTTTCATCCCCCAGCGAGAGCAATCACGATCCGGAACACAGAACCGAACCGGTTTCTGCTGTCCTCACACGAATTGCAGATCAGGGTCGTGAGCTTGCGCCGAATATTTCGGCATATCAGGCGCTTCGTGCAGAGCATCCCGAAAAGCTCATCGGTGTCCGTGTCGGAGAACGGCTGCTTTTTTATGGCGCGGATGCAAAACGAGCCGCCAGCGCTTTGAATCGCCGCCTGCTGCAACGCGATATTCCCGGTATGGGCGAAACCGCTGTGACCGGCTATGATTTTGGACAATGGGCAAGCGCCGCAAAGCGGCTGCTGGAGCATGGACACAGCTTCGTGTTTGCGCAGCCAAATGAAACCGACGGCTATGATGTTATCAACGAGGCCGATGCCAAGGAGTATATCCCCATTGGCATGGAGCTGGAGATTGACGGACGGAAGTTTGTCATTGACAGCGTAAATTTCGGCACGGATGAAGTATCTCTGCGCGATGTGACTTTTCAAAACAGGCAGGGCTTTCCCATCTTCCGCGCTGAACACATTGCGTTTATACGCTCGTTTGTTGAAGAGCAGGAACGGGAGCAGCCGCAGCCTGTCACCAAACCCGTCGCGTTCTATCCTGCCGAGAAAACGCACTTGCCCTACGACATAGAAATCCAAACGCTGCACATCCCGGAACCGGAGCATGACCCGCCCTCTGCGGAACCCGCCAAGCCTGAATCGCCTGCCATGAGCGAGGAAGAAGCTCTGATTCTGGAGCAGGAAGGGCGCGCGGCACTCTCGGAAATGGGCGAGTTTGTGCCTGATTCTGATGATGCCATCTCACAGGCTGAGATCGACGAGCCTCCCGCACACCGTCCTGCGGTATCTATCCCCGTTGACGGCGAGTGGCAGGGCTTTCCCAGCGTTGCCGCTGCGGAGCAGGCCGCTTACGCTGACTTCAAGGCGGCAAGCCACCGCGACGCGCAGAATTTCCACATCACCGATGATGCCCTCGGCGTCGGCGGCGCAAAAGCAAAGTTTCGGGCAAATATGGCGGCGATCCGCCTCCTGCAAGAGCTGGAGTTTGAGGGCTTACAGGCCAGCCCGGAGCAGCAGGAAATCCTCTCCCGCTATGTGGGCTGGGGCGGTTTGGCTGATGCGTTCGATGAAAATAAACCAAACTGGTCGGACGAGTTTGCAGAGCTGTACGCCACACTTTCCCCGGAGGAATACGCTGCGGCCAGAGCGTCCACGCTGAATGCCCACTACACCAGCCCCACCGTCATCAAGGCGATCTATGAAGCGGTCGGCAATATGGGCTTCCAGAGCGGTAACATTCTTGAGCCGTCTATGGGCGTCGGCAACTTTTTTGGCCTGCTGCCGGAGCAGATGCAGGGCAGCAAGCTCTACGGCGTGGAGCTGGACAGCATCACCGGACGTATTGCCAAGCAGCTTTATCCCAAGGCGGACATTACCATCGCGGGCTTTGAAACAACGGACAGAAAAGACTTTTACGACCTCGCCGTGGGCAACGTCCCGTTCGGACAATATCAGGTAGATGACCGGGCTTATAACAAGCTCGGTTTTTCCATTCACGACTACTTCTTTGCCAAAACCCTCGACCAAGTGCGTCCGGGCGGCGTGATCGCGTTTGTGACCTCCCGCTACACGATGGACAAGCAATCACCCGAAGTCCGCAGGTACATCGCGCAGCGGGCGGAGCTGCTGGGTGCCATTCGTCTGCCCAACAATGCGTTCCGTGCCAACGCCGGTACGGATGTGGTTTCGGACATTCTCTTTCTCCAAAAGCGTGACCGTCCCATTGAGATCGAACCGGATTGGGTACACCTCGGCCAGAACGAGGATGGCTTTGCCATCAACCACTATTTTGTTGACCACCCGGAGATGATTTTAGGCAGGCAGACCTCCGAAAGCACCCAATACGGCAAGCAGGATTTCACCGTTGTCCCCATTGAGGGGCTGGCACTTGCAGATCAGCTCCATGATGCCGTGAAAAACATTCGCGGCACCTATCAGGAGGCGGAACTGCCAGAGCTGGGCGAGGGCGAACAGATCGACACGTCCATCCCCGCAGACCCCAATGTGAAAAACTACTCCTACACCGTGGTGGACGGCGAGGTGTACTACCGGGAAAACAGCCGCATGGTCAAACCGGAGCTGAACGCCACCGCCGCCGAGCGTGTCAAGGGCATGGTCGCGCTGCGGGATTGCGTGAATGAGCTGATTGCCCTGCAAATGGACGAGTACAGCACAGAAAGCCGGATTCAGGAAGCGCAGACCGAGCTAAACCGCCTCTATGATGCGTTCTCCGCAAAACACGGCCTAATCAATGACCGTGCGAACCGTCTTGCGTTCTCTGACGATTCCTCTTACTACCTCCTGTGTTCGCTGGAAGTGCTGGATGACGATGGAAAGCTGGAGCGCAAGGCGGATATGTTCCACAAGCGCACCATCAAGCAGCAGCGCAGCGTAGATTCTGTGGATACCGCCAGTGAAGCCCTTGCTGTCTGCATCGGAGAAAAAGCCTGTGTCGATCTTGACTTCATGTCCTCTCTTATGGGCGGCAGTGAAAAGATTCCACAGATTGTTGAGGATTTGAAGGGCGTCATTTACAAGGAACCAAACAGCGGCCCGTTTGACTTGCAGGACGGCGGCGAGCATTGGGCGAAGGGCTGGCAGACGGCGGACGAATATCTCTCCGGCAACGTCCGGCAGAAGCTCCGCACCGCGCAGCGCGTGGCAGCGCACGACCCGTTCTTTGCCGGGAATGTGGATGCCCTAATTGCCGCACAGCCGAAAGACCTTGAAGCCAGCGAGATTGAGGTGCGGCTGGGCGCGACGTGGCTTGACAAAAAGTACATCGAGCAATTCATGTACGAAACCTTTGAAACGCCTCGCTACCTGCGCGGACAGATCGAGATCAGCTATGTCCCGTACACCGCAGAATGGCAGGTTTCCCGCAAGAGCATGGTGCGCTACAACGACGTGGCGGCATTCACCACCTACGGCACAGACCGTGCCAGCGCCTACCGGCTGCTGGAGGATGCACTGAACCTCCGCGACATTCGCATCTACGATACCATTGAGGACGCAGACGGGCGGGAGCGCCGTGTCCTCAACGCCAAGGAAACCACCCTTGCCGCGCAGAAGCAGCAGCTTATCCGGGATGCGTTCAAGGACTGGATTTGGAAAGACCCGGAGCGGCGCGAAACGCTGGTACGGCAGTACAACGAGGAAATGAACAGCACTCGTCCCCGCGAGTATGACGGCAGCCACATCGTTTTCTCCGGTATGAACCCAGAAATCACCCTCCGAGAGCATCAGAAAAACGCCATCGCCCATGTGCTGTACGGCGGGAATACGCTGCTGGCACACGAAGTTGGCGCGGGAAAAACCTTTGAAATGGTAGCCTCTGCGATGGAATCCAAGAGGTTGGGACTGTGCCAGAAATCCATTTTTGTCGTGCCGAACCATCTGACGGAACAGTGGGCGTCCGAGTTTCTGCGGCTCTATCCTTCGGCCAACATCCTTGTCACTACCAAGAAGGACTTTGAAACCCACAACCGCAAGAAATTCTGCGCCCGTATCGCCACCGGCGACTATGACGCCGTTATCATCGGCCACAGCCAGTTTGAGCGTATCCCCATCAGTCCGGAGCGGCAGGAACGGCTCCTTCACCAGCAGATTGAGGAAATCACCGATGGTATTCAGGATACCAAGCTCGCAGGCGGCAACAGCTTCACCATCAAGAGCTTGGAGCGCACGAAAAAGGGGCTGGAGGCGCGGCTGAAAAAGCTGCAAGCCAGCGACCGCAAGGATGATGTGATTTACTTTGAACAACTTGGCGTAGACAGGATGTTTGTGGACGAGTCGGACAATTATAAAAATCTTTTCCTCTATACGAAGATGCGCAATGTGGCAGGGCTTTCCACCACCGATGCGCAGAAATCCTCGGATATGTTCTCCAAGTGCCGCTACATGGATGAGCTGACTGGCGGGCGCGGCGTGGTGTTTGCCACCGGCACCCCGGTTTCCAACTCCATGACAGAGCTTTACACCATCCAGCGCTATTTGCAGCATGACCGGCTGCAAGAGATGGGTATGGGACACTTCGATTGCTGGGCAAGCCGCTTTGGAGAAACCACCACCGCGCTGGAGCTTGCCCCGGAGGGAACCGGCTACCGGGCAAGGACGCGCTTTGCAAAATTTTTCAACTTGCCCGAATTGATGAATCTGTTCAAAGAGGTCGCCGACATCAAAACGGCGGATCAGCTCCACTTACCCACGCCGGAGGTTGCGTATCACACCATCGCCACAAAACCCACGCAGATCCAGCAGGACATGGTGAAAGCCCTTTCGGAACGAGCGTCCAAGGTACACAGCGGTGCGGTCAGCCCGGATGTGGACAATATGCTCAAAATCACCTCGGACGGACGCAAGCTGGGGCTTGACCAGCGCATCATCAATCCCATGCTCCCCGACGAGGAAACCACCAAGGTCAATCAGTGCGTGGCGAACATTCTCCAATACTGGCGTGACGGCGAGGCGGATAAGCTGACACAGCTTGTGTTCTGCGACATTTCCACGCCAAAGACCGCACCCTCGCAGCGGACAGCAAAGGCGTCCCCCGGTACGCTGGACAACCCGGAAATCCGTGCGCTGGAGAGTGCAATTCCGTTGGAAGAAAGCTCTGACACGCCGTTTACGGTCTATGAGGATGTGCGTCAAAAGCTCATAGCCGCCGGGATGCCCCCGGAGCAAATCGCGTTCATCCACGACGCCAACACGGAGGTCAAAAAGCGGGAACTGTTCGCAAAGGTACGCAGCGGTCAAGTGCGCGTCCTGATGGGCAGCACGGCCAAGATGGGCGCGGGCACCAACGTGCAGGATCGTTTGGTCGCACTTCACGATTTGGATTGCCCGTGGCGTCCCCGTGATCTCACGCAGAGAAAAGGCCGCATCGAGCGTCAGGGCAATCAGAACAAGCTCGTTCATGTCTGCCGCTATGTGACCGAAGGGACGTTTGACGCCTACCTCTGGCAGACCGTTGAGAACAAGCAGAAATTCATCTCTCAGATCATGACCTCAAAATCCCCGGTTCGCTCCTGTGAGGACGTGGACGCTACGGCGCTGTCCTTTGCGGAGATCAAAGCGCTATGCGCCGGTGATCCCCGCATCAAAGAGCGTATGGATTTGGACATCGAGGTGTCCAAGCTCAAAATTATGAAGGCAGACCACAACAGCAAGCAATTCCGCTTGGAGGACAGTCTGCTGAAATACTTCCCGGAAAAGATAGAAGAACACAAGGGCTTTGTTCGTGGGCTGGATGCGGATATGCAGACCCTCGCGGCGCATCCGCTCCCGGCAGAGGGCTTTGTCGGCATGGAGATTCGCGGCGACCGGCTCACTGATAAGGAAAACGCCGGTGCCGCGTTGCTGGATACCTGCAAGGAGGTCAAGGGCAAAGACCCGGTACAGATCGGCAGCTATCGCGGCTTTACCATGTCCGTTGCTTTTGATTCCATGTGGAAAACGTACACTCTGACGCTGAAAGGCCAGATGACCCATCGCGTTGAACTCGGTTCGGATGCCAGAGGCAACCTTGTCCGCATTGAGAACGCGCTGGATAAAATGCCGGAGCGTTTGCGCAGCGTTCAGGAGCAGCTTGAAAACCTCTATAACCAGCAGGCAGCGGCAAAGGCTGAGGTCGGTAAGCCATTCCCGCAGGAGCAGGAGCTGGCCGCGAAAACTGCGCGGCTGATTGAGTTGGATATGGAGCTGAATCTGGACGGCAAGGGACAGCCGCAGCCTGAGCAGGCGATTGCAAAATCGGCGCGGCCTTCCGTTCTGGATAGGCTGAAAGCGTCGCCTGTTCATGGCGCACCGGAAAAGCCCCACAAAAAAGAAATGGAGGCACGATAATGAAAACTATCCCTGTTTACAAGCACCCGGCAGCCTACGCAAGAGAGCATGACGAGCTTGCTGCCTACCGCGCTTCCAATCAGGCGAACGCAGACTGCAAGGAAGCTATCGAAGCCGCCATCCGCGACCACTACCGGGATAACCGGCTGGGTACAGCAGCGGTCGATCAGGTGGTGCAGCAGTTTGGCTATGACCGCGCATTTCATATCCTTGCCATCACCGTCTGTCAAGCGGACTGGGACAGACGCTATTCTCCCGACAACAGGGCTTGGGCAAACGCCATGTCCATCCCCGCCAATCCCGACGCATGGGGTACTGACCGCAACTGCTATCTGGCCGTCAGCAGCCATCCCGGTCTGGTCGATCTGTTTCTCAGCCAGACCCGCAAAGCCTACGCGCAGGAGCAGCAGAAAACCTCTGTCCGGGATATGCTGAAAAAGCTGCCTGAAACAACTTCGCCGAAAATTTCGGCGAAGTCCAAATCTCCGGAGCGTTGAGCGATGGCAAAGCGCAAACGGGACATTCAGCTTAAATTCCGCGTTACACCGCAGGAGCGGGAAATGATTGAAACGAAGATGGCGCAGTTCGGCACCACCAACATGGCGGCATATCTCCGCAAGATGGCGATTGACGGATATGTGGTAAAGCTCGATCTTCCGGAGCTGCGGGAGCTGGTGTCGCTGCTTCGGTATTCCAGCAACAACCTCAACCAACTCACCCGCCGCGCCCACGAAACAGGCCGCATCTACGAAACCGATCTGGAGGACATTCAGCAAAGTCAGGAGCGGATATGGACGGCAGCGGAGAAAATCGTTTCCTCGCTGGCGGCGCTGAAATAAGTCGCAGGGGCGACCCGACCTACACGGGCCTTTTCAACGTAAGGAAACGCCTGCGCAGCATCTACGGCGAGCAGTGCGACTTTCATATCGACAGCAGCGGCAAGGGCTCGACCGTGTCGTTCTCGCTGCCGCTCATCCCGCCGGAAATGCCGGACACTGAATAAGAGGAGGGTACTTCGATGCGAATTGCTGTGATCGACGATGAAAAATATTCCCGCGTGGCGCTTGTGCGCCAGATTGAAAATTTTCTGCCGCACGCCGAGATCTTTGAGGCCGGAAGCGGTGCGCAGGCGGTAGAACTGCTGGAAAAGCACACGTTCGACATTCTCTTTCTCGACATCCACCTCGGCGATATGGAGGGCACGACCATCGCCGCCCTCGCCCGCCGTCTGTGCCGCAGGCAAAGATCATCTTCGCCACGGCCTACTCCGACTATGCCGTGCGCGGCCTTTGAGCTGCGCGCGGACGACTACCTGCTCAAGCCCTTCAACCCTGACCGCATCCGCGAGGCGCTCAAGCGCTGCACCGCCGAACCCTCGCCCGCCGTATCGGCCGCGCCGCCCGTGCTGCACCGCATCGCCGTGAACAGCAACCGCAGCACCACGCTGCTCGACACCGATGAGATCACCTACATCGAGACCGACGGCATCGGCCGCGGCTGCATCCTCCATACCATCTCCGGCAAGAGCTATCCCGATACGACCTCGCTCGGCGAATACGAGAGCCGGCTCGGTGAGCAGGACTTTTACCGCATCCACAAGACCTGTCTCGTCCACCTGCGCTATATTGTCAGCATCTTTCCGTGGACGGGCAACAGCTTTGTCCTGCGCGTGCGCGGCACGGACCCTGTGCTGCCCATCAGCCGCGAGCTGCGCCGCCGGCTGAACATCTGACCGCTTTCGTCACTGATCAGTTTCCATAAAATCAAGGTGCAGAGCAAGAACGCTCTGCACCTTGATTTTATATTCCGCCGCTTAAGGCGCATGCAATCGGCGCACAGCGGTTCCCCTCTCCCGTCGCCCGTTATGGCGCTTTACAGTTCTCGTCATCCGCACCGCCCCACTTTTCATGGATAAATATGCCAAAGCAGCGCTGCAAAAGCGGTCGAATTCCTGCGAATTCACACTTGCGGCGCGGCGGGGAACGCAGTAGAATATAGGCAATATTGGTCAATTATCGACAAGGAGTATTCATTATGCAGCAAAATGCAAAATTCATCCGTAAACTGCCCATCCCGATGGACATTAAAAAAGAGTTCCCCGTCACGGAAGAGGTCGCCAAGGTGCGTGAGGCGCGCGTGGAAGAGATGCGCGCGATCCTCGACGGGCGTGACAGCCGCCTGATGCTCATCATCGGCCCCTGCTCTGCCGACCGCGAGGACAGCGTGATGGACTATGTCTGCCGCCTCGTCCCCCTGCAGGAAAAGGTCAAGGATAAGATCCTGATCGTCCCGCGCATCTACACGAACAAGCCGCGCACCAACGGCTCGGGCTACAAGGGCATGCTCCACCAGCCCGACCCGAGCAAAAAGCCCGACATGCTCGAGGGCATCATCGCCATCCGCCGCCTCCACACCCGCGCGGTACAGGAGACCGGCTTTGCCTGCGCCGACGAGATGCTCTATCCCGAAAACTACCGCTATCTCTCCGACATTCTGGGCTATGTCGCTGTCGGCGCGCGCTCGGTCGAGAATCAGCAGCACCGCCTGGTTGCGAGCGGTATTGACGTGCCCGTCGGCATGAAGAACCCCACGGGCGGCGACTTGAGCGTGATGATGAACTCCATCTATGCGGCGATGGGCGACCACACGTTCCTCTACCGCGGCTGGGAGGTCGAGACCGCGGGCAACCCCTATGCCCACGCCATCATGCGCGGCTATGTGAACGAAAAGGGCGACAGCCGCCCCAACTACCACTATGAAGACCTGGTGCAGCTGCACAAGCTGTACGCGGAAAAGAGCATCAAGAACCCCGCCTGCATCGTCGACTGCAACCACGCCAACTCCGGCAAGCAGTATTTGGAGCAGATCCGCATCGCGAAGGAGGTCCTGCACTCCAAGCGCCACTCGAATGACATCAACGCGCTCGTCAAGGGCCTGATGATCGAGAGCTACATCGAGGACGGCAACCAGAAGATCAGCGAGGGCACCTACGGCAAGAGCATCACCGACGCCTGCCTCGGCTGGGAAAAGAGCGAAAAGCTCGTGCTGGAGCTGGCCGATTTGCTGTAAGCGGTAAAAATGAAAAAAGGCGTCCGTGTTCCGAACCTGTTCGGGACACGGACACTTTTTACTTTTCACGGCACCGCCGTCCAATCACAGGGCACTCACGTCCTGTTTTTTCTTGTGGTATCATGCCGCCATTGCCTGTCACGTATGCTTTCGACTTTATTTTCATTTTCCTTTCTGTTGCCAAAAAATGCGGCGTATGATATCTTGAAAGAAAAGCCCCCGGTCAAAACTGTCTTGGAGGTACGCCATGCCGAAGCGAAGCTGGAATTTGAACACCGTCTACATATCCGAGCGCCTGCAGGAGTGCCTGCGCCCGATCTCGCGCTGCGCGCTCACCACCGTGATCGCGCCGATGGGCTACGGCAAGACGACGGCGGTGAACTGGTATCTTTTAGAGCGCGCCAAGCTCGACGAAGCCGCCGTTGTGCGTATCAGCGTGTATTCGGACAATCTGGCCATCTTCTGGAAGAGCGTGCAGGAGGCCTTTTCCCACGCGGGGTTCGACTTTCTGCGCGCCTACCCCTGCCCCGACGACGCCGCGGGCGGAAGCCTCCTGACGGACGATCTCTGCCACGCGCTCGCGGGCAAGCGGCCCTGCTATATTTTCATCGACGACTTTCACCTCTTGACCGACAACCGCGTGCCCGCCTTCCTCTGCACGCTGACGAACCGCCTGCCCGAAAACGTTCACCTGATCGTCGCAAGCCGCGACCGCTTCCTGCCCGCGGAGGAGATCCTGCGCCTTGGCGGCAGGCTCTACACCGTGGGCGCCGAGCAGCTGCGCCTCAACCACACGGAGCTCTCGATCTACGCCCACCGCTGCGGCACGGAGCTCTCGGACGCGCAGATCGAATCGCTGCTCTATTCGAGCGAGGGGTGGTTCTCGGCCATTTACTTAAATCTCCGCACGCTGCACGAGCGCGGCGAGCTGCCGAGCCGCAGCTCGGATATCTACGCGATGTTCTCCGCCGCGATGATCGACCCGCTGCCGTCAAAGCGGCGCGAATTTTTGGCCGTCATGGGTCTTGCGGACGAATTCACCGTCGAGATGGCCGAAACCGTCACCGGCAGCAAAAACACCGCTGCGATCTTACAGACGTTGACCGAGCAGAACGCCTTTGTCAAGCGCCTGCCGGACGGCGTGACGTTCCGCTTCCACCACATGATGAAGGACTGCGCCGAGCGCACGTTCCATACGATGGAGCCGCTGCGGCAGGCAGTTTACCATAATAGATATGGCGAGTGGTACAAAACGCATGGGCAATATCTGCATGCGCTCAAATTCTACTGTCTTGCCAAAAACTACGACGCGGCGCTGCGCGTCATCCAGCGCGACGCGGGCATCCTGCTCACGTCGCTTGGCGCGCAGCAGGTGCTCGACTTCATCGCCCACTGCCCGGTCGAAACGCTCAAGGAGCACCCGCTTTCGCTCCTCGTTCTGATGCGCAGCATGTTCAACTGGCGGCAGATTCCAAAGATGCTCGAGCTCAAGGAGCTGCTGCTCGCCGCGATCACCGAACACCCCGACTGGCCGGAGAGCGAGCGCGGCGACCTTCTCGGCGAGTGCGACCTCATCATGAGCTTTTTGATGTACAACGACATCTCCGCGATGAGCCGCCTGCACCGCAGCGCGAGCGCGCAGATGTCGCGCCCCGCCATCAGCATCCAGAAAAGCGGGGGCTGGACGTTCGGCTCGCCGTCGGTGCTGATGATGTTTTACCGCGCGTCCGGCGAACTCCAGAGCGAGCTCACCGAGATGGACGAGTGCATGCCGCACTACTATAAGATCACAAACGGCCACGGGCAGGGCGCTGAGACCATCATGCGCGCGGAGGCCGACTTCATGCGCGCCTGCTTTGCCGACGCGCAGATTATGCTCGAGCGCGCCTATGCGCAGATTGACGGCAACGGACAGGAAAACATGGCCTTGTGCTGCGACTTTCTCGCCTGGCGGCTCTCGCTCTGCACTTCTTTCACGCCGCGCGAGTCCTTTGAGCAGCGGCGCGAGGCGCTGCTGGGGCTGCATAGCGTCACGTGGCTCAACATTCTGCAAAGCTCCTGCGCCTATTACTATGCGCTGCTGGGACTGCCCGAAAAAATTCCCGAGGTCTTCCGCGAGCATCAACTCGCCTCCATCCACTTCCTCGCGCCCGGAAAGCCGATGATGGAGCTTATCGAAAATCAGGTCTACCTCGCCCAGGGCGAATATGCCAAGGTCATTGGCCGCAGCGAAGCGCTGCTCGGTATGTGCGAGGCGATGCACTATGCGCTCGTCGCGCTGCACATCCGCCTTCAGACCGCCGCGGCCTACGAAATGCTCGGCAAGCGCGAGACGGCAGACGAACTTTTGATCTCTGCCCTCGCCGCGGCGGAGCCGGACGCGCTCTATCTGCCGTTTGTCGAAAATTACCGCTATCTCAAGACGGCGCTCACGCGCGGCGCGGGTGCGAAATTTGCCGCGTTTGTCCGGACGGTCACACCGCTTGGCGAGGACTTTGTGCGCCGCTGCGGCGAAAAGCGTGCGGAAGGCTCCCGTCCCGCCGCCCTCGCGGGCCTCACCGAGCGCGAAAGCGCCATCGCCGCGCTCGTCGCCAAGCGCCTGAGCAACCGCGAGATCGCCGAGCAGCTCTTTTTGTCCGAGGGAAGCGTGAAGCAGTACATCAATCAGATCTATTCCAAGCTTCTCATCACAGGCGACGTGCGCACCAAGCGCAAACGGCTCGCCGAGCTCGCCGCGCCGAAGAACTAAAACACAGCTTGGACGCAGCGCATCCGTTTTTGCATTGCCGCTCCTGCAAAATTATCTAACCTTTGGTTAATACCAACTTTTTCCGATCCACCGTACAATGGCTGTACGGTGGATCTTTTATTTTCCGGAGGGGAGGAATGCCTTTGTACCGAAAATACATCTCAGCCGTCACACCGCTCCCGGACTACATTCTCCGGGTGGACTTTGTCTCCGGCAGCCGCCTGCTGCTCGATATGAAGCCGTATCTCGACAAGCTCCGCTTCCGCCCGCTTGCCGATCCCGCGGTGTGGAACAGCGCCATGACGAACGGCATCTTTGTCCGCTTCGACAATGTGGAGCTGAGCCATGACGAAATTCTGTCCATGGCGGAACGGGCGCACTGAGCGCCGATTTTTGAAAATTGAGAGGAGAACAACATGAAAAACGCTTGTAAACACCTTGCCCTTTGCACCCTGACACTGATCCTTTGCCTCGCCCTGGCCGCCTGCGGCAGCGACAACTCCGGCGACTCCGCGGACTACGGCAACGACTCCACTGTGCCGTCGACGATCGACGGCTTTGTCAAGGAAAGCTACGACAGCTATGATTACAGCGCTTTCGAAGGTTACTATCTGCCCGACAGCGGCACGGACTTCGACTATCTCATCATCGACACCAACGGTTCGCGCTGGCGCATCGGCAGCAACGACGACCTCGCCGCCAGCGGCTATTTGCAGTACGATGCGGACTATGACTGCATCTACGCCTACAACGAGCACAACGGCGTCGCCTATCAGTTCTCCGCCGACGGCAGCAGCGTGAACATCTATTCGCTCGGCTCGTTCACCTATGAAATGAGCCTCGACGAGTTCGACGCGCAGGCCGAAGACTACAACAGCAGCGACAGTTCGGTCGATCTCTCTTACCTTGCGGGCATCTGGTATCTGGACGGTGATCTCGACGCCGACAGCTACATCTACATCGACAGCAGCGGTGGTCTCTGGGGTCTCTACGAGCGCGCGCCCGGCGCGGAGGCGACCGAGGTCGACGGCGGCTTTATCTCGGCCCCGACCGATGTGGACGACGTGTACTATGCCGTTTCCACGACGTATCAGGACGTCACCTATGAATTCACGCTTTTTGACACCGATTCCATCATGTGGGGCGGCGAGAACGACTACTACGAGCGTCTTGAGTAAGCCGTTTTGAAACGTGAAGAAGGGAGAAAAGAAGATGAAAACTTTCCATCATTTCCTTGCGGTGCTGCTTGCGGTTCTGCTCTGCCTGAGCCTGACCGCCTGCGGCGACAGCAGCGATGACGTCACGGGCGACGACTGGCGCGTGAGCGGCGTGGTCGCCGCCGAGGGCACCATCACACACGAGGGCGAGGGCAGCATCAAGGTGCTCGTCACCGTAGGACCTGAGAGCGCAGCCTTTTACCGCGACGAGCCAGAGCAGGAGCTCTTCGACAGCGTGTCCTTCCCCGTGACGGTCGAGGACGCGAACGACGACGGCACGGGCTTTGACATTTCGTTCGACGACATCACCGGCGATGGCGAGAGCGACGTCGTCGTGACGTTCCAGCACGCCGACATGAGCACGACGCAGATGGTCTGGTTCTGGGATGCCGACGAGCGCTATGTCTTCGAGCCGGATTACTCCTACTTCCACGAAAACGGCGTGCAGACCGACCTGACCGACACGCCCTATTTCTCTGACAACGGCTTACAGATCAACGCTGCGGTCAACACGGGCACTTATCTTCTGGAAAACGGTGTTGCCTGCTACTCTGGCCTTGGCGACGGCTATGAGAGAAACGACTGCTACTGGGAGGTCATCAAGCACAGCGACCAGTCGCACGACGGCATCCGCGAGATTCAGTTCGACGCCATCTGCTACATTCCCGAGAGCTCCATCCCGTACTTCACCGAGCAGTACATCACCAACACCGACAGCGAGCTCTACGACTACTACACCGGCATGTGGTTCACCGCCGCCACCGCCTACGGCAACAGCCAGCGCGGCGACAACTACTATGTTCATACCGTCAATTATAACGGCAACGAATACCTCATCGAATTCGCCTACTCGACCGACTGGCAGTACAACGTCAGCGATTGGGCGATGGTGCTGACCAAGAGCTACATGGTCTACCTGCCCGACGATTACGACGGGCTGGTCTTCGCCGCCATGCCGCAGCTCGACAACTATAAGGACTGCGCCAGACGGATGCAGCTCGATAGCATCGCGCCCGAGGCGAGCATCATGGACATTGACCTTGTCGACCCCTACAGCACGCTGTTTTTCAGCATTTGCTACTAAAAAGGCGGTGAACAGCATGACGCACCGAACGTATCTTCTTCCGCTCGTGCTCGCGCTGCTGCTCCTGCTGAGCCTGACCGCCTGCGGCGACAGCAGCTCTGATGATCCGCAAAGCGGCTATGAGACCGTCATGGACATGGAATTTCTCGACGGGATGTGGAGCATCGACGGCACCTCGAGGCTGTACTTTGACAGTGAGGAGGGCTTCTATGCCTACCGCACCGGCTGGGGTCTCGGCGGGCGCGGAGAATTTGAATTGTCCGAGGCGAGCGGCCGGCCGATGATCTTTTTCAACGGCTTTCTCTACAATTTTCTCCTGCGCGACGACGGCGTGCTGCTACCGAACCAGAACGGCGAGGGCAGCGGGCTCACCATCCACCGCCACACCTTCCTCCGCGACGACGAGGCGGAGATCGTCGAGTGGGATAAAAGCAACTGGGACGGCATGTGGCAGAACGCCCTGGGCGAGACCATCGTCATCGACTCGTCCCTCATGCAGTACATCGCCTGCTCACCGGACTATTCCATGAGCGGCACGATGAACGACGAGGGCGAGGGCATGGGCCTCTACCTCTACGACAACGGGACGCGCGCCTACCTCTGCCCCAGCGACGACGGCAATAGCTTCACCCTCTCCGCCGAACGCTTTGGCCGCTACGGGGACGATCAGCACTTTGACGGTGTCTTCTACCGCAACGCCGACTTCTACACCTACACGGACATGGAAAACGCGGAGTTTTACGAAGACGAATACTCCACCTTCTATATCTGGTACTACGACGGTGTGAACCGTTACCTTCTGGGCAACGATTATACCATCGGCGACGACGGCCTTGCCTACCACGACGAAGACGGTCTCGTCTATCCCGCGGGCTGGATCCCCGAAGCGCCGTATGATCCCACTGACGACTGGGGCGAAAACTGGATGGACAACTGGGATATTTGAAAACGCCATGATAAAGGATGGATGTGAAATGACAGGAAGAGGAAAACTCAGCGACGCCGAGCTTTCGAAAAAGCTCGGGCACTATCAGAAAATGTCGCGCATCTGGATCCTGGTGGGCCTTTTTGGCGCGTTGAGCGGCACGGTCTCGTACTTTGCCGTGCAGGACACCGCGCTCAAGGCCATCCTGATGGGGGTGCTGTTCTTCGGCGGCGTCTGCTGCGCGGTCTTTTTGGGCGGCAGCGCGCAAAAGAAGCTCCAGGCCCTGATACAGGAGCAGTTTGGAGACTTTTTCCGTGCGAAATGGGAAAAGGCCTTCGGCCCGGATATGCACACACCGGAAATGTGTGTTGACGAGCCGTTTCTCCGGACGTTCCACCTGCTGGACGGTCAGTGGGAGGAATGTACGGTTGAGAATTTCCATGAGGGCGATTATCGCGGCGTGCATTTTTCCGCCGCCAATGTGCGGCTGGACCATGTGTATGAGCGAGGGTGCGGTCACGAAGGCTATGAGACCTGCCACGAGATGGTCTTCAAAGGCCTCGTGCTGCGCTGCGAAACGCAGACGCCCGCCCCCTCCCCCGTCCTCGTCAACGCAAGGACGGAGGACAGTCCGCGCGGCGCAGCGACGGGCGATGCGCTGTTTGACCGATGCTTCTGCGTCACAGCAGAGCCGGAGCAGGATGCCCTCTCCCTTCTTGCCCCGCAGTTTATGGAGCTGATGAACGAGTTCAGGCAGCGCGTCGAAGGACAGCTTTTGGGCTTCCGCTGGGAAGGCCGGGTGCTCTCGCTGGCGGTGGAAACAGACTACGGCTTTGCCGCCGTTGCCAGTAATGTAGACCTGCGCGACCTTGACGCCCTGCGCCGCAGCTATTGCGCGTCGCTGCACGCAATGGAGGAAACGCTGGATCTTCTGCTGAAAAACACCGCTCTTTTTGCGGCGCGGGACTGAGAAAGGATGATACGATGGAAAAAAATCAAACAATGACAGACGAACAGCTCGCGCGCGAGCTGCAAAACGGCAAGCGCGGCGGTGGCCGCGGCAAGCTCCTCACGGTGATTGGCTGCGCCGCGACGGCGATCGGTATTTTCACCTCGGTCACGGCGCTGACGGTCATCGGCATCGTCGTCGCGCTGCTGGGGCAGGGCGTTCTGAACAAGCACCGGAAGGCCACCGGAAAAGCGGTCTTTGAGTCCCTCGTGCCGGAGATCATGAACGCGAATTTTGAAGACGTGCAGCCCATCGGAAAGCAAAGCCTTGTGGATATCAAGGGTTCAAACATTCCGCTGCCGTCATACGTCTACGACAGCGCCAGCGGCCGCATCGACTTCACCTACTGCAGCCTTACGTCCGAGCTCTGCACCGTCACGCTGACGGACGTGACCGAATACCTCAATGAGAACAACGACATGATGGAGTCTGCCGAGCGCGTGGTCTACAATGGTCAGTGGATGGCCTGTGAGCTCGGCAAAACGTACCCCGCCGAACTCACGTTCTGGCCGCGCGGCAAGCTCGACAAGCTCTTCCGCGCAAAAACCATCAAGACGGATTACGAGGACTTCAACAAGCACTTCAACCTGAGCTGCGATGATGCCGACTGGGCGCTGCGCTTTTTGAATCCCAGCCGCATGGAGCGCATTCTTGCGCTCACCAACAGCGCCTTCGGCGATTTTTCCGTCAGTCTGCACGCCGATGGGACGCTATACATCGCCGTACACAGCGGCCGCGGCTTTTTCGACGTCGGCAAGGGCAAGGAGCCGCCCGACGCGCTGCGCCGCCGCTTCACCCGCGAGCTCAAGTGGTGCACCGACATGATCGACGTCTTCCGCCCTGCGGCGGAGTGAAGGAAGGAGCGTCTCATGCAGCTTTGGGTCGCGATACTGCTGTTTTTTCTGTCCATCGCGGGCGTCGTGCTCTCAGCGCGAAAGCTGAGGCATAATAAGCCGCTTCGCGTCGCCTGCATCGCGCTCTGCGCCGTGATCGCCGCGGCCTGCGCGGTCTATATCGCGCTGACGGTGATCATGCTCTACGCGGCGAGCACAAAGTGATCTTCTGCACTTCATGCAAAGGAAAAAGCCCATCAGCTCGACGAGCTGATGGGCTTTTGTTCTGCAATTTTGGGTGGAAATTACGCTTTTTTACTTCTTCTCCACCGCGCGGCCGATCAGGTAGCACACCGCGGCGACCACCATGCCATTGATCGAGGCGATGCCCCAGTGCACCAGATTTGCTACCACCGCGCCGAGCACCACGCCGATCACCGCGAACCAGTTGACCGTCTCGCTGACCTCCACGTCCTGATATTTCTCCTTGTTCAGGAAGTAGCCGAGCACCAGAATGATACCCACTGGCGGCAGCGTGCAGTTCAGGATGTTCAGCCAGCCGCAGAAGTTCCAGTACAGCCAGACGGCGAGCACCGTGCCGATGATGCCGGAGACAAGCACCATGGGCTTCTTTTTCTGGCCGAAGATGTTGGCAAGGCCGAGGCCCGCGGAATAGAGCGCGTTGTCGTTCGTCGTCCAGATGTTCAGGCCCAGGACCAGGATGGCGAGATAGAACAGGCCGAGGTTGATCATCACCTCGAAGATGTCGTTGCCGCCCACATAGACCGACGAGACACCGCCGAAGAAGAACATCAGAGAGTTGCCGATGAAGAACGCGATCACCGTTGTGATGGCGCCCACCTTGCCGCTTTTGGCAAAGCGGGAGAAGTTTGGCGTCGCCGTGCCGCCGGAGACGAACGAGCCAACGACCAGTCCCGCGCCGCCGATCACCGTCAGCGTGCCGCTGGACTTGGCAAACTGATCGACGATCGTGCCGTCGCCGCGCATGACGGCGAGGATCATCGCGACCGTACCCAGTACCGCCACCATCGGGACGGCGATATAGCTGACGATCGTGAGCGACTTGATGCCAAAGTAGGCCGAGGCCGTCATGCAGATACCGGCAACGATCACCAGCGCCCACTCCGCCGTCTTGCTGCCGCCCAGCAGCTCATTCGCGACCGGGATGGCAAACATGGCGATGCCCACGCCGAACCAGCCGATCTGCGTGAACGAGATCATGGCCGAGGGCAGATACGAACCCTTGACGCCAAAGGCCTTGCGGGCAAGAAGGTCGAGGCTCATGCCCGTCTCTGCGCCCACGTAGCCCAAAAGTCCCGTGTACAGGCTCAAGATCACGCCGCCGACGATCATCGACACGACGAAGCCCTGAAAATCCAGGCCGTCCGCCAACTGCTGGCCCACCCACATGCTCGCGGAGAAAAAGGTGAAGCCCAGCATGATCATAAACATGGTCACGATGCCGCGTCGGGCGCTTTTCGGCACGATCGCCTCTGCGTAGTCAATATCCACTACCGTCTTTTCATTCTTCATGCGTTCTGTCCTCTCTGATCTATAAATTTTTTAAAGGATATACTTTCTCAAGGTCGTGGTAAACTCGTCGATTCGCTGGCGTGCGATCTCCTTCAGCGAAACATCGCGCAGGCCCTCCACAAAGCCGCGCTCCTGCTGATAGAGCCAGCGCGTCGTCTTTTTGTCCAGTTTTTCATAGTGACAGTCCTTCAGCCAGTCCTCGTAGGAGATCGGCAGCGGATGCCCGAGCTTTTCCTCGAGCAGCGCTTGCTTGTCGATGCTGTCGGCGCGTTCTAAGATGCCGTTCCAGAATTCGAGCACCTCTTCAATATGCTCGTGGATCTCGTAGCGGCGGGCTCCGCCGTCGTAGATCGTGCACTTTTCAAAAAGGGGATTCTGCATCGAGAGCGTCTCGCGACGGAAGGCGGGGGCAATGATGCCGCCTTTCCAGTAGAAGTCGATCAGCGCGCGGTTGATGCCGGAAACGCCCTTGTTTCCCTCTTCATAGCAGCTGAAAATGCCCTCGTAATACACCGTGACAAATCCCTCAAAGCCCGGCCAGTACACACGGATCTCCTGCGTCAGCTTTTCCAAGATCTCAACGCCCTGCGTGCCGCCGATCGTGAAGAGGACGATGTTGCGCAGCTTGGCCCCCTGCTTGCGGTAATAGTCGATCACATAGCGCAGGCAGTTCACAAGCGTCTCGCCGGAGGCGATGATGTCGCCGATCAGCAGCGTGCTGTTCGGCACGGTGGCAAGCTTGCAGTATTTGATCTCAAGGCCCGTCATCTCGCCGTTTTCAAAAACGCGCTCGCTCGACATAAAGCTGATGTCGTGGACGCGGATGTGCTCTTTGTAGCAGCTCTCCTCCAGCGGGTAGTTCAAGGCTCCCCGCAGGATCGAGAGGATATTCGCCGACGTGATCTTCTTTTTTTCCTTCAGGTAGTACATCATCTGCGAGGTCGCCGTCACGAGCGAGGCGTACACCTCGTAGCCCACCACCTCCGGATGGTTCATCAGCTTTCGCGTCTCCGCTTCTGAGACAATGTAATACTCGTTGAGGAAGTGCCCTCCCTCCAAACGGTAGCAGTCCACGCCCTGATCGCAGAACTCCGGCACGATCTGAACGTCCTTCCAATTTTCGATCATCACTCTCTCCTCCTAAAAAAAGACCACCTGTCGAAGAATCGACAGATGGTCCATATACTAAATATGAAAAACAAAAAGGGAAGCGAAATGACATTTGTTGCGTTTTTTCAGCAGCATAGCAGGTGGCCTCCCTTTTTTCAACTTATGACATTATATGGAGAATGTCATATTTTGTCAATACGCATTTTGCAATGCGGCGCAAGCGCCGTTTTCCTATTCCCTGCGTACCCGCAGGGCGCGGGCAAAGGGGGCCATTCTCTCACGTGAGAGAATGGTCCCCTTTAGATCCCCCAAGAGAACGCGAGGGGAGTCCCCCTCAACCCCCGACATTGGCAGTCTCGATCTTGAAGAACTGCACACGCTGCGCAATCGGGTGCAGTGTACATGGCTTCGCCATGAATCTTCTGCGAGTCGTTACCGATTGCACTCGCGCCTTACTATCGTGAGGCGCGA
>ENA-OPVL01000345-OPVL01000345.1-human-gut-metagenome-genome-assembly--contig:-NODE-345-length-32816-cov-10.679833_pt1 | contig 32816 bp, 18 predicted proteins | sample MGYA00241496_ERZ501984 | MGnify/ENA primary metagenome ERZ501984 (study PRJEB25962, sample SAMEA2042986) | human gut metagenome | biome: human gut; feature: human-associated habitat; material: faeces... | reverse complement strand
GAACAAACTTACAACTGAATCCTGTTTCCATTTACACAAAATTTTGGACAGTGTCGCTAAACATGGGCTTGTTTGATTCTTTTCTCGTTGCCTCTTGACCAAATATCATCTTCGGTTTGGCCATATGTCGCAAGTTGCTCTATTTCTCTCTTTTGTTGTTCCTGCCAAGGCTCAAACTCTATAATATCTCTCATAAGCCATGAATCCCACCGTCCTCTGAAACAGATACCCCGGTCATCAAGGTACACATCGGCTATGATTTTTCCGCTTGCATGTTCAGGTTGATTCGGGTTCTCGTTTATATGGTCGTATGAAATATTGTTTTCTTCCAACCACTTTTCTAATTTTTCAGTTTTCTTGCGTGTCGTAAATATGATGATAGTCCACCCGTTTTTCTTTAGGGTGGCTGTACCTGTATCTGCGTTCGGTATTATCTGCCCGAATACATCTTCACCCTGCCAACCTTTGCTGTAGTCATGTATGACACCGTCAAAGTCTATACAAATAGTTTTCTGTTCCATGATGTCGTTAAATTAAAATTATTACCTCATTGCATTGTTCAGTTTGTTCACGGCCTGCATATTCGCTCCTTGCTGCGCTTGCGCCATCAGTTCGGGAGAAAGACCGTCGGGCACTTTGCCCTGCTCCAACTGTTCCTTCTGTGATTTGATACTTTGCAACAATTCATCTGCAAACGGGAAATCTCCATGCTCAAGCAGCTGCTCTACACTGATTGCCTGAGACTGGTACAACTGCATAAGCATATCGTTAGCAAGATGCCTGTATGCCGGTGTTGAAGTGCTTTCGGTAATGCTTAAATCAAATTCTACATCACGTATTTTCTTCGGGTCATATTCGATTTGTGCACCACTCTTACCTGCAATATTGAAAACACGTTTGCTATCATAAAACTGCTGCATATTCTTCACATCCTTATATGCTCCGTCCACTACAAAACAACTGAAGCATTCAAGCAGGTCGAGCAATGACTTCGTGGCGTTTTCTGTCTGTTGGTTATAGTGCGATGCACTTTCACCGGAATACCCGGGCTTTCCTTGTAATGCGCCCGTAACTCCCGATATATCTTCAAAAAATTTGAGTTGCATATTAAGCAGTTCCGCAATGCCTATATTTGTGGAATTATTGGCCACCTGTTCCGGCACTTTTCCGCTTTTGCTCGGCTTGTATACGATGACACCGTTAAATTCTGTCCAGCTCTCTGCAATATCGTCAATGCTCACACCATCAGGCAAGCAATCTTCGGGCATCATCAGCACGCCTTTGGCACTCGCCCGCATTATCCAGTCATAGAGGGTTATCAATCGGTTGGTATATCGCTGTTGGTCGATTACATCAGCAACGAATGAATGGATTTCACCATCAATGAACGGATATGCCTTGAAAACATATGGATGGCTTCCATGCTCGTAAGGCGTTTCCCCCTCCCTCAATATGTCGCCAAAAGGAGAAAGGTAATAGAAATACCAATAATCGTCCACAAACCAAGTAGCTTTTATCAACGGAACCTCATCTTCCGGCATACCGGCTTCCTTGGCCATACGCATACGTTCTTCATTTTCAGTAAGCACCACTTGTGCGTAATCTTCTTCGTCTATTTTGAAAATATCGCCGTTTTGGTAGTCATGGCAACGGTATCTCGGTTTTTGCTCCTTGCGCCATATCTCTATCACACGGCATCGTCCTGGTTCGCTTGTGAATAGAAAATCGTAGTTTTCCAAGCGGCTATACCCGAAACGCTCCGCGTATGTGGCTATGTAATCTTTCCTTGCCGCCCACTTGTAAATGTCACGCAATTGTCTGTATTCCTGCGGACTTGATGCGAACTGTTCACACAACTGTCCGAAAGAAATGTCGTGAACTTCTCCAAGCACGGAAACATCCCAACCTCTGAAATCTCTCATGTTGTTGTCGATAAAGAAATTATTGGGTTGCACATAGTCCGTCCAACAATCCTCTTTTCCATTACGCCAACCGTACGATTTACGGTGAACGATAAAACCGCTTATCAGGAACTCTTCCATAGTTCGGGCATATACATCGTTCATTCGGTTAAGCTGCATGTTGCATTGAAGTATCGTACTCATCGTTTCACCAAGTTTCTGTTCATCCCGATCACGTGCGGTACAGGTCGGTTCTTTACTTTGGCTTCGATACACGCCAAGCACGCTTCGCACAAGCCTACGGATAAGGTTGTTTTTCAAAGGCACGTTGCCTTGACTTTTAATGTATTCTTCCTCGCTCATGGATTTTCCGTCCACACAAATCATATCGTCCCATTGGAAACCATAGGTATAGCGTTTGTTTCGCTCCCGGTCTTTCCGAAAGTCGTCCATCTGGCTCCAATAGTATTGTGCTTCCATAAGAATGTCAAATGCCCTGCGGTCACCATAACGTTTTGCAGAAACAACAGTATCTATCTCGGCGGCATCATTTCTTCCCGGAGCTATACGGCTCATTGGCAGCAATTTTCTTTCGCTTTTATTTATATGCATATTTTTATCATTTTAATGATTGCGCGGAACAAATATACTGCTCCGGGCAATCATCCTATGTTTAACTATTTACGGGTTTTGTTCATTTCTTCTATCATTTCCTTTTTGAGTTCATTCAATTCAGCCTCAATATTCTTACGTTCCTCATCATCAACTGTGTCATTCAGTTCATTATAGAGGTCGTCAATATCCCTACGATAATCCTCAAAAATTTCATACCGCTCGTATTCGGGTGAATTGTAAAGGAAATCAATCTTTTCCGCATAGTCAAATATGTCGTTGTCGGTATCTTCCTCATAGTGCTTTAATCGGGATTTCAATCGGTCATGCTCCTCTTTCAATCGGAAATACTCATTGTTCACAGCCCTGTACTCGGTGCGTTCGTCCCCGGCTTTGACCAGTCTGTTTGCCAACAAGAAGCTACGAGGGTCATACTCACGGTTGCCTGTAACGGTTTCTACTGTCTTGCTCAACTTGTCGATTGTTCCGAACACGCCACCGAAATAACCGTTCAGCATATATTCAATCTTGGCAGGATTGAAGTCGATAGCACCTTTTGTGTAAGAATCACCGCCAGTAGCTTCGTTCATGACATTTGCAAGCCCGACAATGTATTTGTTGGCACTCTTGTATGCTTTTGTCCATTCGGGCATATCCTTATTCCAAGGGGTGTCCTTGTACAAAGGCATACCCGTCCAGCTCTTTTCCGCAACGTAGGCTTCCCACAGGGGTTTATAGGCACTCGGCACAAAAGCGTTCAGTCCGCCTCCGCCCTCCAAGAGGTCAATCGGCAATATTTGTGTAACCTGTCCTGTTATGGATTCGGCTATTTCGCCACCTGTTAGATGTTCCTTCCCATTAAGGATGGAAATCATCAGTTCGCCCATGCCGTAAACTGCCCTGTATTCTACCGGAAGAGGAATGGATACCCAACTGTTTCCTGCACGGAAAAGAATATTGCTGCGCCTTACATATTCGGGAAGATTGTAGTATGCGTTCTTGTCATCATCGTCATCATCATCGCCACCCAAGTAGGCAACAATGGCACCAAGAAGGAACATCGCCGCAATGCCTGTAAAGGATTTGGCTGGATGGCGTTTCACCTGTCGCCCAAAGTTTGTCGTACCTTGAATGGCGGCATTCCAAAATACATAACCGCTACGACCAAGCCCAGATACCAATGCACTGGCGTTACCTGCCTTTGTCTGCCCTGTACTGTCATAGAATTTTGCTCCGCTGCCTTTCTTGTTGAAGTTCACGCTTATTTCCTTTGCATCATAAATGGACCTGTCAATGCTCCTGCCCATTTCACGTGATGTCATGAAAGCGGCAAAACGGGCGCAGTTCTCAACGGCTCGGTTGTACTCATCGAAACGTTCGCCCAACAAGTCCCATGCTTTTTTTACAGGAATCTTGCCGCTCGATTTTTTCAGTTCCCTGCGTATGTCGTTTTTATGCTGTTCAATGTCACGGATATTGGCGTAGCCTGTTTCTCCTCCGTTCATCATGAACTGATGAAACATCGCTTCCGTCTTGTTGCCCATGTCAAGTGTCCCTTTGCGGTGTTTTGCCAAGAGTTGCTTTATTCTTACAGGGTTGGCATACATATAATTGCGATGAAAACGCAGTGCGTAGTTCGGGCTTTCCCTTATCCAGGTCATGGTATTGGTGTATAACATATCTCGCATAAAGTTCGACACGATGAAGTCCGGGTTTCGTGTAGTATAGAACGCACTCAACTGTCGGTTGATATTTTCTCCTGCACGGAGAATAGCCCCGATTGCCCCCGACATGTCGTTATCGGGATTTGTCTGTCCGTTCAATGCCTGTGCCGCACGGGGATTGCCGTTAATGGTAATCACATAGTCCCTGCCGCCACGCTTCACAATAATTTGGTGCTGCCTCATATCCCTGCTTTCCACAATACGGTAAGGAATATTCACGGTATCTTTTCCATGCTTGTATCGGTCAGGGTATTGCTGTGCCAGCGATTTCATCTTTGTTTCAAAGTCCAGCATCTTCCGTTCTACTTCTTCGGGGGTGTCTGTACTGTCTATGTTGTCAGGAAACACAGGCTTCCATTCGTTGGTCACCGTATCGTATTCTACCCAAATGTCGCTCACACTGACAAGGTCGCTCGGATGGTTAAGTGCGAAATTAAGGAAACGCTGTTTTACCAATTTGTTCCGGTTGCCCTGCATGATAGCACCTTCTGCCATTGATTGCAGGTTGGCAAAAGGGTCATCCGCTTTCGACCTTCGTCCTTCCGCTTTCTTGATAGGAGCATTGAATGCACTTTGCTTGTGCGTCAGATATGCGTATGCTTCAGTACTGGTCTTTTCATCAAAACCACGTAACGGAATATAAAAATCATACATATCTGAAATCTTGTCAAAGGTCGCTTTGCTCATCATGCCACATTCGTATGACTTTGAAAGTATTGCTTTGCTCACAGCATTGACTTTTTTCCAAAGGTCGGCAGTGTCATGTGCCTGTTCGTAATCGTTAACCATTATCTGTGCTTCCGTTTCAGCATCGGTAACATTATCCATACCTGTAAGGGCTGTAAGTCCGGCATAGTCGGTTTGGTCTGCATTGGTTGCCCCATTATTGATTGCTTCATTACGCATATATGTATTGCGTTCAAGTCCGTGTTTCGCCATCATGTAATCGGTCAATTCCTCACGCTCTGCCTCAGTCCGGGCGAGTTTGGCAACTTCATCAAGCATGGGCTTGAACAGGGTGTGTGCAAATGCATCGGCTTCGGCTTTGTTCACGCTCGACAGACGATTTTCGCCCAAGTATGCGTTTTCAAATCCGTCCACATCCTCAATGTTTGTTCCTTGGCCAAGGATAGCCTGCATAGCTTCTTTAAGTCCGAGCATACTATCCTGCAATGCTTCCTGTGATTGGAACATTCCTGTCTTAACACGTCTTTCGTAGCGGTCTCGTGCCAACTCTCTTTCGTGCATTTCGGGGCTGCCGTCACGATAGAGCTCATCATTGCTATCTGCTGCAAAATTCGGGTTGCGGTTGGTATCCGAATAGTTACCAACCCCCAACTCGTATTGTTTTGCCACATCAGCAGCTTCACCCAAGATGCTCCTGTATCTGCCCGGCTCGGCAAGGTTCTCATAGCTTCTCCACAATATGTAGCGCAGTTCGTTGTCTGTCAGAGTAACCCCTCTGAAATCATCGAAGCCTATCTTATGGAGCATATTCAGGAAGAAATCCTTTATCTGCCGCCACCAGCTTGCATTGATGTTTTCAAATTCTGTTTGTTCGGCAAGCGAAGCAAGATATTCTTCGGTAGCCTTTCGGAAATTCCAACCGTTTTTTGCAGCCATATCTACAATGCGTTTGCGTATGTTCTCATCGGCATTGTTGAATACATTATCAAGGAATGTGTCAAAATGTTCTCCGAACAACTGGCGCAAACCATAGTGCGCCACAGCCTCATGTAGCAGCGTCTGCTCAACATCAAACGCACTTGTATGGTTGGGAATGACAATGGTTATCTTCCCTGTACTCTTCGAATAGAAGCCTTTTGCACGCTGTTTCTTTCCATCCAAGACGGAAGCATCAGTAACAATCTCCACATTGTCAAGATGCAGCTTCTCGGCAAGGATTTCCACACGTTCTGCCATTCTTTGGCGTTCGCGCTGTGCAAATTCCCTCCGTTGCTTTGCCGTTCTTCTTGACTGACCGAGCAGTTTTGCTACTGGGTCATTCTCATAACTGACTTCATCATCGGTGTAGGCACCACCACCTTCGCGTTTTAATTCATCATCTTCTTCCGAGGCGGAAATATTATTTGCCGTTTCCACGCTTGCATCCATTTCAGCGTATTTGGCTTCCTTTTCCTCCAACTCTTTCTTCATCAGTTCGGCATATTCCTCTAACTGTGCTTTCGCCTGTGCCAATTCTTCTTCATACTCGAATGGCTTGCCCTCTCTTGACAGGAGTTCTTTCAATTCGGCTTCATTATGTTTTTTGCTTCGCTCTCCGGCACTCAATCTCTCTGCAAAATCCTTTCCTGTAATCACATTGTCTGTAATATCCTCAACGGCATTGCGAAGCAGGTTTTGGCGTACCGGCACATCTTCAATGCCGAGTTCAAGACAAGAGTAGGTCATTCTACGCTCAACATCATTGAAAAGTGTTGCACCGTCACTCATGGTTTTCCTTGTCAGTTTTGTTGTGACCACAAATGAAAAATCGCCTATCTGTATAATCAGTTCCCGTTTCTGTTCTCCTGAAATCTCACCGTCTTTCATCTGCTTCATTTCGGCAAGGACACTCTTGTTGTGTTCCTTGAAAAAATCATCCATTGTATCAACAGAAGTAAAGCGATGTTTCCCGGTTACAATCTCCTTGAATTGTCCATCGGGGAATGACGAGCGTACAGCCTCCAAGCACCTGCCGTTGTCCTCAATGCGCTTTTCCGCATCCTTGATAAAGGCTTTCAGTCTTGGCTTGGCATTATGGATATAGGTTTGGTCTGTTTCCCATTGCTTTTTGCGGCTTGCATATTTACGCACGTTCTTTTCCGCATTGTTTTTCAGCATGGCATACTCACTGCCGGAGAGCTGCGCAACGGTATCGCCAAACACATCTTCTTCCTCTTCAAGCACACGGTTGGTCATGCTGTTGTTCATCATCTGCTTGCCGTTCATGATACTGTCGGCAATCGCTCCCTTTGTTTTCAATCGTTGGTAGGCGGTAACATCCAAACTGTCCTCAACTCCGAAACGCAAGATGCGTACAGGCTTGTTCATGTCCTTATGCAAATTTCCCTGTCGCAAAATGCGTCCGTTGCGCTGGGTATAGTCCATAGGACGGTTGGGTGCATCCAAATGTATCAGCGTGTGCAGTCGTTCCTGAATGTTCACGCCCGTACCGAGCGTAAAGGTAGAACCGAGAATCACGCGAACTTCACCACGATTTACCTTTTCAAAGATTTCAAGTTTCTTCTTGACGGTCATTCCCGACCTCATTACTACAATCTCATCAGCAGGAACACCCTCTGCAATCAGTTTATTTCTGATGTCATCATAAAGATTGAATCCGCTCTGCTTATTTTGATAATTGTCGGCAAAAATGGCAACCGTACCTTTGTAGTCGGCTGTTTCTTTCAGTGAGCGCAAAGTTTGGCGCACGGCTTCATTGGTCTTGCTGTTTTGGTCGTCCTCTGCATCTGACTGCACCAATCGGGCATCCACGGCAGCAGCTTTGGCAATACCATACATCGTGAGCGGAATATGACTGTTCTCTTTCTTCTCTTTGCCGCTCATCTGCTCATAATGTTCAAGTTCGCTCTTTACGAACTTCATGATACTACGCAATGCACGTGTCTGTGGCAGATAGAGGTCTTGTGCCTTTCCTCCCTCCATTTCAGGTATTTTGTCCTTTACGCCACCGGCTTCTTTGGTAAGGACAGTATCGGACACTCCAGACCATATACGCACCAGTTCGGGCAGGTTCACGTATCCGGCAAAGCGATTGTTCTCCTTGAACTTTCCGCTTGTGGTGAATTCCAACATTTGCTGAATGTTACCGAAGTTGCGTACAAAGTCATCAAAGTAATAGATACCGTATTCTTTCATTGTATCGGCAGGCATGAGATAGCGCATGAACGTCCAAATCTCTGCAGCGGTATTGCTGATAGGCGTACCTGTGGCAAAGATTACGTTTCGTCCGTTGTTCTTTTCTAAAACAGCCTGTGTTTTCAAGAATACGCCTTGTGATTTTTTGCTGTATGACGGGTCCACACCTTTCACTCCACGCTGCATGGCAGTGGCAAATCCAAGGTGCTTGTATTCGTGGGCTTCATCCACAAGCAGGGCATCAATGCCCATGTCGTCAAAGTTCTCCACATCGTCAGTACGGCGGTCAAGCATTTCCATTGCCTTGACTTCTGCATTCTGCAAGGCTACGGCACGTTTTTTCTCATCGTTGGCGGTGCGTTTCTTTGAAGCATTGTCTGCAAGTCCGGCAAGCTGTTCCTCCAACAATTCGATTTCACGTTCGGCTTGCCGGGTAATCATGTTCTTTCCGTCCGGGTCTTCCTCTTTCATCTGTTCAAGAATGAGCATCTTCTCCTCAATCTTGTCCTGCACGAAAGCCATTTCCCTTTCCTCGCTGTCGGGAATAAATTCAAAGGTTGATTGCGGAACGACAATCATGTCCCAGTCGTTGTAGCGTATCTTGGCATAGAAGTTCTTTCTACCATCTGCGCTACGGTCTGCCTCTTCGAGTGTCAGTATCTTGGCATTCGGGTACAGTTCCTTTGCACTTGCAACAAATTGACCTACCGTGGCATTCTGTATAACAATCATCGGTTTGCGGGCAGTACCTAAACGGCGCATTTCCATTGCTGTGGAAATAAGGGTAAAGGTTTTTCCTGTTCCTACCTCATGGGCAAGCAACAACGGTTGCTGTGTGCCTCTCACGATGGCTCTGCCTTGATGAGGACGCATCTTGAATTTATGTGAAGCACCTCCAAAATACTCCGGCACAAACTCGTCCGGTATGCTCATAGGCACAAAGTTGTTGAACATATCGTTATAGATACGTTCCATACGTTCCGACATTTCCGGGTCGCTCTGCATCTTCTGCCTTGCCCAGTCCTTGAAGTCCTGACGGATTTCATCAATCTTGGCAGCACAAGCTTGTGTAGCCTCCTTGTCGGTTATTGTTTCTGTTGTGCCGTCATAATGTTTCTTGGTGGTGGAAACTGTAATGCTTCTGTTCTGAATGGCAGCTTCTATGAGAGTGTGCCCCATAATGGTTCTGCCGAGCATTTCACTGGTCACGCCCATGGCACGGTTCTTTTCGTAGTTGGTAAAGTATGGTTCTTTCATAAACCAAGTACCGCCTACTGCTGTAAACCGGACATTTACCTCCGTTCGTTCCTTTACGAAATCTTCATACAATTTCGGGTCAATCCAAGAACTGCCGAGGGTAAAGTCTATCAGATGTGCGGGGATTTCCATTGGCATGACTTCCTGCAATGCCTTGATGTTGCGGTCAAATTCCCCATTCTCGTTGTTTTCCTCTGCCTGACGCAGTTTTTCACGGATATTTCCACTCAAATACTGATACGATGCTTCCATCTGTCGGCTTACTGGGTCCTCGAAACCGTAGCCGCTCTCGATGATTTCTTTCTTCACATCTTCGATGCCTGTGCCAAGTTGTTCGGCGATATATGGTATGTCCACACGACCGAATTTGAAGATACTTGCAATGATACCGTCCTTGACATTGGCCGGGGTGGGTTCTTTATCTTTTTCAACGACACGTTTGCTGAATACATCGGTCTTTTCAAATTTCTGTATCCGGTTTCCTTTTTCATCTGCCGTTTCCTCAAACTTTTCAAGAGCGAATACATTGGCATAGTCCACATCATTGCGGAGAAACGCAATGGCGGTGTTCTTGTTGAAGTGTCCGTATGTGCTGACAAAATCATCGTATGCCTTGTTGAGTTTGTCAAGCAAGGGTTTCAGCCCCTCATCGCTTTCATTCTCGGTCTGATAGGAAAGGACTTCTGCAAGGGCTTTCTTGATAGCGGTGTACGCCTCGAAACATTCCACTTTCGTATGCCCCTTTACCTTATTAGCATTTACTTCGAGGGGTTGTGCGCTTGCTGTCGAGTTGATGTACAGCTTTCCGTCTTTAACAAACACTTCGCCAATCTTCTTGCCTGGCATTACATCAGTGATAACTTCTGTGTTACGCTCACCAAATTCCTCCGCACGGAACGAACGGACAAATTCAGCCAACATTTCTTCCTGCTTCTTATCCTGTTTAGGGTATAAGCCTTTGCTTGTCGGGCGGAAAGTGTCACCTTTCTCAAATGCAAAATGCATTTCACCTGCCATGTTTTCAGGGTGTTCAATGAAATAGCGGTTGTAGTCCATCGAAAGCTGTTTGATGACCGGCGTTTCCTTGCCTTTGACCTTGCGTGTTTCCCCGGTGTCATATTCTGCCATGCGCTCTCCGCTCACATCGCTTACATCAATGGCGTGGACTGACTTCTGCCCGTTCACACGCTTGCGGATAACAACGATGTCGGAGGTTACCCCGGCGCCTCCGAAAGTCTTGTTGTGCATACGGAAAGCACCCACGAAATCTGCACCTCCCTCGTTCACAATCCAATCACGGAGCTTCTTGCTGTTGTCAAGCGTGCCGTTGGATGTGATGAAGATACCCAAACCGCCCTCACGCAGTTTGCGCACATTCTTTGCTATACAGAAATCATGTATGTTGTGGAATTTCTTCGACAGGTCTTTATCGCCGGTGGTATCGTTCACACGGAGTCCTGTAACGAACGGAACATTGGTAATAGCCAAATCCACGCTGCCATTCGGTATGCGTGTCTGCTCGAAGCCCTGTATTTCCACTTTGGCATCAGGATAGAGGAGCGAGAGGATGCCTCCCGAAGTTCCGTCAATCTCTATGGCATGGATGTCACTACGCTCACTGATGTTTGTAGGCATCTGTCCCAAGATATTGCCGATACCGGCAGAACCTTCAAGAATGTTTCCACCATTGAAGCCCATTTGTTCGGCAATGTCCCAAAGCGTATCCACAACGTATGCCGGAGTGTAATAGGCACTATTTGCACTCATTACGGCCTCTTGATATGCCTTTTCACCAAGCAACTCACGGAGCTTCTTTGCAATGGGATTAGGAGCATACGATGTACCTTCGTTGAAAGCCTTGCCCAAGCCACCCCAGCCACTGAACTTGCGAAGAGTCTGCATCTGTTTTTCTGTAGCCCGTTCGCCGCTTTCAAGCAACTGTTTTGCCAGTTCGATAGCCTTGATATTGGCTTCGATACGGGCATCTACTGATGTCGGAGCGTGGTCTTTACCACGTTCCGAATGGTTGTTATGGGTATTCTTCTTCTCAGTTATGGCATCTGAAAGTCGAGGTCGCACAATCCTATTGACTGCATCGCTTGTTCTTTCTCCTTCGTTGTCAGTTCCTCTACCTGCTTGTTGTTCGCTTTCGCTACCTGTTTCAGTGCCTCTTGATAATCCTTGTCCGTGTCGATTACCGTTGGCTGACAATCCTTCGGAGCGTTCTGCATCAGTTCTCTGTAATCCATGTTCGTTGTTTTTATTGTTATCAATCAGATCGTCAAACAAGCCCAGTTCATTTGACTGCTGTGAATTTACTGCTTTTTTCTCATTCTTCTTACGTGCAGGGCGACTTTTTTTGATGCGTTCCTGTGCAATCTCTGCCTCTTGCTCCACCTCGGTCTCTCTTGTTACGGTTTCGGCGGTAGCAAGCGCATCAATACTTTTCTTATCGAAATTCGCCACATCGAATTGTTGTACCTCATCGTATGGAGTCATGTCTGCATCCAGTCCGTTCTCTGCCACCTCCGGCAAATCTCTCGCACCATTGTAAAATGCTTTAAGGTAAGGGCGTATGGCATCGCCCAAGTCTGCAATCATGGCCGTTGCATACTCGGCAAACTTACGTGAACCTTTCTCCAAATGGTAAACAGCCATCTCTGTTCCAATGGCAAGAATCTCAGGGTCTATACCTATATTCATTTGACCGAGCAACTTCTTACGCATACGCTCACGAAGTTCTGCATAACGCTCATCAGTAACAAGACGGTTACCACTCGCTTCAGTCTTTTTCTGCGAATTGTCTTGTTGTTGCTCACTCCGCATATCGTTGATAAGAGTTCGGACTTCATTAGCAAACTTATCTGCACTATCTTTAGTCAGGAAAATAATATTTCCTTCATGATAAACGTCTCCACCACGCTTCTCTCCTAAATCCATCACAGCCTGTTTTTCCGCATCAATCATCTTCATCAAAGTACGAACAGAATATCTGTTATCCATTTCCTTGTCAACAACGAAATCTGTCCTTTTGTCACGAATTTCATCCTTTGCCTTGCGATCAAGTTCTCGGGTCTTAATTTTATTTTCGAGCGAAATGCCAACTGCATCCAAAACTTCTTGCATACCGTTCTGAGGATTGCGAAGAATGTCTAACATTTCCTCTGGGCTGTTGGTTGTCTGACGAAAACGTGCATCACCAATAGGTATGGGACCGCTCACATCATCACGACTTAATGTAGTTTCCCCTGTTTCTTTATCAACAAAAACAGAGTATTGCCATATAGGAGTATATTCCTGCTTTTCCTCCTGCTTCGTGGCTTTCTGTTGTTGAGGTTCTGAAAACTGCACATTGCCGTCATTTACTTCTGACAAATCAGACAAAGACAAAGGTGGTTGTGATTGTGCATCGGTTGCATATTCTGCCAAGCGTTCAGCATCTTCCTTGCTCCGCATCATGAAGCCTTGCTTTTCCTTGTCCCACCAGCCTTTCAGTTGTTTGGCAAACATTGTGGTGTGCTTCCGAACAGTATCTCTTAATTTATTATTGAACTTCACAAGGTGCATATCCAACACCTTACCCCTTTTGGTGGTATATTGTGCCTGAGTAATGGTGTATGCAGCATCAGTCGGTGTTGTCGTTTCTTCATTGGAATTGTTTTGTTCCAATTTCCGCTGTTCAGTAAAGAGGTCGTTTATTTCGGAAATAATGCGGGCTTCCTCAAATATATCACTCTGACCATGTGCGGCTTCTTGTTCCTTGTGCAGTTCTTCAATGCGTGATTTGATTTCAGAAAGTCTGTCGACTTGTGTACTTGAACTCTGTTCCTCAACACTTTTGACTGATTTGTATTCAGCAAACGCTTTAGTCTTACGGTGGCTACTATCTATCCACTTCTTGAAATCCTCCAAGTTTACGGCAGTTACCACTGTCTTGTGATTATTTGCCCAGTCGCTGTCATAATTCGCGAAGTAAGCTGCCTCGGCATCGTCAGTCTCATTGAAACCAAGCATTACCTTATGCTCATCAAAGCTGCCATCCTCATTATACTGGTCCACCACGAACACCCTGCGTCCGTTCCACCCGTCAATATCGTCAGAGAGGAACACGTCTATGTGGTCTCCATCCACGCCCTCCGTGCCACGAATATAGCCGTAGGTGTTCTGCATGATCGTTTCCCACTTGTTGCCCTCTGTGTCTATTCCACTACGAACGGATCCTTTCGGGTTCTCAATGGTGATATTGAATGTACCAACCTGCACATGACCTTTCTTATAATTGCCTGCTTCTTTCTGTTTCTCCGTAGGAGTAGTATCGGTTTCTTTCTCTGCCACTGCAACAGCATTGGCTAAAGACAAAGATGCATCAATATAATTAAGAACATCCAATAAATCTCCGAATGTTTGACCGTCATACTCATAAGCGCTACCTATATAATTACCTTTCGTATCAGGTGCATCAACTTTTATAACTTTATGAGTACCATCAACAATAATTGTCTGTTTATAAGTATCGCCATACTTTCCGCTTTCAATCCAATCATCTTCTTGAACTTCAATACGTCTTGCTATTTTTGCACTAAGTTGATTGTCAGTATCATCAGAAAACAGCATTTCTTCTTGTGATAAAGAAGATTCTATTTCGCTTTGTCCACCAATGCTTTCAGTTCTTCCTGTATCATCAGTTGTCCCATTTCTGTTCTCAACTCGTTCTCTTGGCGCAAGAGTTCCATTGCTTCCTTGCTGCCCTCGTTGGCTTGTTGCAGTATCGCCAACCAATACATTGCTTCGTTGTTGTCCATTGTAATCTAAATTAAATGTTTCTTTAATAGCCTGTACGAGCGTCCGAGGGGTATTGTCCGGTTGTTCGAACAGAGTTTCTTCCTGTGTACCTTGTATAAGGTCATAAATCTTGCCGAATGTATTTTGAATGAAGCTTTGGCTTTCACCTTTATACATTGCGGCCAAATGCAGGACAAAGTTACTGAAATTATCAGCAGGGAGATAACTTTCCCCAGTGACATCATCCATTTGATACTGGCGTTTCCAACTTTCTACGGCAGTACGTGCTTCCTTGAAGTTCTTTGCCTCTGCAAACATTTTATCTTGGGACAAAGCATAGTAAGCACGAACGGAATTCTGTATCTCATCTACCATTCGTTCACTGTTCGGACTATCATAATCACGAAAAGCAGTGGCAAGAATAGCTTTTTGTGCTTTTACCGGTAATACGTTGAACATTTCCTCCAACCGTGTACTACCGTCCTTGAATATGCTTTGATACATGATACCACGCAAATCATTCTTGGATTCGGGAGTCAAGTTACCCTTGCTGTCAAACGCACTCTTGTATTGTGTGGGAGTAATGAAACCTCTTTGGCTCATCCATTTCAAAACATTAGCACCATTGGAATCCACAAGTCCGGCAAATGACATTTCATCATCCGAAGTCCTAAGCAGCAAGTTGGCAAACGAACGCATTTCGGCTCCCATGCGCTGCAAGGCGTTTTTAGGTTTGATGCGTTCAACACCTCCACTTTCTGTGTCCTGTGCCACATACTGGCCAAGACGGATAGCCTCTGCATCGTCCACATCAACCATGTTCACAAGGACAGGATGCTCCATAGCCTCAATGTCTTCTGCTTGTAATCCAAATTCTTCCGCATGGTCTTTCAGATACTGCTTGTAAAGAGCCGCCTGTTCCGGATGGTTCTCCCACATGATACGAAGTGCGTCACTTCGGTTATTGCCCTGTATGGCTTCGCCCCGTGCGTTCACGGTAGGTGCGCCTGTATAGGCGGTAACAGAAGATGTGATTTCTTCGGGGCGTATGTTTCCGGCAATCTTTCGTGCAGACAATACACTTGCCTCGTCATTCCGTTCTTTTGGCTGCGCTTCGTCAATAAAGTGCAGAGGGTTGCGCACGCCTTGAATATGGCTCGGTTGCAACAAGTTTACATCAATCACGGCTACACGACCACCTACAATGGCATCATCACTGAATTTTACGGATACCTCCTTTCCCTGCAATGCCTGTACAGGCTCTTGTCTGTCTATCTTATGACCGTTCATGCGTCTGTAACCTCTTGCCCGTGCATCCTGCGGCTTGTCGTCCACCATGTCCGGCACTCCGTTCAGGGCTTCACGCTCGATGCGTTCCGCTTCCTCACGTTCGGCACGTAACTTTTCTTCTTCTGCCTTTCGCAATGCGGCTGCTTCATCGGCAATACGTCTGCGTTCATCATCCGCTTCCATTTTTCTGCGTTTGGCGGTACCGGCTATCTTCTGCCAAACGAGCAATTCCTGTTTGGCTGCATCAATCGCCGCTTTGCGTTCTTTCTCGGAAGCAATCTTTTCGGCAATGGAGTTGCCACCTTTCGATTTGGCTTTCTCCAACTTCTTCAAGGCTTCTTCCTTGTCGGCAACCATTCCATCGACTACGGTCTGTGCCATATCCTCATCACCCTCAGTCTGCTCCACAATGGCATCCCAAGCTGTGTCGCTGTCGGCCTGCTCATATAGTGGATTTCCCTGCTCATCCTTTGGTATTCTCTGCATGGCAGGAATATTTTGAGGGGCATTGTTATCATTTTCGGGAATATTTTCCGCACCATTGTTGCTCTCATTCTCGACAGGGCGTTCAAACGCTACTCCGTTATGCTCCAACAACATATTGTCAAGTTCATCACGGGTAAACAGGTTCACACGCTTGCCGTTGATAGGGGCTTCGGTAAATACCTCATACTTGCCGTCCGCATCAGCATCTGCTGTGATATTGCCACGGACGGTAACGCCGTTCTCATCGGTAAGCGAAACAATGTCATTGAGGGCGTATTGTGGTCTTTCAGCCTCTTGCATCTCCTGTTTCCGTTCGGCATTCTCAATGGTTCTCTGCTGCTCGAACTGCGCCACACGTGCCAAATTTGCCGCATCAGCCTGTTGCTGTATGGTTTCTTTTGCCAACGGGAAGATGTTCACGCCGTCCGAAACGTTAACTGTGCCGTCCCCATTATCCACAATACCGTCCTCGTTGGCTATAATCTGTACTTGCATCTGTGAACCATCCTGTCCGGTAATAGTATAGGCATCACCCGGATTGAATGTAACCTTACCGTCTATCTTATCAGCCGCTTCACGTGCGAACTGCTCCACAATGGCTTGTTCTGCCAATTCTTTTTGCTCGTTAGGGTCTTGCGATTCATCAAGAGACAATACTGCATCAGGTGATACTTGTTCAAGTGCGCCGGTTTCCGAATCGCGAATGATGATGCTGTTGTCCGAATCAGTTACGCTCACACCGCTACCATCGTCATATGGTACAAGCTTGCCACTGATTACATACACCTTCCGCTCATCCTGCTTCATCGTTGCCCCCTGTATCATGCCGGTATTACGGTTCACACGTGCATCTATCATTGAGTTGCTCTGCTCGATACGACCGTCTATATCATCACGTACACGTTGTATCATGCCGTTATACACCTGCTTGGCATTAATATAATCGATTACGGAAACCTTATCTTCATCATTCCATTGTTCGTTGCCATTCACAAACTCTAATGCGGCAATCGGATTTTCTTCAATCATTGCAAACATGCTCTCATCCACGAGGTCTGCAACCCTTGCACGCTGATACTCATACATGTTCTTTGCATCGTTCATCTCCTGCGAAGAAATGATATTATACCCGTCGAGATAACTGTCATTTGCTTGTTGTACACTTTCGTTTCGGTTGCCGCCACGTGATTGAGCCATAGAAGCAAGGTTAAATCCTCGCAAATTCAACGAGCGTTCCATATAATCCAGAACGGCAGCTTTCTCATTGATGGTAAAATCTTTATCACCGGCAATAAGTTCCGCAACTTCACCGATATTCTCATTGGTAGTAAGGTCAAGCGTCTCCTTTAATGGCTCCCATACCTCTTTGCCGAGTAATTCATTCACTTTTGCGTCCGCTTTATTTACACCATGCTTCATGGAAGTATAATTTGCAGCAGACAAAGTATGTTTTCCTGCGCCCATCAATCCCATAGAGAGTGCCATGCCTCCCCAAATGTCACCATGAAATTGGCCACTGGCAAACAAATTGGTACGTGTACCGTCCGGATTCTGTTGATAGGCATCATCAAGATTGAGCATGGTGCGCCACAGTTGTCCATAGTATTCTTCCGAAACCTCACCGACATAATCACTCATACCCATTTTGTTGAACATCTGATGAGTTTGTCCCATGATACCGTTCAACGCACTTGCGTCAGCCTTTGAAAGCACTGTACCGATACGTTTTGCACCTACAACTTTGGCGAGTTTGCTCATATTCCCAAGAGTAAAGACCGGATCAAGATGTGCACCGAACATTTCCGAATAATTCTCAATGATGGCATTGGCTTCACTTTGCCAAATGGCATCCCCCCAAGTCTTGTCGTTGGAAAAATCATAGTTGCCGTTCTCATCAACAACCACATCACCCAGTTTACGGTCAATAATGTCAGCAGTAGTTTTCCCTGCCTGTACTGTATTGGCCATAAGTGGAGCGCGTACAAGCAAATCATCTGCAGTTGTACCGAGTGCTTTGATGGTCCAGTCGGTTGCATACCGTCCCAAACCTTTGGCTCCATTTTCTTTGATATAGGACTTGAAACCCTGCTGAGCCATTTTTTCAGCCGTTTCTTTGCTTATAACCTTTGTTGCAAGTCTGGTACTTCCTTTGGAGAAAGAGGACAATCCGTTAAATCCTCCACCTGTCAATACGAAATCCAGCATGAAGGACGGCATATAGCCTGTCATTACACCTGCTCTGTTCCAAAAATCTGCATTTCCGCTGTATCTTTCCTCTGCTTGTTGCTTCTCATGGATTGCGCCCATCATTGCATCATGCGCTTCACGTTCACCCTCTGTGGCATTTTCTTTTTTCAGTTCATCGGCATTCATCATCGTAAATGCGTCACGCATATCACCCATACCGAAATCCCACGTGCGCACATCACCCATAGTGCGACCGAAACCACGCCAAAAACCTACATCTACACCGTTTTCACGGTCTTTCTGTTCTTCAAGGTTCTTAATCAGTTCCTCTGTTTCACGAATGGCTACGGATAACGCACGGTTTTCCTTGTCAGATTGTTGGCGGGGCGTATAAGTGGCAGCTCCCAGTATGGCAGCGAGAGGGGCTTTGTTGTTTTCTGTCTCTTCTGCCCATTCCTTGTGTACTTCTGATGCTCTTTCCTCTTGCTTGGCTTTCAACTCCTGCAACCGGAGGTTTGCCTTGCGCAACTGTCCGCCTATGGACATATCGGCAGCTTGGCGGTACTGAAAGCTTTCCATGTCAGCCAATGACTTGCTGTAATAACGATTTCCGGCAGGAGTGAGGAACGTTTTCTCCAACTTCCCACTTTCAGGATTGAATATCATCTTTCCCTCTTTGGTCTGCAAGCCGGGATTTATCCCATATTCCTGCATATTGTCTATGCGTTCGTTGAATGTTTGTGTATGGGATTTCACATCGTTCATAATACGGTCGGTTTCGGTCAACATCGCTACTTTCTCCTTTTCTGTAGGTTGCCATGTCTGTTCATTAGCAGGTGAAATGGGTTCTTCAACCGTTCCGGAAGCACTGTTTCCCGATTGTTGCGATGAGGTTCGTTCCTTTCCAAACCCTATATTGCTTTCAAATTCTTCAAACGGCTCCATATCATAACCATCTTTTACAAGAGCGTCGTAAGCCGCTTTACGTTTGGTTGAATCTAACAGGTTCTTGCGAAAATCTTCTTCGCTCTCCATGTCGTAACCATCAGAAACAAACGTATCATACAGTTTTTTTATCTTATCCTTTTCTTCAGGCATAGTATTTTATTTATGATGTTGGACTTTTCTTTTTATTATCGGCCGTTGGACTTTTTTTCTGTGGCTTAGAAGAATGTCCTTTACCGGGCTTTGTCGTTTCAGATGTCTTGACGGTTTTCCCTCTTCCACTTTTGACCTCGGTGGTCGAAGCCTGAGTTTCTTCGTTCCATGTTCCATTGTCTATGGCGTTCTGACGCATGGCTTCATACGAGTGTGCAAAATGCTTGTTACCATCGCTGTCATACCACGGATATTCTCCGGCCTTTCCACTGCCACCACCTCGGTTGTAATATTCTGCTCTGGCATTGGATGCGGAAGCGGAAGCCTTTGAAGCACCAGCTTTAGCCTTTTCGGTTTCAAGCCTTGCCTTTTCAAGTTCTTCTGCATATTTTGCTTCAATTCCTTTGCGTTTGGCTTCAGCTTCGGATGCGGATATTTTATTGCCTTGCAGTTGGAGATTCAATTCAAACATCTGCCTGTCGCGTTCCTCTTTGGCATCGTTCCGTATGCGGTTATAATCGTCAAGACCAAGCTGCCTTTGCCACTTACGTTCACGGTCATCCCTTTCTTCATCAGCGATTCTTGCCCTCATCAGCCCCTCATAATATTCTTTCTCCTTGCCTTCACGTTCTTTCATCAGCTTGTCATATCTCACTTTGGTACGTTCTGACATGGTATTCTTACCGGTATACATATTTGGAGCGTACTGCGTGGTGAAGAACAAGTTCGAGAGTGCCGATATACCATCACCAATGGCTGCGAATATCTGTTCACGTTTCTGCTTCTTCTTTTCTTTAGCAAGTTCCTCGTCCGTTGGCGGTTTATAGGGATTGAGTTTTTTGTACAATTCAGCGTATGAGAGACTGCCACCGTTCACATCGGCTTGTTTGGCCGGAGGTGCAGCGACCGTTTCAGATTGGGAGCCGGTAACGGCAGGGGGCGGGAGCCGCAGCTGCTTGTTGTTCCGTCCATTTCTGTGTACCCTTTGCCGGGGATGATACGGAAGGAGCGTCTTGCTGCTGTTCGTGCCATTCCTTAGAGCATTTGGGCGGAGGCGTACCACCTCCGTTTCCTAAAATATCATCCATTGTTGCCATATTGAAATAGTTTAGAAAGGCATTTGACTTACCGCGTTAGTTACTCCTTGTACAGCTCCCGATATGGCATTGGCCTTGCCTTGCTCAATGGCGTTAAGCTGTTCCACTAAAGCATTGTCGTTTTGCATATAAGTGGCTTCGATATTGTCCTTACGTGCTTCTGCATCAGCGGCAATCTGTGATGTTGCATCGGCAAGAGCCTTGTTGTTCGCTTCTTTGGCCGCTGCCACACTTTCATCAGTACCGCCCATGACGGCTGCACTACCGGCAGCGGCTTTGTTACGTTGTTTTATACTCTCTTCAGTTTGCGTAAGGATGCGTTGTGCATCAGCCCGCTGAGTGGCATCCTCGTTGTACCGCCTGTCGTACCAGTCCTGATTCTTTTGCCGTTGAGCCTCAACATTACGTTTTGCTTTCTTCATGGCCTTGGATGCCTTGATCCCACCGAAAATGCTGCCTGCAGCACCTATGGCACTTCCTATTAAACCCATAAGACTTTATTTGATTATTAAAAGTTATACCTTGCGTGCGAAAGTAAGCCGTTATCTTCGCATCATCATTTTATCTTTTTACATACAAATCATTATGGCAATAGGAAAAAAGACCGGAGGGCGGCAAAAAGGTACGCCCAACAAAATAACGGCACTGGCAAAAGGGATGATTGAGAAATGGCTTGAAGCGCACAACACTATACCCGAAGGAGATGTGACGCCACTAATAATGCAGGACTTCATGGAACTTGACCCCAAAGACAGGGTGAAAGTGTCGACAGAGTTCATTAAAATCATCATGCCTAAGAATATCAGCATAGACGATGGCGAGGTCAAACTCACCATTGAGGACAAGCTTGTCAAACTTGCCGGAGAAGAAGACGAGGAAGAATAATCTATTACCCTCTACTTTAGATTGTCTTCATGCCAAGGGAACCCCAACCCGAAAAGGGGATGATTTTACTGATTTGCTTTGAAGCGATGTTCGAGAGAATGTCGCTTTTTTCATGTCCGGACCGTAAAATTTCTTCGGAAGAAAAGGGTATTTCTTCGGAAGAAATAGCAATAAATGTACAATTATACCCCATTTCTTCGGATTTCTTCGGAAGATATTGCCTTAATTGTACAGGAAAGGGGTATTTCTTCGGAAAAAACACGCATAAATGTACATTCTTGTACAGATTGAATTTTTTATGCGAAAATCAGCTCAAAAGCACCTCAAAAATCTTCTGAAATGGCTGAAATGAGCTATTTTTTGACATAATTTCAGAAGATATTACATTTATTTCTTCAGAAGAAATAACCATAAATGTACAGAAAAGGGGTATTTCTTCGGAGGAAACAGCCATAAATGTACATTTCTTCGGAAGAAAAGGGCATTTCTTCGGAAGAAATAGCAATAAATGTACAATTATACCCCATTTCTTCGGAAGATATACCATAAAATAAATATATATATCTACTACTACATCTACCGCGCGTGCGTGCGCACGTGAAGAAATTTTCGATTTTAGGGCAAGAATAAAAATTGAATAAAAAAGAAAGCCTACAAAGAGAAAACTTCCTTGCAGGCTTCGGTTGTAAAAAGATAAACGGGCAGGAAAACTCCCACCCGTTACCTTTGCCGGAAAACAAATCCAGATGATATGAAAAAGATTTTCAAAGAAGCGATGCGCCGCTATCAGAATTGGCGATACCGCCGTCTTTACCGCAAACTGTTTTGGTTCTATGCCAAAATAAAAATTGATGGTGATGCAGCCGGTCAAAATGCCGCAGAGGCTTTCAAATGGCTCACTGCTATTGAGTATGCCGATTTGTTTGCTCATCGGCATAAACCGGACGTTTAGCATTTTCTTTCTTGATTTTGGCGGAGGGTGTAGGCAGCGTCATCGTCACATCAAACGAGATACGGTTGGTACTCCGTTTCGATATACATCCTCCAACCACTTTGATACCTGCCTTACCCTCAGCTTCGCTTTCCACCGCAATATCGAAATGGACATTACAACTTTTGCCGATTCCACTAACAGTGGGACTTACCAAATATCCTTTGCCTTCCGAATTGTCTATTGCTTCCTGTACGCCCTCTGCAATCTGCGTTAGCGCCTTGTTGATAAACTCTTTCAGTTCCATATTGCCGTTGCTTTGATTAAAACCCTTTCCCTTTCTGCCGCTGATACACCACCGTCTGGTCTTTGTCGAGGTTGACGATTTTGAACATCACCATCGAGCGGTTCGGAATATCGTCCGGCAGCATTGTTACGAGCCGGGCAATCACCTCGTCCACATTGTTGAAGCCTACATCGGTCAGTTCCGCCACCTTTTGCCCGTTGTGGTATGCAGCCGCATTCACCATATAGCGGTATGACAAGCGGAAATGCACATCCTCCTGTTTCTGCTCACGTACAGAAGCCTTACCGGAGAAGAAAATGAAATCAATTACTTTCTCGTTCAGTTCCCAAGCAGGGGAGAAGTCAATCTTGATATACCCTCGTGTTACGTTGTGTCCATTGCTATGGTTCATGCCAAACGCCACTTCCGAGATAGAGGCACGTACATCATTCTGAGCTACTGTTCCCCATGTATGCCGGAACGTGTAAGCCGAATACCACTCTTCCTTTGGCATTCCCATAGCCTTGCATAATTGCCTTATCCCACTGTTGACATTGGCGCAAAAACTGTCCGATGTAGTCATGCGCTGATAGAAATTGAACAAACGCTCATCATCTTTTGCCGTGTTCATGTACTTTTCAAATAGCGGCTGGATGATTGCTGGCACCCGCATTTCCATATACGCACCATCCGCACGGAACTTCTTCGTTTTGGCCCGTTGGTAATGGATAATTCCGTTCCGGTAATCCTGCTTTCTTAGATTGTACAGGTCAATCGTGTTGATTCCTGCAAGGCAAAGCACCATCATAGCAACATCACGCCCGAACTCCGTCTGTGGATATTTCATCTTACTTTCCGGCAGAGGGAATGAAAAGAACTCCCGACATGCTTCGGGGGTAATGGCAAGCTTCTCCGCACGATCAGCCGTTGGTATTTCCACTTTCACCCATGGGTTGACTTTGATACGGATTATACCGTTATCGTAATCGTTGTACTCCAACATGGCGGCTTTAAATACCTGACGCATACAGATTGGATACATTTCCTTTGCCCTATGTGTCTGTTCAAGCGACTTTATCCATTTGTTCACCTGCGTAGAGGTCAACTGAGCGAACATCACTTGGTTGGTTCCGATGAACCGTTCCAGATGTTGTAGGGCAAGCTTGTAGTTCTTGGCATTCCTTTCCTGCCCACGGTCAATCATTCTGTCGATATGCACTCTCGCATAATCCGAAAAACAAATATCGTCATTGCCGTTCGTAAGAAAATCCACCACTTCCTTGACCGTCCAATGTTCAATGTCTTTTTTGTTGAGCCGCTCGTTATATTCCACTATCCGCCCGGCACAATACTGAAGCACGTAGGGGTCTTCGATTTCTTTCGCTCTGGAAAGTTCTTTCTTCGTGACCATCTTGTCGGTCTTCATGAATTGTGTCCCCCTATGGTGGGTAACTCTGATATAAACCGGATAAAATCCATCCTTGCGTTCTTTTTGAACACACGCTTTAAATGTTGCCATATCGTTCTATGTCTTTATTATATTATTATTTAAATTTATTCCAAACAGCTTCCAATGTCTTAACTTTCTGTCATATCATCAATTACGGCTCTAAACACGCTCTAAACACCCAACGAAAAGCACAACAACATTCTCTAAACATTTGCGTTTATTACGCTCATTTTCCGTGCGGAATGAACGTACCTTTTAAAAATACAATAGGCGGTAAGCCTTTGTAAATGAAAAGCATACCGCCTATTTTATTGAGTATCAGCTATATCGTGCTATTCCTCGATTGCAGCCTGCGCCGCTCGGAAAAGCTTCTCAAAATCAGCAAGGTTAGCTATGCTTGGAAAACTTATCGCAAACACTTTTCAAGAAGCCTTGATTTTGTTGAGATTATTCCTCGACCGCGGCTTGCGCCGCTCTAAAACGCTTTTGATTTTCAGCAAATTCAAACTCATTGGAAAACTGAAAAGAAACCCGTTGAATTTTCTTGTCAAAAAAACCTATTTGCAAGCATTTTTGCAGCAACTGCGGCAGCAATCATATTATGATTATCAGTAAATTACCGAGACTGGTTCAACTTAAAAGCAAACCAAGTCTAAAACAACATGTAAAATACCACTATTATATAATAAGGTAGCATCATTGTTGGCCTTTGCGCAAAAGCTCAATGATAGCATTCTTATCCTCTAAATTATTCTTTAAGGATTCTATATACTCTTTTTGCATTTCCACTTTCTCGGTCAATTCCGCTACTCGCTCTTCTGCTTGTGCAGCCTTAGCTCGCTCTGCGGTCAGCTCAGCGATTAACTGCGCATCACCTATAAAATTGTTGGCATCACCATGAAGCGTTACGGCAGCGAGATAAGCCGAGATCTGAGGGGGCACTTCACAGAACAAAGTGAAAAAGTTAAAGTCCAGGGCATGACATAGGTCTACCAGCTTCTTACTCTCCATCGTATCTCTTTTCAATATTCTGTTGACATGCTGCTGGGAGACACCAATTCTACGTCCGAGTTCGGACTTACTGATGTCAAGTTCCAGCCGGCGTTTCTCTATTGCCTCGCCTATATGCACACTTTTTACTGCAACTTCCATGGTCTATAGTTAAATTTTAAGCTTCAATCAAAATAATATCATTCAAATATTGGCTATATAAACACTATTTTGTTATTTTGCGAGCATAAAGCTCTCATTATTTGAGTGCAAAGTTAATCATTAATCATTAAATAATCAAGATTTATGGTAGAAATTTCGGCAAAAATCCGTCCGTCGCTCATCGCTCTTAACGTAGGTGACGAAATCTCCTTCCCCATTGAGAAACTAAAAAGTGTACGAACTCAGGCATCCGAACTGGGCGCCATCATGAGTCGTCAATACACCACCAAGACCGATCGGATAAACCACATCATCAAGGTGAAACGCATATTATAGAACCAAACTATCAAAATTATGTTTTCGATACAATTTATAGACCACGAAGTCCCTTACGATGTGTTTCTGAATGACCTGGTTAACAAACTAGTTCAGGCGCTAAAAGACACGCACGACGACCCTGAATTCATCAGTCAGAGAAAGGCCTACAAGCTCTTTGGAAGACGAAACGTAGATCGATGGAGACGTCAGGGAAAGGTGGTATGCTACAAGCGTCCGGGGAAGGTAGAATACAAGACCGCCGACCTTCGTATGCTGCAGAAGACCACCCAGGATTACTTTGAAAGCCCGCCTCTTTCATCCATTACCAGTATTAAAAAGACGGTAAAGCATACAAAATAAGAACTAAACAGCATCAACAAAGAGGGAAAAGGTTATCAATGCAATCAAACTGAACTATACATAAACCTTTTTTGTTCCATCAGTATAGTTGTAGTCTTACGGAACATAGAAATAGATTAGTAGGTACAAGAGACTGCCAAAAGACATGAGAAAGTAAGAGAAATAGCCATGAAATTCTATCATCTGATTGCCATGTTGTAGGTATTCTCCTCGTTTTTTAAGAAAAATGAATGAGACAAAGCCATCAGTAGACCCTCATGGTGTCTATACCGTCAAAAGGACTTGTGCTGCCTTGGAGGTCAGCTACAAAACGCTCCGTAAATACCGGATGAACGGCCACATACAGCCCATCAATCCGGACAATCCCCATCGTCTGAAATACACTGGGCAATCCATTCTGGACTGCTGGTTCAAACTCCGCATGCTATGATTAGCGAAGGCACACTTGATAAAGTCAGGGAATTGCCCATCGAGTCCATTGTAGAGCCGTACGTGAAGCTATCGCGTGACGGCAGACTCAACATGAAAGGGCTATGTCCGTTCCATTCGGAGAAAACCCCTTCATTCTCGTTGAATCTGTCCAAGAACCTGTACCACTGCTTCGGCTGCAACCGGGGAGGCGATGGCATCCGGTTTATCATGGAGAAAGAAAACCTCTCCTTCACCGATGCGGTGCATTTTCTGGCCAAGCAGCACGGAATCCCGGTAGATTATGAAAAGGAAGAGGAACAAAGCGGGGAAGCCGTAGCCGAACAGAAACACAAGGAATCCCTTCTGGCTACACTGGATATACTCCAGACCTTCTTTGTGGACAGCCTTCGTCTGGCAACTACGGAGGATTCACGGAATGCCCGGTGTTATGCCTACAACCGCTGGCCGGAAGACTTTTGCTCAGAGGCCGGATTAGGATATGCCCCGAAAGACAGCAACGCCTTCCGCGATTTCTGTCAGCAGAAAGGATTGAAAGAGGAACTGCTGTTTGAACTGGGCATGCTCAAACGGAAGGAGGACGGCACCAGTTACTCCATGTTCCGCGAACGGATCATGATTCCGATACGGAACCGGTGGGGACGCATCATTGCCTATACGGCCCGTTACATCGGTGCCAATCCGAATGCCCCCAAGTACATCAATTCCGCCACCAGCGTGCTCTACACCAAGGGAGAAACCCTGTTTGGCATCGACCGCGCCTTTCGATTGAGGGATGCAGAGAATTTCATCATCGTGGAAGGCGCTCCTGATGCGTTGCGCTTGCAATCCATCGGTCTGGAGAACACGGTGGCCTCTTTGGGTACCAGCTGGAACGAGAACCAGCTGAACCTGCTCAAGCGCTACAAGTCCTCCCTCTGTTTCATTCCTGACTCTGATGTGGCTCCGGAAGGCCAATATGGTCCCGGATTCAAGGCTGTGATGGAATGCGGCACACTGGCCATCCGAAAAGGATTCCATGCCACAGTCAAGGAATTGCCCTTCGGTACCCGGGAACTGACGGAAGAAGAACTGCAGGAAAAGTACGAAGGGGCTATTCCAAAAGATGCTCAACGGGAAGTGCTTGTCAAGAATGATGCAGACAGCTACATTCTGAGCGAAGAAATCTACCGCAACCTGAGGGAAAAGCATTTTATCGTCTGGCTGGCAGAGAAGCAGTTTGCCACGGCCAGTTCACTGCTCAGGGAAATCAATTGCGTCAATCAGATTGCGGACTTGTTGCGTTATGTAAAGGACCAGTTCGTATATGAGCAGTGCATCGAGCAGCTGAGTAAGATTTACGGCAAAGCCCGCCTGTGGAAGGATGCCGTGACACAGGCCCGCAACCAGGCCAAGAGGGCCAAGCAGCCGACCATGATGGACAAACAGCAGGAAGAGACCGATGCACTCCGGCAGCTCAACCTGTTTGTCCGCAACAACTGCTACTATTGCCTGGGCAAGGATGATGAAGACCCCATCCGCCTTTCCAACTTTCGGATGGAACCCCTGTTCCACATCCATGACGAATGCAACGGTGTCCGCCTGTTCCGGCTGTTCAATTCCTTTCGGGACAGCTGCATCATCGAGTTGAAAGAATCCGAAATGTGCTCCATCTCCAACTTCCAGCAGAAGATAGGTTCGGTCGGCAATTACGTATGGCTGGGCAAGATAGACAAACTCAACAACGTCAAGGAGTTCCTGTATGCCCGCACCCAGACGGCCGAGCGAATCCGCAAGCTCGGATGGAACGAGAGCAAGGAGTTCTTTGCGTTCGGCAACGGCATCTTTCAGCACGGTGTCTTTCATGAAGCCGACGAAATGGGCATCATCCAGGATGACAGCCACCATGCCTATTACATTCCCGCCACTTCTAAAATCTACCGGGACAATGCGGAAATCTACCAATTTGAACGACTGATGGTGCACCGAAAGAGCAACGGCGTGCTTCTCCGCTCTTTCGTGGAAAAGCTGACGGAAGTCTTTGGCAACAATTCCCGCATCGCTTTCGGCTACCTAATTGCCACCCTCTTCCGGGACGTGGTCTATAAACGCACCCGGCATTTCCCCATCCTGAACCTGTTCGGTGAGAAAGGTACCGGTAAGACCACGCTGGCCACCAGCCTGCAGGCCTTCTTCCTCCATGACGTGGAACCGCCCAACATGGGTGTGGCCTCCGTTCCGGCCATGAACGACCGGGTATCGCAGGCGGTCAACACCCTGGTTGTTTTTGACGAATACAAGAACGACCTCGATGTGCGCAAGATTGCTTTCCTCAAAGGTCTTTGGGGCGGTGGCGGCCAGACCAAGAAGAACACCAACACGGACGGCATGGCCTCTCAGACCATCGTCAGCACGGGAGTCGTCATCTGCGGGCAGGAAAAGCCGACGCAGGATATGGCGCTCTATACCCGTGTTCTTTTCCTGGCTTACACCAAGACCTCGTTCAGCGTCCTGGAGAAAAAGCATTACGAGGAACTGCAGTCCATCTGCAACCTGGGCCTGACCCACTTGACCCTCGACATTCTGAAACATCGGGAGCTGTTTGAGAAGAACTTTCCCGACATGTATTCCCTCACCAAGCGGGAACTTGCCATCCAGATGGAACAGGAAGGCATCCATGACCGTATCTTCGGAAACTGGATTATTCCGTTGGCCACACTGCGCACGCTGGAATCCGCCTTGCATCTTCCCTTTAGTTACGCCCAGATGCTGGAAACCACGGTCAACGGCATGCGCAACCAGAACGAACTGGCCCAGGAAAGTTCCGAAGTGGCCGACTTCTGGAACATGCTCCAGGGCTGGCAGTCCATCGGAAAGTGTACAGAAAAAGTACACTTCAACATCCGCTATCTCAAGAAGTTCCGTCCGATGAATGTCAAGGAAGATATGGAGTTCATGGAAGCCCGTCCGATACTCTACCTGAACATGGCAGCCATCTCTTCGCTGTTCAGCAGCCGGAACTCCACCCAGAACATCACGGCCAACCGTTCGTCCTGGTCCACCGTTCTGTCATACCTCAAATCCCATCCGGCCTTTCTGGGCACCAAGCAGGACCGCTTCTACATCCTGCTGCCCAGTGGTAACCCGGATTGCGTGACGGTTGTGAAAGACGGAAAGGTTATCCAGAGTCCGAAGGTGAACCGCCCCAAAGCGCTTTGCTTCGACTACCTGCAACTCAAGGAGATGTTCGGACTGGATCTGGAAACGGAAGTGATTACGGAAAACAGTGAAGATGATTCCGAGATATAAGATAACTGATAGGATTAACCCCCATGATATAAAGACCGTTTTATTTCGAAGATTCAGGGAATAGAATTATCTTTGTATCTTGGGCCTCAATGATAGGACCATGCAATATATATATCTGTAAACAAGTTACCGAACCTCATGAGAGAAGACCAATTTATCAAGCTCTCCCAAGCTGGAGAGAATGTTCAAATAGAATACAAGACATGCTATGAACAGATTTCTGATTCATTGTATGAAACCGTCTGCTCCTTTCTGAACCATAGTGGTGGCCACATTCTGGTGGGAGTCAAGGATAATGGTGAGATTGCCGGAGTAAATCCAGACAAGGCTACCACCCTGCAGGGGAATATCATTACCGCCATCAAGAATCCGGATTTGTTCTTGCCCTGTCCCTACTTCACACCGCAAATACTGACCGTTGAGGGGAAGGTGGTCCTGTATCTGGACATTCCTTGCGGACAATACGTTTACCGCTACAAGGGGAAATACTGGGACCGCAATGGAGATGCAGACATTGATGTGACCGACCAGCCGGAATTGCTGCTTTCGCTCTTTGAACGAAAGAATCCGCATCTTTTTGAAGAAAGGATTGTAGAAGAACTGACACTGGAAGATCTGGACAGTGATACTTTCCAGTATTGCCGTAATATCCTGGCAGTCATCAAGCCGAACCATCCCTGGCTGCAGCTGACAGATGAAGATATACTGCTTCATACCCGTCTGGCCAAGAAAGAAAGGGAAACCGGAAAACTGAAGTTGAAGTATGCTGCACTCATTCTGTTTGGCAAGGAAGAAGCCATTGAAGAGTATATGCCCCGTTACCGCTTCGAGGCGCTGTTTCACATGTGTACCTACGAGGAATACAATGACATCAAGCGTTTCCCCAGTCGGTACGACGATCGCATCACCATGCGCTGTAACCTGATCAAGGTCTATGACCGACTGACGCAGTTTACGGAACGCTACCTGCCGAACAAGTTCTACTTGCCAGAAGGGACTACCCAACGGGAAGACCTGCGCTGGGACCTCTTCCGTGAAATTGTGGCCAACCTTTGCGTACACAGTGATTTCAGTACAGGTTATGCCTGCTTCTATCATGTGTTCAAAGACCGGGTAATCACGAAGAACCCCACTCGTCTGCTTCCGGAGATTCCCGAAGGCGAACTCACACTGCAGGAATTGAGCAACTACACCAAGAATCCGCTGCTGGTGCGCGTGTTCCATGAGTTGTCCTGGGTGGAAGATATGGGCTCCGGTACCCGTAATATCTTGCGCTATGCCCCCTTGTACTATCCCGACTACAAAGTGGAAATCGTCAACGGCTCGCAGTTCATCTTTTCCATTACCTATATGGAAATGTCCCAAGAAACCGTGGAAAATGTCCCAAGAAATGAGAAAATGTCCCAAGAAACTGCGGAAAATGTCCCAAGAAACGGACAAATGTCCCAAGAAACCATTTCCACTAACGATGAAGACGATTTGAATATTTCTCTTGAAAAGCCGACAGACAAGAAAGAAAATTCTAAAAAGAATAAGCGCCATCAAGCGATAGTCTCGTTGATCAGGAAGAATTCGAGGATTACAATGGAGGAAATGGCAGACAAGTTAGGTGTCAATGCGCGTACCATTCATCGCGACATCGAAGAATTGAAACATGTTGTAGAGCATATTGGTCCGACCAAAGCCGGCTACTGGAAGCTGTTGAAATAAAGTAGTGCAAATGCCCATGTAAGAAAAAACCATAAAAGAGAGCCGTTTTCTGACTCGCTTTTATGGTTATCCTTTGCAAACAGCCATTAATCCTCCAGTTTGCTCACCAGCTTCACAAATTCTTTGGCAGGTTTGAATGCCGGGATGTTGTGAGCCGGCACAATCACGGTGGTATTCTTGGAGATGTTACGCGCCGTCTTTTCCGCACGCTGCTTCACAATAAAACTGCCGAAGCCACGTAGATAAACATTCTCTCCCTTTTCCAGCGATTCCTTCACTTCCACCATCAAACTCTCCACTACTGCCAGTACGGTTTGGGCATCACATCCGGTCTTTGCGGATATACTCTTACATAATTCTGCTTTCGTCATTTCTAGATTCTTTAAAAACGCACAAAGATACGCAATGTACTTCAAACAAACATCAAACAACCCCGTTTTTTGCTTGTAAATCAGCACGAAAAGCACTACCTTTGCATCGTTTTTAGAATACATCTTCAATATGGACATTAGTTTGATTGGCACACATGCAGATGCCGTATGGAACGTACTGCATGAAAAAGGTGGAATGGATTTGACTCAACTAAAACAAGAATCCTTTCTAACAGACAAGTAAATTACTTCTGTAATTTGCACCTTATATATAAATTCTGCTTAGCTTAGTTTAGTTTTTTTAGTCAAAAATAAAAAAGGGTATCGACATAAGTTCAATACCCTTTTATTTTTATCAGCTCATAGTATAGCAAATAATAAATGAAACTGACTTAGCATCCCTATAGAAGGCTCACTCGCTCGGTAATGGCTGCATCGTCCAATGTGTAACCTCCGAGACTGTTTTCTTTGGCTTGAATACAGAGATATAGCATTGGTGCATCTGAGGTACATTTCAAGCAACGGTCACAGTGTGTTGAAACACGAACCACCGAACCTTCGGAAATATCAAAAACAGAATCATTTACCTGAAACTTCCCTGAACCGGAAAGAATAATATAGTTCTCTTCGTTATTCTCATGGGTATGGAAGAACGGAACAGATTCTCCTGAAGGGAGAGAGCCAAATGAGATTTCACAGGAATTGGCCTCAGTTGCTTCTTTTACAAATTGTTTCCCTTCAAAGTGCTGCAGATTCCCAACAGAAACATGGGCGAATTTATCGCCGGCATTAATTTTAATAGACTCATAATTGCGATAATTTAAATTAAACAGTATCTTTGCATTTGATAATAACTATCTTTTTGATAGTGCAAAGTTAATATGTAAATACATATAAAACAAGAGGTTACTTAATTGTAAGCTGGTTACTTTTTGAATAGTTTTTTTGAGTATGAGCAAGATAGAGTTAAAAGAAAATCTAAAAAAATATTCGAACTTGGATGAATGTCCAATAAGAAATATCATATCACGATTTTCAGGAAAATGGCCTGTAATTATATTATGTATTCTGTCTGAAAACGAGTGTACGCGTTTCAATCAGATTCAGAAAGCTATTCCTGACATTTCCCCCAAAGTATTATCTGATACCCTAAAAAATCTTGAAACAGATGGTATAATCAAACGAATTGTTTATGGAGAAGTACCCCCAAGGGTTGAATATTCATTGACTAAACTTGGCCTAAGCCTAATGCCATACATTAACAACTCTTGAGTTCAACTTATAAATGCAACTTTTTGGGTGCGGATAATAAGCAATAAA
>ENA-OPVL01000339-OPVL01000339.1-human-gut-metagenome-genome-assembly--contig:-NODE-339-length-33083-cov-6.771436_pt1 | contig 33083 bp, 23 predicted proteins | sample MGYA00241496_ERZ501984 | MGnify/ENA primary metagenome ERZ501984 (study PRJEB25962, sample SAMEA2042986) | human gut metagenome | biome: human gut; feature: human-associated habitat; material: faeces... | reverse complement strand
ACAGAAAAGAAACTGTATGGCCGCAAAGCCAGCCATGTGATGAAAACAGATATTCGCGAGCTGAATAATGGCTACGAGGTAGTGGTTGACCTTCCGGGCTTCACGAAAGATGAAGTTCAGGCCACACTGGAAAATGGTTATCTGACCATCAGTGCAGAGAAAGGTCTTGACAAAGACGAGAAAGAAAAAGAGAGCGGCCGCTACATCCGTAAAGAGCGTTACGCAGGTGCATGCAGTAGAAGCTTCTATGTAGGTGAGGATATTACCGAAGAGGATATCAAGGCTGAATTTAAACACGGTCTGCTGAAACTCTTCGTACCGAAGAAGGAAGCAAAACCGGCTGTGGAGCAGAAAAAGACAATCTCCATTGAAGGATAAAAGAAAAAAAGCAAAAGCGTTTGCCGCCCGGGAATGGTAAAATTCCCGGGCGGCAAAATTTTTATCTTTTCCGGCACATTCCGAGGGAAAGAATCCGGAATACGCGGGCGGATATACGTGATTTTAGGATTCGGAAAATAAATTGTATACAATAATGTACTTGCTATTTGGGAACAGGTCGGATACAATAGGCGTGACAATTACAAAATGAGAGAACTCGTATCAAAAGGAGAAATCATGAAGAAAAGAAGAAGCGTACTTGCGCTGCTTTTAGTTGCAGCTCTTACTGTTGTACTTGGCGGATGCCAGGATGGCAAGGATGGGAAAGCAGATTCTTCCGATACCACAAGTTCTCAGGTATCAACGGAATCAACCCAGACAGGGGAACCTGTTATGGGAGGTTCCATCACGGTAGGAATTCCTCAGGACATTGAGGATAGTCTTGACCCACACAAATCTGTTGCGGCAGGAACGAAAGAAATCCTATTCAATATTTATGAGGGCCTTGTAAAGCCCGATGAAGAAGGAAATCTGAACGATGCGGTGGCAGAGAGCCATTCGATCTCGGAGGATGGAAAGGTTTATACCTTCAAGCTCCGGAATGGTGTCAAATTCCACGATGGAACGACCGTCACTGCAGAGGATGTAAAATATTCAATCGAACGCTGTGCGGGTATCAACGGAGACGGAACGCCTCTGGTAGAGGCATTTTCCAATGTAGACAAGGTTGAAATTCCGGACGAGAGCACGATCGACATCTATTTAAAAGAGGCAGACACCGAGTTTCTTGCCTATCTGACGGTGGCGATTGTACCTGAGCATGTGGAAGATCTGGAAGCAGATCCGGTCGGAACAGGCCCGTTCCACTATGTATCACGGTCCCCGCAGGAAAATATTGTCCTTGAAAAATTCAGCGATTACTGGGATACGGAAAATCAGGCGTATCTGGACAAGGTAACATTTCGAATTGTCAAGGACAGCAATGCAGTCGTAACAAACCTGAAATCCGGTACACTGGACATGTATGCACGTCTCAGTTCCACACAGACAGCGCAGCTTGCCGAAGATTCCGATTTTACGATTTATGACGGCGGTATGAACCTGGTACAGGCGCTGTATCTGAACAATGCCGTGGAACCGCTCAACAATGTGAAGGTGCGCCAGGCGCTCTGCTATGCGGCAAACCGTCAGGAAGTGCTGGATATGATTGCGGACGGAAAAGGAACGATCATCGGAAGCAGCATGTTCCCGGCATTTGGAAAATATTATGTGCCGGAACTGTCAGAGCGATATAATCAGGATATTGAGAAGGCAAAAGAACTGTTAAAAGAAGCCGGATACCCAGATGGATTTGAGCTTACGATTACAGTGCCAAACAATTATCAGCAGCATATCGATACAGCCCAGGTTCTGGTAGAGCAGCTTAAAGCGATCGGTGTTACTGCCAAAATTCAGCAGGTCGAGTGGGACAGCTGGCTGTCGGATGTATATGCAGACCGGAATTTCCAGTCCACGGTTGTCGGCGTTGACGCGGCATATCTGACTGGACGCGCGTTGCTGGAACGGTTTACCTCAACATCATCCAAGAACTTTATCAGCTACAGCAACGAAGAGTATGATAAACTGTATCAGCAGGTTAAGACCAGCACGGATGAAGAGGAGCAGGTTGAGCTTTACAAAAAAATGGAAACACTGCTCTGTGACGATGCGGCAAACCTGTATATCGAGGATATGGCATGCGAGGTTGCACTTCGGAGCGATTTTGCGGGCTATCGGTTCTATCCGCTGTATGTGCAGGATATGGCTAAAATTTATAAAGTAAAATAAAAATCAAATTATAGGGGACTCGAAAGGCAGAGGGAAAAGAAAAACTCTCATTCAATTGTCAAATGCTGCCGGAAGAGTCCCCTGTAATTATTAGTAGAAATCCCGAAAATATGTTAGGCTTGACTTTTTTTCCGACACTGCCTACTATAGAAAAAGACAGAGAAAACGTAAGGGCTCCGCGGCAATGCAGGAGGCCTTTTTTTAAAAGAAGGGGGAACCATGACAGATTTTCTGGTAAGACGTTTTGTAAAAGATTATGAGAAAACCGACAACGCGGATGTGCGCACGAGCTACGGCATTTTGTCAAGTATCGTGGGAATCTGCTGCAACATTCTGCTGTTTACGGCAAAGCTGCTGATCGGTGCCGGAATGAACTCTCTGGCGATTATGGCGGATGCGTTCAACAACCTCTCGGACGCGGCATCGTCTGTGATCAGCTTCGTCGGTGTGAAGATGGCAAACAAACCGGCCGACAAAGAGCATCCGTTCGGGCATGGACGGATCGAGTATATTGCAGCGCTGATCGTTTCGTTTCTGGTTATTGAAGTCGGCTTTACGTTTTTAAAGAGCTCCCTGGAGAAAATCCGCAATCCGGAAGAGATTACATTTCAGATGGTTCCGTTTTTGATTCTGGTGCTCTCGGTTGGTGTAAAGCTGTGGATGGCGCTTTTCAACCGAAAACTGGGAAACCGCATTCAGTCGAAGGTGATGTTGGCAACGTCGGCGGATTCCATGGGCGACGTGATCACGACGAGCGCAACGATCGCTTCTACATTGATCTGCCATTTCCTTTCGGTTAATATCGACGCAATCGCAGGACTTGTTGTGGCGGTACTCGTTATGTGGTCCGGTATTTCCATTGCAAAAGATACATTGGAACCGCTGATCGGGCAGGGCGCGGATCCGGATCTGTATGCACGGATCATGAAAGAGGTTGCTTCCTATGAAGGAATTGTAGGAACCCATGATCTGATTGTCCACAACTACGGGCCTGGCAGAAGTATGGCATCGATCCATGCGGAGGTGCCGCGAGATGTCGATATCGAGGTATCGCATGATATTATCGACCGCATTGAACATGAGGTCGGTGAAAAACTGGGGATTCTGCTGGTCATCCACATGGATCCGGTGGAGATCCACGATGCGACGGTTCTTGCGACAAAGGAGAAGGTAAGAAACGTAATTTCCATTCTCGATCCGGAGCTTTCCTTCCACGATTTCCGTATGATCAACGGGGCGGAGAAAAAGAAGCTGATTTTTGATCTTGAAATCCCGTATTCTTATAAGAAGAAAGACTGTGATCGCGTGATAGGGCAGATCGGGGCGCTGATGAAGGAAATGGATGAGAAGTATGAATGCGTCGTCAACATCGACAAAAAATACGTGGCGGGAGAGTGACAACGGCCGGGTTGAGCCGTCAAATCCCTTCCAAAATGTTCCAAAAGTCAGTTTTTTGAAAAAAATAAAAAAATTTCAAAAAAGGTGTTGACTTTTCTCTTGCGATAGTGTATTATACATCTTGTCGCAAGGCAATGGGCTATCGCCAAACGGTAAGGCAACGGACTCTGACTCCGTCAGTTCCTGGTTCGAATCCAGGTAGCCCAGCTCATTGAAAGGTCTCAGGTCTCGTACCTGAGGCCTTTTTCGATGCTCAAAAACAAATACAGCAGGAGGAACGAAACGATGAAGTATTCCTTTACAAGCAGAATCCGCTACAGCGAAATCGGTGAGGACGGAAATCTCACCCTGCCGGGGCTGATCAATTACTTTCAGGACTGCAGTACCTTCCAGTCGGAAGCGATCGGCGAGGGCGTTGCGGAGCTCAAAAAACGAGGCTGCGCCTGGGTGCTGTCCGCGTGGCAGATTCATGTGCGCCGCAATCCATCCCTCGGTGAAGCGGTAAAAATCACTACATGGGCGAGCGGTTTCAAAGGATTTCTTGGCATGCGTAACTTCACGATGGAAACAGAAGATGGCGAAATGCTCGCCTGTGCCAACTCCATCTGGTCTTACGTCAATATGGAAACGGGTCATCCCGTCCGCGCACCGAAAGAGACGACAGACGCCTACGGCATTGACGGTCCGATCGACGAGGATTTCGGCGAGCGCAAAGTGAAAATGCCGGAAGCAGATTTCATCGGCGAACCGTTCCCGGTGCGGCCGCACAACCTCGATACGAACCACCACGTCAATAACGCACAGTTCATTTCCCTTGCCGGTGAATGCCTTCCGAAGAACTTCACCGTGCACCGGATGCGCGCCGAATACAAACAGCAGGCGCACCTCGGTGACGTCCTGCATCCGCTGCGCGCCGAGACGGAAAACGGCTGTTTTATCTCGCTGAACGATGAAAAAGGACAGCCATACGTAGTTGTGGAATTTCAATGATTGTGGTACAATCGGAAAGAATAAGATACGATACGAACGTAATAAACACAATGAGGAAAGGGGAATTTGCCATGAGAGCGCAGAACCTTACACTGTTAACCGATTTATATGAACTTACCATGATGCAGGGCTACTACGAGAACCCGTCCGATCAGATCGTGGTATTTGATGCATTTTACAGAAAGAATCCATGCGGCGGCGCATACGCCGTATGTGCAGGACTTGAGCAGGTAATCGAGTATGTCCGCGATCTTCACTTTTCACCGGATGACATCGACTATCTCCGTTCCCTCCATATTTTCAACGATGATTTCCTGGAGTATTTAAGAGGCTTCCATTTCACCGGAGATATCTATGCGATCCCGGAAGGAACCGTCGTATTCCCAAGAGAACCGCTCTTAAAAGTTGTCGCTCCGATCATGGAGGCACAGCTTGTAGAGACCGCGATTCTGAACATGATCAACCATCAGAGCCTGATCGCGACGAAAGCATCCCGCGTTGTTTACGCGGCAAAGGGCGACGGCATCATGGAGTTTGGACTCCGCCGTGCACAGGGACCGGATTCCGGTATTTACGGTGCCCGCGCTGCTGTCATCGGCGGCTGCTGCGGAACTTCCAACGTACTTGCAGGACAGATTTTCAACATTCCGGTCAAAGGCACACACGCCCACAGCTGGATCATGAGTTTTCCGGACGAGTACACCGCATTCAAAACATATGCAGAGCTATATCCGAATGCCTGCATTCTGCTGGTCGATACCTATGACACTTTAAAATCCGGTATTCCAAATGCCATCCGCGTATTCCAGGAGATGAAAGATGCCGGTGTAGAACTGCACAATTATGGTATCCGGATGGACAGCGGAGACCTGGCTTATCTGTCCAAGAAAGTACGACAAATGCTGGATACTGCCGGATGCCATCATCTCCGCTTCCAACGATCTGGACGAATATCTGATCGAGACCTTGAAGATCCAGGGTGCAAAAATCACCTCCTGGGGTGTCGGTACAAGCCTGATCACCTCCAGAGACTGCCCGGCTTTCGGCGGTGTATACAAACTTGCTGCCATCCGCAATGAAGATGGGCACTTCACACCAAAGATCAAACTTTCTGAAAACACGGAGAAAGTTACCAATCCGGGCAACAAAGAGATTTATCGTATTTATGATAAAGAAACAGGAAAAATCCGTGCAGATCTGATCTGCCTGGCAAATGAGACCTTTGATGAAAACGAAGACATGGTACTCTTTGATCCGAATGAGACATGGAAACGCACTCGCATCGTCGGTGGCACTTACACTATGCGGAAACTTCTGGTTCCGATCTTTGAAGAAGGAAAATGTGTATACACTTCTCCGAGTGTTATGGAAATCCAGTCCATCTGTACACAGGAAAAAGCTACACTATGGGATGAAAATATGCGTTTCGTAAATCCATCCAACGTATATGTGGATCTGTCCGATAACTTATATGACCTGAAACAAAAAGTCTTCAATGAAAAGAAGGCTGTGATCTAAATTATCAAGCAAATATATAATATCTCATAAAATGATATTTTTATCATGTTGTTTTGGATATTATCTTTTTATGTTTAACTTCGTGTGTTAATCATGTAACATGAAGCAATATGGCGAAAATAGAATGTTCAAACCGGTTACGTGTAATTTTGGCTGAAAAAGAAATTACCAATCGCTGGTTGGCAGAACAGATGGGGGTTACAGATATGACTGTTTCACGATGGAAAACTAATAAGGTACAACCATCAATGGCTCAGTTTGTCGAGATTGCCCAACTACTGAAAGTGGATATTAAAGACCTCATTGAGGCCGATTTTAATTATGATGTAGAATAATGCGAAATAAATATACATTTATAGATTTGTTCGCTGGATGCGGTGGTTTGAGTCTTGGTCTTGAGCAGGCTGGTTTTGAGGTTGTGTTCATGAATGAGATAGTTGATACCTTTGCATCTACTTATTTGGCTAATCACCACCTTAAAGAAGGACAGTATTTTATTGGAGATATCAATGAATTGAATGAATGCTTAGATAAATATAGTGGCATTTTTAAGAATCCGGATAAACCAATTACTTTGGTCTGTGGAGGACCTCCTTGTCAAGGTTTCTCGATGGCTAATAGGCAGAGGATTATTGATGATCCCAGAAATCAACTTTATAAGGCTTATTTACAATTCCTTTCCGAGATTAGACCACAGTTCTTCATAATGGAGAATGTAAAAGGAATGGCTAATAAGTTCGATGAAATAATCGCCAATTTCAAAGAGTATTTAGGTGAAGAGTATCTATATGATTACCGATTACTGAAGGTTCAAGATTTTGGCATACCCCAAAATAGAGAACGCTTTATAATGATAGGTAATAGAATGGGGATTGATCCGAATGAAATATTCACAGAAATCGAACGGCATAAAAGGCCTCCATTTGTATTAAGAGATGCATTGTTTGGATTGCCGCATCTGGAAGCCAGAAAAGAAAAGAACAAAGGCGAATACGAATCGTTGGAATGTGGATTTACAGAACGCGATTTCTCATATCCCGATACAGATTTTTATCATTTTATCAATGGGGACAGAGTTATCACTAAGTTATATAACCACAAGAATAGATATAACAATTTGCGGGATATAGAGATCTTCAGAAGATTGCCTCAAGGAGCGAACTCCTTACATGAATCCATACAGGATATCATGCCCTATAAAAGGCGTAATAATATATTTAAAGACAAGTATTTTAAACTTGACGAAAACCAGATATGTAAAACCATCACTTCTCATATGAAGTATGATTGCAACATGTATATTCATCCCTGGGAAGCCCGAGGTTTATCACCAAGGGAAGCTGCCCGTATACAAACATTCCCGGATGATTTTGTATTGAAAGGGCCTCAAAATTCTTGGTATGCCCAAGTCGGGAATGCTGTCCCAGTAAAATTTGCGGAAGTGATAGGAAAAAGTATAATGAAATTTTTATGAAACATTTAGAACTGTTTGCAGGGATAGGAGGATTCAGGAGAGCAATGGACGTTCTCACGAAGGATCATATAATGGATTTCCATTGTATTGGATATTCGGAAATTGACCCTAAGGCAGAAATAACCTATCGTGCAAATTATACTATAAATAAAAATGAGATTGTGATGGGAGATATTGTTGCGTTTACAAGCGATAAAAAGAACATCAAATCTCTTCCCAAATTCGATCTGTTGACAGGAGGATTTCCTTGCCAGACATTTAGTATGATGGGGAATAAGGCAGGATTTGAAGAAGACAGAGGGCAGATGTTTTTTCGCATAATGGATATACTGACAGTCAAGAGGCCAAAGTATGTTTTATTAGAAAATGTTAAAAACCTATGGAATCATGATAAAGGAAGGACATTTATCAGAATCAAGAGTGAACTGGAAGCAATCGGGTATCACGTTTACGCAGATATTTTTAATACAGCAGATTTTCATTTGCCCCAGACACGGAATAGAATCTTGATATTTGCAACGACTGTAAGAATTCCCAAAGATTTTCAATTCTCGGCTAAATTGATTGCGGAAGAGTTTGACGGGAAGTACAGGGAGACAAGTCTACTACACTATGAAACAGTTAACGAAGTGCTAATGCAGGATGTCGCGTCCAAATACTTTCTTTCGGAACGTATAAAACCCACATTGCTCGCAGATGGTTCATCTAATTTCAAGTCAAGATCGGATATAAATATGAAGATAGCCCGGCCACTAACGGCGACAATGCATAAAATGCACAGAGCGTGTCAGGACAACTATTATAGTCTGGATTTCATCATGTCCTATGGCAAAGTAAATCCAGTTGATACAATGACAAAAGAAGAGTTGGCCAAACTGCCAATCCGTAAACTTACGCCCGAAGAAGCTTTCATGTTACAAGGGTTCCCAGCCGAGTTTGTACAAAATGCAAAATCGCATGGAGTAGCAGATGGAGCCCTTTATAAACAAGCAGGGAACGCAGTAAGTGTCAATACGATATATGCAACACTTTATTATTTAATTATCAACAATATAATCCGTAATTAACATGGAGCCTATAATAAAAACCATACATTCGCAGGATGCTGGATTGAAAACATCTCCCAAAAATTCAGGAGAAACAAGTATGAATCTCTCCATTGAGATTATGGAGTTTATTATTAATCCCGTACCGAATAAAGGAGAAGAGAGGCCTGTTTCTTTTCTTCTGTACAAAGAAGATTTTTTGAAAGGTATTGCGTATATAATAGCAAATCTGCCACTATATAAATCTTCTTCTACATATAGTACTAAAATTGAATTCTCAGAAGGTTACTTTAATGAGTTATATTCTTCTGTTCAAGAATTCTTTGGGGATAAACCAATACAAACATATAATGTAAATATATATAGAAGATCTGACTCTAGGATTTATCTTAACTCTCTTCGAAACGGTTCTTTTTCAATTAGAAATTTTTTAATTGAGGAAATATCGGTTTTAATATTCTCTAAAGATAGTCATGGGAATAATATTATAAGGCTTGATATCATAGATAATTTATCTGAAAACGTCAAAGAGGACATACCTCAAGATTTAGAAAATCCAACAGCCCGGCAAATAATTTACTATGGAGCTCCAGGAACTGGAAAATCTCATAAGATTAAGGAAATACTTGGAGAGTATGAGGGATGCCCGGAAGATAAAAAAGTGCCGAAAGCAAATATTTTTAGAACTACATTTCATCCGGATAGTGATTATTCTACCTTTGTAGGGGCATATAAGCCGACAAAAGGGAAGAAGCCTCTTTATGGACTGAACGGAGGTCTTACTATCAGGTTGAATGATGGGAAAGATGATTTGGATGAAGATATAATCACTTATAAATTCATTCCGCAAGCATTTTTGAATGCCTATATGCAAGCATATAGGAAGCCGGATGAAAATGTATATCTAATAATTGAGGAGATAAATAGGGGAAACTGTGCACAGATTTTTGGAGACTTGTTTCAACTCCTTGATAGGGACGAAAGCGGCAAATCTGAATATACAATTAAAGCTGATGCGGATTTAAAGACTTTCTTGGAAGAGGAACTAGGGAAGGACAGTGATGCAATAAAGGACGGAGAGCTATGTCTGCCGTCCAATCTCTATATCTATGCCACTATGAATACTTCCGACCAGTCCCTGTTTCCGATTGACAGTGCATTCAAACGCCGGTGGGACTGGGAATATGAACCGATTAAGTATAAGAATACGGATTGGGAGATTGAGATTGGTGATCTGAAGTACAGATGGAGTGATTTCCAAAAAGAAGTCAATACACGTATCTTGAACGACACAGGTTCTGAAGACAAGATGCTTGGCGATTATTTTGTAAATCCACCAACAAGAGTCATTTCCTATAACTTATTCAGGAACAAAATATTGTTCTATCTGTGGAATGATGTCTGCAAGGATGGTGATGCCGACATATTCCCTACAAACGAGGAGTTCTCCTTTTCCAAATTGTATGATGAAGACAGCAAAAAACTCATTATTTCAATAATGGACAAATTGGAATTGAAGCCTATTCCTATTAACGGAGATAATACAGAAGATGAGGAGGGGGATGATTTGCTTGAAGGCGAGGACAACAATTCTTCATCTATCCGATACTCTATCAATGGAGAAGAAACAGATGAAAAAGGTAAGATATGGGGAAAAGGCGCACTAGTAAAACGCGCTGTTGAGATATTCTGCCAAAACAATCCGGATTTATCAGCAGAAGAAGTCCGCGACAGATGGATAAGCATAGGGTTCAAGATTCCTCATGTGGTTGAAACCGAAGACGATAAACAAAAACGCCTAAACGGTTCTACAGATAAGACTGGAAGAGAACGGTGTAAGCCAATTAAATTGAGAAATGAAGAGGTTGTATATGTCTCTACTGAAGTAGGAAATGATAAGGTATACAATAACTTTGAAGATTTTCTTTCCAAAATCAAATCTAGACCAGAATGGGGAATTAATATTCAAGAATTGTAATCATGCTGCTGTTCATCGAAGGATACCCGTATAATCTGAATGACACGGTCAGGGATGGACTGACCGTCAGAGATGTGCTCAAAGATGTAGTGTCCGTTCCTGCTAAGGAAAATAGATACGCCTTTGGGTATGTAGGGTATTGTTATAGCAAAGCGGCAAAAGATGTAATTTTCTTTCTGCCCAAAGTGGTACTGACCGGTGAGCAGAACGAAGAAAACGGTGACGATACTATATTCGGTGCGTCACCGCAGGAAATCATAGACTTTGAATCAGATAAAATAAAGTCCAAGTTCACGGAAGAAGGGTGCAAGGAATACAAGGAGTTTCTTTCAACACTTTCGATATGGGTTTACAGAACTATCAGTGTATATAAAAAGACACATAATGACAATATACTTGAAAGCAAGGAATACCAAACAGAAAGCAGAGGCCGGAAACAGAAGCACAATACTTTGCTGGATGTAATAATCGCACTCCGTGACTTCAATCGGGACAATCAGGATTATTTTACCTTCATTGTTAAAAATGTACATTCCGGTTATAACAGAATCAACTGGACCAAAACTATAACATCGTCGCAGGCTTTTATACAAAGCGATATTCCAGTCTATATTGAACCCATCAACAAAAAGAAGATGGTCAATTTTGACGAGGAACTGCTTGTCATCTACTTTTCGATATTGAACTACATACGAGAAACGCATGGCTTTTCTTTTGAAATCAATATCCATTATCATTTGATAAATCCCGACAAACTGAGACGGACCTATATCATGAAAAACTTGGGATGCAGACGTCTGAAACAGATCAAGTACAAGTATTTTTCAGATAAAGCTCTGCGGATATGGGATTTGTGTTATGCTTTCTTTGACAGAGAGTATAAGATTGCGATGAACAGGCAAGCGGAAGACTTTTTGCTTGCGAAAAACTTCGAGCATATTTTCGAAGTGATGATTGATACCCTTATCGGCGGTAACGACAAACAGAACTTGCCTAAGGAACTTACCGAACAGAAAGACGGGAAACTTGTTGACCACATGTTCATCGGACAGGGACTTATCGAGCAATCCGATATGCAGTCAGAACTGACCTATTATATCGGAGACAGCAAATATTACAAGCGTTCCAAGAATGACCGGACTCAGCTTGGCGACAAATCCATTTACAAGCAATACACATACGCCAGAAATGTCATCCAATGGAATATGAATCTTTTTCTTGATGGTGACGGTAATGGAGAACAACCACAGCTGAGGGATGCGCTGACGGAAGGATACAATCCGATACCCAATTTTTTCATTAGCGCAAGAATTCCCGACAAGCGGAACGGCGGTTCAAAATTCCTCTCTTTTGATGACAGGGAACTGAAAACGCAAGAAGAAGGCGTCCAACTGAACCGCCAGTTTGAAAATCGTCTGTTCGACCGTGATACGCTTTTGCTATGCCATTATGACGTGAATTTCCTGTACATTGTTTCGTTGTATGGCCGAGACAATAAAAGTGCGCAAAGCACATGGCGAGAATATGTCCGCAAAGAATTCAGAGGTAGAATTCAAGCTACATTGAACCAATTATATACGTTCAGAACAATCCAGCCACGAGAAGGAATGGATTGTTACCAGTTTATTCAAGACAACTTCCATCGCTTGAACGGTAAGCTTTATCGCCCCAAAACAGACAGTAACTATCTGGTTCTTGCTCTAATGAAAGAAGAAGAGACCGATATGTGGGAAGCTCTTCATGTTAAACCGGAAGTAATAAGAAATGAGGTGGATAAGAATAAAGAACTGTTGGACAGCCTGCAAACCCATTTCTATGTCAGCAAGCCTTTCATGCTTGATAAGGAACTTCATGTCGAAGGTATCGGAAATGTGGGTACGCTGAATAAATTGCCAAAATCGGAGGTTAAGGATATCCTGACAGGTTTGGTTCGGAAAATAGATGCAGACTATGCGGATTTTCTCAGCCATACGGCAAAGACTTATACGATGGAAAGGATTCCGACAGCTATCAATGTAATGGATATCAGATATTTCTTGCCTATGGTCGGTGGAGATATCGATGGCTATTATAAAGTGGAAAAAGTATATTTTGGCACAAAGAACGGCAGGCCATGTCTGAAACTTAATCTGTCCACTTTTATCTCATTGGGAGAGGATCGGGTTCCCATATATCGCATTAAGATGCAGCCAGGAGAATTGATATCCAATGATATGATGGTAAGAATGTACGAACGAAGAATTTAACCTATTTGATAAGATAAAACTATATGGCAATTGATACTTTACTTCCCAAGAAACTGGAAAAAACAGATACTTCATATAAATCAGTCATCGAGTTAAATGAAGCTCTGTCTTCAGCGGAAAAAGAGCACATAAGAAACATTGCTCTTACCGGTCCGTTTGGATCCGGCAAGAGTTCTGTACTTATTACCTTGAGAGAAGATTTTGCCAAAGACTATAAATTTCTGCCAATATCTCTTGCTACTTTGCAGGCAAATGAAGAGGACAACAATATCGGTAATTCAGATGGAGAATCAGATGAAAAGGAAAGAGAGAAACGGATAGAGAATCTGAACCGTAAGATAGAATATAGCATCCTTCAGCAACTTATCTATAGAGAAAAGACGAAGACAGTGCCGAATTCCCGCTTCAGAAAAATAGTACATTTGTCTAAATGGGAATTAGTAAAGTATCCGATAGCCGTTGTCCTGACGCTTCTGTGTGTCCTTATTGTGTTTGAACCTTCATTTGCCAAGGTTGATTCTATCTATGATTTCTTCAGCTGGGGAAACATATGGAATACAGTTTTTGATTTTGCAGCTTCCATATGGCTCTTGTTTGCATTATATAAGATTGTCCGTTATATTTTCAAATCATATAGCAATTCAAAGCTGAACAAATTGAATTTGAAAGACGGGGAGATAGAGGTTATAGAAAACAATTCTATATTCAATAAACATCTTGATGAAATCCTGTATTTCTTCCAAGTGACTGACTATAATGTTGTAATTATCGAAGACCTGGACAGATTCGGGACACCGAATATATTCTTGAAACTTCGTGAACTGAATCAGCTTATCAATGAATCAAAAATAGTAGGCAGACATATTACTTTTATCTATGCGATTAAAGATGACATCTTTAAGGATGAGGAAAGAACAAAGTTCTTTGATTTCATAACAACAGTAATACCTGTAATCAATCCATCCAATTCAAAGGACAAGCTTAAATCTGCACTTGAGAAAAAAGGATGCGGGAATGATGGTATCAGTGATGATGATTTGTCTGAAATGGCATTTTTCATTCAGGATATGCGTATTCTGACAAACATCGTAAATGAGTATAAACAATATCGGGATAAGCTGTGTGAGGCAAATAATTATCGGCTCAATAAAACGAAATTGCTGGGAATGATAGTATATAAGAACTATTATCCACAGGATTTTGCATCGTTGCATCGTAGGGAAGGCAAGGTTTATAAATGCATTAGCAGTAAGCCCAAATTCATCCCTCTTGCGTTGAAAACTATTGAAAAGTCCGAAGAAGAATTGTCTAAAGAGGAACAGATTTTCAATCAAGATAAGAATCTAAGCAAGACCGATTTAAGGAGATTGTTTTTGTTTAATCTTTGGCATAAACTGTCAAATAGGCCATTATCAGTGCGTATTGAAAATAATTATTATTCTTTAGAACAAACTGCCACCAGTGAAATGTTGTTTTCTAAGTTGATAGAAGAAAAAGAAATAACATATCAATATCGCTATTATTATGATAATACAACTACAGAATCAAAGACAATTGATTTTAAACAAATAGATAATGAAGTCAATTATTCCAAACGAATAGATTTGTTAGAGAAAGGCGCTAAATACTTCCTAAAAGAGCATAGACATATCCAACAGGAAAAAATCAAAGTGAAGTCATTGAGATTAAAAGACTTGATAAAGAAGTATAAGTTAGGAGAAACAGAGGAGTTTAAGAGTTTGGGATTGTCCCCTATGATGAATGTATTTATACGTAGAGGCTATTTGGATGAAGATTATTATGATTACATATCATATTTCTATGAAGGTATGGTTTCGTTGGCTGACAGAGAGCTTCTGCTGTCAATGAAGATTGAAGAATGTAAGCCCTACGAATATCATATAGACAAGATCGAGAATTTTGTCAAAGAATTGAAAGATTATATGTTCGAGAGCGATGCCATTCTTAATATAGATTTATTGGATTATCTTGCTTCACATGGTATCTACGGTGAAATGTTTGAGCATATGATGATTCGTTTGGAATGTGATAATGCTCCGTTACAATTCCTGTCCCAATATTATTCTGAAGGTAAGCAGCAGTATGAAGTATTTAAGCATTTTATTGAATATATAAATTCCTGGAATAACATTATAAATTGGAGGAATGATGCAGAAAAGGAAAATCTTATTGAGGCTTATCTGAAATTTTGTCCGAAATTGAGTCAAGAGCAACAAGGATGGCTTAATGGAAATTTCAGGTTCCTTGTCGAACATTGTGATAATATTACATTGGAGCAGTCGCTTAAACTGGCTTCTACCAGTTGTTTTGTAAATCTGTGCGATGGTTCAGACGATTTGCTGGATTATGTAATTGAACATAATTGTTACGAAATCACTCTTGAGAATATGCTTCTTATTACAAGGCATCTTCATACAGACGATAAGACCATATCTGCCGACAATCTTAATTTTACGCGAATTAAAGCAACAGATAACAAATCATTTGTCGGTTATGTAAGGGGAAATATATCTGCGGCAGTCCAATGTTTTAAAGATGATAACAAGGACGAAAGTTCCGAAACTTTAATGTTCTTGTTGACCAACGAACATATTCCATCTGATGTCAAGGCCACATACTTGACGGGACAGCATAACCATATAGATAGTTTTGTGGGGATAGAAGACGAGAAAATGTATGATATAGCTGTCGAATCTAAAATAATATCACCGACATGGAACAATGTATCATACTATTACGATTACAATAAAGGAATTAATGAATGGCTAAAATCGTATATAAATTATTACACTACAGAACTTTCTAGTGAAACTTATCCAAACAATTTAAGCAATAAAGGGGAACTATATGTGTCTTTATTTGGCTGTAAAATGTTAGAAATAGATAATTATAGGAAGCTATTAAGATCTTTCAGTGATAGTTTCTCGGATGTTGACAAGTTAAATAATGTAGGGCAAGACAGGTTGTTGATTCTTGTTGAGAATGGGCGGATTTCATGCAGTGCAGATGCATTTGCGTCGCTTCTTGCCGATATTTCTAAAAATGAGTCCTTAAAGTTGGAATTGGTTGTTTATGTGATTACTGCAGGTCTTGATAACCATAGTATAATAGCACATTTAGTTGCTTCTGTGGAAGGAGATTATCATGAAGTATGTAATCAGGATAAGAGAGCTAAATTGCCGGATAATATACTGAACAGAAGATTATTGGAAGCATTGAAAAATGTTGGATTTATCTCATCCTATAAAGTCGATAAAGATAAATTGCAAATATATCATAAGATAAAAAATAATTAAATTGTCATAGAAGCTAATATTTGGGAAATAGATATGGAAATTGATATACATACATTAATCGGCGAAGCGACCGCCTACGACAAGAAACAGATGCTTGAGGTCAGACGGTCTAAAAGTTGGCTCAAAAGTGTCTCTGCCTTTGCCAATGGCGAAGGTGGTACATTGATATTTGGCATTAGTGATGATGATCATGTGTTGGGGCTTGTTGATGCAGAGGGTGACGCTGAGAAAATCAGTGAGGAGATAAAGAGCAAACTTGACCCTGTTCCGGCAATCAAGCTTGAACTAAAAGACGTAGACGGTAAGAAGCTTGTGTTGCTACATGTATATCCGGGACAGGAAACGCCATATTACTATATCGGTGACAAGCAGCGTCTCGCTTTCGTCCGTATCGGTAATGAGTCTGTTGTTGCGAATCGTATTCAATTGAAAAGTCTCGTTCTAAAAGGTGCCGGCAGAACATATGACAGTTTGCCTTCTAACTACAGATTCGAGGATATGGCTTTTACCAAACTCAAATCTGTACATTACAAAAGGCTGCAACGCTCGTTTGAAGACAGCGAGTTTGTATCATGGGGTATCGTAGATGAAAACGGCAATTTGACAAATGCCGGAGCGCTGTTGGCAGATGAATCCCCGATAAGACAGTCCCGTATATTTTGTACCCGATGGAACGGACTGGATATGACCAGCGGCTTGGGCGAAGCGATAGATGATGTTGAACTGGAGGGTTGTGTAATCGGACAATTGCAGGATGCCGTGTCTTTTGTGAGGAACAATTCAAGGAAGAAATGGTGGAAAGAGAGTGACCACCGCGAAGAATTGCCGGACTATCCCGAACGTGCCGTAACGGAAGCGATTGCCAATGCAATCATCCATCGTGACTACATGCAGATGGGAAGCGAGATTCATATTGACATGTACGATGACCGGATGGAGATATACTCTCCCGGAGGTATGATGGACGGTAGGCTTATTCAGCAGTTGAATCCTCTTACGGTACCATCCAAAAGAAGAAACCCACTATTGGCTGATTTCTTCAGCCGGCTGGGGCTTATGGAACGTAGAGGCAGCGGAATGAAGAAGATAATAGATTCCTATAAGAGGTTTGAGCGTCTGCCCGAATATCACGCTCCTGAATTTCAGTCAAATGCATCTGAATTTCATGTGACATTATGGAACTTGAATTATGGAAGTGATGGCGTAATGAGTGAAAAAGAGTTCCTAAAAGAAGTTAGTGGAACAGAAAAGGAGTTCCTAAAAGAGGATAACAAGTTCCGGAAAGAGTTCCTGAAAGCACAGCGGATGATTTACAAAATGATTTCTTCAAATCCGGGAATCACAATTGCTGAAATGGCTGTGAATATAGGTATTTCTGACCGACAGGTGCGTAAATACCTTAAGCGAATGACAGATATGAAGTTCATTGTCAGAGAAGGGGGCCGGAAGAATGGAACGTGGAGAATAATAGACGGTGATTACGAAGATTTTTTTGAAAGAATCTGATAACAGACGAGAGATATGGATAAGCTCACGAAAGAACAGAGACACCGCTATATGTCGGCGATAAAAGGGCGGAATACGAAGCCTGAATTGCTGGTCAGAAAGTTCTTGTTCAGCCGTGGGTTCCGATACAGATTGAATGAGCCGCGACTTCCGGGACATCCTGATTTGGTACTCCGAAAGTATCGCTCCGTCATTTTCCTGAACGGATGTTTTTGGCACGGACATGAAGGATGCAAGTATTATGTTCTGCCCAAGACCTATGTGGAGTTTTGGCAGAATAAGATAGAACTCAACAAGCTCAGAGATAAGGAAGAACAGAGGAAACTTGCATCAATGGGCTGGCATTGTATCACAATTTGGGAATGCCAGTTGAAACCGAAAGTACGGGAACAGACCTTGAAGGCATTGGTTTATACGCTATGTCATATTTACCTTGAAGACAGAAGAATTAAACATTACGAACCGACTGAAAATGATATTCCGATGGTTGCAGAGCCAAAATTAAAATATTCCGAACATTAATGATTTTGTATATGGACGAGACGAAATTTAAAGATATTGAGAAAAAGTTAGATTCATCAATAAGGATGAAACTCAACCAACTTCGAACATTTCTTGAGTTAGGAAAGGCATCTGTAATGGTAGGTGCCGGTTTTAGCAAAAATGCCGAGATGGGTGAAGATGTGTGCATGAAGGATTGGGGTGAGTTGTGCGAAGATTTATACACAGTCTTGTATAATGCAAAGCCATGCGACCGTGATTTTCGTCTTAAATCTGCTCTTAGACTTGCTCAGCAGATAGAAAGTACAATGGGGCGTTCAGCCCTTGATGAAATAATAAAAGATTCACTACCTAATGATTCAATTTCTCCAGGATACTTGCACACATTACTGGTAAGTCTTAATTGGCGAGATATATTCACAACAAATTATGATTCTTTGTTAGAAAATGCTGCCGTAAAAGCCTATCGTCATTATAATATAGTAACATCAAAAGATTCATTGATTTATCAGCCGCATCCAAGGATTGTAAAGCTTCATGGTTCATTTCCGGATAATCGGCCATTTATTATCACAGAAGAGGACTATCGAACCTATCCTGAACGATTTCCGGAGTTTGTCAATACTATTCGGCAAGCTTTAATAGAAACCCAGTTTTGTCTCATAGGCTTTTCTGGGGACGACCCGAATTTCGTAAGTTGGTTAGGGTGGTTTAGAGATATCATGGGACAACAAATGCGACCAATCTATATGATATATGTTGGACAACGGCCACATGACTCGGAAATAAAATTACTCAACTCGCGGAAAATAGAACTTATTATTACGGCAGATATATCATCAGATTCAGTGGAAGCATTAGATTTCATCCTTTCCTACGTTGGCAATATATATAAAGAAAACAACATGTGGAGTGGAAAGCTGGAAATACAATTATCTGATAGTAATAAATTGAAAGACTCAATCAATATGATGCGCAAGATCCGCGAGTCATACCCCGGATGGATAATTCTTCCGGCGGACAAGATTGAATCTGATTTTGATGATTGCCGTTCTGAATTTGCCTTTATGGGAAAAAGTTATGCAGAGTTAGGGAATGAGGATAAACTGAATTTCTTGTATGAATACACATGGAGACTCCAGACATCATTCATGCCGTCTTGGCTGGAAAAACAATGGTACGTAAATGCACTTCAAGAAATATTAAATCGTTATGATACACTCGATTCTTCGGACAAGAATAAGGCAGATTATTTATCGGTAGCTCTTCTGCAAATTCATAGAATTATAGACGATGCGGCTTTTAGTACCGAATTGCAATTTCTTCGAATGAGGATTTCTCCAAACAGTACATCTCTATGCCGCAGGTTATATTATGAAGAAGCACTTTGGTTGCTTTCTCATTGTCAGATTGATAACTTGAACAAGTTATTGGCATCATGGAATGTGACGCCAGATGATTATCGGGGTGTTCTATGGAAATCAAAAATACTGCGAGAAATAGATAACAATGACGAAGCTCAGAAAATTTTGGAAGAAGCTTTAGGACATGCTCGTAGAAAATTGATGTCAAATAGTGAATCAGAGTTTCTAAAAACTTCGGTAACATTAATTTCGGATTGCCTTCGGTATTTTTCTGACAGCAAAGCTCAAAACAAGAACATAGACAATGAATTACGATTCTGGAGATACTATGAAATGTGCAAAAAAGAAATGATGTCCGAAGAAAAACCTAATATATCGCATACTCATGGTTTTAATCTCGGGACAAACAGCACTTCTTGGAATTTAGGTCCACGTGGATATCTTCGAAAATATCTTGGTGCTGGCCGTTACTATCTTTTAACCGAGGCTTATGGACAGCCTATCGGGACAACATCAATGACATTTAATTCAGAGGTTAATCAATTGGCTATTCCTCTCATTGCTGAAGTCAGATTAGATGCTGCTTTATTATATTTAGTCGAATCAAATGACAGGAAGTCTCTTAACGCAACTATTTCTAGGAAAATAATTCTTGATATTTCAGAAGAATATGCAATAAAAATATATGATTCGAGAATAAAATCTTTGAAGCCATATATGGAATCTGAGAAGAGGCCGATACGATATGAAAGAGAACTTAATGTCATACTGCCAATGCTCTCTAGATTTTGTGTTTGGCTAGATTATGCGAGAATCCATAAAATCATAAAGTTCATATGGGAAATTTGCGATACATATAACTATAATGATTGTTTAGAACTTCTGACAACTTGCTATAACTCTATTCCGCAAGACAAATCTGTTGGATTATGGTGGGAAGCTATGGCGCGACCTATTCCGCTTGGACGCAGGAGACAGAATATAATAAAACCTAATATTCAGATCAGGAAATGGGAAGGGAATGAATCTGTAGTGAATATTATAACGGAAGGTTTGTCCAATGATTCTTTAGATATTCAAAGAGCAGCTATAGACCGTTTTTGCGATATTCATTCGATTTTGCCCGAAGAATATCAGAGTGAGATTGACAATGTCATATCTGCGAATTTTGATAAACTGCTTAACACTAATCTGATATCAATTCTGGGCGTTTATAGTCAAATTGGAGATAATCGAGTTTGGAAGGATAAGTTTCTGATGCATCTACAAGAACGAATTTCAAAATTTATAGAGTCCAATTTCAAAATATCAGGATCATCTGCGCCAATTGATGCTTTTAATGCTTTTGTTGTAACATTTATTGATTGTTATAGACATTTGACAGAAGAACAAGTAAGTGAAATTTTCAAAAAGATTCTGGATTTTTTGGAAGAAAATTATGAAGTACTCCGCGATACGGATGATTCCGAGTCCTTATTTGGTGGATTGAAGCGTTTTCTTGATCAAGCAATGGAACATGTAAATATATTTATATCGCGTGTTGATGTCTCGTCTCTCCCAAAAGAATTGAGAAATGAGTTACTAAAGAGATTTAAATTATTGAGTGATTCGTATCCCTTGATTAGAACAATTGTTCGATTATTGTTTATTGGTAAATCTGTTGATATCAATGAATCGATAAAAGAGAATAAACAATTTATCAAGAACAATCTTGAAAAAGACGTTATATCTTCTGATCACAATAGAATGAAAGATGCGTTCTTTGCCGCTGCTGAGAGTCAACGGCTAACTAAAGGAACATTTTCTATTCAGGCTATAGTCAAATCATCGATTGCTCATATACGATATCATCTTGATTCAGAAACATATTATATATTATTGCTTTTACCATTGTGGATTAACCCCAATATTATTGCAAAGCAGAATCTCGGAATTTTATTTGACATTCTTAGCGACCTTCCACAAAGAGCTATTGCATCCAAAGGTATTTCTGCTGAGTTAAAATCAGATATTCTATATTATGGGGGTCGACTTGTCGGTCAAATTGTTAAAGAAGAATTTGAGGATGTAGACAAAATGAACTGTATTGAAACTTGGCAATCATTTGCCAATTCCCATGATTTTCCGCAAGACATCCGCAATGGGTACTTTGAGGGGATAGAGACAAATGAATAGCTATATAGATTTTTATAATTTGTTTGTCCCCACATACACTCCATCGCCTCAGACCGTCTCAGACGGTGCGGTTTGTTTGCGCAAATTCCATTGATTATTGCATAATATATTGATAATCAATATAGATAAATTTCTTCAACGAGGAAGAATATTAATTGTTCGCAAATCGGGTTGTTATACTAACCTGAAGCAGTCCGAGAGGGCTGCTTTTTTGTATGGAATTAGATCGTACCGGATTCAAATTGACGATTGTTTTCCAATTTTTTATTTAAATTTGTATTGTTTGTATTGCTTTTCACGAAGCGAAGTAGAAAATTATGGGACCTACATTTGTAGAATATTCGCACCCAGACGTTTTTTGAAAAATTCGTTTGATGATAATATCTAATTGTATAACGTAATTTACAAAAACTATATCATAAGATATGAAAATCGATGCTAAAGTTCAGTCTATATCTAAATTGAAGGATTATTTCTTTTTAGTGCCTGATTATCAACGAGAATATGTTTGGAAACCCGATGACGAGGTCGAGCAGTTTTTGATCGATATTGAAAATGAATATAGTCCCGATGCAAAAGAGCAGCGTAATTATTTTTTAGGATCTATCATCATTGTCAATAATGATAGATGTTTCGATGTCGTGGACGGACAACAGCGTTTGACAACTATTATGTTGTCTTTGTGTGTTTTCCGAGATTTATTAAAAAAGGAGACATTGAACAGCGCTCAGAAAAATTATTTACAGATTATAGAAAATCTACTTTATAACTTTGATATTGAATCGGGAGAGACCCGTGTACGCTTAGAATTGCAGTATGAAGAGAGTCATGATTATTTGACAGCCTTGATACAGGAGCAACCTTACAATGGAGTGCGATCCCCATCTATAGAGCGAATGCAGGATGCCTATACGAAAATACTTCGACACTTTCAATTATATGCCGGGATTGATGAGTTGATAGATTTTGCGAAATATTGCTTGACAAAGATAGAACTCGTTGTAATCGAATCTCAAGATTTGAGTAGTGCATTGAAAATTTTCGAGACGATCAATCAGCGAGGGGCGGGATTGAATGCTATGGATTTGGTCAAAAATTTGCTGTTTAGTAATACCAAAGAGTCGGATTTTGCCAAGATAAAAGATATATGGAGGGAGATTATTCAAAATCTTCAGGAATGTTCTGAAGATCAAAAACCCCTACGATTTTTGCGATATTTTCTGAGTGCCCGATATTATAATGGTATCTTGCGAGAAGATGATATTTATAAATGGATTATATCTTCTGAAGGGAAACAGGCTACGCAATATGAAAAGCATCCGGTAGACTTTGCAAAGGAGATACGCTGTATGTCCAAACGGTATTCAGAACTTGTAAATGCCACTGAATTACAGCGGGATGGGTGCTTGTATCCTCACGTGACAAATATAGGCTTTATTAATAAATACAAATCCAGACAGCATTTGATCCTGTTATTGTCTTTGGGAAGCAATGCGGATGTGCCGGCAATCGAATATTTGGCCAAACAAATAGAGAGTTTTTTCTTTTTCAGCTCGACCCTCAGGATCCAAGCCAAGACGAATGAATCCTTGTTTGTCCAATGGGCGGAGAAATTACGTAATCTTACGACGATAGATGAAATTGCCTGCGTGATAGAGAAAACGATGTTACCTTATTTGCTGGATAAGGTAGGGGTATTTAAAGCCGAATTCATAACTTTGAGTCATGGGGTTTATAATCCCTTGTATCGGTTGCGCTATGTATTGGGGAAGATAGAAAATACGGTGTTGGAAAAATTGCACAGCCCGGTCTGTGGACATCAATTTTATAATGATTTGCAAATAGAACATATTTTACCTCAATCACCGAAAAATGGAAGTATTCCACTGGAGTTTTTGTCCGAGGAGGAGTATTACTCCTATGTGTATCGATTGGGTAATGTCACGTTGATCGAAAGCATGATTAATCAGGCCGTGAATAATTATAATGATTTATCGACAGATCAATGGTTTTATGACAAGCAGTCGGAGTATGGCAAATCGTCTGTTTGTCTGACGAAATTACTCGATAGTAAATTTTATATCGGAGTAAATACAGCCTTGAATCGATTCAAAAATGATTTCCAATACAATTTTACCGGTTGGAACAAGTCGTCTGTTGAGGCGAGGCAAAAAATATTATTGGAGTTGGTGTTCGATACGTGGAGAATTAACGATTTAAGATTGGATCGGGTAAAATGAACTTAAAATGGATGAGGATTCCGGCTGCTGCTTATAATGGTTTTTTCCGGATTGCCGGCGGATGTCGATCCGGCCGGAATCATTTATTTGTGTTGCTTTTCCGCGATATAGAACAGGTCGAAGCAGTCGTCCGCTACCGGTCCGATGCGGTAGTCTTCCATGGTGATCGAACGGGTCAGGGAGTCGTTGTCCCGGAGCAGGCGTCGGCGGTTGAGGCGGTTGAGCAGGTCGTAGGGGAGTTGCAGCATCCACCGGGGCAGCCGGTGTTGCAGGTCGAGCACGTCGAAACGGGTGATGCGCCGAACGCCCCGGCGGTTTTTTTCGTAGTATTCCATGATTCGTTCGTTGCCGAAAACACCGAGGGCTTCCACCGACGCAAAGGCGCTGCCGAGCAGGTTGCGGAGTTGGTCGGGATTGTATTCCCTGACGTGCCAGGGGTTGCGTGTCAGCGACATACGGATATTGGGGGTGGTCAGGATGAACTTGCCGCCCGGACGCAGCACGCGGTGCACTTCCCGTACCAGTTCCATGTCGTGTTTGATGTGTTCGATCACCTGGAACGAAATGACGAAATCGAAACTGCCCGACGGCAGGTCGAGAGGGGGAACTACGGCTTGCCGCATCTCCACGTGCGGAAACGGAGGCCGTTCGCCCGCAGGTTCGATTTTGTCGAGCGTGAGAAAGCTGGAGGCGTGGGGGGCGACTATTTCGACGCCGTAACCCGTGCCCGTACCTATTTCGAGTACGTCGCCGCTGATTCGCCGCGCCGCCTCGTGATAGGCCAATTGCGAACGCTGGAATACGTAGTTGTCCGATATGTCGCGCGATACGCGCTCCGCCGTGAGTATTTTAGCCATTGTGCCCGGTCAGTTTTACACCGTTCTGCGTGATTTCCACTGCGCCCCGCTTGAGGAGCATGCCCAGCGAGCGTTTGAACACTTTCTTGCTCATCTGCGTCCGTGTAGCGATTTCCGCCGGGTCGCTGTCGTCGTTCAGGGGAAGCGAACCGCCGTTTTCGCGGATCATCGAAAGCAGCGTTTCCGCCGAATGGCGCACTTCGGCGACTCCCTGCTGTTGCAGGCTGACGTCGATGCGGTTGTCTTCCGTGATGCGTGTCACGTATCCCTTCAGACGGTCGCCTACGTCGATGCGGCGGAAGAGCTGGTTGCGGTAGATCATGCCCCAGTGACGGTTGTTCACGATCACCCGATAGCCGATCGGGGATTCCGAAGCCACGAGCAGCGAAACCTCTTCGCGGGGCTTTACCGTGATAACGTCGTTATTGACGTAGCTTTTGAATTTCATGGTCGCCACGCAGCGCCCCGTTACCGAATCTACATACAGGTAAACCAGGCAGTTCCGTCCGGCCAACACGCCTCCCTGCTGGTTGCGGTTGGGCAGGAACAGGTCTTTGCCCGCGAGTCCCCAGTCGAGGAATGCGCCGTGCAGGTTCTTGTCCACTACGCGCAGGAATCCCGCTTCTCCTTCGCGCAGCTTCGGCGTTTCGGTCGTGGCGACCAATCGGTCTTCCGAATCGTGATAGACGAATACTTCGAGCGTATCGCCGACCTTGTTGGCCAGAGAAACATAACGGTTGGGCAGCAATACTTCGTTCTGTTCGTCGTCGATCAGATAGAGTCCGTAGTCCGAGATGCGGTTTACGGTGAGGGTTTGTGTGCGTCCTGCTTTGAGCATAATGGGTGTTTTATCTTGACAAAAGTACGTTTTATTTTTGCCGAAAGCAATTTTTGAGCGAAGTTCCTGGGGGCGGAGGGGTCGGTTCCGGAATATTTCGTCTTGTCGTGAGATGCGATGTGGTTCGGAATTGAATTTTCATTTGTACCAGACTTTTTGTATATTTGAAATATAAATGGGGAGCTGTATATGGTGTGATGTTTTCAAGTATATATTGGGGTTGTGGTTATTTCGTTAATCATAATGACTGCTTCACAACAATTAATATTTCAAGCCTGCTCCCCTCCTTGAATATATTACAGATTATTCAATAATTAAACAAACTATGATATTACTCTTGTTTATTATTTGTATAGTTAATCTTATAACATTCTATAATGTGGATTATAAATATTACAAAGAACACGGAGAGTGGAACGATCATTCTAATACATACGGTGGAACATTTAGAAATTTAACAGCAGCTTGTGTTACATTTGCAATAGCTGTTGCTCTTCTTCTTGACAAATATTTAGGATAATCGAACGAAAAGAAGCGAGTAGCGGGAAATTTTATTTTAGTAAAAAAACGAATGGCGATATGGAACTGAAAGTGGCTTTGTGTCAATTCGACATGGTGTGGGAAGATACGGCGGCCAATCTGCGGACGGCCGGGAGAATGGTTGCCGAAGCGGATGCCGATCTGGTGATTTTGCCCGAGATGTTCGCTACGGGATTCGTGACCGATCCCGGTCGGGTCGCGCAACCGATGTCGGGTGAAATCGTGCAGGAGATGACCCGCTGGGTCCGGACGACGGGCAAGGCCGTCGCTGGCAGTCTGATCGTCGAAGAGGAGGGGCGCTATTACAACCGCCTGCTTTTCATAAAACCTTCGGGCGAGCGGGTGCAGAGCGACAAGCGGCATCTCTTCTCCATCGGCGGCGAAGGAGCTAATTTTTGTCCGGGACGGGAGCGGGGCGTCGTCGAATACGGCGGCATTCGTTTCCTGCTTCAGGTTTGCTACGACCTGCGCTTTCCCGTATGGAGCCGCTGCCGGAACGATTACGACGCTATTATTTACGTTGCTTCGTGGCCTGCGGGCCGCCGTGACGTGTGGCGGACGTTGCTCCGGGCCCGGGCGATCGAGAACCAGGCTTACGTATTGGGGGTGAACCGTACGGGGGACGACCCCCGGCTGCATTATTCGGGCGATTCGGCCGTGATCGGCTGTAAGGGAGAAACCCTTGCCGAAGCGGGGGAAGGGGAGACGCTTTTGACCGCACGGCTCGATATGGACGAGCTGCGTCGTTTCCGCGAGAAATTTCCCGCTTGGCGCGATGCCGACGATTTCGATCTGAAGTGATCGGATGTTCCTCGATGATCGGCAGAACAATCGGTTGTTTCAGCGCTTTTGTTAAATTCGTTTCAGGGGGCGTTCGATCTCAATATTTTTTGCAGGACGAATTTTATCCCTTAATAATTAACCTAGAAAGTACGTGTCTATTTATCGTTAGGAGCCTTGCTCCTGTTCTTGGCTTCGCTGGGCTGTTCCGACAAAGCGGAAAACACCTCACCGGAAGCTCCGTCGGAAGAACAGCCCACACCGAAGCCCGAAAAACCGGAGTTCGTGGATAAGAACACAACGATGGAAGAGAATATCGGCGAAGAATATCCAGACTGTTATTACACTTATTTTCGAATGCAGAACGCCAGTCAGGAGAATGCGATTTTCTTCATTTCAACTAAAATGAGTGCGAGCGGTGATATGATTAGAATCGCCCCGGGAGAACAGGGGACATGGGGACAGATGATGGAGAAAATGTTGTGGATAGACGATAACGATGTGTTGGTGAAAAATCTGGATGCGTTGGGTTTTGTTCAGTTATATTTCAATGTGCCCCCAATAACGGAAGATAATTACCATGCCATTACCCCAGATGTAGATACGTGCGCTCAATACTCTTTCTTCGACCCTATGACCGAATCGCAACGCGGCACACCGCGCGATCAGTCGGCATGGGTGCTCGAAGAGTTCCCCGACCGCCCGAACGCCGTGCGCTGGACTTACCGGATTACCGACAAGGACTATAAGGAGGCCGTGCGTCAGACGCTTGAACGCTGGGCAGACCGGGATGAGGAATGATAAAGATGTCTTGCGGCGGTCCGCAGGACCTGAAAGACTGGCGCCCGGAATATTGATATTCCGGGCGCCGAAGTGTATGATTTCCGTTTTTCCGCCGTTACAAAAGGGAGCTAAAGATCCGTTTCGTCCCAGCCGAGGATCTTGCAGAAGTCGTACTCCTCGGGGTTGGACAGGTATTGGCGTGCCGCTTCGTAGTCGGGCGGGGTAATAGCCATCAGGATATTATCTACTACGGCTTTGAAGCGGTCGGACGAGATGTCCACCATGCGGGGCAGGATCTTGCCCGTCGCGGGGTCTTGCAGGTCTTTCAGGTAGAGGGGTTCGACGTTGCCGCAGCCGTCCACATAGACCATGCAGCCCGTCTTGCCTTCGCTGAAGAGCTTGTAAACGCCGATACCCAGCTCCGAGCAGTACGTCAGGTCGTATGCCACCGGCGTCTGCCCCCGGATTTCGTAACCCAACTCCACGGGGCGGGTCTGTACGTTGAGTTTCAGTTCCGCGAGCCGTTGGTCGAGCAGCATGCTGAAGAAACAGGCTTTCGACACTTTGCCCAGTTCGGGATGGCCGTGCGCGTCGTAGGTGAAGTGAATGCCGCACGAGGAGAGTTCTGCCTCGCTCAATTCGTGGAACACGCCTTCGGAGATGACCGCCGCGCCGTAGTCCATGCCGACGATCCGGCGCTTGACGATGGACGAAACCATCAGACGGATGATCTTGTCGATGGTGATCGGCGTTTTGTTGAACATTTCGGGAATGACGATCATCGGGTAGTGGCACGCCTCGCCGATACCGAAGGCCAGGTGTCCGGCGCTGCGGCCCATCGCCGACATGACGAACCAGTTGCCGCTGGTGCGGGCATCGACATAGACGGCCCGGGCGATCACCGCTCCCTTGTCTTTGGCCGATTCGTAGCCGAAGGTCGGTGCACAGTCGGGCAGCGGAAGGTCGTTGTCGATGGTTTTCGGGACGTGTATGTTAGCGATCGGATGACGCTTTTCTTCCAGAAATTTGGCCACGCGGTTGGCCGTCGATGCCGTGTCGTCGCCGCCGATGGTCACCAGCAGCTTGATGTTGTTCTCGGTGAAGAACTGCCAGTTGAAACGCTTCTCGAAATCTTCGTCCGAAGGTTTGAAGCGGCTCATGCGCAGGAACGAACCCGCGAGGTTGAAAATTTCGTCCGCTTTGAGGAAGGTGATGTTCTCCGTGGCGGGCGCTTCGCGGAAGAGCCCCGTGAAACCTTTGTGGAGTCCGATGACGCTGTATCCCTTCTGCAGGAAGGTTTTTGCCACGCTGCCCACTACCGTATTCATGCCCGGTGCCGGGCCGCCGCCCGTGAGAATGGCGATCGCTTCGTTTCGTTTGGTCATATCGTATCTGATTTTATAGCTCATTGACAGCATGAAATTAACGTGCCGAAAATACAATTATTTCGTTCGTACCGGAAAAACGTATGGAGGCTTCCCGGGGGAGCCTCCATACGTTTTGGGGAGTAATGAAATGGATTACTCGATTACGGTGACGTTTATAGCTTGTTCGCCTTTAGCTCCGTTTCCAAGTTCGAAAGCGACTTTCTGTCCTTCGTTCAGCGTTTTGAAAGAATCGGATACGATGCCTGAAAAATGTACGAAGACCTCTTTGCCGTCTTCGCGGGTAATGAATCCGTAGCCTTTCTTGCTATCGAACCATTTAACTTGACCTGTCATAAATGAATATTGATTAAAAATGTATCAGCAAAGAAAGGTAAAAAGTGTTGATTCTCAAAATTTTTTCGCAATTATTTTTGCACGTTTTTTGTTCCTCGAAAAAATAGTTATATTTGTTCATCCGTATTATCTGTAAAAAGTTTGAAAGCTATGGGCAAGAAAGTAAAATGGGCGCTATTGACGATGCTGGGTTTTGCAACGGCTTGTTCGACAGTGAAGAACGCTCCTCAGGGAGGGCCGCAGGACCAGGCTCCGGATTCGGCCCGGGTCGAAAGACAGATCCGCCTGATGTACGGCGTGCGTCCTCCGGTACCTGTCGAGGAGGTCGAACGTCAGCAGGCCATCCGTGAGAAGACAGCCCGCAAGGAGGTTAAAAAGGCACAACGGGCCCGTGAGAAAGAGGCTCCGGCTTCCAAAAACGAATAATCGCCGATGACGGGACGAAAGCTCGGGTTGCGCAAGCGTATCGGGCTGCGCCTTTTTTCCGATCTTTATGCGGAGAAGATCGCCGAACACAAGTTGCGTACGCTCTTTTGGGAGTGTACGTTACGTTGTAATTTGGCTTGCCGTCACTGCGGCAGCGACTGTCGGGTCGATCCCGGCGTGCCGGATATGCCGTTGGCGGATTTCCTGAAGGTGCTCGATGAGGAGGTTACGCCCCACAACCGCCCGGAAGATGTTCTGTTGATCTTTTCCGGCGGAGAGGTGCTCGTGCGCAGCGATCTGGAGGAAGCCGGCCGGGAGGTTACCCGCCGGGGCTATGCCTGGGGGATGGTGACCAACGGTCTGGCGCTCGACGCCGACCGCTTGCGAAGTCTGATGGATGCGGGGTTGAGATCCATTTCGATCAGTTTCGACGGCTTTGAGGATGCTCATAACTACATCCGGCGCAATCCCCGCAGTTTCGAAAAGGCGCTCGACGCGATCCGGTTGATCGTGAGGGAGCCCCGGCTCACCTACGACGTGATTACATGCGTCACTTCGCCGATGGTCGCTCGACTCGAAGAGTTCAAGGAGCTGTTGATCGCCGAAGGAGTGAAATATTGGCGCATCTTCTCGATCTTCCCTGTCGGCCGGGCCAAGGACGATCCGACGCTCGCGGTTACCGACGCACAGTTCCGCGAGGTGCTGGAGTTCATAAAGCGTACCCGTAAGGAGGGACGCATCGACTTGAGTTACGCCTGCGAAGGCTTTCTGGGCGGTTACGAAGGCGAGGTGCGGGACGATTTCTACCAGTGCGCCGCCGGGGTTTCGGCTGCCTCGATCCGGGTGGACGGGGCGATTTCGGGCTGTACCTCCATCCGGGCCAATTTCCATCAGGGGAATATTTACCGGGACAGTTTCTGGGACGTGTGGCAGAATCGCTTCGACAAGTTCCGCGACCGCGAATGGGCCCGCAAAGGGGAGTGCGCCGATTGCAAGATGTGGCGTTTCTGTCTGGGCGGCGGTATGCACCTGCACGACGACCAGGAGCATCTGATGTACTGTCACTACAAGCGATTGCAATAGTCGGAAACACAATAGGAGAGAGACTGTCTAACAGGTCCCTGAAATTGAAAATCGTCCCTGTCAGGATCATTCCGACGGAGCATTAAAATCGGACTTGTTAAACAGCCTCTCTTTGCGTTATGTCCGGTGAGGCGGACGGTTTTTTCCGGTTCGGATGTTCCGGTCTTATTCGAGCTTATGTACGAAGCTCTTCACTTCCTTGCGTTCCCGGGGCAGCGTTTCCCGGGTGCGGAACGGCTCCGCCAGCCGGGCGGCCGGGCCGGGGTAGCCGAGCGTCATCATCGTTACAGGTTCGATCTTTTCCGTGTCGAGGCCCAGCAGCCGGGCGCAGGCTTCCACGTCGAAGCCGGCCATCTGATGCAGTTGCATTCCCATCGAGGCGGCTTGCAGGGCGATCGAGATGTTCGCGGCGCCCACATCGTGCATCCAGTGCCGGTTATAGACATCCGTCCCCGGGAAATTCTTGTATCCGCAGGAAACCAGCAACACCGGAGCATCGGGCGCCCAGGCTCGATTGCCTCCGGTGAGGCACTCCGCGAGCCGGGCATGAGCTTCCGGATATTCGCGAGTCGTATAGTAATATGCCCACTCCTGGGCATTGTTGCAGGAAGGAGCCCAGCGTGCCGCTTCGAACAGCAATGCCAGTTGTTCTTCATTGACGGGACGGGAGTCGTATGAGCGGGGGCTCCATCGTTCTTCGATGGTTTTTATCAGTTTCATATCGGTAAATCATAGAATGTGTTTGGGTAATCCGCAAATTTTGTGCCCCGTGCATTACTGGATTTCGGGAAGATGCTCCGCCGGTTCCGATAGACGGTCGATGCGCAGTCGGGCAGCCGCTGCGTTCGGTGGGTGGCTGTGAAAAACCTTGCCTGTAAGCTACAGTCCCGGTTTTGCCGAAAAGCCGGATGATATGGCGGTTTTCGGAAGAAGAGGGGCAGACCTGAAATTGAGAACTCCCTGATGAAACTCTTTGTGTCCGTGTGGCCTTTCGCCGACTACAACGGCAGTTTACGACGATAAAAATTCCCGTAAAGGAAAGATTACTCTGATTTTTCGAAGCCTCGGATTGCGTCGCTTTTCTCCACTTTCCCGATAGCAGCAACCCTTGGACGAAACGAAGAAAAGTCGTTCGCGAATGACTTTTTATCTTCATCCGCCTTTGTATAAACGAATTGCCGTTGGAAAATAAAAATAAGAATCTGGATTGCGTTGCTTCGCGACTTGTCAAATAGCTCCTTGATGGGAAATACACAAACAAAAGCTGTTCCGCAGGCAGTTTTTTATCGCTGTTCGTTTGCCGTGTGACATGTCGCTGTCCGGAAATGAAAAAAGGAATGTTTTCGTATCCCTTCTCTCGGTCGGGAAAACTGGATTGCGTCGCTCTGCTTCGCTTCCGGACGAGTCTCTTATTGGGTGTACAAAAATCAAGGACCCCGCTTGATAAAGCGGAATCCTTTTTTCTTGTACCCTTACTTTCGGCGATGAATAGCCGTCGTATGCCCATAGTAAAAAACCTTTGCCTTTTAAGGCAAAGGTTTTGATTTTTGTCGGGGAGACTGGATTCGAACCAGCGACCTCCAACTCCCGAAGCTGGCGCGCTAACCGGACTGCGCTACACCCCGAACTCTGTTTTTTGGTGCCCTTATCGTTTTAAGAGCGCACAAAGATAAGCCTAAAATCCGAAAGCGCCAAATATTTTCGGAAAAAAATATCATTTCGCCCCTTTCCGGGCGATACCTCCGGCGATGCCGTCCTTCCCGGCATCACTTCGCCGAACTCCCGATCCAGGTCCATTTGTGCCAGATCCACTCCAGCGGTCCCTGTCTGTGCCGCTTGAGCCACCATTTGCAGCAGGCGATCTGCAGCACGAGCATCGCGATGCCGATGAGCAGGCTGACCGTCTGTCCGCAGCGGGTCGCCAGCCCCAGCCCGAACGGATAGTAGACCAGTGCGCCGAGGATCGACTGCCCGATGTAGTTCGACAGGCTCATCCGTCCGTAGGTGCGCAGGTCGGCCACCCGGCGGCGGAACCCTTCGAACCGGTGGTAGAGCAGCACGAACGACGAGACGAGCACGAACGTGAAGGCGAGTTTC
>ENA-OPVL01000303-OPVL01000303.1-human-gut-metagenome-genome-assembly--contig:-NODE-303-length-34452-cov-3.820420_pt1 | contig 34452 bp, 29 predicted proteins | sample MGYA00241496_ERZ501984 | MGnify/ENA primary metagenome ERZ501984 (study PRJEB25962, sample SAMEA2042986) | human gut metagenome | biome: human gut; feature: human-associated habitat; material: faeces... | reverse complement strand
TCGCAGAGCTGGAACGTAAAAATAAAGACTTACAGATGGAGAATGACCTGTTAAAAAAAGTAAGGGAATTAGAAAGGAGGGATCGCTTTCTTTAATACATAAATTATGTGAATATCAGGCAATCAGGGAACTGTTCAAATCAAAGGGATATCCGGTCAGACAAATGGGCAGATACCTTGGAATTACTCGTTCTTCTTATTACCGATGGCTGAAACATCCAGAAAGTGACAATGAGATCAGGAATGAACAGATTGCCGATATTATCAGGGAAATACATCAGCTGCATCCAGATATGGGGTATCGGCGTATCCGTGATGAACTGGCTGTAAATTATGGGATTCCTGCCAATGATAAGAGGATCCTGAGAATCTGCCGGAAAATCGGAATACAGTCATCTATCAAATGGAAACCGAAGAGCTGTACGAAAGCAGACAGGAATCCCTCCCACATTGCGAAAAACTTTCTTCATCGGGAGTTTCACGCAGATAAACCGAATGAAAAATGGCTGACACAAGTCATGCTTTTCACCACATGCTGGAAGAGTCGGGCATGACACAGAGCATGTTGCGTATAGCCCACTGCATTGACAACGGCCCAATGGAAGGATTCTGGGGCATTTTGAAACGCGAGGAATACTATGGCTCTTGGCAAAAAAATCTTGTTTTTTCATTGTCCTCTTGACAGGGAGCGGCTCAAAGAAGGTCAGCAGCCGCGTTTTCATCCTCTGCTTCTGCTGCAAAAAAACTTTCCGCACCCTCTTGACAAAACCGTTGGAATAGGGTATAATAATCAATGTCGCCGATAAAAGCGACGGAATGACGCGGGGTAGAGCAGCTCGGAAGCTCGTCGGGCTCATAACCCGAAGGTCACAGGTTCAAATCCTGTCCCCGCTACTAAGCCTAGATAGCTCAGTCGGTAGAGCAGAGGACTGAAAATCCTCGTGTCACTGGTTCGATTCCGGTTCTAGGCACTTATTTATACCATAGGTATTACGTTATGTAGTATCTATGGTTTTTTTGTATCCCAATAATAAATAACAGTAAATAAAAGATGAGAGTGTAACAATGAATTGGAATGGAGATAAGAGTATAAAGATGAATTTAGATAAAACGGGAAAATCGGATAAAACAGGAACTACAAATAAGGATATTAAATATGATGATATATTATTGAATGGCAATGCAGGAACTACAAATAAAAATTCAGGCATTAAACCGAATGTTAAATATAATGATATATTGTCTAAGTTAGATAAATATAAAGATGAAAATATAGTACCTATGCATATGCCGGGGGCTAAGAGAAATAAAGAATTAATTGAGTTATATATGGGTGATATGGGAAATCCATATGAGAAAGATATAACGGAGATTAATGGTTTTGATAATATGCACAATGCCGAAACTATTATTAAAGATGCGTTTGATGAGGCGGCGGAGCTTTATGGAGCTGATGAGAGCTGGTATCTGGTAAATGGAAGCACTGCAGGTAATATGTCGGCAATATGCGGAGTTACCCATAAAAATGATGTTGTTATAATGGCAAGAAACTGTCATATATCAGTTTATAATGCAGTTATCCTCAATGAACTGAATCCTGTGTATATTTATCCAGAATATGATGAGGAATATGGGTATTATAAGGGGATAACATTAAAAGAAATTAAGGACATTGTGGATAAATACAGCTCAGACCATGACAGAAATGATATTAAAGCCGTGATACTTACATCACCAACTTATGAGGGAAATGTATCTGATATTAAATCAATAGCAGAGTATCTTCATCAATATAATATTCCATTGATTGTTGATGAGGCTCATGGTGCACATTTTAATTTCTCAGAAAGCTTTCCTCAGTCAGCAGTTAAGAGTGGGGCTGATGTAGTAATTAACAGTGTGCATAAGACCCTTCCATCACTTACACAGACAGCGATTATGCATATTAATTATGGAATAGTTGATGTAGAACGTATAAGAAGGTATTGGAACATATACCAGTCGACAAGTCCATCGTATATATTAATGTCTTCCATAGCAAGAAGCTTAAGCATTGTTAAGAATGACGGTGATAAATTATTTGCTGAATATGTTGATAAGCTCACTATTTTAAGAAATGGATTGTCAGAATTAAAGCATATCAGGTTAATAAAGACGGATGACATATCAAAGCTTGTATTAGGATATAAAGATGCAAAATGGTTATATGACACTTTATTTTATAAATATAAAATCCAGCTTGAAATGTCATCTATAAAGTATGTGATAGCGATGACATCAATATTTGACTCGCAGGAGTATTATGATAGATTTCTTGCGGCATTAAAAGAGATAGACGAAGAATTAGATAATAGAGTTCTTGCGGCATTAAAGGAGATAGACGAAGAAATAGATGAGAGTAGGAGTAAATATAATAATAGAAGTAAAGATGAGATTTTAATTAATGATGAGGATAATGGTAATAAGATAAATATTGACGATTTCAGGGATGAGCAGACTTTAACAATTGCGGAAGCATTTAACAGGCGGGATTTATCAGGTTGTGATGAAATTCAGATGAATAATGAGAAGATATATGGTAAGATAAGTGGAGAGTCAGTGTATGTATATCCACCGGGAATACCGATATTATGTCCGGGAGAGGTTATTACACGAAAGATTATTGCAATACTTCAGGCGGCTGGTGAGGCAGGTCTGGAGGTTGTAGGTGTAAAAGAAGGAGCTTTGTTATGCCTGAGATAGCATTTTTAATGGGAAAAAGTTCAAGTGGTAAAGATAATATATTTAAGGCTTTAGTTGGTGATAAGGAGCTAAATCTTAAGACTGTTATTATGTATACAACAAGACCTATGAGAGCTGGAGAAAAAGAAGGTGTAGAGTATTATTATGTAGATAATGAGAAGGCATTGGAGCTTGAAGCGGCGGATAAAGTAATAGAGATGCGGATATATAACACAGTGTATGGAGAGTGGAAGTATTTTACAGTTGATGATGGGCAGATCAGGCTTGGAAGCGGTGACAAGTACATTGTTATAGGTACTATTGAGGCTTACAATAAATTTTGTGCATACTTTGGAAAAGATGCAATATTACCGATATATATAGAAGTCGATGATGGAATAAGGCTTATGAGAGCTATCAACAGGGAACAGAAGCAGGAAGTACCACAGTATGAGGAAATGTGCAGGCGTTTTCTTGCAGACAGTAAAGATTTTTCGGAGGAAAAGATTAAGGAAGCCGGAATTAATCAGAGATTTAGCAACGATGGAACAATAGAGGATTGTATAAGGGACATCAAAGAGGCAATTAAACAGCAGCTTTTATAAATGCAGTAAGAGTGAGTTGGCTTGAATTGTATTAATGATATTTATATGATACAATTATATGATGGTGGACACGAAAGAGAGTAAAGTTATGGATATAAAGATTAATGATATACAGACATCATCTTCAGTTCAGCAGGTGAAGAATACAGAGAGTACGGACAGTAGTTTTAAGTTTACTCTTATTAGTAATATAGAAGAAAAGGATCTTCAGGAAAAGCTTGGCAGTATGATGGAACAGATTACTGAGCAGGGTGAGAAGATTGCAAAGCATATGGATATTAAGGATATGCGAAAGTACAGGGAGCTTGTTAAGGGGTTTCTTAATGAGGTTGTTAACCGTTCCCATAAGTTCTCAAGAGAGAACTTTCTTGATAGACGAGGCAGACACAGAGTATATGGTATTGTTAAACTTGTGGATAAGAATCTTGATGAGCTGGCAGGAGAACTTGTTAAAGAAGAGAAAAATCATCTTGAGATTGTAGGAAGAATTGATGATATCAGGGGTTTATTGCTTGATATATCAGCATAAGATTGGAGTATATAATGAGCACATTTTCAGATATTTATGGATACGATACAATTAAAGAGCATTTACAGAACGCAATTAAATTAGATAAGGTATCACACGCTTACATTATCAATGGAGGGCTTGGTGCTGGAAAGAAGATGATTGCCAAGATATTTGCAAAAGCATTACAGTGTGAGTCAGAAGGCAATAATAAGCCTTGTAATAAATGTCATTCCTGTATACAGACAGAGTCAGGCAATCAGCCTGATATAATATGGGTACGACACGAGAAGCCTGCAAGTATAGGTGTAGATGATGTAAGAGATCAGATAATATCAGATATGCTTATTAAACCATACTCAAGCCGTTATAAGATATACATTATAGATGAGGCTGAGAAGCTTACAGTGCAGGCACAGAATGCACTTCTTAAGACTATAGAAGAGCCACCAGCGTATGGTATTGTTATATTTCTTACGACTAACGCAGACATTTTCTTACAGACTATTATATCAAGATGTGTGCTTCTTGATTTAAAGCCATTAAAGGAAAGCGTAGTTATGGATTATCTTAAGGATAACTATGACGTGTCAGAATATGAACGTAAGTTTGCGGCTGATTTTGCACAGGGTAAGATTGGACGTGCTAAGACTATTATAGAAGGTACGGAATTCGCACATTTAAAGAATAATGTTATGCACGTTATCAAGAATGTGAAGGATATGACGGCGGCAGACATAATGGCAGTTGTTAAAGATGTGACTAATTACAAGCTTACAATAGACGATTATCTTGATCTTATGGCTATGTGGTTCAGGGACGTGCTTATGTTTAAGAGTACCAATGATACGAATTATCTAATATTTAGTGATGAGATTTCGCTTATCAAATCGCAGGCTGAGGTTATGTCATACGAAGGAATTCAGGATATACTTAATTCTATAGATAAAGTAAAGGTAAGACTTAAGGCCAATGTTAATTTTGACTTATGCATAGAACTTCTTATTATGGCTATGAAAGAGGATATGTAGGCAGTTAGTGAATAATTGGCTGATGTTAGGAATTAATATTTGGCAGGATTGGAGATTAAAAATAGATGACTAAAGTTGTTGGTGTTAGATTCAGGCAGGTGGGCAAAATATATTTCTTTGCACCGGGACAGTATAATGTTGAGGTTGGTCAGCACGTTATTGTTGAAACAGCAAGAGGAATTGAGTATGGCCACGTTGTTCTTGGTGAAAGAGAGGTTGAGGATTCAGCAGTTGTACAGCCGCTTAAGGCTATTATCAGAATATCGACACCTGATGATGATGAAAGGGAAGCTAAGAACAGGGAAAAGGAAAAAGAAGCGTATAAGATATGTCTTGAGAAGATTAAGAAGCATAATCTTGAAATGAAGCTTATAAAGGTTGAGTATACATTTGACAATAATAAAGTATTGTTCTACTTTACAGCGGATGGAAGAATTGATTTCAGAGAGCTTGTAAAGGATCTGGCAGCAGTATTTAAGACAAGAATTGAACTTCGTCAGATTGGTGTAAGAGATGAAACTAAGATATTAGGCGGAATTGGTTCTTGTGGAAGACCATTGTGCTGTGCAACATATATGCCAGAGTTCATACCAGTGTCAATTAAGATGGCAAAGGAACAGAATTTATCGCTTAATCCATCAAAGATATCGGGTGTGTGTGGAAGACTTATGTGCTGTCTTAAGAATGAGCAGGAAACTTACGAGGAGCTTAACAGCAACCTTCCTAATGTGGGAGATTATGTTACTACACCTGAGAAGTTAAAGGGTGAGGTATCAAGCGTTAATGTGTTAAGACAGCTTGTTAAGGTAATTGTCACACTTGATGGAGATGAGAAAGAGATAAGAGAGTATCCTGTTGCTGAGCTTAGATTTAAGCCTAAGAGAAGAAACGACAGAATGAATATAGATGATAAAGAGTTAAAAGAACTCGAAGAGCTTGAGAAAAAGGAAGGAAAAGCCCATATTAATGATGACTGATGCTAAGATTAATGCAGGTATTAATGCCAATGAGAGAATTGATGACTTATGCAGGGATAATCTCAGACTAATCCAGAATACAGATGTGTTCTGTTTTGGAATGGATGCTGTGTTGTTGTCTACATTTGCGAAGGCCGGAAAGAACCAGAAGGTGCTTGATATGGGTACTGGAAATGGTGTAATACCAATTCTTATGCAGGCGAAAAATCCAGGCAGTATGTATACAGGCTTGGAAATTCAGGATATCAGTTATGACCTTGCTGTCAGAAATGTTGAACTTAATAGTCTGTCAGACAAGGTTAATATTGTAAAAGGTGATATTAAAGAAGCTTCACATATTTTAGGTGGGGCTTCTTTTAATGTGGTTACAAGCAATCCACCATATATGAATGAAAATCACGGAATTGTTAATCCTGAGAGTGCCAAGGCAATCGCAAGACACGAGCTTCTATGCAGTCTTGAGGACGTTGTAAGGGAAGCTTCAAAGTGCCTTAAGGTTAAGGGACATATGTATATGGTTCACAGACCATCAAGACTTGTAGATATATTTACTTCTATGAAGAATAACCACCTTGAGCCAAAGCGTATAAGGCTTGTGTATCCGCATATAGATAAGCCAGCTAATATGGTGCTTATAGAGGCGGTAAAGGGCGGACGTTCACAGCTTATAGTGGAAGAACCACTTATTGTATACAATAGCGATGGAAGTTACACGGAAGAACTTTTAAAAATGTACAATTAGTATGAATTTAAGAGAGGAGCAGTATGGAAGATAATATTACAGATATTGATTATGATAGTGTGCAGGCACTTGAAGAATTTAATGGCTCTCATAATAATAGCGGAGTTGGGCAGTTATATTTGTGTGCAACTCCGATTGGTAATCTTGAGGATATTACGTTCAGGGTGTTAAGGATATTAAAGGAAGTTGATATTATTGCGGCGGAGGATACGAGAAACAGCATAAAGCTGCTTAATCATTTTGAGATTAATACGCCGATGACAAGCTATCATGAATATAACAAGTATGATAAGGCAAAGGTGCTTGTTGAGAAGATGCTTAAAGGAATGTCAGTCGCTGTAATAACTGATGCTGGAACACCTGGAATATCTGACCCGGGAGAGGAGCTTGTAAGGCAGGCACTTGCATCAGGAATTAAGGTATCATCAGTTCCTGGTGCGGCAGCGTGTATAACGGCACTTACAATGTCGGGACAGGCAACAAGACGTTTTGCATTTGAAGCATTTCTTCCGGCGGACAAGAATGAGCGTAAAGACATATTAAAAGAGCTTGAAGATGAAACAAGAACAATGATTATATACGAAGCTCCACACAGGCTTTTAAAGACACTTAAAGAGCTTTCTGAGGTGTTAGGAGGAAGCAGGGCAGTTACTATATGCAAGGAACTTACCAAACGCTATGAGAATAGTATGGTTACAACGCTTGCAGAGGCGTGCAGTTATTATGAGAATAACCAGCCAAGGGGCGAGTATGTTCTTGTAATTGCTGGAAAAGACAGAAATGAGCTTAAAGAGGAAGCACAGGCACAGTGGCTTACTATGTCTGAGCAGGAACACGTTGATATGTATATAGCACAGGGACTTGATAAAAAAGAGGCTATGAAGGCAGCAGCCAGGGACAGGGGCGTATCTAAGAGGGATATATATAATAAGCTTCTGGGAAATTAGTTCTTAAAAGAAAAAATGTTACACAAATGTTAAAAACTTATATAAAAGAGTGATTAAAAGAGAGTCTTAGCTAAAATAAATTTAAGAGTAAATTTTAAAATTATAGGTGGAGTGGTACAAATCCCCTTCTTTGTCAGATAATATTTCTGGTAAGGAAGGGGATTTCTTATCTTCTAATCTTCTATTGTATGTTCATTGATAATTGCCTTAATGGCCTTATAAAGGTAAGGCTTGAGCCTGTCAATATCAGCTGGTTCTTTGTAAAGGATTGAGCTGTAGCATGTTGAGCTTATAAGCTCGACAATCATAAACAGCATAATCTCGGGCTCGTTGAGGTTAAGACCAGAGTCTTCAAGCATTTCATAGTAGATATCTTTAAAATTAATGTCGTCATCAGCGACATTGGTTGTAAGAGCCTCTTTAAATATTCCCCACGACAGGTTCTTTGATATAAATGTAAGAAGTGTCTGGTTGGTGTTAAGCACATTAATTATGTGGTCAGCAATAAATATAATCTCCTCAGTAAATGTAATTGTAAACGAATGGTCATTAATCTGCTGTTCTTTTATATGAAGCTCTAATGCACTCACTGCATTTTTAAAGAGCTTGCTTGCCTCGTGAGAAACGAGCTTATTTCTTATATCATATTTATCTTTGAAATACAGATAAAAAGTTCCCTTGGCAATTCCAGCTTTCTGTGAAATCTCGGCAATTGATGTCTTGGAAACACCCTGCGTTGTAAAGAGCTTAAAAGCTGTATCTAAGAGGGAAGTCCTTTTCTGTTGTTTGTTGTTCTCAAGTTTTCCCATAAAATCTCCAATCTAATGCAGGCATAATATTAGTTGTTCTGTCAATTAATATTCTACCATGTTGAAAATAAAAAATCTATAAAAAAATGACTTTTAGTCATTTTGAGTATTGACTATCGGTCATTTTGTGCTAGAATAACACTTGCAAAGAAAATGACCAAAAGTCATATTTGAGAGATCACGGTCATATGTATTGAATTGATAATAAATGTAATTAATTAAGAGAGTTATTAATTATTGAGAGGTTATCAGTCCAATCAAAGTAAAATTACGTCGCAGACGTAGAAATGAGGCGAGTTATGGAAAAGTTTGGAAAAGTAATTGTTAAACTCAGAATTCCAATTCTTATTCTGAGTTTCCTGCTTCTTATTCCATCTGCAATCGGATACTTTAATACAAGAGTTAATTACGATATTCTGTATTATCTTCCGAATGAGATAGAGACTATGCAGGGTCAGGACATTCTTATGGATGACTTCAATAAGGGTGCATACGCGATGGTCGTTGTCCAGAATATGGATACGAAGTCTACTGACAGACTTATTAAGAAGGTAGAGAATGTAGACCACGTTGCACAGGTTATTTCTTACACAGGAATAGTTGGTGAAGATGTTCCATCTGAGATTGTTCCATCAAAATTCAGAAAGTATTTCGAGAATGACAGCACAGATACAACTTTATTTGCAATATTCTTCGATAATACAACTTCAAGTGATGATACTATGAATGCTATCATACAGATAAGAGAGCAGACAGAGGGTCAGGCCTTTATAAGTGGTATGTCAGCAGTAGTTACGGATACTAAGAATCTTTCGGAGAAAGAGACACCACTTTATGTACTTATAGCAGTAGTTCTTGTATGTATCGTGCTTGCTATATTTATGGATTCATTTCTTGTACCAGTATTCTTTATGATAAGTATAGGAATGGCAATTGTATACAACCTGGGTTCTAACATTTTATTAGGTGAGGTTTCATATATAACTAAAGCTCTTGCGGCTGTACTTCAGTTAGGTGTTACACTGGATTATTCAATCTTCTTATGGCACAGCTACAAGGAAATGAAGGAAATATATCCGGATGACCACAAGGAAGCGATGGCAGTTGCCATTAGTAATACACTTACATCCGTAGTTGGTTCTTCTATAACAACAGTTGCAGGTTTCATTGCACTTTGCTTTATGAGCTTCACACTTGGTCTTGACCTTGGTATCGTTATGGCAAAGGGTGTTGTATTCGGTGTTATCGGTTGTGTAACAATCCTTCCATCATTGATACTTACATTTGACAGGGCATTAGAGAAGACAATGCATCGTGAGATTATGCCAAACTTCGATAAGCTTGCTACATTTATAGTAAACCACTCATGGATATTTGTAATTGTCTTTGTTGTATTATTAGGACCTGCTATATATGGACAGAATCATACATCAGTATATTATGATTTGTCTGATACACTTCCAGATGACCTTGCCTGCTCACAGGCTAATAAGAAGCTGGAAGAAAACTTTGATATGAATTCAATCTATATGATACTTGCTGACTCTAGTATGTCTACAGATACAGCTAACGAAATGCTTGATAAGTTAGGTGATGTAGACGGTGTACAGTTCGCACTCGGACTTGACACAGCACTTAAGTCTGGTATTCCACAGGAATTCTTACCGGCTAAGACAGTATCAGAGCTTAAGGGTGAAGATTATCAGATAATGATGATTGCTACAGATTACAAAATAGCATCAGATGAAATTAACAATCAGATTAGTAAGGTGAATGATATTGTAAAGTCTTACGATTCTAAGGCAATGGTAGTTGGTGAAGCTCCTTGTACCAAGGATCTTATCACTATAACAGATAAGGACTTTAAGACAGTCAGTGCGGTATCAATAGTAGCTATATTTGTTATTATCCTGTTCGTACTTAAATCAATATCGCTTCCAATTATACTTGTTTCAGCAATCGAATTTGCTATCTTTGTTAATATGGGTATTCCATATTTTACGCATACACAGATACCATTTATTGCATCAGTAGTTATCGGTACTATCCAGCTTGGTGCAACAGTCGATTATGCTATTCTTATGACAACAAGATATAAGAAGGAAAGAAGCCAGGGATACGCTAAGAAGGAAGCAATCCAGATAGCTCTTTCAACATCAATACCATCAATTATTGTTAGTGCGCTTGGTTTCTTTGCCGCAACATTTGGTGTTGGATGTATAGCTTCAGTTGATATGATTGGTTCGCTTTGTACACTTATGGCGCGTGGTGCAATTATAAGTATGTTCGTAGTTATCTTCATACTTCCATCATTGTTTGTATTATGTGATAAGCTCATTATCAATACAAGTATAGGATTTAAGCCTAAGAAGAATCAGGATATGTAATCAGAAAGATGTATGAACGGGTCAAAGGTGTATATGCCGTAACAGATATAAGAATATATCAGGAAGTAAGAAAATGGAGGAATAGTTATGGTTAAGAAGACTTTATTTAAATATAGTTCAGTATTATTAAGTGTTGTTCTTATTGCTTCAACACTTACAGGCTGTGGCACTAGCACAGCATATAATCAGACAGGCAGTGAGGTTGCAATAAGCAGTGAGGCTGCTTCTAATACAGAGAATATTATAACAAATGCTATTAAGAACGAGCTTTCAATATCAAATACAAGTACATTAAAGACAAATACAAGAGACGAGATGGTATATGTATTTGATAAGGCAGACGGAACTCAGGATCACGTTCTTGTAACAGAAAAGGTTACTGATTCTAAGGGCGAAACAACAACTAACCAGAGCACATCTGATAAGACTGCTCCTGTTTCAATAAAGGTTACTTACAAGTTAAATGGTGTTGAAACTAAGCCAGAAGATATGATTGGCAAGAGTGGTAAGGTTACTATCAGATATGACTATACTAACAATGAGAAGAAGAATATAACAGTTAATGGAAAGTCACAGACAGCTTATGTTCCATTTACTATGATTACAGGAACACTTCTTCCAACAGATAAGTTCAGTAATGTAGAAGTTACTAACGGCAAGGTAAGCAAGGTTGGCGATAATATCATTGCACTTGGTATGGCTATGCCAGGCTTAAAGGATACTTTAAACCTTAAGTTTGATGGTGAAAGCCTTGATATGGATATTCCAGAATACTTTGAAATATCAGCAGATGTAGAGGATTTCGAGCTTGATATGTCTATGTCAGTTGCTACAACAAGCACACTTAATGATATAGATACAGATGATTTCTCACTTGCTAAGCTTGAAGATAAGATGAATGAGCTTCAGTCAGCAGCTGACCAGCTTACAGATGGAACAGTTACTCTCCAGAATGGTACACAGACACTTTCTGACAGTATTCCAGCACTTACAGATGGCGTGAACCAGTTAAATGATGGTGCAAGCCAGCTTAAAGATGGTATCTATGCTTATACAGATGGTGCTACAGCTCTGGCAGCAGGTGCAGGACAGCTTAAGGATGGTATCAGTGCATACACAGCAGGAGCTAACCAGCTTGGTGCAGGTGCAGGACAGTTACAGTCAGGTTTAAAGACTTATACTGATGGTGTAGGAGCACTTAATGCAGGTTCAGGCACATTACAGAGTGGTCTTTCAACATATACAGGCGGTGTTGCCAGTGCGGCAGCAGGTGCAGTTTCATTACAGACAGGTTTAAAGGCTTATACAGATGGTGTTGCTAGTGCAGAGGCAGGAGCTTCACAATTAAATGAAGGAATAAAGAGCATTAAGACAGCACTTATTGGAAATGTTGTTAAGGAACTTGCAGCTAATTCAACAGCTTATAAGATGAATTCTGTAGCAGACTCAACAGGAAAGACTGTTATGGAGCAGGCAGCTGATTTACAGAAATTAGGAACAGCATTAGGCCTTAGTGATGTAACTATAGCAACAGACCTTAGTAATCTGGGTAAGAAGAGCAGTAGTGAGGCAGCAACAGATATATCGACTTATTTTGTAAAGTATCTTACAGCTTATACAACTAATATAATAACAGAGACATATACAGAAGCTGTGACAAGCGGTAAGCCATATACTCCACAGGTATCACAGGCTGGTTCAAAGGATTATGTATATGCTAACCAGTTAGGACTTCTTATTAAGGCTGCTGGTAATATAGGTGCTTCAAGTGCATTAGATGCAGTTGTTAGCAATCTTAGCAATAATGAAACTATTAATGCAGCATTAAAGCAGCTTACAGATGGAAGCCAGTCATTAACAGACGGACTTGGTGAACTTGTTAAGAATAACGATACACTTAACGCAGGTGCATCACAGCTTAATGCAGGACTTGCACAGCTTAGTGGTAACAATGATACACTTAATGGTGGTATAGCACAGATAAGCGCAGGACTTGCACAGCTTAACGACAATAATGATACACTTAACGGTGGTATTGAACAGATTGCAGGCGGTTTCAGCACACTTAATTCTAACAACGAAGCTTTAAGAAGTGGTTCTACACAGCTTGCTGATGGAACATCAACACTTAAGTCATCTTCTGTAACTTTAGCAGATGGTGTAACACAGCTTAATGATGGTGCTATAACACTTAAAGATGGTATGGCAGAATTCAATGAGACAGGTATTAAAGCTATTACAAGTCTTGTTGGTGATGATGCTGATACAGCAGTAGATACAATCAAGGAAGTAATCAAGCTTGGTCAGAATTACAACACATTCCTTGGTAAGTCAGATGGTAAGGATAATTCAGTAACGTTTATATATAAGACAGCTGAATTAACTAAATAAGCTTACTTTTCCAAAACTCTCATATATAAATTATGCCGGCCCGGTCGGCGGAAAGATTAATAATCTTTCAAAAAACCCCACAGAAATTCATATCTGTGGGGTTTTTGCTATGCAGACAGTGCGTTAAAGGTTACGCAGCTGCGACAGTATAGTTATATGTTAATATAATTCCATAATCATTTTGAATGTTATGATATGCTTTTAAAATAATCTTCAAGTCTTGTAAATGTCTTAATAAGTACGGCGGCTTCATCTTCGCTTAAATCGTCAGTTATATGTTTAATCATATCCCGATGAAATCTCATATGGTGAGTGTATGCCGCATTACCCTTTGGTGTGAGGGAAGCATATACGACACGGCGGTCTTCTTCACTTCTTGTCCTTATTACATATCCCTTTTTAACAAGTCCGTTAATGCCGACTGTAAGAGTTCCCATAGTCACGCCTAAGGCCTTGGATATTGTTCCCATAGTGCGTGGCTCTTTAATTCCGATAGCTTCAATTATGTGCATATCAGTAACTGTGATGTCAGAAAATTCATCTGTAATTAAAGCCTTTTCTTCAATGTTCATTATATCATTGAATAAAGTTACTAAAATAGAGTTCAATGATTCGTAAATGTCCATAGGTATTACTTTCCTCGCTTCAAAATATTTTTAATTATACAATGAAATGGTGTGTTAATGCAACAAAATACTGCGGTATTTGTGAGTTAATGCGTTAAATACAATTTGCAATTTTATAGGATAAGTAGTATCATTAAATGGAGTATTATTTTGACAATATAGAGCAATAAAAGTACAGATTATTGCCATAAAATATTACTTAATATCAGGTTAAAAGTTTAATGATAGATGGAGGCACGTATGAAGTTCATAGCAATTGGCGAATTGATGTTAAGATTGTCACCACCTAACTATGAGAAGATAGTTACAACCCACAATTTCATAGTTAACTATGGTGGAGCAGAAGCCAACGTAGCAGTTTCACTCGCTAACCTTGGTGTAGATTCAACATTTTTTACAGTATTACCTAACACAGACCTTGGTAAGTCTTGTATCAACTACCTTAAGGCTAATGATGTACACACTAAGCACATTATCAAGTCTGACGGAAGAATGGGACTTTATTACCTTGAAGAAGGTGTTTCAGTAAGACCTTCACAGGTAATATATGATAGAGGAAGCTCAGCATTTGCTGAATATGATTATAAGGATGTAGATTTTGAGAACATCTTAAAGGATTATGACTGGTTACATTTAAGTGGCATCACACCAGCTCTTTCATATAACTGCCGTCGTCTTATAGATAAGGCTATCAAGGCAGCTAAGAAGCTTGGACTTACGGTAAGCTTTGATCCTAATTTCAGAAGTACATTATGGTCTTTTGAAACAGCAAGGGATGTACTCAGCAGATATCTTCCATATGTAGATGTACTTATAGGTATTGAGCCTATCCATGTATACAATGCAGATGGTACAGATGTTAAGGACGGCCTTACTATGGATCCATCATTTGAGGATATGGACAGAGTATTCAAGGCTATTGATGAGCAGTACCATATGAAAGCAATTGCAAGAACAGTACGTTATGTTCATTCAGGAAGTAATAACTCTCTTAAGGCTTTCTACTATGCTGACGGAAAGACTTACGAAAGCAAGACACTCAATTTTGAGATTGTTGACCGTGTTGGTGGTGGAGATGCATTCTCTTCTGGTCTTATCTATGCTCTTATGCAGAATGACTGGAAGCACGAAGATATCGTCAATTTCGCAGTAGCTTCTTCAGTAATGAAGCACGCTATCCGCGGCGATACTAACATCACAAGCGTTGACCAGATTAAACGACTTATGAATAATGCTTCATTTGATGTGCAGAGATAATAAGCGTAGGTCATACAGAAGGAAGGTCTAAGGAAAATCAGTACTTGAATAATGATTTTCCCTAGACCTTCTTCATATGAGATTAATAACAGATAGATTATGGTTAATATACCGGAGGATATATGAAAAAAATAAAAGAACTTATGCCGGAGGCATATGATTTTAATGGAAAGCTTTCATTAAAACAGGCGATACCACTTGGACTTCAGCACGTTATGGCGATGTTTGTAGGAAATCTTACACCGTTGCTTATTATTACAGGAGCCTGTGGTATTGGAGCAGGAAGTGAGTATGCATCTATTCAGGTTGCACTTTTACAGAATGCTATGATTATAGCTGGTATTGTAACACTTATACAGTTGTTTTCAATTGGACCTGTTGGAGGCAAGGTGCCTATTATTATGGGTACAAGCTCTGGATTTATCGGAGTATTCAGCAGTATAACAAAGGTTATGGGAGGCGGAGTATTAGCCTATGGTGCAATTATGGGAGCATCCATTATAGGTGGTCTTTTTGAAACTGTGCTTGGTGCATTTATTAAGCCTTTAAGAAGATTTTTTCCATCAGTTGTAACAGGAACTGTTGTGCTTTCTATTGGACTGTCACTTATTTCTGTTGGTATCAATTCATTCGGTGGTGGAAACGGGGCTAAAGACTTTGGCTCATTAGAGAATCTGTTTCTGGCGTTTGTTGTGCTTATTGTTATATTATTCGTTAAGCACTGGACAAAGGGATATCTTAGTTCATCATCTATACTGATTGGAATTATAGTTGGTTATATTGTAGCAGCTATTATGGGCTGTGTGCTTCCACATACAGCAGTTAATGCTGAGGGAGTTGAATATACTAAGTCATGGGTACTTAACTGGAATAAGGTTGCAGAAGCTAAGTGGATTGCGATTCCTAAGTTCATGCCAGTTAAGCCAGTGTTTGACTTAAGAGCAATACTTCCTGTGCTTGTTATGTTTGTTGTAACAGCAGTAGAAACTGTTGGAGATATATCAGGTGTTATGGTCGGTGGAGTAGGAAGAGAAGCGACAGATAAAGAACTTTCAGGCGGAGTTATGTGTGATGGTTTAGGTTCATCGCTTGCAGCACTTTTCGGTGTGCTTCCTAATACATCATTCAGCCAGAATGTTGGCCTTGTTGCAATGACTAAGGTTGTTAACAGAATTGCACTTGCATCTGGTGCTGTATTCCTTATATTATGTGGTCTTATTCCTAAGCTTGGAGCATTAATATCAATCATGCCACAGTCAGTACTTGGTGGTGCGGCAGTTATGATGTTCTCATCAATTATTGTAAGTGGTATCCAGCTTATCACTAAGGAGCCGCTTGATGCAAGAAGGCTTTCTATTGTATCGGTTGCACTTGGTGTAGGCTATGGTATGGGTGTAAGCCCTGCAATCCTTGCACATACACCACAGGCAGTACAGCTTATGTTTGGTGAGTCTGGTATTGTTCCAGCAGCATTTGTAGCAATATTACTTAACATAATTCTTCCTAAGGATAAAGCTGAGGAAACGGTTAAAGAAGTTGTTTCAGAAGAAGCAGCAACAATAAAGGAAAAGGCTGTAACTAAATAAGGTACAGCAATTAGCGAAGATACCGGGAAAGACGAATAAGGTCATCAGGAGTATCAATATCATATAATTCATATTCATCCTGTGCAGGAACTAAAACAACCTGTGCAGGATATTTTTTTGCAATAAAACCGCCACCCTTGCCTTGTGGAAGATTCATCAGTTCATCATAATATCTGGCTGGGAATATTACAGGAGAACCAGGAGTTCCATTAAAAGCAAGACGGCATATCTTACTATTATTATTGAAATAATTATTATTGGCATTGCTGGATTTATCTGTGCTGTTACAAGCAAAATAACTGCTGTTGTAGTAAATAAATAAAAGGCACAGCAGCTGAAGGCTTGTCTTAGTGATAAGCGGCTGGTCTGATGGAAGAAATAATATCCCTTGGGTGCAGCAGCTTTTGTGTCTGTTAGTTTCCTTTAGAATACGTGAAACACCAAGACGTACCATATCATTTCTGTAAGGCATATTGTGTTTTATGCAATGTATATGTTCCTGTTCACATATCTGTACAAGCTCATCATGCCGGGTTACAGCAAGAGTTTCACAAAAGTCTACGAAACGGCTTATATTTATCGCATTTTCAAAGAGAGTGTTGTTGTTGAAGGAGGCTAAAAGCTTGTTGGTACCGAATCTTTTTGACATACCGGATGCCATAATAATGCACGAAATAGAGCTGAAGGTGTTATCAATATCGATTAAAAGTACATCAGATCTGCTTTTAATATTATCAAGAAATTCCGTGGATTGTTTTCTGATGACCGCTAATACGCGTGAGTTATCAAGAAGACTTTTAATGTTCTCCTGAAAAGGGATACAGGAGCTTTCCAGATAACCAAGCTCGTCAATAACAAATACACTATCAGCAGAGGTCATAAGATGCTTCATAATGGCAGGACAGGCGCAGTTAATAAAGCCATCCTCTACGGAGGTCATGTTGTTGCCTTTTTTAGGGGAAACAGGAGTGAGTGTACGTGGTCTGCCAATCACATATTCTTTTCCATCATCTATAAGATTAGATTTAATAACAACTTCTGGTGTGTCTGTTCTGCGGCTTAGCAGATAATTGAAAAAATCAGACATATCCATAGTTTCTTCAATCTGGTTTAAAATGTTGTTTAACAGATATGATTTGCCACTTCCCCGGTCTCCCGTAATAAAAAGATGTTTTTTATCTGACATCTTAAAAAATGTAATTACAGCCAAAGCATCTAAATAACAATTATCCATAGAATAAATAAGTCACCTCGTTTCACTAAATGATTTTATAACGTATGTGTGTCTGGTGAGAATAGACATTTATACGCAGTATAGGTATAGGTCTATAATGCCACAACTACGCGGTGGGTTTTATGGTTAATGTCAGTACATTCAATGACATTAATATTATCATATATAAGAGACATCTTTTCATTAATAATATCAAGAGAGTCTGTATGTGTATTAATGGTGCTAAGGATTGTCCCAGACTTCATAAGAAGTATATTATCGCAGTATTCTAAAGCAAGCTCAGGGCTGTGAATACACATTAGGGCGCATCTGCCATCGGATACAATACTTCTTATGTGCTGCATAAGAAGATGACGGTTAGAAAAATCAAGTGCACTATCCGGTTCATCGAGAAGAAGCAGTGGGGAAGCCTCTATTATGGTGCGTGCCAGAATACATAACTGCTTCTGCCCTTCGCTTAAAGCTAAGAAGTCTGATTCGTATAAACCCTTAAGTCCAACCATATCAATAGCTTTATCCACACGCCTGAGCATATCTGTGGTGTAGCCTCCAAGTATGTGCATATGAGGATTGAAGCCAAGCAGACATACATCCCTGACGGTCATGCTTATAGTAAGATTGTTTCTTTGGGGAATGTAGCTTATGAGCTGTGCCTTTTTTTTAACAGAGAGGTTTTCAAGTAAGTGTTCATTAAGCTGACATTTTCCGTTGTGTTTTATAAGTCCCATGATGGCCTTAATAAGAGAGGTTTTACCACAGCCGTTATTGCCAATAACAGCATTAAGCTGTCCAGGCATAAGGTCAAAGCTTACGTTATCAACCGCACAGGTGCTGCCGTAATATACTGATATTCCGTCTGCGGAAAATGTATTATTGAATAAATCGGACATCATAACGCCTCCTTTTTATTAGCTCTGATAAGCAGAATGATAAGCAGTGGAGCACCAAGAAGTGAGGTAAATATACTGACTGGCAGCTCTGATGGGGATACACTTCTTGCCAGTATATCAGCAAGTGTCAGTAAAATAGCTCCTGTGAAGCCACTTGTTATGTATGTAAATATGTCATTACGCTTTGTAAGAAGTCTGGCAATATGAGGTGCGATAAGTCCGATAAAGCTTATAAGCCCCGTAACACATATTATTGATGATACGATAAGAGTAGCAAGCATTAATATAATAAAACGCAGACTTGTCACATTTACACCTAGTGATACGGCTTCTTCCTCGCTTGTAGAAAGAATGAGAACCTGTCGGTATAACAAAGCTATTACAATAAATCCGGCAAGTGTTGTGAAGAAGGGAATAGCAAGGCTGTCCCTTGAAATACCATTAAGGCTTCCCATAATCCAGTATTCGATTGAAGCAAGCTGTTTTTCGGGATCTGCAGCAAGCTTTAGAAACATAAGTATAGTCTGTGCCACAGAATGAATAGCTATACCGGCAAGCACGATTGTATAACTGTTTCTGCCAGGGACAAGATAAGCCGTAAGCAGAGTTATTATGAGTGCTGTAACAGCTCCGATAAAAGCAGATATGGAGATGACTGGAACAGAAGCAGAAACTGCGACTATTGCAAGAGCAGCACCGGCACTTGCACCGGAGGAAACGCCAACGATATCGGGAGAAGCCAGAGGGTTTTTAAATATAAGCTGATATATATAACCTGATATTGAAAGCCCAAAACCACCTATAACACCCATAAGGGCGCGGGGAAGCCTGAGCCTTTTAAAGACCATAATAGACATAGTATCACCAGACAGTAAGCTCTTTAATGTGAGTGGATACTGTCCGGTAATGACAGACCATACAAGTACCGCCAGAAGAAGCAGTACCTGTATGACTGATAAAAGTATAATTTTGTTCCGGTAATTAGAAGTATTTTTGAACATAAATCATCCTTATTTAGCAGGTGTGAATCCATAAAAGCTTTCATAGAATTTAGTTACACATTCTTCATAGAAATCATTAGTAACCTTTTCTGGGTGAAGAACAGAGGCAATATATATGCTTCCTAAGAAGCTTGCTGGTACAGGTGAATCCCATGCTTCTATATCACCAGGAAGTTTTACAACCTTTTTATTCTTAACAGCATTGCAGTCTGCAAGATTAGCATCATTTATAACGTCATCTACTGAGTAAGTTGCATCGGCAGCTATTATAATGTAATCAGGGTTCCAGGCAAGAAGCTGTTCATATGAAATATTTGCCCAGTAAGTATCTGTAAGCTCAGAGGCTGCATTCTTTCCGCCTGCATTGCTAAGTAATGTGTTCTGATACATCTTGCTTCCGGCTGTTGAAAGAACAGAGCTGTTGCCCGCAAGATATACTAAAGGAGTGCTCTCACCTGCAAGCTTGGCTTTATTATCAGCTAAAAATGTATCGATAGAATTGTTAAGTGCATCAGAGCGTCCGATTGTGTTAGTTATTTTACCAACAAGTGTTATACATTCCTTAAGGAGCGTTGCATCCTCAGGATTAACAACAACAGCCTTGATACCAAGACCTTCAAGTGTATCTGCAGCTTTTTTTAACTTCATAGGAAGGAATACAACATCAGGTGCTGCTGCAACACAGGCTTCTGTGTTGAATTCCTTAGCTGTTCCCATATTAGGGAGACTTACAATGGATGGAGCTGCAAGCTTATAGATGTTTCGTGTATTAGCCTTAGCTTCGATTCCCACAAGCTTATCCTTTAATCCAAGTGCAAGGAGAAGACTTGTAGAGATATAGTAAGATGAAGCAATCTTTTCAGGTGCTTTTTCAAAAGTTACTGTTCGTCCTGCCTGGTCGGTAACAGTAAGAGGGTAGCTTGTGCTTACCTCGTTGAATTGTGACATGACATCAAAGGCTGATGTTGAAGCAGCCTGTGTAGTACTGTCGTTTGCAGCAGAACTGCCACATGCTACAGTTGATATAAGCATGAGCACTGCAAGGACTAAAGCAGTTAATCTTTTAAAATTCTTCATATTTATCCTCATTTCTACTTTATTTTTACACATTTTTTATGTTGGCCAGAATATATCTGACAGCAACAGTTAAAAGAAGTGCGCGAATGAATTTTATCAGATTGACAAGGCTTTTACAAGTCAGTATAGTTATATTATGATGTAATTAAGAAACGGTCAGGAAAAAGGTTAAAGGTTGTTTAAAGCTGCACAGCAGGACTTTTATTTCTGGCATAAGTATGATCAAAATGAGGAGTTTTTATGCTTAATATACAGAATTATAAGAAAGTAGAAAGTATTGAAGAGGCCTACGAGCTTAACCAGAAGAAGGCTAACAGAATTGTCGGCGGCATGATGTGGATGCGTATGGGTGATAACAGGATCAATACCGCGATTGATATGTCCGGATTGGGACTAGATAAGATTGAAGAGACAGATGAAGAATTTAAGATTGGATGTATGACATCACTAAGACAGTTGGAAAACCATAAGGGGTTTAATGAGTATACGAATGGCTGCGCTAAGGAAGCACTAAGGCATATTGTTGGCGTGCAGTTTAGAAATCTTGCAACAGTTGGTGGAAGCATATATGGAAGATATGGATTTTCTGATGTTCTTACATTATTAATTGGACTTGATTCATACGTTGAATTATATAAGGGTGGAATAGTTTCCCTAAAGGAGTATGCGGCAAAAAGCTATGACAGGGATATTATTGTAAGCATTATAGTTAAGAAAAAGCCAGTCAAGATGTTTTATGAGGCAGTAAGAATAACAGAAACAGACCTTCCGGTTCTTACCTGTGCTGGCGTGGGCTTTAGCGGTTCGGGTGAATATAATATGTGCATAGGTGCAAGACCGGGAAGAGCTGTTGTTGTAGAAGATAAGGAAGGTATTCTTAAGGGCGTAGTAAATGATGAGACTATAGAGAGCTTCGCCAGATATGTAAGGGAAAATGTTTCTACAGAGAGTAATATGCGTGGAAGTGCTGAATACAGAAGCCATCTGGCAGAAGAGCTTACCAAGAGAGCATTAAGGGCTGTAAATAATTAATAATTAGTTATTGATTATTAATAGCTGAGGTATTATTTATATAGATTTGTTTATATATCGATTTATTAGTGTATGGATTGGAGAATATATGTTAGTAGATATTAAGTTAAATGGAAAGTCAGTCAAGGCAGATGTTGCCTGCGATATGACTCTTTATGATTTCGTGAGGGAGCATGGCTGTTATAGTGTAAAATGTGGCTGTGAGACTTCTAACTGCGGACTGTGTACGGTATTTCTTAACGATAAACCAGTGCTTTCATGTTCGGTTCTTGCTGTAAGAGCAGATAAATGCAGCGTTACAACGCTTGAAGGTTTACAGGAGGAGGCCGCAGAATTCGTTACATTTATAGCTGACCAGGGGGCAGAGCAGTGTGGCTTCTGTAATCCGGGCTTTGTTATGAATGCTATTGCACTCTTTAGGGAGAATCCTTATCCTGATGAAGATGAGATAAAGGAGTTTCTTTCAGGAAATCTGTGCAGATGTTCAGGGTATGAAGGCCAGTTAAGAGGAATTCTGGATTACCTCAGGGTAAAAAAGGCTAAGGAAGCCAGTGTGGAAAATAAAGAAAATATAGCAGAGGAGGTGAAGTAATGAAGTCGGTTAATAAAGCGGTAAGAAAAAAGGATGCAATGGAGCTGCTTCTTGGAAAGCCAGTATATACAGATGATATTGCACCAAAGGATTGTCTTGTTGTAAAGCTTCTGCGTTCACCATATGCCAACGCATATGTTAAGAGCATTAATACAGATATTGCAATGAAGGTACCCGGAATAGAGGCAATATATACATATAAGGATGTTGACCAGAATATGAAGCGTTTTACCTGTGCCGGTCAGACGTATCCTGAGCCAAGTCCTTATGACAGGCTTATTCTTGATAAACATGTAAGATTCATAGGTGATCCGGTTGCGATTGTTGCGGGAGTGGATGAGCGCTGTGTTGATAAGGCAATGAAGCTTATTAAGGCAGAGTATGAGGTACTTGAGCCAGTGCTTGACTTTACAAAGGCAAAGGATAATGAGATACTTGTTCATCCGGAGGATAACTGGGAAGCAATGTGTCCTGTCGGAGCTGATAATAAAAGAAATCTATGTGCACATGATGAGTGCAGTAATGGTGATATAGATAGGGTGCTTGAGAGCTGTGATATTGTAATTGACAGGACATATCATACAAAGGCATGCCAGCAGAGTATGATGGAGACCTTCAGGACATTCTGTACAATCGATACTTATGGAAGACTTCATGTTGTAAGCTCTACACAGATAGTATTTCATTGCAGAAGAATCATATCACACGCACTTGGAATATCTCCATCAAAGATACGTGTTACAAAGCCTAGAATAGGTGGTGGTTTTGGCGCAAAGCAGACCTCAGTTTCAGAAATATATCCGGCATTTGTCACATGGAAGACTAAGAAGCCAGCTATGATTATATTCTCAAGGGAAGAGTCATTATCAGCTTCATCTCCAAGACATGAGATGCAGATGCATGTAAGGCTCGGTGCAACTAAGGATGGTATCGTAAAAGGAATAGATTTATATACTCTGTCTAACACAGGAGCTTATGGGGAGCATGGACCAACGACAGTAGGTCTTTCAGGACACAAGTCAATACCGTTATATGGAAAGGCGGAGGCATTCCGCTTTGTAAGTGATGTTGTATACACGAATGTTATGTCAGCAGGGGCATACAGAGGCTATGGTGCCACACAGGGACTTTTTGCGGTTGAATCTGCTGTAAATGAGCTTGCTGATAAGCTGCATATGGATCCTTTTGAAATAAGATTTAAAAACATAGTTAAGGAGGGCGATGTAATGCCTGCTTACTATGGTCAGGTCAATACAAGCTGTGCACTTGACAGATGCTTAGAAAAGGTTAAAGAGATGATTAAATGGGATGAGAAGTATCCTATGAGAAAGATATCTGATACGAAGGCACGTTTTGTCGGAATGGGTATGGCTATGCAGGGCTCTGGTATATCAGGTGTGGATGTGGGAAGTGCCACACTTAAGCTTAATGATGAGGGTGTGTATACAATGAATATCGGTGCTGCTGATATGGGAACAGGCTGTGATACAATACTTGCACAGATTGCTGCGGAGGTGCTTGAGTGCAGTACTGATGACATAAGTGTATTCGGTGCTGATACTGATATATCACCTTATGATTCAGGATCATATGCATCAAGTACAACATATGTTACCGGAAAGGCTGTTGAGAACTGTGCCTTAGAGCTAAGAAACAGAATCGAAAGTCTTGGAGCAAAGCTTATAGGCTGTGATAAGAGTGAGGTTACATTTGACGGAAGCTGTGTAAGCTGTGAGGCTGGAGAGCACAAGGGTGCATCAGTAAGTCTTTGTGATATAGCAACAGCTTCTATGTGTGGCAATGATATGGCACTTTCTGTTACTAATACACATACATCACCTATTTCACCACCACCATTTATGGTAGGTGCAGCTGAGGTTGAAGTTGACCTTGTTACAGGCGAAAGCAGGGTTGTAGAATATGATGCATGCGTTGACTGTGGAACACCGGTTAATCCTAATCTTGCAAGAGTACAGGCAGAAGGCGGAATACTTCAGGGAATTGGTATGGCAATGTCTGAAAATATCACATATTCTGATAAGGGAAAGCTTTATGAGAACTCATTCCTGCAATATAAGATACCATCAAGGATGGATATTGGACATATTAATGTTGAGTTTGAAAGTAGCTTCGAGGATGCTGGACCATTTGGTGCTAAGTCAATAGGAGAGGTTGTAATAAATACACCACTTCCGGCTGTGACAGATGCACTAAGCCACGCAGCAGGAAAGAGGTTCTATGAGCTGCCTATAACACCGGAGCAGATTGCTATGGCGAGGGCAGAGAGTAATTAGGATTATAATACAGATAAGATAAAAGATAAGACGGCACGATTTATTTCTGGATAAAGGGAATGGTCGTGCTGTTTTTTATGTTTATAAATAAAGTAAAAGCTTGAAGAAATGGACAAAATGAGTGAAAATAGTTTTGAAGAAACAGTCATAATGAGCAAAAATAATCTTGAAGAAACGGACAAAATACGCCAAAACAACTTTGAAGAAATGGGCAAAATGAGTGAAAATAATCTTGAAGAAACGGTCAAAATAAGAGATAATAATATTGAAGAAAGTTATATTATAATATGTATTATATAAAGAAATCAGGGGTGCTTTTAGCACGGTAAAGAATAATGACAATGATATAGTATAGTTCTGAAAGGGGAAGACTATGAATTTTAAAAGAAAAGTATATAGTAGATTGTTAGAATGGAAGGAAAAGTATTCGGATAAATATGCGGTGTTGTTAGAGGGGGCGAGACGAGTTGGTAAGTCTACAATCGCCCAAAGCTTTGGAGAAAATGAATATGACTCGTGTATTCTTATTGATTTTTCAAAAGCAACAGCTAATATATTGGAGTGTTTTGATGATATAGCAAATCTAAATATATTTTTTTTAAGATTGCAGGCGGAAACAGGTATAACATTATATGAGCATAAATCGCTGATTATATTTGATGAAGTCCAGCTATTCCCGAAAGCAAGACAGGCAATAAAACATCTTGTTGCAGATGGAAGATACAGTTATCTGGAAACTGGTTCCCTAATATCTATAAAGAAAAATGTAAAGGATATTTTAATTCCATCGGAGGAAATGAAAATACAGGTGTATCCAATGGATTATCAGGAGTTCTGTGATGCAACGGGGGGAAACTATGAACTTCTTTGTCAGATATACAATACAGGTAAGGCTATTGGACAGCCAACTAATCGTAAACTGATGAGAGATTTAAGAATATATATGGCAGTAGGTGGTATGCCTCAGGCAGTTGAAGCTTATATAGAGGGTAAGAATTTCTCTGAAATTGATATGGTCAAAAGGCAGATTATATCATTGTATGAAGAAGATTTTAAAAAGATTGATGGTTCTGGAAGAATCTCTGCATTATATCACTCAATTCCGGCACAGCTTGCAAAGGATTCAAAAAAATACAGGATTACCGCGGCAATAGGAAAGAAGAATAATTCAAAAACAGAAGAATTATTATATGAGCTGATTGATTCAAAGACTGTCTTACCTTGTTATAATTCAACTGATCCAAGGGTAAGCCTGACAGATACAAAGGACTTTGACAGTTATAAATTGTATCTGTCGGATACTGGATTATTTATTACATTAATGTTTATAGACCGTCCAGTCACAGAAAATAATGTATATGCGAAGCTGCTTTCTGATAAGCTGCCAGCTAATCTGGGCTATTTATATGAGAATCTTATTGCACAGATGATTACAGCAGCGGGAAGGGAACTTTATTATCACACTTGGGAAAAAGACAAAAGCACACATTATTATGAGGTTGACTTTCTGATTTCTGAGGGAAGTAAAGTAAATGCCTTTGAAATTAAGTCATCAGGGGCAGGAAAGCACGAATCTATAAAACAGTTTTATAAAAAATTTTCAAAGAATGTAAGTAAGATATATTTAATATCACAAAAAGATGTTGGAAAAGAAGAAAATTTAATGCTGAAACCATTTTATTTAATGCCATTTCTCATAAAGTAGATGACTATTTTACATTATAAAATACAGGAGTAAAAATTATGCCTAATATATTAATTGTAGAAGATGATATAAATATTAATAACCTTCTTTGTGAGGTGCTTATGAAGGCTGGTTATACGTGTGAACAGGCATTTTCAGGAACAGAAGCAAAGCTGCTTCTTAATATAAAAGAAAAGGCTTATACGCTTGTACTGCTTGACTTAATGCTGCCTGGTGCAAGTGGTGAAGAGGTTTTAAAAGAAATAAGAAAACATGGAAGGCTTCCGGTGATTGTGCTGACTGCAAAGGATAGTATAGATGATAAAATCGGAGTGCTGACGGACGGAGCAGATGATTATATAACAAAGCCCTTTGAGATTAGAGAGGTACTGGCACGTATTCAGGTGCAGCTTCGTCATATAGAGGTGGAAACAAAAGGTGAAGCAGAGGCGGAAACGAAGGTAGAAGCAGAGGCAGAAACAGAAGTAAAAACAAAGGCTGGTATACAAAAAGGACAAGGCAGCGGAAGGCTTGAGTTCAGAGATATGGTGCTTACACGCTCTACCTTTGAGGTAAGTATCGGTGGCAGGGTGCTTCCTAAGATTACAAAACAGGAATTTGCAATACTGGAATTGCTGCTTAAAAACCCGAAGCAGGTGTTTAGCAAGGAGGATATATTTGAATATGCGTGGGATGAGCCATATATGGGTGAAACAAAGACTCTTGATGTGCATATAAGCAATATCAGGAAGAAAATAAAGACCGTTACATCTGATGAATATATAGAAACAATCTGGGGGATTGGATATCGCCTGCATGAATAATTTACTCTTTTTTTACTATTTATTTGCGATTGATTAGGATTTATTTTTTATGATAAGAGCAGTTAAGAAAAGGAGGAAAAAGCTTTGAGTGAATTATTATTGCAGACAAGGAATCTGACTAAGCAGTATGGCAGACACAGGGCAGTTGATGATGTAAATATGCACATTAAAAAGGGTGCGATATATGGCTTTATTGGAAGAAACGGAGCCGGTAAAACGACCTGTCTTAAGATGATTAGCGGACTGTCAACACCGTCTTATGGCGAAATAGAAATGTTTGGGTATAAGGGAAAGGACTTACAAAAGGTACGTTCAAGAGTAGGGTGTCTTATAGAAGCTCCCGGACTTTATGGCAATATGTCGGCATATGACAATCTGAACATTAAATGTAAGCTTACGGGGATTAAGAAAAAAGGATATATAGAAGAGCTGTTAAAAACAGTGGGCCTTGATACTGTTGGAGAAAAGAAAACAAAGCATTATTCGCTTGGAATGAAGCAGCGCTTAGGAATTGCTCTTGCACTTGTAGGTGAGCCTGACCTGCTTATTCTTGATGAGCCGATTAACGGACTTGATCCACAGGGAATTGTGGAGGTGCGTGAAACCATCCAGAAGCTTGCAAAGGAGCGTGGCATGACAATATGTATTTCAAGTCATATTCTGGAGGAATTATCAAAGATTGCTACAGATTATGGCATTATTCATAATGGATGCCTTGTGCAGGAGCTTACAAGAGAAGAACTTATGAAAAAATGCAGTGAGCGCATAGAGCTTACGCTTGATAATCCTAAGCAGGCTGTTCCTGTGCTTGATGATATGGGCTTTAGCAGCTATCAGGTTATAGATAAAGAACATATTCATATATTTGAAAGACTGGGAGAAAGTGCCAGACTGAACATGGAGCTTGCAAAGGCGGGAATTCCAGTTAAAGGAATATCTATTACAAGTGAAGAACTTGAGAATTATTTCTTAAGGCTTACAGGGGGTGACAATCGTGCTTAATATGATAAAGATGGATGTATACAGAATGTTTCGTACAAAGAGTATGTATGTAATATGGATTATATTGCTGGCATCAGCACTGCTTACCTCATTTCTTTCAAAAATAGATTATGATGCAGTTAATAAAGAGTGGGAGAGGCAGCAGGCAGTGGAAAGTCAGGCAGATACTGATGGTCAGACAGTTGATGTGGTAAATGCACAAGACATAGAGGAACAACAGGCAGATAACAGCAACAAGGAACAGCTTTCGCAGCAGAATACAGATAATGTCAATATTGGTATGAGTGTGGAATTACCTACGGAGCCAGGGAAGAAGGTTACGGTAATGGATGTTTTCTTTTCTAATGCACAGGGGAAGTTTTATGCACTTTTTCTTGTAATATTTGCGGTTATGTTTGCAACAGCAGATATTAAGAGCGGTTATATTAAGAATATTGGTGGACAGGTTTCACAAAGGGGGATGCTTATTGTTTCAAGGGCAGTTGCGCTTGCTTTATTTACAGCAATTACATTTGCAGGGATATTTGTATTCCAGGCAGCAGCGAATATGCTTGCGTTTAAATGTGTGGTGTGGGGTAACTGGAAAGAGATTATACCTTATTTCTTAACAGAACTTATGCTTCATTATGCGTTTGTGTTAATATGTATGGCGATAGCAGTTATAATTAAGAATAATGTTATAAGCATGACCTTATCGGTATGTCTTACCATGAATATAATGAGCATTGTGTATGCCTTTATAGATTATGTAGTTAACAGAAGGGGATTTCATAACTTCAGCATCTATAAGTATACAGTAACTGGAAGGATGGCAATGCTTCCTATGAATGCAGGCAGGGACGATGTTATTAGTTCAATGTGTGTGGCAGCCACATTTATTGTTATAATGCTGTCATTAAGCAGTTATATTTTTCAGAAAAGGGATATTTAGAGAATGAGGATTATTATTGGAATATTAGCAGTAATAATTATTATACAGGCATTTATTATGTGGAAATACCAGCGGCAGATTAAGGACATCTGCCGCCAGTTGTCGTTTCTTATGGAACACGATAGTAACAAGCTGATTCAACGTGAAATAGATATGGGGGGAATAGGTGAGCTTTCAGATAAATTGAATGAGCTTCTTGACCTGCGTAAAAAAGAAAGAAATGAGTACAGAAAAAAAGAAGAGCTGATTGCAGATACATATACTAATCTTTCACACGATATAAGGACACCGCTTACATCGCTGGATGGGTATTTCCAGCTTATAGAGGAATGTGACAATATAGATGACCAGAGGAGATATCTTGATATAATCAGAGAAAGGCTTAACAGCCTTAATGAAATGCTGGAGGAGCTTTTTACATTCACTAAGCTGAAAAATGATTCGTATAAGCTGGAGCTTACGGATTGTTGTATGAACAGAATATTAAAAGAAGCTGTATTTTCTTATTATGATGAATGGAAGAAGCAGGGCATCTGCCCGGATATTAGTATTACTGAGGAAATGCTGTATATATCAGGTAATAAGCAGGGCTTAAGGAGAGTTATACAGAATGTCATAAAAAATGGTCTTGATCATGGGGAAAAGAATATAAGTATCAAGCTTATCCGTGAGAATAATCACGCCTTGCTTAAAATCAGCAATTATACAGAACATCCTGAAAATATTGACTTAAGCCATGTGTTTGAGCGTTTTTATAAAGCGGATGTTGCAAGAGGCAGAGCCTCAACCGGACTGGGTTTATCTATTGCAAAAGAGCTTGTGGAGCGTATGAATGGAGATATAAGTGCAAGAATACAGGGAAATGATTTTATTATTGAGATAAAAGTTCCGCTTGTGGTATAACGAACACAATAGTGCTCATCTTAAAAGTTCCTTACGGAACTTTGTATGTGCGCTGAAAAGCTGTGCAAATATTGTGGTATAATATGCATGAAAAAATAATAAAAATATTATACTACGCATTGATAAAAAAATAACAAAGTGATATAAATGTAAAAGAAACAGGGGCTGTTACGGAGAAATTATATATAGAATATGCTGATTCGTTTAATGAATGGGGAATATTACAGATTCAATAATAAAGGGAGACATGCGTATGAAAAATATAAAAGAAATAGGGGATTTTTTTATAAATCTGAATGAATATGTATATGCAACAGATATAGAAACCAATGAGATTGTATATATGAATCATAAAGCATTGAAAGCGTATGGCTTAGAATCAATAGAGGATATAAAAGGCCGGAAGTGTTATGAGGTATTACAAAAAGCTTCTGTTAAATGTGGTATGTGCAATAACAGCAGACTTTTACCAGGAGCCTTTGAGGAATGGCGTTATTATAATCCTGTATTAGATAAATATATGATAATAAAGGATACACTGATAGAGGGTGAAGGAAACAGAAAGTACAGGCTGGAAATAGGCATAGATATAAGTGAGGAGCTTGCACAGGATAAGCTTATCCAGAAGTATAGAGAAACTGAGGCTCTTGTCAATGAGGGCTTAAGAGTGGCACTTGCAGCAGATACACCTGATGAAACGATAAGCACACTTCTTGGGTATATAGGTAAAGCACTTAGTGGAGAAAGAACCTATATATTTGAAAAGAATATATATGGAAGAGATGATAATACATATGAGTGGACGGCAGAGGGAATAAGTCCGAAGAAGGATAATCTTCAGAATCTGCCGCCAGAGGTATGTGCTAACTGGTATAAGTGTTTTGAAAAAGGCGGAAACATCGTAATTCAGGATATTGAAGAAATAAAGGATAGTGATTCCCTGCAATATGATAATTTAAAAAGACAAGGTGTTCATTCAATAATTGCAATTCCTATATATAACGAAGGAAATGTTGTTGCATTTATGGGAATAGGCAATCCGCCACTGCTTACACTTAAATATGCCTTAAGTATACTTGAGATTATGGGAGCTTTTATTATATCGTGTATAAAGCGCAGGAATACGATAAGAAAGCTTGAGAATATGAGCTATAAGGATGCCCTGACTAATATAGGAAACCGCTTTGCAATGAGTGCATGTGTAGATAATATAGATAAAAAACAAAGTATAGGCGTTGTATATTGTGATGTTACAGGACTTAAGTATGTGAATGATACGATGGGACACGAGGCTGGTGACAGACTTATTCTAAATGCATGTGCATGTCTTACGGATGTGTTTGGAGAAGATAGGGTGTTCCGTATAGGTGGTGATGAATTCCTTGTAATCTGTACACAGATAGACGAGAATACATTAATAAAGCATATAACAGAGTTAAAAGAACTAATGAAAGAGCGTTCTGTGAATATGGCAGCCGGTGTTATCTGGAGGGAGAACGTAATAACAGGCTTTGATGAAATGCTGCGTGAATCTGAGGAACGGATGTATGCTGATAAAGCACAATATTATAAAGAAAAAGGTGTTGAACGCAGAAAAGGACGGGCATAGCAGGACTAAAGCAATACATGTAACACAATAACAGGAAATTTTGTGATAAATTATAATAAATAATACAGCTTAATTATTGACATTTTAAGATCAATTATATACAATCACATTATCTGCGATGACGAAGACAGTAGATTATGAAAGAAAGCGATAGCGAGCCGGGATGGTGGAAGCCGGTGTGAGTAGAGCATAGTTGAATATCACTTCCAAGCATCCTTGCAGAACTTTGTAGTATGATATTATTGGTAACATTAAGGATAGTATTATATTACGAAAAGTAAGTAAGGACGGTAATCCTACCGTTACAAGGGACGCATATGATGGTATGTCGTAATTGATATAGGTTAAGTTGATTCAGCCCCTGTCGTATTACGGCAGGGGCTTTTTTGCATATGTAACGACATTTGTTACAGCACCAATAAAGCAAGCTGACATCGTTACGATTAAGTAAATGATTTGAAAGGAGTAACACAATGGTATACGAGAAAGTTTCATCAGATATGAATTTCGTAGACAGAGAAAAACAGGTCGAAAAGTTCTGGAAGGATAATGATATATTCCAGAAGAGTATTGATAACCGCAAGAAGGGGGAGACATATACATTTTATGATGGACCTCCTACAGCTAATGGTAAGCCACATATCGGACATGTTCTTACAAGAGTTATAAAGGATATGATTCCAAGATATAGAACAATGAAGGGTTATATGGTTCCACGTAAGGCCGGATGGGATACACACGGACTTCCAGTTGAGCTTGAGCTTGAGAAGGAATTAGGTCTTGACGGCAAGGAACAGATTGAAGAGTATGGTCTTGAGCCATTCATTAAGAAATGTAAGGAAAGCGTATGGAAATACAAGGGTATGTGGGAGGATTTCTCATCTACAGTTGGTTTCTGGGCTGATATGGATAACCCATATATCACATATGATGATAACTTCATCGAGTCTGAATGGTGGGCTTTAAAGCAGATATGGGATAAGGGTCTTTTATACAAGGGCTTTAAGATTGTTCCTTACTGCCCACGTTGTGGAACACCACTTTCATCACACGAAGTAGCACAGGGCTATAAGGCTGTTAAAGAGCGTTCAGCAGTAGTACGTTTTAAGTGTGTAGGCGAAGATGCATATTTCCTTGCATGGACAACAACACCTTGGACACTTCCATCTAACGTGGCACTCTGCGTGAACCCAGAAGAAACATACGTTAAAGTTAAGGCAGCAGACGGCTATACTTACTATATGGCAGAAGCACTTCTTGATAAGGTACTTGGTGGACTCGCAGTTAAGGCAGGTCAGACAGTAGGCGGAAATGTTATCGAAGAAGGTAAGGAAGCTGGAAGCGGCGCTGGCGTTGACTACGAAGTATTAGAAACTTACAAGGGTAAAGACCTTGAATATAAAGAATATGAGCCATTATATCAGTGTGCAGCAGATGTTGCAGCTAAGCAGCACAAGAAGGGACATTTTGTTACATGTGATGATTATGTAACTATGTCAGATGGTACTGGTATCGTTCATATTGCACCAGCATTTGGTGAAGATGATGCTAAGGTTGGACGTAAGTATGACCTTCCATTCGTACAGTTTGTTGACGGAAAGGGTGAACTTACAAAGGAAACACCATATGCAGGACTTTTCGTTAAGAAGGCAGACCCAGAAGTACTTAAAGACCTTGATAAAGAGGGCAAGTTATTTGATGCTCCTAAGTTCGAGCATGATTATCCATTCTGCTGGAGATGTGATACACCACTTATCTACTATGCAAGAGAATCATGGTTTATTAAGATGAGTGACCCAGAAGTTAAGGCTAACTTAATAGCTAATAATAAGACAATCAACTGGATACCAGAAACAATCGGAACTGGACGTTTTGGTGCATGGCTTGAAAATGTTCAGGACTGGGGAATTTCACGTAACAGATACTGGGGTACTCCTCTTAATATCTGGGTATGTGATGATTGTGGAGAAATGTTATCTATCGGAAGCAAGGCAGAGTTAAAGGAGCATGCTGATAACTGCCCAGATGATATAGAGCTTCACAGACCATATATTGATGCAGTTACTTGTACTTGTCCTAAATGTAAGGGTAAGATGAAGAGAGTTCCAGAGGTTATCGACTGCTGGTTTGACTCAGGTTCAATGCCATTTGCACAGCACCACTATCCATTTGAGAATAAGGAAGTGTTTGAACAGCAGTTCCCTGCTAAGTTCATTTCAGAAGCCGTTGACCAGACAAGAGGCTGGTTCTACTCACTTCTTGCCATATCAACACTTCTTTTCAATAAAGCACCTTATGAAAATGTTATCGTACTTGGTCACGTTCAGGATGCAGATGGACAGAAGATGAGTAAGTCAAAGGGTAACGCAGTTGATCCATTTGATGCATTAAAGAAGCACGGTGCAGATGCCATCCGCTGGTATTTCTACGAGAATTCAGCACCATGGCTTCCTAACAGATTCCATGACAAGGCTGTTACAGAAGGTCAGAGAAAGTTTATGGGAACTATCTGGAACACATATGCGTTCTTTGTACTTTATGCTAACATTGATGACTTCGATGCTACTAAGTATACACTTGAGTATGATAAGCTTCCAGTTATGGATAAATGGATTCTTTCAAAGCTTAATACTCTTGTTAAGACTGTTGATAACAATCTCGCTAACTACAAGATTACAGAGACAGCAAGAGCACTTGAGGAATTTGTAGATGAGCTTTCTAACTGGTATGTAAGAAGATGCCGTGAAAGATTCTGGGCAAAGGGTATGGAGCAGGATAAGATTAATGCTTATA